>Ga0265780_10008951_pt1 | contig 12096 bp, 8 predicted proteins | sample P1T30metagenome_FD_192432 | JGI IMG/M metagenome (GOLD analysis project Ga0265780, IMG submission 192432) | Plant litter microbial communities from East Loma Ridge, Irvine, California - P1 T30 | ecosystem: Environmental > Terrestrial > Plant litter > Unclassified | place: USA: California... | reverse complement strand
CAGCTCGGCGTGCTCGTCCGGCATGAGGACCACGTCGTGCTCCGGCAGCATCGGCAGGAGCTTCTCCAGCGCCAGCACCGGCTCGCCGTCGGCGACGCGGTCCAGGACCCGTGCGACGTCGTCGGGCCCGAGAGCCTCCGCGCGCGTCCTCGTCAATCCCGTCACGCGCACCGAGAGCTCGCCGCGCTCCGGCTCCGTCAGCGGTGCGACCGCCGGCTGGGACAGGCGCAGCTGCACCTCGCCGCGCTCGGCGTGCCCGGCCAGCAGCCCCAGGACCGCCGTGGCCACGCTCGGGGCGACGTCGACGGCGAGCAGGTTCTCACCGCTGCGCTCGACCACCGCGCCGAGCCCGACCAGGGCGTCCACGAGGTCGGCACGGGGAAGGAACGAGTCGCCGAGCCAGAGGTGGACCGTGCCGTGCCCGGAGCGCCGGACGACCTCGAAACCCTCGGTCGAGCGGCGCACCGCGTCGCCGAGCGCGAGCCGGGGCAGCCGGATCGGCACGGCGCACACCTCGACGACGTCGTCGTCCCCGTCGCCGCCCACGCGCCGCACGGGCAGCACCTCCGGGGGCAGGGCGAGCTCGTCGTCGGCCTTGAAGCCCCAGGCCGGAGCCTCGTGCCGCAGCGGTCCGTCGTCCATCGCGCGCCCCTTCCGGAACGCTCCGGGGCGGAGCGGCCGGGGTCAACGCTAGCCGCCGAGGCGCCGGGCCCGGGGGTCGGGATCGCGGTCGCCGGGAACGTTCTGGGCGCGCACCGCGTTCTCCCTCGGTGCAGCGTTGAGCGAACACCGCGTGTTCCCGAGCCTCGGGTCGCCTAGAGTCGCTGCAGGAATCTGCGATCGGAAGGATGGGCCGCCAGGCCCGGTACATGAACGTCAAGAAGCTTGCGCGCGGACCCCTGCTGTGGATCCTGCTCCCCGTCGTCATCCTGCTGATCGGTGTCAACCTCTTCTTCCGGGGCGGGGGCGTCCAGACGATCGACACCTCCGACGGGATGTCGCTGCTGCGCGGCGACACGGTCGAGCAGGCCGAGATCACCGAGGGCTACCAGCGTGTCCAGCTCACGCTGACCGAGCCGTTCACGGACTCCTCCGACACCGACCGCGGTGAGCGCGTGCAGTTCTACTACGTGACCCCGCAGGCCGACGAGGTCGCGGACCTGATCTCCTCCGCCGAGCCCGAGCAGGGCTTCAACTCGGTCGTGCCCTCCACGCCGTGGTGGTCCTCGTTCCTGACGACCTTCATCTTCCTGGCGCTGATCATCGGCGTGTTCTGGTTCGTGATGTCCCGCATGCAGGGCGGGAACTCCAAGATGATGAACTTCGGCAAGTCGAAGGCGCGTCAGGTCAACAAGGAGAACCCTGACGTCACGTTCGCGGACGTCGCCGGCGCCGACGAGGCCGTCGAGGAGATGCGCGAGATCAAGGACTTCCTCGCGAACCCCGACCGCTACCAGGCCGTGGGCGCCAAGATCCCCAAGGGCGTGCTCCTGTACGGCGCCCCTGGTACGGGCAAGACGCTGTTGGCCAAGGCCGTCGCCGGTGAGGCCGGGGTGCCGTTCTTCTCGATCTCGGGATCCGACTTCGTGGAGATGTTCGTCGGCGTCGGCGCCTCGCGCGTCCGCGACCTGTTCGAGCAGGCCAAGACCAACGCTCCCGCGATCATCTTCGTGGACGAGATCGACGCGGTCGGTCGTCAGCGCGGCGCCGGCCTCGGCGGCGGCCACGACGAGCGCGAGCAGACGCTCAACCAGCTGCTGGTCGAGATGGACGGCTTCGAGAAGAACGCCAGCGTCATCATGATCGCGGCCACCAACCGTCCCGACATCCTGGATCCCGCGCTGCTGCGTCCGGGCAGGTTCGACCGTCAGATCACGGTCGAGGCGCCCGACCTCAAGGGTCGCCTGGCGATCCTGGGGGTGCACGCGGCAGGCAAGCCGATGACGGCCGACGTCGATCTGGCCACGGTCGCCAAGCGCACGCCCGGCTTCTCCGGCGCCGACCTGGCCAACGTGCTCAACGAGGCCGCGCTCCTGACGGCGCGCTCGCACGCGCAGCTCATCGACAACCGTGCCCTGGACGAGGCGATCGACCGCTCCATCGCCGGACCGCAGAAGCGCACGCGCCTGATGAACGACGCCGAGCGGAAGGTCACCGCGTACCACGAGGGCGGCCACGCCCTGGTCGCCACGGCGATGCGCTACACCGACCCCGTCACGAAGGTCACGATCCTGCCGCGCGGGCGCGCCCTCGGCTACACGATGGTCATGCCGGCCGAGGACCGCTACTCCACGACGCGCAACGAGCTGCTCGACCAGCTCGCCTACGCCATGGGTGGTCGCGTGGCCGAGGAGCTCGTGTTCCACGACCCGACCACGGGCGCCTCCAACGACATCGAGAAGGCCACCGCGACCGCGCGCAAGATGGTCACGCAGTTCGGCATGAGCGAGCGCGTGGGTGCCCTGCGCCTCGGCCAGGCCGACGGCGAGGTCTTCCTCGGCCGCGACTACGGCCACCAGCGCGACTACTCCGAGGAGATCGCCGGCATCGTCGACGAGGAGGTCCGCCGCCTGGTCGAGAACGCCCACGACGAGGCCTGGGCGGTCCTGACGGAGTACCGCGACGTTCTCGACGCCCTCGTGCTGGAGCTTCTCGAGCACGAGACGCTCAACGAGAAGGAGCTCGCCCGCGTGTTCGCGCCGGTCGTCAAGCGCGACCCGCGTCCCGTGTGGCACTCCTCGACGGCGCGTCCGGTGAGCAGCCGTCCGCCCGTCGCGACGCCGGGCGAGATCGCGGCCGGCAAGGCCGACGAGCTGCCGCAGGACCAGGCGGCCGCGGCGAAGGACGAGCACCCCGCGCAGGCGCTCGGCGAGCTCCCGCCCGACGCCACGCCTCACGCCTGAGACGCGACGGCGTGGCTAGGGTGGGGTCGTGACTGACACCTACCGGATCGTCGGACTCGCCGGACGGGGCGCCGTCGCCACCAGCGACGGCCAGCCCCAGAGCCACGAGCCCTTCCTCGCGGACCTCGTCCTGCACGCCGACCGCGAGATCGACCTCGCCACGGCCGCCAGGGCCGCTGCGGAGGCGCTCGCCCAGCCGCACGCGACCCTGTTGCCGCGCGCCGAGGGTGTGGCTCAGGCGGTGCGCGACGCCGTCGACGTCACCTCCGTCGAGGTCACGCTGCACCGGCCCGAGGTGGGTCTCGGGGTGCCGGTGCTCGACGTCGAGCTGACGATCGTGCGGCCGCGGGTCGTTCCTGCGGGTCCTGGTCCTGGACCTGGACCTGGACCCGGCACGGGTGCTGGTGTGCCGGTGGACGCTGACGTGTTCGCGCAGGCCGTCCCTGCTGCGGGCCCGGCCGTGGACGACCCGCAGCCCGTCGAACCCGCTGCCGAGGACCCGTCCGACGCCGACCACACCGCGCGCCACGCCAGCCGTGCCGGCGGTCCGTTCGACGACGTCCTGACCGGTCGCGGCGTGGCCGCACCCCACGCGTCCGGGACGCTCGCGGGCATCACGGGCGGGGCGCTGGCCGCCGGTGGCCTGGGAGTCGCCGGCGCGACCAGCGGCACGGCGGCACCTGCTGCGTCCGGCGATCTCGGTGCTGCGTCCGCCGCCGATCTCGAGCCCGACCCGAGCGCCACCACCGTCCGAACCCCGCACCCCGCGGTCGTGGACGACGTCGACGGTGACGACACCGATCGTGACGACGACGTGCGCGCGACCGCCGCCGAGGCCGGGCTGGCCCCCGACCCGCACGCCGAGCACGTCTTCCAGGCTCCTGCCGAGATCGAGCCCGAGGTCGAGCCCGACCTCACCCAGGACCACGCCGAGGGCGACGACGTCGAGGCCACGCCTGCGTCCGCCGAGGGTGACGCCGGCGTGGACGCGTCGGCCGGCACGGCTCTCGCGGCCGCGGTCGAGGAGGACGACGCCGTCGCCCGGACCTCGGTCGGCCGGGGCGCCCCCGAGGACGGCACCCACGTCACGACCGTGCCCCCGACCGCCGTGCAGCCGCGTCGCCCGAGCGCCGATGCGCCGCTGCCCGCGCTCGTGGTGCTGTCGGGACGCGGGGCGTCCGCCCAGAACGAGCTCGCGGGCGCCGTGCGCGCCATCGGCACCGCTGCGGGTCTCGACGTCACCGGCGTCTCGCCGCTCGCCCGCACGACGACGGGTGCCGGCGACCTGCACACCGCCGTCGTCGCCGTTCGCACGACGCTGGGTCCCGGTGATCTCGCGCAGGCGCTGTCCGCGGTGAGCTCGTCGCGACCGTCGATCGAGGCCGAGATCCTTGCGGTCGGCGACCTCGTGGGGGTGCACGACGACGTCGAGCTGCCGCTGCCCGGCGTCGCCGCGAGCGCGACGGTGCTGGTGCCGTGGGCCCACCTCGACCCGCAGGCGATCCTGCCCGGGCTGGGAGGCGGCCCCGTCGTCGTCCTGGCCGAGACCGCCCCCGACCGTGAGTCCGTGCGATGGCTCGCGCTCGACTGGCTCGAGTGATCCGCCGCGTCGCGGTGGAGGGCTGATGGAGCGCACGCGCGCGTCGACGCTCGTCGTCCTCGCCGTCATCGGCCTCACCCTCACGCTGCTCGTCCTGCGGCTGCTCGAGCGTGCGGGGACCATCGTCCCCGCCGCGCCGATCGCGATCGTGCTCCTGGCGGCCTTCGCCGTGGTGGTGCTCGCGCTCGGGTGGCGGGTGCGGTCGTTCGTGGCCGGGCGGACGTCGATGGACGCCGTCGCCGCCTCCCGCGTGGCGGCGCTGGCGATGTCCTCGTCCTACGTCGGGGCGCTCGCCGTCGGCGTCGGTCTGGGGCAGACCGTTGCCGTGGTCGGACGGCTCGGCGCCCCCGCCGCACGCGCCGACGCGCTCGTCGGTGGCGGGACGGCCGCTGCCGCGCTCGCGTGCGTGGTGGTCGGACTCGTGGTGCAGCACTGGTGTCGCGTCCCGAAGGATGACGGCAGCGGCAAGCCGCCCGGGGGCGTCGCCGGCTGAGCACCCTGCCGTCTGACCCTCGCGCGCTCGACCGGAACGGCGACGGCATCCCGCTGCGGCCGGTGCGCACCTGGCACGATGGGCGTCATGAGCATCCCGCAGCAGGATCCGTTCGAGCCCGACGGCGTGACCTGGTCCCGGGTGTCCGACCAGCTCATCAAGGCCCGCCTCATCGTCACGGTGATCTGGCTCGGCATCCCGCTGGCGGCGAGCGTCGTGCTGGGCGTGATCTTCGGCGGCTGGGTCTGGACGCCCGCGATCGTCGTCGCACTGCTGCTCGCCTGGGCGCTCTGGCTGATCCCGCGTCAGGTCCGCGCCGTCGGGTACGCGGAGCGCGAGGAGGACCTGCTGGTGCGCAAGGGCGTGATGTTCCGATCGCTCGTCGTCGTGCCCTACGGCCGCATGCAGTTCACCGACGTGTCGTCCGGCCCGCTCGCACGGTCGTTCGGCATCGCCGAGGTCAAGCTCCACACCGCGTCCGCCAGCACGGACGCGACGATCCCGGGTCTTCCCACCGCCGAGGCCGCGCGTGTGAAGGACCGGCTCACCAGCCTGGGCGAGTCCCGTCTGGCCGGACTGTGACCGACGAGGGCGCCCCCGTGCCCGGCGTACCCGTCCCGACGGGCACGCCCGCCGTCGCCGAGCACGACTGGCGTCGCCTGCACCGGGTCACCCCGCTGCTCAACGCGTGGAAGATCGCCGCTGTCCTCGTCGCGGTCTTCCTCTTCCAGGGCCTGGACGACCTCGTGCGCATCGACATCCCGGTGCTCACGCTGGTGCTGATCGTCGCCGGTGCGATCGTGCTCGCCGCGATCGTCGGGCTCGTCTACTCCTACTTCGCCTGGCGGCGGACGTCGTACGCGATCACGGGCGACGCCGTCGTGCTGCGCTCGGGCATCCTGTTCCGCAAGGAGCGCGTCGCGCGGCTGACGCGGATCCAGGCCGTCGAGATCACCCAGCCGATCCTCGGCAGGATCTTCGGTTTCGCGGGCATCAAGGTCGAGTCGGCGGGTGGCGCCGAGGCCAACATGTCGCTCGCCTACCTGACGATGGACGAGGCCGCCGACGTCCGCAACGAGATCCTCGCCCGCGCCGCGGGCATCGATCTCGACGACGTCGAGCAGGTTGCCGAGGCCACGGACGGCGACCTCGCCGGTACCACGACGCCCGCAGAGCTCGCCCAGCTCGTGGAGGGCTCGGACGTGACGAGCGTCGCCGGACCGACCGGTGCTCACGCCGTCGCCGCTCACGGCCCCGCGGGCGCGCCCGGGCCCGCGAACGGCAGGGGTCTCCCGCGTCGTCTGGCTCCCGAGGCCCCCGAGCACCAGGTCTTCGCCCTCCCGGCCGGCCGTCTCGTGGCGTCGCTGCTCGCGCACGGCGCCACGGTCGGCGTCGTGGTGGCGGTGGCCGGCGTGATCGTCGGGGGGATCCTCAGCGACGGCGGCGAGTGGATCTTCAACGCGCTCTTCGGCCTCCTCGGGGCCGTCGGTTTCCTGTGGAGCCGGTTCTCGACCGAGTTCAACTTCCGTCTGGCCACCTCCCCGGACGGGCTGCGCGTGCGCCAGGGACTCCTCGAGACCAAGGCCCGCACGATCCCGCCGGGCCGTATCCAGGCGCTCAGCGTGATGCAGGGCCCGATCTGGCGGATCTTCGGCTGGTGGCGCGTCCGCCTGACGCTCGCGTCGCAGGGCACGTCCTCGGACGGCACCGACACCTCGGACGTCCTGCTCCCCGTCGGCTCGCGCGAGGAGGTCATGATGATGCTGCGCCTGGCGGTCCCGCAGCTCGAGGTTCACGAGCTGCCCGCCATCGAGGCGGGTCTGGCCGGGATGGACGACGGCGAGGGCTGGGTCCCGTCCCCGCGTCGTGCGCGCTGGCTCGACCCGCTCGCCTACCGCCGCAACGCCTTCCGCGTGCTCGACCACGTGATCGCGCTCCGTACGGGGCGGGTCTTCCGCGGGCTGTCGGTCGTCCCGCACGAGCGCACGCAGTCCCTCGGCGTCTCGCAGGGGCCGCTCGAGCGTCGCCTGGGCCTGGTGTCCTTCACCCCGCACAGCTCCGGCTCGATCGAGCCGAAGCTCCCGCACCTCGACGTCGACGTCGCCGCGAACCTCCTGGTGGAGCAGGCGGACCGAGCGCGCAGTGCACGTCGCGCAGCCGGTCCGGAGCGCTGGATGCACGCCGGTGGCCCGACGACGACGGCGGCGGTGGCGTCCGACCCGGGCGTCGAGCCGGCCGAGCCGGCCGAGCCGGCGGGACCGCCGAGGCACTGACGGCGGTGGAGCTGTGCCGACGGCCGATCCGGATTCGACCCGCCGTCGGACGCACAGGAGCTGCACAGCCCACGCAGAGCCCCTGGCACCCGGGCAGGAGCATGATGTGCGCATGAGCAGCAACCCGACCTCCTCGCGACCCTCCGCCACCACCGGCGGGGCCGCCCCGGGCCGTCAGCCCGAGGTCCTCACGCGTCCCGACGGCGGACCGCTCCGCGTGCTCGTCGTCGACGACGAGGCGAGCCTGCGCGAGCTGCTCGCCACCGTCCTGCGCTACGAGGGCTGGCGCGTGGAGACCGCGGCCGACGGCCACGCGGCGCTGCGGGCCGCCAAGGAGCTCGACCCCGACGTCGTCGTGCTCGACGTGATGATGCCCGGCATCGACGGGTTCGAGGTGCTGCGGAGGCTGCGCACCACCCACACGGCGCCCGTCCTGTTCCTCACCGCGCGCGACGCGCTCGAGGACCGCGTGCACGGCCTGACGGCCGGTGGCGACGACTACGTCACCAAGCCGTTCAGCCTCGAGGAGGTCGTCGCCCGGCTGCGCGCCCTCATGCGCCGCTCCGGGGCGCTGGCCCAGCGACCCGACGCCGTCCTCGAGGTCGGTGACCTCACGCTCGACGAGGACTCGCACGAGGTCCGCCGCGACGGGGTCGAGATCCAGCTCACCGCGACCGAGTTCGAGCTGCTGCGCTACCTCATGCGCAACCCCCGCCGCGTGCTGTCCAAGGCGCAGATCCTCGATCGCGTCTGGCAGTACGACTTCGGCGGTCAGGCCAACATCGTGGAGCTCTACATCTCCTACCTGCGCCGCAAGATCGACGCCGGGCGCGAGCCCATGATCCACACCCTGCGCGGCGCCGGCTACGTCCTCAAGCCCACCTCGTTAGGCGCCCCCGCCCTCTCCGCACGCAGCTGATCGCCCTGGTCGGCCTGGTCGCGCTGCTCGTCGCGGTGATCCTCGGCGTGCTGTCGGCGGTCAGCCTGCGCTCCGAGCTCCTCGGCCGCCTCGACAGCTCCCTCGTGGCCGCGAGCGACCGCGGGAAGGGTGCGGGGACGGATCAGGGCGGCGAGCCCGACGGCGGGACGGGTAGTGCCTCCGGCAGCAGCTCCGGCAGCCAGTTCCCCGACCCGCCCCCCGGCTGGGGCGGCGGCCCGCCCGGGCTCAACGTCCGCGGCCAGGCCGTGGGCACCGTGGTCGTGGAGGTCAGCGACGGCGCGGTCGTCAGCGCGGGCTACCTCGACGACGCCGGGCAGCTGGAGGAGCTCGACGCCGCCCAGGCCGCGCAGGTGCTGACCGCGGGGGAGCGCCCCTCGTGGGTCCACGTCGACGGTCTCGGCACCTACCGCGCCGTCACGGTCGAGCGGGAGGACGGCACGAGCGTCACCACGGCACTTCCGTGGAACGACTCCGCGGGGACGCTCCGCGGCTACGTCCTGGTCGAGGTCGTCGTCGGCGTCGTCGCCGTGCTGCTCGCGGCCGGTGTCGCCACCGCACTCGTGCGGCGGTCCCTGCGTCCGCTCGACCGCGTCGCCCAGACGGCCACGCGCGTGGCCGAGCTCCCGCTGGACCGCGGCGCCGTCGCGCTGGACGAGCGCGTGCCCGAAGCCGACACCGACCCGCGCACCGAGGTCGGCCAGGTGGGCTCCGCCCTCAACCGGCTGCTCGGCCACGTCGAGACCTCGCTCGCCGCGAGGCACGCCAGCGAGCAGCAGGTGCGGCAGTTCGTCGCCGACGCGAGCCACGAGCTGCGCACGCCGCTGGCCTCGATCCGCGGCTACTCCGAGCTCGTGCTGCGCCACGGCGACCTGAGCGAGGACTCCACGCACGCCGTCACCCGCGTCGCGTCCGAGAGCCGGCGCATGCAGGCGCTCGTGGAGGACCTCCTCCTGCTCGCGCGCCTGGACGCCGGCCGCGAGATCGTCGAGCAGGACGTCGACGTCGTCGCGCTCGCCGCCGACGCGGTGTCCGACGCGCACGCGGCCGGCCGGAACCACACGTGGCGCCTGGACCTGGGCGAGGACGTCGACCCCGAGCTCCTCCAGGTCAGGGGCGACGAGGCGCGGCTGCGCCAGGTGCTCGTCAACCTGCTGGCCAACGCCCGCGTGCACACCCCGCCCGGCACCTCGGTCACGCTCGGGGTCCGGCGCGCGGACGACGTCGTCACCCTCACCGTGCTCGACGACGGTCCCGGGATCCCCGCCGAGCAGCAGGCCACGATCTTCGACCGGTTCTCCCGCGGTGACGCGGCCCGCGTGGGTGGCGACGGCGCGACCCGCTCCACGGGGCTCGGCCTCGCGATCGTCGAGGCGATCGTCACGGCGCACGACGGCGCGATCACGCTCGAGTCGGAGCCCGGACGCACGCTGGTCAGCGTCGCCCTCCCCGCCGCTGATCCCGCCGCTGATCCCTCCGCCGCGAGGGCCTCCGGGGACGGCCGTGGCGCGGCGGAGCCCGACGCACGCGCGATGATGGAGTCGTGAACCACGCCAGGCCGGGACGTCTCGCCGTCGGAATCGTCGGAGCGGGCAGGGTCGGTGCCGTGCTCGGCAGCGCCCTGCGCCAGGTCGGCCACGAGGTGGTCGCCGCGAGCGGCGGCTCCCCGGAGTCGCTCGAGCGCATCGACACCCTGCTGACCGGTGTCCCCGTGCGGGACATGGTCGACGTCGCACGTGCCGCCGACCTCGTGCTTCTCACCGTCCCGGACGACGCGATCGGCCGGGTCGCCGAGTGGATCGCCGACCAGGGTGGGTTCCGCGCCGGTCAGATCGTGCTGCACACGAGCGGCCGCCACGGCGTGGAGGTGCTGCGCCCCGCGCTGGCGGCGGGCGCCATCCCGCTCGCGATCCACCCCGCCATGACCTTCAGCGGCACCTCGTTGGACCTGTCCCGCCTCGAGGGCGCGCCGTTCGCGGTCACCGCCCCCGCTCCCGTCCTGCCCATCGGGCAGGCGCTGGTGGTGGAGATAGGAGGGGAGCCCGTGCTCATCCCCGAGACGGCGCGCGGCGAGTACCACGCGGCCCTGAGCCACGCGAGCAACCACCTCGTCACGCTCGTGGTTCAGGCCGAGCGGGTGCTCGCGCAGGCGGGGGTCGACGACGGCGCGCGCCTCCTCGGCCCCCTCACCCGCGCCGCGCTCGACGGTGCGCTCTCCTCCGGCGCGCAGGCGCTGACCGGCCCGGTGAGCCGTGCGGACGCCGGCACGGTCGCCGGACACCTCGCGGCGCTCGCGGGCGGGTCGGACCACCTCGAGACCCTGGCGGCCTACCGCGCCCTCGCGCGCTCCACCACGCTGCTGGCGCGCGAGCAGGGGAGGATCGGCGACGCCGAGGCGGCCACGCTCACCCGGCTGCTCCGGGAGCACGCCACCGTCGCCGGCGGGGCGTCCGTGGCACCGGGCGCGGGGCGGACGACCCTCGTCCACACCCGCGCCGAGCTCCGGGCCGCGCGCGCTGCGCTGACGGACGAGGTCGCCGTCGTGATGACGATGGGCGCGCTGCACGAGGGCCACCTGAGCCTCGTGCGGGCCGCCCGCACCGCCGCGCGGCACGTGATCGTCACGATCTTCGTCAACCCCACGCAGTTCGGCGACGCGGGCGACCTCGCGGCCTACCCGCGCACGCTGGAGGCCGACCTCGCGGCGCTCGCCTCGCTCGGCGTCGACGCCCCGGACCTGGTCTTCGCGCCGTCGGCCGAGGAGATGTACCCGGGCGGCACGTCCGACCGCGCCGCGACGGTCGTCGCCGGACCCGTGGCGGGCCGGTACGAGGGCGCCTCCCGCCCGGGGCACTTCGACGGCGTGCTGACGGTCGTGTCCAAGCTCCTGCACCTGACGACGCCGGACGTCGCCGTGTTCGGCCAGAAGGACGCGCAGCAGCTCGCCGTCGTGCGGGGGATGGTCGCCGCGCTCGACATGCCGCTCTGGGTGCTCGCCGCCCCGGTCGCGCGCGAGGCCGACGGCCTCGCGCTGTCCAGCAGGAACGCCCGGCTCTCCGCGGCGGGGCGGACCGGTGCGCTGGCGCTGTCGCGGTCCGTCGCGGCCGCGGAGCGGATCGCGGGGGCGGGCGGCGGTGTCGCCGACGTGCTCCGAGCCGCCCGGGCCGAGGTCGCCGGCGCCGACGGCGTCGCCCTGGACTACGCCGACCTCGTCGACCCCGTCACGTTCCTGCCGCTCGACGCCGACGACGGCGCCGCTCCCGCCGACGCCGCGGACGTCCACGGGCGCGAGGCGACCTACGTCGTCGCCGCCGTCGTGGACGGCGTGCGGCTCATCGACACCACGTCGCTCGTGCTCGGCGCCGCCCCCCGCTGACCCCGGTGTTCGGAGCCGACCCGGACGGCCTCGGTAGGATCGCGGGGTGACCGACGCGCCCCGCACCCCAGCCCCGATCGAGCCGCCCAGCGATCCTGCCGAGCCCACCGAGGTCGACATCGACATCGACGCCGAGGCAGGCACCGCCGACCCGGAGCAGGTCAGGGTCCGCAAGGACAAGCGCGAGCGGCTGCTGGCGCAGGGGATCGAGCCGTACCCGGTCGGGGTGCCGGTGACCACCACCGTCGCCGAGATCCGCACGGGTTACGAGCACCTCGAGCAGGGCCAGGAGACCGACGACGTCGTCGGTGTCGCCGGCCGCGTCGTCCACCTGCGCAACACCGGCAAGCTCTGCTTCGTCTCGATCACCGACGGCGAGGGCCGCACCCTCCAGATCATGCTGTCGCTGGCGGAGGTGGGCGAGGAGTCGCTGGCCGCGTTCAAGACCGACATCGACCTCGGCGACTTCCTGTTCGCCTCCGGCCGCGTCATCAGCTCGCGTCGCGGTGAGCTC
>Ga0265780_10008950_pt1 | contig 12097 bp, 10 predicted proteins | sample P1T30metagenome_FD_192432 | JGI IMG/M metagenome (GOLD analysis project Ga0265780, IMG submission 192432) | Plant litter microbial communities from East Loma Ridge, Irvine, California - P1 T30 | ecosystem: Environmental > Terrestrial > Plant litter > Unclassified | place: USA: California... | reverse complement strand
GCTCTTCCGATCTCAGCAAGCACGACCCCATAGGCCTTACAAAGCTTATTATGGATCAAGAGAATGGTATGCGTATGCTTCAATATTCGACCTGCTACAGCACTTTCCCGAGCAGCAAACAGAGGCCGCTAAACGGGTTTTTGATGGCCTACTCGAACCGTGGAAGAACCAACGTCCTGGAGCTCCAATCATAAGCAGGTGGAAGAATGTGCTTCAACTACAAGCTATGCTATTACTAGTCGACTTCTGTGTACCCGAAATCGATGCGGATACATATTTAACATATCTTAGGCACGCGTTGACTCATGAGGCATGGCCTCGTTACAGATTTGTACTTGAATGGATCATAGCCCGGATATACAACCGCTGTCCAGACAAAGCTTCTCAGATTCTTGAAGACTTCTCAAAGCTGGATGAGAGCAGTTCGACCCATATAGCCAGCGTTATGAAGTTGGCGATTTTAGTGGCTCCGCTAGAGAGCGAGGAATTCTCCGTCACGTACATGAACCATTTGATAGCCTTAGCTGCAAGCCCGAAGGTCCAGATAAGGCATGAGGTAAGTCGATGAGCAAACTGACGCATGTGAGACAGTACTGACGTTTCATTCCCTGTGGTTCAGTCAAATTATGCTATTCCAATCATTTTTGATCTGGCGTCAAGGAGGAATTGGAAGAGAATTACAGACAATCCGCCTGTTCGAAATCTCGACGCTTTTATCCGGAGTCTGGACAAGTTCCAAGCCACACCATGGACAATCCGAACCCTGAAGCTGGACGCTGTGAACGATTTTACGCTCGTAAACATAACCCAAGGCCAGTATCTTACTATCGAATCGCCAGAGAAAGCTCGAGTGGCGTATGAGGACTTCATAGCACTTCAAGAAGACGATCGCATGTCTGGAGCAGCTGTTCCACCCGAGCGCATACCGTTGGGAGAGCCCACAGCCTCCAAGAGCGTCATACACAACCAAATGAGCCATGCTGCGCCACAACAAGCCGTCAGCCCACCTGCTGGTGTGTCACCAACCTTCTTCCAGACCAAATCCGGCTTTGACCTAAGTTCTCTACACCCACACTCCGGCCCACCGAGCGAACAGAACCAGCGACCAGCTTCTGTAATCCTGATAGCGTCACTTATCGAAAATTGTACTAATGTGGGTGGTCTCTCACGTGTGGCTGAAAGTTTTGGCCTGGAGGCTCTATACATTGGAGATCTGCGGCAAATTGCGCACAAGGATTTCAAAGCCACGAGTGTGACCTCTGAGAAACACTTCCCTATCCACGAACTTAAGGCTGTAGGCGTGCCGGACTTCTTGTTTGCCATGAAGAGAAACGGATATGTCGCTGTTGGTATTGAGCAAACGGACCAGAGCAGCATATTAGGGACTGGGGACGTTGCAAACGCTAGCTCTGGGATCTTGCCGCAAAAATGTGTTTTGGTGCTCGGAAGCGAAAAGGGAGGCATAAGTGCAGAGGTTCTGGCGGCTCTTGATCGCTGTGTAGAAATTAGGACTGTCGGGGTGACCAGGAGTCTAAGTAAGTGCTTCAGTTCAGTTGATTTGGCGTGGTCACTAACTGTACTGCCTCTTCGACAGATGTCCAGACTGCGGGCGGCATTGCACTATATGAGTGGTGGAGGAAATGGTATAGCAAGCATTAGATCTGCTACTTCTGCACCCATTATCATGTTCTTTCCAACGAAATCGCTTCCCGACCAATTTTTCTAGCGCCATCTTCGCAAAAACCCGTGAATAATTACGGCGGACACAATGTTCTGCAATTTTGACACCTGAGATATCAGTACTGACTCTGCTCTCCCGTCGGCAAGGCCTGATGGAAAGCTTTCGACAGACTGCCGGATGGGCTGCCTGCTGTTGGACTTAGGTCGCTTTCCGTGGAGGTGGAGAACGTGTAGTAAGATTTTGCGATAGCGAGATATTCTTCAGACTCCTCGTTCGCGGTAAACAGAACATCTAGATCTGTGAGTTCTGAGATTGCTGCTGCAATCGCGGCATAGTACTCATCACATGCAGAGCTACACTTGCGAATTTTGGCTGGAGGTGTCGCAAGGCGCACGGGTACGTCGAGTGGGGCTCCCCGAACGCCTCCACCCGACGCTTCTCGACACACGAAGCTTGACACGATACCATGTCTACCTGGCAAAACAAGCAATATCTGGCGGACTTATTCATCCACCAAGCGGTTTACGGCAAGGTCCCAGGTTGCTAGCCTAAGTCATGCGAGGCACCACTTCCGCCAAGCGACATGAAACCGCAATTGAAACTCAGCTGTCTCCGCACCTTCTCCATCCACCCCTGATTCGCTCGACGATCGTTAAGACAAACAAGGACACGATTGGCCAGAACGGCAATGTAAGTTTCAAATAAGCATCCTGTCGCTGTGGACAAGCATTCAGTCTCTCCGTGCTTGTCCACGACCTCCCGAAGCTCGAACGCCAAGCAACAGCTGTCACCGTTGCTGAAACCCACATACTCACTCCTGATGGCCAAACGCTCTTAAGAGTAAGCAAGCTGTCTACAATTGAAGGCCATTGTGAATGGAACCTGACTTCCTCATCAAACCGCCCTACAACATGAAATCTACACTGGGCCATACCTTTAGGTAAGTTACAAATTTGAAATTGGAGCATCTCACTGAGTGGCTGACCAGGGGCAGGAATTTTGACCAAACCATTATCACAGTCAAAGTTGGTGGGAAGGATTATCCGGAATCGTTCAGCTGCCACCGAGAGCTACTCCGACGATGCTCGGCTTACTTTGACCGGTGTCTAGAGGAAAAGAGTTCGCCATACAAGAACTCTGGTACCACACTAGAGCTCGACGACACTAGTGCAGATGTTTTCGACTGTTTCATGCTATGGTTGTACACCGGCTTCATTCCTCATCACTTGATCGAAGGTGGGAAGGAAGTACATCCCCCAACGCACGCCATCGACTTGAACAGAGGAGAGGCATCAGCGACACCGGAAGCTACCGAGAGTGACGATGTGGATACGGCATCCTGGGGAATTCAACTCGATAACGATGATACAGCTGTTGATGCCGGTGCTGAGACAACCGTCAGCCCGGAACAGACAACTGCTGAGAAAGTACCCGGCGATGCTGAAAGCGAAAAGGGCGCGCCATCGCTACCTGCTCGCAACCCCACCGAGAAGCCCGAAATACCAAAGGAAACGCTATGCCCATGCTGCTCGCGGCCTTACAAGTGGCGAGGCTTGGAAGGTTTCCTTGAGCGCCGTTTCATAGCTCTCTACATCTTTGCGCACAGATACGAGATAGCGGCCCTTCGCCGCGCCGTCCTCTTGGCCTGGCAGACAAACGACGAAATTCTGCAATGTATGCCCGACCACAGCAACGTCATTTCTGCTTATGAGAGTCTACCGGCCAACTCGCCACTGTGTCTTTACTTCCTGGACATGTACTCTGTGTACTGGACACCAGACAGAGACAGCGAGCGCATGGCAGCTTTGCGGAGCCAATTGCCCCAAGCATTTTTGTTCGAACTGGTCACAACTCTGGCAAGGGGCGAGCGGCCGAAGATGGAGAAAGAGTGGTGCGAATTCCACGAACATGCGGACGACGAAGAGAAGAAAGCCTGTCTCGATGAACTTTACAAGGATGCTGTTGCGGGTAAAGCACTACGCAGAATCAAGGACAGCAAGGGCTGGAAAGGTCTTGTACTCAAGAAGGGAAAACGATGAAATCACGGAAACAGCATGGACGGGAGGAGTTTTGGTGTTATATACCGTTGGTCAAATTCTGTGCGCACAGGATCCACATCAATCAATGCCTATTTACATATTGTCGTTCCCTTTTCAACCTCGTTCCGTTTCGTACCGCATCTTGCTGGTGGTTTACTGAGCAGCAAGCTCAGCAAGAATGACATCCGCAGCCTTCTCCGCGACCATGTAGGTCGAAACGGCGGTAAATGTACCAGGAATCCTAGGGAAAACGGACGCATCAACGACACGGAGGCCAGCAGTTCCCCTGACCCTGAAGCTGGAGTCAAGGACAGCCATTGGGTCGTTGTCCGCACCGATGGGGCAGGTGGAAGACGCGTGGTGACCCCAGGCGGTGTCCTTGATGTAATCATCAACATTCGCGTCCTTTCCTGGAAGCACCTCATCGATCTTAACGAGCTGGCGCTTGAAGGAGCTGCGAGCAAGTTTGACGGCTTCTGACAAAGCTGTGATGTCAGATTGGTAGTCACCACTTCCAGTATCGAAGTAGTTGTAGGTAATAGCGGGGACATCGAGGGGATTGGCGGACTGAAGGGTAACAGTTCCGGCATTGTTGCGGGGATGGGCCTTGAGAATAGCCCAAGTAAACCAGTCATGTTCATGAGTGGCGTTGACAGAGTACCCGGGGAAGTATCCACGGAAGTTGACCGGGCCACCGAAGACGAAGACGTCGAACTCATTGCGAGCAGCAACAGAGCTCTTGTAGAACATGGCAGCACCGAGACCTGGCGAAGCGTAGATCCCACGGTTACCCAGGACAGACTTCTGCCAGCGGGCAAGACATGGGTCACTCGCTTCACCACCCTCTCCAAAAGTGCAACCGTCCAGAGCCGAGAAGTTCGATGGGGCCTTTCCTTGAACGTTGATCTCGTAGTGGTCCTGAAGGTTCGTTCCGACACCTGGCAGATCAGCGACGACAGGGATGTTGAATCGCTTGAGCTCATCGGCAGGTCCGACACCAGACAACTTCAAAAGCTGAGGGCTGTTGTAGGTGCCACCTGCGACGATGACCTCGCGCGAAGCCTTCACGGAGCCGGGGGTTCCAGCAGCGCCCCTGCTCTTCGGGCTGGCCTTGTAAAGGTGTTGGCCATCGAGGAACTCGACTCCAGTAGCACGAGGAGGTGTGACGGACTGGTCGAAAGTAACCTTGGTAACATGACAGTTCAGTCTTACATCCAGCGGGAAACGCTTAGTACCATTAGCGTTGACCGCATCGCGAACAGCGAGGACGAACTCGCGGGAGCCGGTGCGCTTGCCATCAGCAGTCGACAAGGGAATTTGATAGACCGCGGGTTGTGTGTCACGGGTGGTGGTATCAGCGTTTGCGTCTCCGGCAAGAAGGCTCGCCAAATTGATCACGGCGTTTGTCTCGTTTCCGAGGGCGAAAGTGGCACCAGTGACCAAGCTGAGAAGCTTTGGGTCAGTAAGCACAATGTCGATGGGGGCGTATTGAGTTCCAAGCCATCCATCATAACCGTGGCCCTTTTGGCCAGGAAGAAGATAATGATTGTCTTCCAACTTGGAAAAGTACTTCCGCATATTAGCAGCAGACCAGGACTGGTCACCAGTCAAGCTGGAGATGAAGTCGAAATCGCTCTGATGGGGGTAGACGGCGATCAAAGCGTTGTGCGCAGTGCAGCCTCCAAGGGTTCCAGTACGTGGGTACAGGGTACCAAGCTGCTTGGAACCAGCCGGTGGGCTCAGTCCAGTGTAGCGACCACCATCCGATGTCTCGTAGGTAGTCTTGTAGTCGCGGGCCTGTCTCTTCTCATCGGCATAGTGCTTCACGAAAAAGTTCCATGACAGATTAGGATCCTCCGAAACCCTGGCGTTGTACGACGGGACGGTGTAGTTGATGTTTGCGCCTTGGTCATCGCCAGCTTCAATGAGAAGCGTCTTGTGGCCTGCAATTGCAAGTCTGGCAGCTAGTGGGCTACGCAGCGTCAGCCTTAGTCAAACAAAAATTAAGATTAGTGTACCCTCCACCAGCACCGGAACCAACAACGACATATTCGTAGCCCTCAAGATCAACGGCGGACGTCAATGACGTGAAGGCGGCAAGCTGTCCTAGTATCTGTAGAACACGCATCTTGGATTGAATTAATGACTGTGGTTGTTAGTGAAAATATGAATATTGTTTGGTGAAAAGAGCCCATACATGTATGTGGTGAGTTTACAATGAGTGACTGAAGGCTTAATGCCCTTGTAAGAGTGAGTGGACAGAGGCGTTGAGAATGTCTGCTTGAAATTTTTGAATAACTTCTACCAGGCTTTATAAAAACTCCCTCAGTCTGACATATGACCTTCCATGCACGATGCCCCTTCGGTTAGCGCAGTAGACAGAACGTACCCGATGTTAAGGTCTCGGTGCTGGTACCATTTGCAGGCCTAGCGGAAAGATCTATTGTTCGATTCCGCATATCTGAATAGTTCCCTTCTGTTCTTGGGCAAATGATGTGCCACTTTTCATATGATGCCCCTGTAGAGTCTTCGGCCTGGTTAGGGATCACCGCTGCATCCATGTGCGTTCTGAGGGTGTAATCTCCGACCCCAGACTGCGTGAACTACCAAGGCACTTGAGTGACAGAGCCTATTGATTCTGCAAGGTGACTGTGCAGTGGCCGGTCTTGTGGTCCTTTGGCATTGCATCATTCTCATGCAGTGTGAAGCGTGCTCTTTACCTTGCTTAGTTGCGTTGGTCAATTTCGTCTTCGTGTTGGTCAACGGATTTCATGCCGGGGGAAGAAGAGTGCACGTCCTTCGAAGCATTGAATGGTTCTCCTATTGCGTTCCGCTCCCGCGCGGAACCGAGTGGGCCTTTCCCAAAGCGTACTGACATCCCGGTCCACTTTATTTCACCTCGGCAGCGAACTTTGTCGCGAAGGACTCGGGCGTTCCAAGGACAACGAAATTCCTGCGATCGAGACGCACGTGGCGGGTGCACAAGCCTATTTCCGGCCCATCAAGTCCTGAACTCTGCATGATATCCACGTGCATGTGGATCGAGAGGCTGCTCTTCGTGTCATGAGCTCCACTGATGAACGAGATGGTGCATTTGCATCAATCGCCGGTGTGGCAGAGAAGACCATGTTTACCCCGGGCAGGGAACAGGCCTCAGTGACCCTCCACCACTTTAGCTAATTATAAACAAACACATGGACATCTTGATTTCTTGAAACCACACGAGCGGGCATCACATCAATGCCGCGGATACGTTCAATACTGCGCATCACTGCTGGTTCAAGCACTGGCAAGCAGGCTTTTCTCAGACGGAGACGATCTCCACAGTGCGCTATTACGAGGCAAAATCAGATTTGGGGACAGTGGGAAGCGCTTGTCGAGATTCTGTCGTTGGATCGTAAGGTGGGTCTTCTGCATGGTGTTGCGATCAACTGGGAGTTGGTGTGGACCGGCACATGCTGCATATACATATCATTACCGTTCAAGGACCTTCGTGGATCCTGTACGATTCTCACACTGTGCCCCCGCCATCGTGGGTACCCCCTGAGCAGAATCCCAATCTAGGTACATTTTTTTACACGGTAAACATTACGTTTGCCAATTCGTAACTAGAGAAAGCCGTATAGCTGTCCAGAAGCCCGCCTGCGACACAGTGTGGAAACCCCTAGTGGTACTTGTTCTTCTCCGCGTTTTCGTCGTTCTCCAGAAAAACCTAAATCTTGTTGTTCATCTTCGGACCAATATCATTGCAAAAGCAGCAAGCAATGATGGCCAGCACGCCGAAGCTGAGCGAGCTCAGGGCTGTTGTGCGAAGACCTACTACATACGCCTGCTGGAAGGCTTCGCCACCTGCTGCGATGATCTCGCTCGTGACCCCTGGGGTTTTTGCAAGGGCTGTCGCGCCCAGTGGCAAAGGCCGTGAGGAATGCAGGAACCGTGTCCGCCGAAAGCCCGGCAGCAAGCACAGCGCGGGGAACACGCTCAGCAGCTTTCGAGGATTGCACGTTCGTGAGAATCGTCTGGTAGACTGTAATAGAGACATGGGTCAGTAAATCGTGCTTCGAGTCATAAACGTAGTCAGATCCTTACCGGAGATAGCGACAGCACCACCTGCAAATCGTGCGACACCGGCAAGGCCACCGGAGATTCCAAGTTCTATAGTGGCGAAGGCACGAAGTTAGTGGTGTTTAAAACACACAATCCATACGTCGATGACTGACCTGTTTGAGGGACTCGAAATTGGATGAAGGCAATCGACAGGTACTGTGCCCAACCGAAGCCGACCTAGGTAAAGCCTGGTCAACGGACAATTTGTGGACGAGCAGAGGAATGGATTGGTACCTGACACAGGAAGACAAAGGCGATCATCATTCCCTTGCGCTCAGGGTTTCCTAGCGCAAGCAAAGCTCCAAAAACGACCATCATGGTTACCGAAGCGGTAAGTGTCCATTTCCAGTGGCCAATTCTGTGGCCAAGAACGGTAAGGAGGAAAGCACCGAAGCACAAACCTAATCTTCGTCAGTCACGGCCGTATGATTTACGAAGCATGACGTACCGAGATTGCCAGGTAGCCCGAGAACAATTCGATATTTGAAATCGGTCGTGGCATCTGTGAAAAGCACACCGACCTGGGTCGGGTCTGTGGAAGTTCACAGTCAGACATGGTTCTCATGCTGATTCCGAACGAGATTTACTTACATATGATGTTGATGGCATAATCTGGCCCGCGGGAATTAATGATAATTCTTGGGTACTTGCTGCATTGACCGCAGAGCACTTACAAAACATTGTCACCACGGAGCCAACGATGAATGGCGCGGTAAGCTCGCGTCCTTTGTCACGAGTAAATACATGCGTTGGCGTCAAAGGTTGCTTCAGTGGCGCATACGTCTCCCACAGCGCGAATGCGACTAACGCGACAAAGCCGCTGACGAGAGTGCCGAGGACGTTCGGATCATTGGAGGGAAGTGTCGTGGTATAAACAATCCCAACAAGAATCAGGGTGGCGGCAGAGATGAACAGTATGGCGCCCACGTAATCCAACTCTTTGAATGCCTGGGCGGTAGGCAATCCTCGTGGGTGCTTTGGTGGATAATAGAAGAAGTAGAGTCCTATAAAGCTGAAGAATACAGCGATGGCAGGAGAATAAAAGATATAACACCACTATGGGAAACTTAGGTGGAACCAAAACTTTGACTTGTGGGAGGCTTACTGTGTCTGCTCTTTGTGCTGCAAACCCTCCACCAACTGGACCGACTAAGACAGCGAAGTAGACGCCAGCATCTACAAATATCCGTCAGAAATGAATGGATAGCTTCAATGGAGTTGCCTCACCTGCTAGAACGATGGCAGCGGCTCGCCATTTGTTTGGAAGCAGTTCTGGGAGAGCAAAAGCCGCAAGCTGTAATGATCAGACTAGTCAATATTCGAGTACCTCCATAGTGAACCCACCTGAGCATTACCGGCACCCTATCATAATCAGTATCAGAAATCACAATCCTTTCAGGTACACTCACGAAACCAATCAGTGACATTGCTGCCATCATCGAAGTGTTGTTCTTAGCCGACCCACCCACGATGAAACCAACGAACATGAAGGCATTGCCACCGACAATGAACCATTTCTGACCAAAAAGATCACTGTTTGCTCCACAAACCATGAATGCAATAGTTACTGTGATAGTATACAAGGAAATGTACCAAGCTGCCTTTGTTGGGTCGCCAAGTTGGGTTGCAACGACAGCAGCGCAAGCGCTCAACGAAGGAACAATCCAGAAACTAATACCGTAGGAAAGAGCTAGAATCTGAGACGGCTGTCAGTGATTTATGCCAGTGCGCTTGAATTACAAACTTACAACAACAACACACCAAGTTTTCAGAGTGACATTGTACTCTTCGTCAGATTCAGGTAGATAGGACCTGTTCGCGTGCTCAACATCTTGAGACGTCTTGGAAACCTCGTGAGACGCTCGATCGACCTCGGCCTTTTCGTCATCTAGCATTCTGTTAATACCAAGGGATCCTGTTCTGGTATTTGCTGTTCGAGATTGTAGTTAGACCTCGTCAACCAGCAACCGGAATGCTGACGAGAGTCGAGCTTCGTGTTGGCGTCCCAATACATTGCCTTATATTGGATCCAACCTGACCAAGATCACGACCTTCGCGCAGATTAAGTTGGAGCTTACTCATCCATGTGCTCATCAGCTGAGCTTTTTGAGCATAGCGCTAAAATACCAAGCATTTGTCTTTGTGCGGAACTGCAGATGTGGTTGTTCCGCAGGTGTGAATGGTCACATTCGACTGCCATGGAAATGGTTTTCCGAGAAGGGCGTCCAAAATCTGGGGTAACGCAACGCTAGGCTTAGTATGGGGTTATGTAGCGTGTTCGAAGAACGACACTCGTTGGTTAACGATCACGGTAATGCACATCGATCCTGAATCTAACTCTTCCGAGACGCACTTAATAGCTTGCCAAACGTATCGCGCAGCAGTCGCGCAGCGTTGTTTGAGGCAGGTGCGGAACTCTGCTGAGCAGGCGCCACCATTACAGTGATTCGGTAACCGGGACGCCAGTGTCGTGATCTGCTGGCCCAGAAGATGAACATACATATACTGCCATTCGTACACCCGGGTAATCCAGCTGAGAGTCGGCGAGTCGGAATTGAATATGCGCAGGAGCACGCAAGTTGGACTTAAGCCATAGGATGTAATAAAGATAGTGGGTGTGTAAGTCTGAAGATATCGTTGTCAGCAGGTGCGCGAGCGTCCAATCAAATATGGAAATGTTTCTCCACCTCTGTAACCTCGCGATTATAGGAACCGGCTGCTTTCCTATATACTATGCACGCTTAAAATGTGAAAATCAATCCTGCTTTGACTAGTATAGTCTAGAAACACTTGCAAATTTTGGTGTGTAGATTCTGCCTTTGTATACCTATGTTTTCACCAACCACTTCAAGATACCACAAAGAATCGAGGAGGAATCAACTCTACCTTGCCAGCAAAGGTCATGACAAATCGCTACAATCATGTAACGTGATGCATATGAAGTAGTATGTCGATTGCCAACGAGGGCCAAATCGAGACATATGGGGGGCAAACGCCGGAGAAGTCGCTTCGACTGCTTACACATCTTTCGTACGACAAGATCCTGCCCAATCAACAGCCAAAATCTGCAATCAATACGAAGTATCAAATGTTCACGACTGCTGGAAATAGATGTCGGTAACTCGGTTTTGACCTATCCGCGTCCACAGGCGGAAGAGTTTTGCTATATCTAAGATGCATTAAATGGCAGTGCATTGGCCAGTCTACAAAAGAATCATCCGACTTGGACGATCTCTTTCCATCACCATAGTTTTAGTATTGCCTCTTGTCAATCTTCCTGTCCTTTTGTCCTCCGGACCATTGCCATCAGCCATCATCAATACAATGTCTCTGCCAGTCCATCAACGCGCGGTAGTCTTCAACACCGGAACCAACTCGCTCTCCTTCTCGCCGTCATACCCAATGCCCATAAATACCAATGAACTCCTCATCTATGTCCACAGTACCGCAATCACTAATGGCGAATTGACTTGGGGACCCTTTGTAAACTGGCCTCAAGAACATATCCCCTGCTACGATGTCAGCGGGACCATCATCGGTATACCCGACGGCTGCCAGGAAAAAGGCTTCAGGATTGGGGATCAAGTTCATGGTCGTGTCATGGCGAACCGCGAAGGCACAGCGAGGGAGTACGCCACTATACTACCATCGGAACCTGCTTTGGTTCCAGAAGGGCTTGGAATGTTGAAGGCGTCAAGCGTGCCTATGAGTGCACACACAGCCTGGCAAGCTTTGTTTGAGCATGGCGAATTAACAGGCTCATTCGCGCTGACATCGTTGCCTCGAGTGAATGGCAATGGACAAGCAGTACTTGGTCAAGAGCATTGTTCGCTCTCGCTGCTTAGATTCTTTGTTTTAATTAAAATTATGTTCGATGTCGTTAGAAGACCTAGGCGTAGATCTTTAGGTCTCTCCTATAATAACTCTATTAGAGTTGCAGTCTAGCAAAGAACTTATAGTAAGAGTATAGTATAAATAGCAAGAGTAGGTATAGATAGTAAATATATATATTTATAGCAGTAGCACTATAGTAGATATAGAGTAATATATATATTATACTGTAGAGTAGAGCAGTAATTAAAATAATTAGTTCTTATTGCAATAGAATAGCAGTAAATTAAAGTAAGTAGATCTAGTAGGTAGTCTAACCTTTATTCTGCACTATCTTTCTCTTAAGTAGACTCTAAGAAAGTCTCTATTTCTCTTTTTCGTGTAATAGTATAAACCTCTTTATCTTTAAGCTTAGTTCTATAAGCTTATCTTATTTTAT
>Ga0265780_10008949_pt1 | contig 12097 bp, 12 predicted proteins | sample P1T30metagenome_FD_192432 | JGI IMG/M metagenome (GOLD analysis project Ga0265780, IMG submission 192432) | Plant litter microbial communities from East Loma Ridge, Irvine, California - P1 T30 | ecosystem: Environmental > Terrestrial > Plant litter > Unclassified | place: USA: California... | reverse complement strand
CGGTTGACGGTGGGCATGCGACTGCCGGCGTACGAGAAGTGCAGCGGGATCGACTCGTGCATCCAGACGGCGTGCCGGCCCTGCCCGCCGGTCTGCTCGTCGCGCCACGAGAAGGCGAAGCCCTCGTGCCGGCGCAGCTTCGTGACGACGGCGAGCTGCAGGTGGGCGAGCGCACGGTCGTCGAGGTCGATGGCGTACCGGTCAGCCCCGTAGAACAGCGTTCCCACCGCAGATGCCCCTCTCGACCTGACGACCCTAGGGGCGGCCCGGTCGAGGGCAGGAGTCGGGGGCGACCCCTTGACGAAGGGGGCTCCGATTCGCTACGCGTGTCGCCGACGTGGCACGGGGCGGCGCAGCGGGGCACGGCGCAGCCCGGTCGGCAGGGCGCACGGCGCGGTGCGGCGGGGCGCAGCGCAGCGGGGGCGGCAGGAGGCGCGCCCCCGCCTGCCCCCGCGGCTCGCGTCGGTCAGCGGTGGGCCCAGCCCTCGGGCCCCGCCGAGCCGGCCGGGTACTCGTCGAGCGGCACGCTCCCGTCGCGCCAGGCGGCGACGACGGGCTCGACGATGCACCAGCACTGCTCGGCGGTGTCGCCGCGGACGGAGAGCGTCGGGTCCCCGTCGAGCACGCCGGAGAGCACCTCGCCGTAGGCGGTGAGGGTGCCGGCGCTGAACTCGGTGCGGAGCGAGGCGCGGTCGAGCTCCATGGGGTCGCCGGGGCCGTTGACGTTGAGCTCGAGCGACATCTCGTCGGGCGAGAGGCAGATGCGCAGGCGGTCGGGCTGCCCGCCGCCCGTGAACTCGGGGGGCGTGTGCGCGACCGGCTTGAAGGTGACCAGCACCTCGCGGCGACGCGTGGCGAGGGCCTTGCCGGAGCGGAGCGTGATCGGCACGCCGGCCCAGCGCAGGGTGCCGATCTCGACGACGACCTCGGCGAGGGTCTCGGTCTCGCGCGAGGGGTCGACGCCCGCCTCGTCGGCGTAGCCCTTCAGCTCGCGCCCGTCGATGGTGCCCGCCGTGTAGCGCGCACGGCGGCTGGCCGAGGCCGGGTCGCCCTGCCAGACGCGGGTCGCGCGCAGCAGGAGGCCCTTCTGGTCGCGGAGGTCGCCGGGGCTGATGCTGGCGGGGGCGTCCATGGTGAGCACCGCCATGACCTGCAGCAGGTGGCTCTGGATCATGTCGACCATGGCGCCGGCGCCGTCGTAGTACCGGGCGCGGTCCTCGAGGCCGAGGGCCTCGTCATAGGTGATCTCGATGCTCGCGACGTCCTTGTTGGTGAGCATCGGCTCGATGAGGCGGTTCGCGAAGCGCAGGCCGAGCAGGTTGAGCACGGTGGCCCGGCCGAGGAAGTGGTCGATGCGGTGCACCTGCTGCTCGGGGACGAGCTTCAGGACCTGCCGGTTCAGCTCGGCGGCGCTCGCCGCGTCGGTGCCGAACGGCTTCTCGAGCGCGAGGACCGTGCCCTCGGGCAGGTCGACGTGCTCGAGCTCGGCGCAGGCCCTCGCGGTGATCGCGGGCGGCAGTGCGAAGTAGATCGCCGGTGCGTCGTCGCACGCCTCGAGGAGCGTGCGGAGGTCGTCGGCGCTCGTGACGTCGGCGGTGAGGTAGCGGGTGCGGGCGAGCAGGTCGTCGATCGCGGGCCCGGAGGCGTCGACCGACTCGAGCGAGGTGCGCACGCGGTCCGTCCACTCCTCGGCCGTGTACTCCTCCGTGCCGGCGCCCACGAGTTGCACCCGGCGCCCGGGCTGGTGGCTGAGCAGCCCGCCGAGGCCGGGCATGAGCAGCCGCGCGGCGAGGTCGCCGCTCGCGCCGAGGATCAGCAACGTGGCGGGCCGTCCGGCCTGGTCGCCGTCGTGCGAGGAGGGGAGCGGTCTGGCGTTCGTCATGCCCTGCAGGGTACCCGGCGGCCCCCGTGCGGCCGCGGCGGCGGTCGGCCCGTGCGCCCACGGGCCCGCGCGCGACGCCCACGGGCCCGCGTGCGACGCACGCGAGCGACGCGCACGCACCCGGCGCGCCCGGCGCGCCCGGCGCGCACGGGGGACACCGTGCAGGCCTCGGGGGACGCGGCGCGGTACGGTCTGACCATGAGCGATCAGAAGACCTACACGGCGTCCTTCGTGGGACCCGACGGCACCAAGACCGAAGAGCTGCCCTACATCGACGGGCTGCCCCAGAAGAGCGTCAACCGACCCGGCGGTGGCGACGACGGCGACATCTCGTGGGAGCTCGACCAGGAGTCGAGCGTCGGCGACGCGTACGTGTACCGCTCGCTCGGCGTCGCGGGGCACGACTACAACTGAGCCCCTTCCGGCCTGCGCGGCGGCGCGGAGGGGCGGGGGCCCTCAGGCGCGCCGCGTGGGCCGGATCGAGAGCTGCTCGACCGTCGCGCCGTGCGGCAGGTCGACCACCAGGCGCACGGCGTCCGCGACCGCGGCCGGCTCGAGGTAGAGCTCCGGGCGGTAGTTGCCGCCCTCCTTCTCGACCAGCTCGTGCTGCATGTCGGTGTCGACGCGGCCGGGGTGCACCGAGCTGACGCGCACGCCGTGCGGCCGCTCCTCCTCGCGCAGCGCGTCCGTGAGCGCCCGCAGCGCGAACTTGCTGGCGGCGTAGATGCCGCCGCCCGGGCCGGCGACGAAGCCCGACCCGCTGTTGATCGTCACGACCGTGCCCCGCGCCGCCCGCAGCGCCGGCAGCAGGAGGCGCGTGACCTCCGCCACGGCGACGACGTTCACCTCGAGCACGCGTCGCCAGTCGTCGCGGCCCGTCCGCTCCACCTCGGCGCCGCCGATGACCCCCGCCGCGTGCACGAGCACGTCGAGCCGGTCGAGCGCCGGGACCTCGAGCTCGTCGGCCGCGAGGTCGATCGCCCAGGGCGTGGCGGACGGGAGCTCCGCGGCCAACGCGGCCACGGCCTCCTGCGAGCGGCCGTGCACCACGACGTGGTGCGTGCGCGCGAGGTCGCGGGCGATCGCGAGGCCGATGCCGCGCGTGCTGCCGGTGACGAGGGCGATGGGGCGGGTGCTGGTCGTGTCGCTCATGCGCCCAGTCTGCCCGCGACCGCCGACGGCGACGCCGCTCAGTCCTCCAGCGGGTCGTGGCCCCAGTTCATGAGGCTGTAGCGCCACGGGGTGTCCTCGACGTCGCCGTCGGGGCGCTGCGCGGAGTGCCGCGCGACGTAGCCGTGCACCTTCTTCATGTGCGCCAGGTCGTCGTCGGTGAGGTCCGCCTTCTTGGTGCGCAGGATCTCGACGATGCGCCGCCCGCTCTCGTGGCCCGTCGACTCGCCGCCGTCGTCCTTCTGGCCGACCTCCTGCGACTCGTCGGTGGCGAGCCAGTCCTCGAGCTCCTTCGGGCTCATGTTCACCACGTCGTGGAACTGCTCGTACGTCTCCTGCTGGTCGTCGTCCATGCGGGCGATCGTAGGCCGCGGTGGGGGAGGATCGTCAGCATGCGCAGAGCCTCCGTCGTCGCCACCGCCGTCGCCGTCTCGACCGTCGCGGTGCTGGCGCTGGGCGCCTGCTCGGGACAGGGCAGCGCCACGGCACCACGCATGGGGCAGGTGCCGGAGGCGTTGGCCGTGCAGGCCTACGCCGTCCCGTCGACCGCCACCACGACCGCCTTCGGGGCGAGCCGCGACGCGATCGACGTCCTCTCGGTGAGCGGGGTGAGCATCCTGCCCGGCGGGGCCACCGTCGGCACCGCGAGCGACGACGCGAAGGCCCTCCTCGCCGAGGCCCAGGAGGCCGGGGTGCGGGCCGAGCTGCTCGTGCTCAACGCCGATCCGGGCAGCGGCGACTTCAGCGGCGACCTCGCGATGAGCATGCTCGGCGACGAGGGCGCACGCACCGCCGTCGTCGCCGCGCTCGCCGACCAGGTCGAGGCCGACGGCTGGGACGGGGTGCAGCTCGACCTCGAGTCGCTGCCCGGCGAGGCCGCGCCGCTGCTCACGCAGTTCGCGGTCGAGCTGCGCGACGCGCTGCCGGACGACGCCGAGCTGTCGATGGCGCTGCAGCCCTCGACGACGGTGGAGGGCTTCGAGGGGCTCGGCTACGACCTGCGCGGCCTGCAGGAGGTCGTGGACCGCTTCGTGCTCATGGCCTACGACGAGCACGGGGCCGGCTTCAGCGAGGCGGGCCCGGTGGGCGGCCTGCCCTGGGTCGAGGAGGTGCTCGACGCCCTGCTCGAGGTGCTGCCCGCCGAGGTCGTCGACCTCGGGGTCGCCCAGTACGGCTACCAGTGGATCGGCTCGAGCGAGGCGGGCAGCTCGCTCACGGTCGCCCAGGCCCGGCGGGCCGCGGCCTCCACCGGCTCGTGGGACGACGAGCAGGGCGAGTACACGGCGTCCCCGGCCGACGGGACCACCCTCTGGTGGTCCGACTCGCGCTCGCTCACGCTGCGCGCCGACCTCGCCGAGGAGCGCGGCCTGCACGGCGTCGCGGTGTGGCAGCTCAGCACGGGGGACCGCTTCGAGCGGTAGCCGCCCTCAGCGGGGAGCATCCGTGGCCTCCGGTCCCCCGGACGCACGGAGGGCCGCCGGCGACGAGCGTCGCGGGCGGCCCTCCTGCGCTCAGCAGGCGCGGGTCACGGCGTGGGCATGCCGCCGTTGACGTGCAGGGTGTCACCCACGACGAAGCTCGACTCGGCCGACGCCAAGAAGACGTAGGCGGGGGCGAGCTCGGAGGGCTGGCCCCAGCGGCCGAGGCCGGTCTGGCTGCCGACGTCGGGCAGGGCGTCCGAGGGCTGTCCGCCTGCGGGCTGCAGCGGGGTCCAGATCGGGCCGGGCGCGACCGCGTTGACGCGGATGCCCTTGGGGGCGAGCTGCATGGCCAGGCCCTTGGTGAACGTGTTGATCGCGGCCTTCGTCGACGCGTAGTCGACGAGCATCGGGGCGGGCTGGTACGCCTGGATCGACGTCGTGTTGATGATCGTCGAACCGGGGACCAGGTGCGGCAGGGCGGCGCGCGTGATCCAGAACATCGCGTAGACGTTGGTCTTGTACGTGTCGTCGAAGTTCTCGTCGTCGAGCTCGAGGAGGTCCTCGACGTGCTGCTGCTTGCCGGCGTTGTTGACGAGGATGTCCAGGCCGCCGAGCCCGTCCACGGCGTCCTGCACGAGCTGCTTGCAGAACGCCTCGTCCTTGATGTCGCCCGGCAGCGCGACGGCGGTGCGACCGGCGGCCTCGATGAGGGCGACGACCTTCTTGGCGTCCTCCTCCTCCTCGGGCAGGTAGCTGATGGCGACGTCGGCGCCCTCGCGCGAGTAGGCGATGGCGACGGCCGCGCCGATGCCCGAGTCGCCTCCGGTGATGAGGGCCTTGCGCCCCTCGAGGCGGCTGCTGCCGCGGTAGGTGTCCTCGCCGCGGTCAGCGGACGACGTGAGCTCCTCGTCGGTGCCGGGGCCCTCGAGGTACTGCGCCTCGGGCGTGATGTCGGCGAACATCTTCGTGGGGTCTTGGAACGTGTACTGGTCGGCAGCCATGGTGGTGTCCTTCTCGTTCGCGGGCGGGACCTGGACGGTAGGCCCGCACGCGGCGGATCGTCACGGGTTGCCAGCCCACGCGGAGCCGGGGGACAAGCTCAGGAGGCCGTGCCGCGACCACGAGGACGGGTCGACGACGCCGGCCCCGTCACGGAGGTGCTGTCCCGCCACCGGTCGACGACGCGGCGCACGTCGCGCGCTCGGCCCTGGAGCAGGAGGGTGAGGCCGAACAGGAGGCTCGTGGCGGGCACCAGGGCATGGACGCGCGCGTCGAGGAGTGCCAGCTGGAGCTCGAGCACGGGGACCCGGGTCAGGCCGGCGACGAGGACCTGGCAGGCCACCGTCGCGACCAGGGCGCGCGACGCCCAGGCGCCCAAGAGCCTCCTGCGCACGACGATCGCGGCGCCGACCACGCCGGCCGCCAGGGCGACGAGGGGAGCGGCGACCAGGGCGAGGCCGACGCCCGTCGCGCCGTCACCCACCCGTGCCCCGCCGGACCACAGGAGCAGGTCGGCGACGACGCGCGGCGACGCGGCCACGAGGAGGGCGCAGGAGGCCCCTGCCGAGGCGCGGGCGAGACCGCGCTCGCCGCCGAGCCCGGCCACGAGCACGACGAGTCCCGCGAGCACGAGGAACGGTGCCAGCACGAGGAACGGTGCCAACGCCGGCGGGAGCACGGCGGGCGAGAGGGCGTCGGCCAGGCCCAGGGCGCTGCCGACCGCGACGAGGGAGCCCCCGACGAGGGTGGTCCGGTGCGACCCGGACATCGGTGACGGCTCGGGCACGGCGACCTCCTCGTCGACGGGACGTGCAGCGGGGCAGGGGCCGCGCGGTGCCTCAGGCCCCGACGACCGGGATCGGCTCGGTGAGGGCCGGCGGCTCGTGCCGGCTGAGCAGCCAGCGCTCGCCGGAGGCGGTGACGAGGAACGCCAGGGGGCCCGGGCGGCAGGCCAGCAGGGCGCCGTCGCGGCCCTGCAGGGCGCCGTCGAGGGCGCCGCCCAGGTCGCGGTCGTCCTCGAGCCCGTTGCGGGAGAGGACCGAGCAGCGGCCCTCGGCGCCGAGCTTCTGCAGCAGGCGGCGGACGCCCTCGGCGTCGTTCGTCACGGGGTGGGCGGCACCCATGTCGACCCAGTCGGCGTCCATGGTGAGCCGCGCGAGCTGCTCGAGCAGCTCCGACGGATCGGTGAGCTCGCGCGCACCGGGACCGGCGAAGGCGTCGAGGGCTGCGATCACGGGATCGGGCAGTGTCGGCACGGGAGGCTCCTGTCGGTCTGCCCCCATCTTCGCACCCCGGTACGCTGGCGCGACCCCCTCTCGACGGAGCAGACGGAACGGAGCGCACGTGACCGACGCGCAGCACGACGACCAGTCCCGGCACCAGGGTGGTCCGCCACCCGGGTGGTACCCCGATCCGGCAGGAGGTCCGACCCGCCGCTGGTGGGACGGCACCGGGTGGACGCACGACCTCGAGCCGCAGGGCCAGCAGCCCGGCGGCGCGCACCCCGCGCAGCAGCAGGACGGGGCCCAGCCCGCGCCCCAGCAGGAGCAGCCCACGAGCGCCGCGCAGCCCGGGTCGGCCCCCGAGCACGCCCCGGTCGTGCCGCACCCCTCGGCGCAGCAGGCCGGCGGCCTGCCCGCCTACGGCCAGTTCCAGGGCACCGGCCAGCAGCAGGGCCAGCAGGGCCAGCAGCCCGGCCCCTACCCGCAGCAGGCGCAGCAGTACGCGCAGCCCTGGGACCGCCCCCAGCAGCAGCCGTTGCCCGAGGGCACGAGCGTCTCGACGCCGTGGATCTGGCTCATCGTCCTGTTCCCGCTGGTCAGCCTCGTCGACATGCTCACGGTCGACTACGACGCGGTCGTGGCGGCGTCGCTGGAGGACCCGACGGCCACCTCGTCGCTGGGCCTGCGCGACGTGCTCAGCTCGCTCCTCGGCCTCGTGCTGTGGGGCCTCACGGTGCTGTTCGCCTGGTTCGACCACAAGGCCCTCCGCCAGCGCGGGGTCGTCGCCCCGTTCCACTGGGCGTACGCGTTCATCCCCGTGACGCTCGTCTACGTGATCGGCCGCACCGTGGTGCTGCGTCGTCGCGTGGGCCGCGGCTCGGCTCCGCTCTGGGTGCTCGTGGGCATCCTCGTCGTGACGACGATCGCGTTCCTCGTCATCGTCGGCAGCGCCTTCGCGACCGGGTTCGAGCAGGGCATCTCGACCGCTCCCTGACCCCACCGGGTCGGACCCGACGACGGCCGGAGGCGCAGCACGTGCCCCCGGCCGTCGTCCTGTGCGGGAGGATGGTCCCGTGAACGCCACGCCCCCGCCCCTCGGCCTCCTGCTCGACGTCGACGGTCCGATCGCCAGCCCCGTCACCCGCACGATCGCGCTGCCGCAGATCACGGCCGACCTCGTGGCGCTCGCCGCGGCGGGGGTGCCGCTCGTGTTCAACACGGGCCGGTCCGACGCGTTCATCCGCTCCGAGGTCGTGGCACCGCTGCTCGCGGCCGGGCTGCCCGCGGGCGCCCGCGTGCACGGCGTGTGCGAGAAGGGCGCCGTCTGGTTCTCGATCGGGCCCGAGCACGGCGCGGACGGGACGGGGCCGATCGAGGTCGACGAGTCGCTCGCGATGCCCGACGACTTCGCCCACGAGATGGACGAGCTCGTGCGGGACGAGTTCGCCGACCTCGTGTTCTTCGACCGCACGAAGCGCGCCATGGTCTCGATCGAGCAGCTCACGAGCGTGCCCTCGGCGACCTACCTCGCGCGACAGGCGTCGTTCGACGAGAAGGCCGCGCAGGCGCTCACCCGTCGCGGCTCCGGCGTGCGCCGCCTCGACGACGTCCGCCCCGACGCCGACGGCGCCGTGCAGTGGCGGATCGACCCCACGATCATCTCGACCGACATCGAGTCGGTGCGCCTGGGCAAGGACCTCGGGGCGGACCGGGCCCTCGAGCTGCTCGCCGCCGACGGCGCCCTGCCGACGCGCTGGCGCACGGTCGGCGACTCGCGCAGCGACTACGCGATGGCGGACCGCCTGCACGCGCTGGGCCACGAGGTGGCGCACGTCGACGTGCGTCCCGCGGACGGCGTGCCGACCACGCCCTACCCCGTCCTCACGGCGTCCGACCCGGCGATCACGAACGACGAGGCCGGGGCCGAGTTCCTCGCCGGGTGGGTGCGCGAGCTGCTCTGAATCACCCCTGAAGGCCGCTCCCGACGTACCCCGGCCCGTCCCCCGACAAGGGGTGGTCCACGGGCGGTCCTGCCCGGGCCGACAGGGTGAGAGCCCCGTCCCGGCAGGAGGCGCGGCCACGTGGGCCGATCGGTCTCCCCTCGTTAGGGGGGCACGGCCCGTTCTGTCGCGGCCAGTAGTGTCGGACCCGAGTCGCTGACCGGTCCCCCGAAAGGCCGACGTGGCTCGAGGGGTCCCGGAACCCCGCCCGCCGGTCGTCTCGTTCCCCGAACCTCGAGACGCCCCGGTGTCGTCACCGTGGCCGACGCCTGCCCGGCACAGGAGCGCTTACCCGAGTCGTCCCCCCTGTGCCGGGCTGCTCCCTGCGGTCGCTGCCGCACGGTAGCGTGGACCGGGCCATGGACTCCCTGATCGTCTCCGTCCTCGTGTCGGCCGTCGTCCTGCTGATCGTCGTGCAGCTCGCCTACCGCCGCCGCGTCCTGAAGCGCCGCGAGGCCGCGGGGGAGCAGGTCGTCGGCCGGTCGTCATGGATCGTGCTGGCCGTCATGGCCGCCTTCTTCCTCTTCGCGGTGTTCGTGTTCCCGCAGCTCGTGCGCTGAGCCCCCGCCGCGCCGCGGGTCGGTCGGTCGGGCGGGCTCGGTCGGGCGGGCTCGGTCGGGCGGTCTCCGTCGGGCGGGCTCCGTCAGCCGACGACGCGCGGCGGTGCGAGGGCCCGTGCGACCCCCAGGGCGTCGACCTCCACGAGCGTGGGCCCCCAGAAGTCGAACCGCCCGTCGGCGGCGCGCTGCCAGAGCCGGTGCCCGTCCGCCAGGTCGAAGGCCGTGACGGAGCCGCCGGCCCAGCCCCAGCCGCCGATCGCGTAGCCGGTCGTGTCCGACGCGGCGACGATCACGGCGTCGGCGGGGAGGTCCGCGCGCCACCGCTCCGAGCCGTCGGCCCGGACCGCGACGGTGCGCACGGTCTCCTCGGTCGGCCCGCCGTCGGCGGCGAGCTCCAGCGCGCCGAGGCGGACGAAGGCGTCGGGCGAGCCCGCCGGGCGGGTCAGCCCGCCGACGGGCACGTCACCGGGCAGGGGCGTGCTCCAGCGGTCCTCGCCCCCGTCGACGTCGAGGCAGCGCAACCGGGCGCCCTCGCCGAGCAGGAGGCAGCCCGACGCGGCCAGGGTCGACTGCGGTCCGCCCGTGGCCGGGTCGACGGCCACCGGGCGGCGCCACGCGACGTCGCCCGCCGCGTCGACCCCGAGGACGGCGGCGCGGCTGCTGCCGTCGGTCGTGCTCACGACCGTCGTGCCGCCCATGGTCGTGACCGACTGCAGCCACGCGCCCTCGAGCGGCACGCGCTGCACCGTCTCGGCGTCCCCGTCCTCGGGCACCTCGACGACGAGCACCGCGTCGTCGGTCGCCAGGACGATCCGCCGCCCCTGCAGGGTCACGCTGGTGAAGTCGGGCAGCTCGACCGTCCAGGCGGGCTCGCCGAGCGACCCCGAGGCGACCACGTCCGCCACGCGGTGCACGCCGTACCGGGTCGTGTCGCCCTCCTCGGACGTCCAGCCGCCGTCCCGGAACCGGTCCCGGGGCCGCTCGGCCACGAGGAGCAGGTCGGGGGTCACCTGCTCGACCGAGGTCGCCAGGGAGTCGTCCGTCGCGTCCCCGGCGAGGGTGCGCACGACGACGCCCGCGGCGAGGTCGACGATCGAGGTGGGGGCGTCCGGCTGCGGACCCGCGCCCGTGACGAGCGCGAAGGGCGGGCCGTCGCCGGCACCCTCGGAGCCGTCGGAGCCGTCGGGGCCGTCGACCGGCACGACGGTCCACCACGACATCGGCCCCTCGCCGAGCTGGTCGGCGCCGAGCGTCCAGGCGACGTCGCCGGTGGCCGGGTCGACGCGGGCGAGCCCGCCACCGGCCGCGTCCTCGCAGGAGGCGCCGAAGGGGCCCACCGCGGCGGCGACGAGCACGTCGTCGCCGACCCGGCCGGCCGCCTGCCAGCTCGAGCACCCGGGACCGGCGAGCGGGGTGAGCCGACGACCCAGGTCGGTCGTCCAGGCGACGCCGTCGGGCAGGGTCCGCAGGTCGTCGACCGGGCCCGCCGTCGTCCAGTCGTCGCCCCGGGCCAGGGCGAGGGGGTCCAGGCCGGCCGTAGCGGCGCCGGGGTAGGTGGGCGCCGCGAGCAGCCCCGCGGCGACGACGAGCGCGGTCCCCGCCGCGAGGGCGACGGTCGCGGCGCCCAGGCGGACCGGGCCGGAGGCGTGGCGCCAGCGGGCGGCGGCCGAGGCGCGGAGCCGGTGCGCGGCGCGGGCGACGGGCGTCGGGAGCCGGGGCGGGCCTCCTGCGTCGTCGTCGAGGGGAGCCGGGCCTCCTGCCGCGTCGGCGAGCGGAGCCGGGCCTCCTGCCGCGTCGTCACCTCGGGGCGCACCCGCAGGAGGCGGAGCCGTCGCACGGAGCGGCGGCGTCGCCGTGCTCACGGGCCTCGTCGGCGTCCACCCCATGCGGTCATCGTAGGGGCGGGTCGCAGCGCTGGCGAGGACCGCCTCAGCCGGCGACGCGGACGGGGTCCACGAGTCGGTGCGCCGTGCCGTCGGGGTCGACGCGCACCAGGGAGCCGCCCCAGAACTGCAGGTCGCCGTCGTCGCGGGTCAGCTCCCAGAGGGCGTGGCCGTCGGCGAGGTCGAAGGCCGTCACCGACGTCTCGCGGCCCGTCTGCGACCGCGCGCTGAACGCGTAGCCGACCGTGCGCGACGCCGCCCGCAGACGGGACTCCCGCGGCACGGCGGCGCGGAACCGCTCCGCCCCGGTGGCCTCGTCGAGGGCGAGGACCGTCCGGGTCCACGCCGTCCGCCCCTCGTCGCCGCCGGCCCCGGGCGCCCGGCGCGCGACCTCCACCCACACGTCGGCCGTCGTCGTCCCCGGCGGCGCGGGGCGGGCCGTGAGGAACGGCGCCCCGTCGTCCGGCCGCTCCCAGCGCTCCTCTCCCGTGTCGACGTCCACGCAGCGCACCCCCGCGTCGCCCGCCGTGAGCAGGACGCACGAGCGCGACAGCACGGGGAACCGCTCGCCGGGGTAGTCCGTGGTCCACCGCACGCGACCGTCCGGCGCGTAGGCCGTGAGCCGCCCGCCGGCCTCGCCCGCCGTCGTGCCGCCGAGCGCCGAGGCCGCGTACGCGCGCCCGTCCACCGTGAAGGGGAGCGCGGAGGTCGGCAGCGCGCCCCGCCACGTCGACGCCTCGCCCGTCGCCGCGTCGACCACGAGGGCCGCGTCGTCGCCCGGCAGCACGAGGCGGTCCGCGAGCAGCAGGGGCGTCGCGTCGTCCTCGGTCGTGCCGGTCCAGATCGGGTCGCCGAGGTCGTCGACGCGCAGCAGCGACCACCGCGTGCGCGTGACCGGGTCCGGGGCGAGGGCCTCGCGGGCGGCGGCGGCGTCGTCGGCGGTGCCGGTGTCGTCGGAG
>Ga0265780_10008948_pt1 | contig 12098 bp, 8 predicted proteins | sample P1T30metagenome_FD_192432 | JGI IMG/M metagenome (GOLD analysis project Ga0265780, IMG submission 192432) | Plant litter microbial communities from East Loma Ridge, Irvine, California - P1 T30 | ecosystem: Environmental > Terrestrial > Plant litter > Unclassified | place: USA: California... | reverse complement strand
GAGTTATCCGGTATGAGATGGGTGCCGATAACGATCACCGCGTTGGCGGCGTAGCCGCCAACCCTACCAGTTGGACGCGTGGACGGACGAGCCGTCCACCCCACAGTGATCTTGTTTCTTGCAGGTGCGGGAATTCAACGGCCGCGCTTTTCGCGTCGGCACTCGATGAAGCTGACCACATGGCCGCCCGGATCGGCCGTCTCGAGCCGTACGTCGAAGCCCCACAGCCGCGCCACGTGCTTGAGCACCTCTTGTGCCTGGGCATTGAGCGGGCGGCGGTTGTATTGCGTGTGACGCAGGGTCAGGGCGCGGTCGTCGCGCGTATTGACTTGCCAGACCTGGATGTTCGGCTCGCGGCTGCCCAGGTTGTACTGCTCGGCCAGCTTGTGGCGCACATAGCGGTAGCCGGACTCGTCGTGGATAGCCGAGATGGTCAGCTTGTCGCTGCGGTCGTCGTCGAGCACCGAGAAGAAGTGGAAGTCGCGGATCAGCTTGGGCGACAGGTATTGGGCGATGAAGCTCTCGTCCTTGAAATTGCGCATCGCGAAGTCGAGCGTCTTGAGCCAGTCGCTGCCGGCGATATCCGGAAACCAGGTTTTATCCTCGTCGGTCGGCTCCTCGCAGATGCGGCGGATGTCGGTCATCATCGCGAAGCCCAGCGCATACGGATTGATCCCGCTGTAATACGGGCTGTTGGCGGGCGGCTGGTAGACCACATTGGTGTGGCTCTGCAGGAATTCGAGCATGAAGCCGTCGCCGACGATGCCTTCCTTATACAAGTCTTGCAAGATCGTGTAGTGCCAGAAGGTGGCCCAGCCTTCATTCATTACCTGGGTCTGGCGTTGCGGATAAAAATACTGCGAGATCTTGCGCGTGATGCGCACCAGCTCGCGCTGCCAGGGCTCCAGCAGCGGCGCGTACTTCTCGATGAAGTACAGCAGGTTTTCCTCGGGCTCAGGCGGGAAGCGGTGCGTGGGGGCGTCGGCCTCGACCTGCTCTTCGCGCTGCGGCAGCGTGCGCCAGATGGAATTGACCTGGGACTGGGCGTATTCCTCGCGTTCCTTGGTGCGCGCCGCCTCTTGTGCCACCGACAGCTTGGCCGGCCGTTTATAGCGGTCGACGCCGTAGTTCTGCAGCGCGTGGCAGGAATCGAGCAACTCCTCGACCGCATCGATACCATGGCGCTGCTCGCACTCGGCGATATAGTTTTTGGCAAACACCATATAGTCGACGATGGCGTCGGCATCGGTCCAGGTGCGGAACAAGTAATTGCCCTTGAAGAAAGAATTATGGCCGTAGGCAGCGTGGGCGATCACCAGCGCCTGCATCGTCAGGCTGTTTTCCTCCATCAGATAGGCGATGCAGGGATTCGAGTTGATGACGATCTCGTAGGCCAGGCCCATCTGGCCGCGGCGGTAGCTTTTCTCGGTGCTCAGGAAGTGCTTGCCGAAGGACCAGTGGTTATAAGACACTGGCATCCCGACCGAGGTGTAGGCGTCCATCATTTGCTCGGCCGTGATGATCTCGAGCTGGTTCGGGTAGGTGTCCAGGCCGTAGCGCCTGGCCACCCGCTTGATTTCTTCGTGCGCCTGCTCGATCAGTTCGAAAGTCCATTCGGACTGTTCGGGCAGGGCGCGCGGGTTGTTCGGATCTCTTGGCATGGGGTGCCTCGCTATTGGTGTCGCGCCCGGCTACTTGGCCTGCTTCTTGAACAGTTCGCGGAAGACCGGGTAGATATCGGCCGGGGTGACGATCTTTTGCATTGCAAAGTTGCGGTGCTGGGCGGCGACGTCGCAGTATTGTTCCCACAGGTTCTGCGGCGGGCCATCGGTGATCTCGACATAGGTGTAGTACTGCACCCGCGGCATGATCGCGCTGGACAGGATCTGCTTGCACAGCACCGAGTCGTTGTCCCAGTTGTCGCCATCCGACGCCTGGGCCACATAGGCGTTCCAGTCGGCACTGCCATAGCGCTCGGTGATTACCTTTTGCAGTAGGTGCAGGGCCGAGGACACCACGGTGCCGCCCGACTCGCGCGAATGGAAGAACTCGTTCTCATCGACCTCGGCCGCAGCCGTATGGTGGCGGATGAAGACCACGTCGATCTTCTCGTAGACCCGCTTGAGGAATAAATACAGCAGGATGAAGAAGCGCTTGGCCGTGTCCTTGCGGGTTTCGTCCATCGAGCCCGACACGTCCATGATGCAGAACATCACGGCTTGCGTGCTGGGTTTGGGTACCTTGATCCGGTTCGAGTAGCGCAGGTCGAAGGGATCGATGAAGGGAATGGCGTTCAGGCGGATATGCAGGTGGTGGATGCGGTCCTTGAGTTCGATCACCCCCTCGTCGTCGGACGGCGCGCCTTCGTCGAACAGGGCCTGCAAGGCTTCCTCGGCCTCGGCCAGATGGCGCCGCGCCGGACCGCCGACGGCGATGCGGCGCCCGAGCGCGCCACGCAGCGAGCGCAGCACGTGGATATTCGAGGGCGTGCCCGACACGTTGTAGCCGGCGCGCTGGTTCTTGTACTCGATGGTCTGAGTCAGCTGCGTCTTGACCATATTCGGCAGCTCTAGATCCTCGAAGAAATAGTTCATGAACTCTTCGCGCGACAGCTCGAAGATGAAGTCGTCTTCGACCGTCTGCTCGCTGTTGCCGGCGCGGCCACGCCCGGCGCCGCCGCCGCCGCCACGCGGACGGTTGAACTGGTCGCCCTTTTGATATTCGGTATTGCCGGGGTTGACGGTTTCCCACACGCCGCCGTGGGCATGGCCGAAGTTCGGTTCATTCACGTCCTTGACGGGAATGGTGACCTTTTCGCCGTTCTCGATGTCGGTGATCGAGCGGCCCTTGATCGCGCGGCCGACGGCGTCCTTGATCTGCGCCTTGTAGCGGCGCAGGAATCGCTCGCGGTTGACCGCTGACTTGTTCTTGCTCTGCAAGCGACGGTCGATGAGGTAAGTCAAAACAGGCCTCCTGCTCAATATAAGCGCGGAACTGTCGGCACACGATCTACCGCTCGCGCTTCGGTGCCGTCGCAAGCGACGGCACCCCTATCTTAATACGCTGCGCGAACGAGCGTGCGACGCACGCGCGGCGTTGCACATCGCCTCTGGCGGCCTGCGGCCATCCGGCAACAGCATGGACGTCAATTACGACGACTTCCTCACGCGCAGATACCATTCGCACAACAGGCGCACCTGCTTCGGTGTATAGCCCTTCTCCACCATGCGGGCGACGAAGTCGGCGTGCTTGTTCGCGTCGTCGGCGCTCGCTTTGGCATTGAAAGAAATCACCGGTAAAAGTTCCTCGGTATTCGAGAACATCTTTTTCTCGATGACGCTGCGGAACTTCTCGTAGCTGGTCCAGGCCGGATTCTTGCCGGCATTGGTGGCGCGCGCACGCAGGCTGAAGTTGACGATCTCGTTGCGGAAATCCTTCGGATTCGAGATGCCGGCCGGCTTCTCGATCTTTTCCAGCTCGGCGTTCAGCGATTCGCGGTCGAAACTCTCGCCCGTGTCGGGGTCGCGGAATTCCTGGTCCTGGATCCAGAAATCGGCGAACGTCACATAGCGGTCGAAGATGTTCTGGCCATACTCGGAATAGCTTTCCAGGTAGGCCGTTTGAATTTCCTTGCCGATGAAGTCGACGTAGCGCTGGGCCAGGTGTTCCTTGATGTACGACAGGTAGCGCTGTTCGGTCTCGGGCTGGAACTGTTCGCGTTCGATCTGCTGCTCGAGCACGTACAGCAGGTGCACCGGATTGGCCGCCACTTCGGTATTGTCGAAGTTGAAGACCTTCGACAGGATCTTGAAGGCAAAGCGCGTCGACAAGCCGTTCATGCCTTCGTCCACGCCGGCATAGTCGACGTATTCGTGCAGCGACTTGGCCTTGGGGTCGGTGTCCTTCAGGTTCTCGCCGTCGTACACCTGCATCTTGGAGAACAGGCTGGAATTCTCGGGGTCCTTCAGGCGCGACAGCACGGCGAACTGGGCCATCATGCGCAGCGTGCCCGGCGCGCACGGGGCCGTGTCGAGCGACGAGTGGCGCAGCAATTTATCGTAGATCTTGACTTCGTCGGCCACGCGCAGGCAGTACGGCACCTTGACGATATAGATGCGGTCGAGGAAAGCCTCGTTGTTGCGGTTGTTGCGGAAGGTCTTCCATTCGGATTCGTTCGAGTGGGCCAGCACGATGCCTTCGAACGGGATCGCGCCGAAGCCCTCGGTGCCCTTGTAGTTGCCTTCCTGCGTGGCCGTCAGCAGCGGATGCAGCACCTTGATCGGCGCCTTGAACATCTCGACGAATTCCATCAGGCCCTGGTTGGCCAGGCACAGGCCGCCGGAATAGCTGTAGGCGTCCGGGTCGTCCTGCGAGAAATCCTCGAGCTTGCGGATATCGACCTTGCCGACCAGCGAAGAAATGTCCTGGTTGTTTTCGTCGCCCGGCTCGGTCTTGGCCACCGCGATCTGCTTGAGGATCGACGGGTAGCGCTTGACCACGCGGAATTTATTGATGTCGCCGCCGAACTCGTGCAGGCGCTTGACGGCCCACGGGCTCGGGATATTGCGCAGGTAGCGGCGCGGCACGCCGTAGTCTTCTTCGAGGATGGTGCCGTCTTCGGCTTCGTTGAACAGGCCCAGCGGCGATTCGTTGACCGGCGAACCCTTGATCGCGTAGAAGGGCACCAGCTCCATCAGGCTTTTCAGCTTCTCGGCAATCGACGACTTGCCGCCGCCGACCGGACCCAGCAGATAGAGGATCTGCTTGCGTTCTTCCAGGCCCTGGGCGGCGTGGCGGAAGTAGGACACGACCTGCTCGATCACTTCTTCCATCCCGTAGAATTCGCGGAAGGCCGGATAGATCTTGATGACCTTGTTGGCGAAGATGCGCGACAGGCGCGGGTCGAGGCGGGTGTCGACCAGGGTGGGTTCGCCGATGGCGGCCAGCATGCGCTCGGGCGCGCTGGCGTAGGTCAGCGGGTCTTGCTTGCACAGCTGCAGATACTCGGACATCGAGTATTCCTCTTCCCGGGTGCGCTCGTAGCGCGCGGCATAGTTCTCAAAGATGCTCATCTGAATATCCTTTATATGCGAACCACGGTGCGAGCACCGTGTGCTGACAACGATCACGCGTGCAGCCCTGGATAAACGGCTGCGAAGGGCCCCGGATAGTGGCGTACTCCTCGTTCGCTCGCTGCACGGTCGGCGTCCGGATGACGTTGGCCGATTGCGTACGCGATTGCTTTGTCTGGTCCCGGCAGGTCGCCGGGCTCCCGCAGATGGAGAGTTTTGCGCTAATGAAATTTATTATGTGCCGAATAGTTTCCGAAGTCAAAGCAGTGTCGTGCGAGTCGCGAAACAGAAACAAGTGCTTGATTCAACTAACTAAATGCGGTTTTTTATAGGCGCTGCGCCGGCACCGGGAAGGGGTGCCTGCACGCGGCGTCGAAGCCGGCCTGGACGGAGTTGTTGGACAGCGAAACCGTCTTCAGGTTTCCTCACGTCGTGATTCGATAGTGCACGAACCGCTCAACATGCGGCGCACGCGAATCGGGTATGCCGCTTAACCGAACTGGGCAGTTTCTGCTATGGCGGCAACCCTGCGCGCGGTTGGGTTACACTGACCGGTCAAACCGAATCCTCGCTGTCACTTGTTGGAGAAAACCATGCTCGATTCCCGGCTGCGCACCCTGCTGCACACCATGCCGAAAGCCGAATTACATATCCATATCGAGGGTTCGCTCGAGCCAGAACTGATCTTTGCGCTCGCGCAAAGAAACGGCGTGCAGCTGGCTTACCCCACCGTCGAGGCGTTGCGCGAGGCCTACGCTTTCAGCGACCTGCAATCGTTCCTCGACATTTATTATGCCGGCGCCAGCGTCCTGCTCACCGAGCAGGACTTCTACGACATGACCGCGGCCTACCTGGTGCGCGCGCATGCCGACAATGTGCGCCATGCCGAAATCTTCTTCGACCCGCAAACCCATACCGCGCGCGGCGTGCCGTTCGAGACCGTCATCAACGGCATCTGGCGCGCCTGCCAGGACGCGCCGCTCAGCGCCAGCCTGATCATGTGCTTCCTGCGTCACCTGTCCGAAGACGAAGCCATCGCCACGCTCGAAGAGTCGCTTCCTTACCGCGACAAATTCATCGGCGTCGGCCTCGATTCGTCCGAGGTCGGCCATCCGCCCGAAAAGTTCGCGCGCGTGTTCGAACGCGCCCGCGCGCTGGGCCTGCGCCTGGTCGCGCATGCCGGCGAAGAAGGTCCGCCGGCCTACATCGAGAGCGCGCTCGACGTGCTGAAAGTCGAGCGCATCGACCATGGCGTGCGCGCGATCGAAAGCCCGGCGCTGATGGAGCGCCTGGCGCGCGAGCAGATGGCCTTGACCGTGTGCCCGCTGTCGAACGTCAAGCTGCGCGTGTACGACGTGATGGACAAGCACAACCTGCGCGCGCTGCTCGACGCGAACCTGGCGGTGACGATCAATTCGGACGACCCGGCCTACTTTGGCGGCTACGTCAACGAAAACTACTTCGCTGCCTTCGCCGCGCTGCCGCTGGACGAATCGCATGCGCGCCAGCTGGCGCGAAACAGCTTCCAGGCCGCCTTCGTCGACCCGGAACGCAAGCGCGCCTTCCTGGCCGACGTCGACGCGTTCTTCGATCAACAGTAACAGCATCACTACGGAGCCGGCATGCTGACCCAGGCCCTTCGCATGACGGCGCGCGACTGGCGCGCCGGTGAGCTGCGCTTCCTGCTGGTGGCGCTGATCGTCGCGGTGGCGGCATTGACGTCGGTCGGCTTCTTCATCGACCGCATGCGCGCCGCGCTCGACCGCGACGCGCACCAGCTGCTCGGCGCCGACCTGGTGCTCAGCGCCGACGACCCGGTGCGCCAGGAATGGCGCCTCGAAGCGGCGCGGCGCGGCCTGCTGGTGGCCGATACCGTGACCTTCCCCAGCATGGCGCAGGCCGGCGAGGGCGAGGCGTCGCAGGCGCAGCTGGCGTCGATCAAGGCGGTTTCCGAGGGCTATCCGCGCCGCGGCCAGATGAGCATCACCACCGACCCGGTGGCGGCCGGCGCCGCGCGCGGCGAGCGCACCACGGCGATCCCCGCGCCGGGCACGGTGTGGGTCGATCCCGGCCTGCTGCCGGCCATCGATACGAAGGTCGGCGACATCCTCACCCTGGGCGAGCGGCAGTTCCGCATCACCCAGCTGATCGCGACGGAGCCGGACAAGGGCGCGTCGTTCGCCAATTTCGCGCCGCGCGTGATGCTCAATCTGCAAGACCTGCAGGCCACGGCCCTGGTCAACGATTTCGCGCGCGTGACTTTCCGCCTGCAGGTGGCCGGCAAGGACCGCAACGACATGGCGGGCGTGCGCGCGTATGAAACCTGGCTGCGCGCGCAGATCCGTGACAACGATATCAAGGGCGTGCGCATCGAGACGCTCGAAAACGGCAGGCCCGAGATGCGCGCCACGCTCGACCGCGCCGGCCTGTTCCTGTCGCTGGTCGGCATGCTGTCGGCGATGCTGGCGGCGGTCGCAGTGGCGATGGCGGCGCGCCGCTTCATGGCGCGCCACCTGGACGCCTGCGCGATGCTGCGCTGCCTGGGCCTGACCCAGAACGAGGTCACTGTCATGTACCTGCTCGAATTCGCGCTGGTCGGCCTGGCCGGCAGCGTGATCGGCGTGGCGGTGGGCTTCGGGGCGCATTTCGTGCTGCTCGAGATGATCGCCTCGCTGGTCAATACCGAGCTGCCGCCGGTGTCGCTGCTGCCGGCGCTGCAGGGCATCGCCACCGGCATGCTGCTACTGGTCGGCTTCGCGTTGCCGCCGATCCTCCAGCTGCGCAACGTGCCGCACAACCGCGTGATCCGGCGCGAGCAGGGCGCCCCGGCCCCGGCCGCGCTGGCGACCTATGGCCTGGGCGTGGGCGTGTTCCTGCTGTTGCTGCTGTGGCAGGCCGGCGACGCCAGGCTGGCGCTGCTGATCTTCGGCGGCTTCCTGGGTGGCTTCGCGGTGTTCGCGCTGGTATCGTGGCTCGGCCTGCGGGCCCTGCGCCGCGCGCGCAATCTGTTCGCCCACCAGGGCTGGCGCTTCGCCGTCACCTCGCTGCAGCGCCGTCCCGGCGCCACCGTGGTGCAGGTGGTCTCGCTGGCGCTGGGCCTGATGGCGCTGCTGCTGCTGACCGTGGTGCGGGGCGACCTGATGGACGCCTGGCGCATGGCCACCCCGAGCGACGCGCCGAACCGCTTCGTGATCAACATCCAGCCCGACCAGAAGGCCACGCTCGAAACGCGCCTGGTGGCGGCCGGCGTGCAGGAGCCGGTGCTGTATCCGATGATCCGCGGGCGCCTGACGGCGGTGAACGGCAACCCGATCACGCGCGACACCTACGCCGACGGCGATGCGCGCCGCCTGGCCAACCGCGAATTCAATCTGTCGACCACGACCGTGCTGCCGCAGGCGAACGAGATCACCCAGGGGACGTGGCTGCGCGACGGCCCCGGCGTGTCCGAAGCCTCGGTCGAGCAGAGCATCATGGAGCGCCTGAACCTGAAGCTGGGCGACAGCCTGCGCTTCGACATGGGCGGCCTGCTGGTGGAGGCCAGGGTGACCAGCGTGCGCAAGCTCGAATGGGGTTCGATGCGCGCTAACTTCTTCGTGATCATCAATCCGGCCGCGATGGCGAACGCGCCGACCACCTTCATGACGGCATTCCACGTGCCCTCGGGCGGCGCCGAGCTGGGCAACCGCCTGACGCGCGAATTCCCGAATCTGACCGTGATCGACGTCTCGGGCATCATCCGCCAGCTGCAGGACGTGCTGGACCAGGTGGTGACGGCGGTCGAGTTCCTGTTCCTGTTCACGCTGGCCTCGGGCGTGCTGGTGCTGTATGCGGCGCTGATGGGATCGCAGTCCGAGCGCACCCGCGAAGCCGGCCTGCTGCGCGCACTGGGCGCGACCCGGCAGCAGCTGGCGCAGGCCCAGCGCATCGAGTTCGTGCTGGTAGGCGGCCTGGCGGGCCTGCTGGCCGCCAGCGGCGCGGCGGCGCTGGGCTGGGCGCTGGCGACGTTCCAGTTCAAGTTCCCGTGGGTGTTCGCGCCGGGCGTGTGGCTGGCGGGCCTGGTGGTCGGCGCGCTGTGCGCGATCGTGGGCGGCTGGTTCGGCCTGCGCGGCGTGCTGCGCCAGCCGCCGCTGCAGACGCTGCGCGAAGCGTAAGCCAAGGTAGATCAGGCAGCGTCGGCGGCCGTGCCGCCGACGCGGTGATCGTTACCGGCGCCGATGTCGAGCCAGTGATTCATCTGTCAGCCATCACCGCGCCGGTGGCGTAGCGCGGGGCGCCAAGTCCGGCCCTGCGTTATGATGGCGGGATGTCCGAACACACCAATGACACCCAGACCCTGTACCAGATGCTTGGCGGCGGCGAACGCCTGCGCGCGCTGGTCGACCGCTTCTACGACCTGATGCAGCTGGAGCCCGAATTCGCCGGCATCCACGCCATGCACCCGGTCCCCAACGACAGCTCGCGCGACAAGACCTTCATGTTCCTGTCCGGCTGGACCGGCGGGCCCGATCTGTACATCGAACGCTTCGGCCACCCGCGCCTGCGCGCGCGCCACCTGCCGTTCGCGATCGGCAGTTCCGAGCGCGACCAGTGGCTGCGCTGCATGGCCTGGGCCATGGAAGAACTGGGCTACGACGATGCGCTGCGCGTGCGCATGATGAATTCCTTCTTCCAGACCGCGGACTGGATGCGCAACAAGGCCGACTGATCAATATGAGCGTCGGCGAAATCCTCCTCCTGGTCGGGCTGCTGATCGTGGCCGGCCTGCAGGCCATGCTGTTGCTGCGCGCGCGCAGCAGCAACGACAGTGGCGACGGCCGGCACAGGGACATCCTCGAGCGGCTCGAACGCGAACTGCGCCAGGAACTGCAATCGAGCGCCCAGTCGACCCGCCAGGAACTGGCCGGCCACCTGGCGCAATACCACAACGCCACCGTCCAGCAACTCGACAGCATGCGCCAGCAGATGCAGCTGCATTCGAGCAGCGGGCGCGAGGAACAGGCGCGCGCGCTGAAGCGCTTCGCCGACACGCTCCAGCAAACGCTGGGCGGCCTGACCGAATCGAATGCCCAGCGCATGCTGGAAGTGCGCAATACGCTGGAAACCAAGATCCGCGACCTGCAGGGCGATAACGCGAAACGCCTGGAAGAGATGCGCCAGACGGTCGACGAAAAGCTGCACGCGACGCTGGAAACGCGCCTGAGCGAATCGTTCCGCCAGGTATCCGAGCGGCTCGAAAAGGTGCATCAGGGCCTGGGCGAAATGCAGCAGCTGGCGATCGGCGTGGGTGACCTGAAGCGCGTGCTCACCAACGTCAAGACCCGCGGTACGTGGGGAGAAGTACAATTGGAGATGCTGCTCGAGCAGGTGCTCACGGTCGACCAGTACGCCAAGAACGTCGAGACGGTGGCCGGCTCCAATGCCCGGGTCGAATTCGCGATCAGGCTGCCCGGCGTGGTCGATGGCGGCGCGCCACTGTGGCTGCCGATCGACGCCAAGTTCCCGAAGGAGCAGTACGAACGGTTGCTGCTGGCCGCCGACGAGGGCGACGCCGACGGCGTCGCGCGCGCCGGCAACGAGCTCGAACGCGCGGTGCGCGGCGAGGCGCGCACCATCTGCGACAAGTATGTGTCGCCGCCGCAGACCACCGACTTCGCGATCCTGTTCCTGCCGACCGAAGGCCTGTACGCCGAAGTGATGCGCCGCCCCGGCCTGGCCGACGATCTGCAGCGCACGCTGCGGGTGACGATCGCGGGTCCGTCGACGCTGAGCGCGCTGCTCAACAGCCTGCAGATGGGCTTCAGGACGCTGGCGCTCGAGAAGCGCTCGTCCGAGGTGTGGCAGGTGCTGGGGGCGGTCAAGACCGAGTTCACCAAGTTCGGCGACGTGCTGGCCACCACCAAGGCCACGCTGGAGAAGGCCGCCAAGAACATCGAAAGCGCCGAAGTGCGCAGCCGCCAGATGGCGCGCAAGCTCAAGTCGGTCGAGGCGCTGCCGGGCGAGGCGGCGCAATTGCTGCTGGGGGCGGATGGGCTGGAGCGGGACGAGTAACCCATTTTCGGGAGTATCAGACCGGTAGGGTTGGCGGGTTCCCCGCCGACGCGTTCAACGACTGCCGCATCACTCCAGCATCATTTCTCGCGCCGAATCGGATCCTCCCCAATCGGCAGGGTAGATTCCGTTCGCCACGAACCGGTTGAACGACGAATACGGCCACGCGGCCGCAGTACTTGCCAACCCATGCTTCACCGGGTTGTAATGAATGTAATCGACGTGCCGCTCCATGTCGTGCTCGTCGCGCACCCTGTGCTCCCAATACTTGCGCTGCCAGATCGGTGCTTCGCGGCGTCGACGCTGCGCGTTGGTGGTGACAAAATCCCCATACGAATCGCGGCAGGAAAACGCTACGTGATGCTTGATTTGCGACCAGCGCGTCGGAAAATCCGTGTCGCCATCGGGCAGTCTCCAGATGCAGTGCAAGTGGTCTGGGAGCAGCACGATGGCATCCATGTGGAAAGGGAGGCGCTGGCGGACTTGCAGGAAGGCTGTGCGCAAAGCGACCCGTACCGGTTCGTCGCACAGGATCGGACGGCGCCGGTAAGCGACAAGGGTAAAGAAATAGGTGGTGCCATCGAGGGCACGGCGGTAGCGGGCCATGCCGGCATCGTACGCAGGCGGCTTCGTTATCGGATGCGGCGGATCAAAGGTGCGTTGGACGCGTCGGCGGCGAAGCCGCCAACCCTACGGACCGAGGCAGATTTGCAGGCCGCTAGTACAACCCCTCGAACGGCAGAATATCCACCATCTCGCCCGCGGCCACGTTGCCCTGTTCATCGTGCAGCACCACCATGCAGTTCGCCTCGGACATCGAGCGCAGAATGCCCGATCCCTGCGCCCCTGTAATGCGCACTTCCGGCTCGCCATCGGCCCCGCGCTCGACGATCCCGCGCTGGAATTCCGTGCGGCCCGCCTTCTTGCGGATCGCGCCGCGCGAGCGGGCGCGCAGCAGCGGCAGCGGCTGCGGGT
>Ga0265780_10008947_pt1 | contig 12098 bp, 6 predicted proteins | sample P1T30metagenome_FD_192432 | JGI IMG/M metagenome (GOLD analysis project Ga0265780, IMG submission 192432) | Plant litter microbial communities from East Loma Ridge, Irvine, California - P1 T30 | ecosystem: Environmental > Terrestrial > Plant litter > Unclassified | place: USA: California... | reverse complement strand
TCACTGCGAACAACCGGCAGCCGGACCAGACATTACCCGCAGAGGGCGCGACGCTGTCGAATCAGCAGGCAGCTCGGAAATGGGCCGACGAGTGGATGGAGCAGACCAAGACACTCCCTCCCTCAGGCAACAGCATCGCCGCTCAACTGCTTGGCTTCAAGCTCCAGTTCTACGCATCCGATGTCCGCGATGCCTCCGACGAACTCCCCGAGAACCTCATGTATCTGATCGCGCTTCTGATCAAGATTGGCTTCATTTCCATGCTGGATCTCTACCCACATTTGTATCCTCTAGAAGAAGACATGGCTGCACACAAGGATAAGCTCCTCAAGGCCAAGAAAGAGAAGGAAGACAGTGAACGAGGTGCAGTCGCCAATGCGCTGACAATGGCCGGCGCACTGCCCGACGAAACCCCCGGCCCGCCAGCTGTTTCTCGTCTTAGAGATGCTGAGAGCAGGTCCAAATCGGATACTGCTCGAACCACGCCTACCAAGTCTGACGAACCCACCGACAAGAAGAAGGCCCTACCCGAGCCCAAGGACCAGAAGTTTACCCTCTTGAAGAGTTTACTGTGCATCGGCGCACTCCCGGAAGCACTTTTCATCCTAGGACGGCATCCTTGGATGCTCGACGTTTACCCCGAACTGCTGGACCTTATCTTCCGTTTGGCGCACCACTCCCTAAGCAAGGTTTATGAGGAATCCAGGCCAGCCGTAGCCGAAGAAACCGTCGTCGCTACTAAGGGTGCTGGCAACCGAGGTCTCATGAGGCCGAGCGATTACGTTCCTCGACGAACTCTACGATGGGCCAAGCCTGACAAGAAGGATCAAGATGGAGGCATTGACTACAAGTTCTATTGGGAAGACTGGGTCGACAGCGTTCCCGTGTGCCAAGAGGTGGACGATGTGATCAAGCTTTGCACCAGCCTCCTAGGCTTGGTGGGACCAGAGTGCGGCAAGGACAGTGTTCTCCTGACCAAGATAATACGTATCGGCAAGAAGAACCTAGCGGACAACCCCTCCGAAGCGAATCGAAAACGATGGGTCGACTTTTCAGCAACCTTTATTGCGCCCGCCATCACCTTCACCGGCAGGAATCCTGGAGTCATCAATGAGGCTTGGGATCTGTTCAGACATTTCGACACAGCTACTCGGTATACTATCTATCAGCAGTGGTTCAACGGGATGCTCAAGCCGGTTATCAAGACAGCTTTCAAGCAAGTCGAAGTCGAAACCAGGAAGACCCTGAGTCGCGTTTCCGCCACCAACACTAAAGAGTACGGTCGTAAGATTGCCAAAATCTCCTATGCCAGCCCCGGAATCGTCTTCAGGACCACAGTCAAGCAGTTGGTCAACTACCCCAACATGATCACTGCTTTGGTAGAGTGCAGCAGGTATCTTACCTTACTTGGATACGACGTCCTGACCTGGACGCTGGTTACCTACCTTCTGAGCCCTGACAAAGAGTCAAATCAGGAAGATGGCATGCTGTCTGCGCCGTGGCTGAAGAACATTGCTACCTTTGTCGGCAAAGCTTACGCAAGATACAACTTGATGGATCCTGTTCCAATTCTGCAGCTCACGACGCACCAACTTCTGAACGCCCAAGGCGAGCTGTACATGCTGGACGTTCTCGAGCAGATGGTCAAGTCCATGGGTGGCATCAGCCTTAGCGGATCTGTCTCGGAGTCGATGGCTCTGGCGCTTTGTGCAGGCCCTGCGCTCCGCACTTTCACCTTGCAGTATCGCCTAGCCGACAACCGTACCCAGGCTGCTCCTTCAGCAAGGCGTCTGGTCAGGTGTCTAAAAGAGACGGGTCTTGGACCACAAATCCTCATCGCGCTTGCGCAGCACGTAGAGGCGTACATTCACCGCAACGACCAGCTCGATGTACCCGACAAGCCTGTACTTTTCACCGTCGACAAGTTGCGCTCCGACATGCTTCAGTATATGGAGCTCCTCCGAACATACCTCTCTGTGGACGACTTTGACGCTGTTTTCCCTTCTCTAGTAGAGATGATAGCGGACTACCACATCGCGCCAGATGTCGCTTTTACCATCGCTCGTACGAGCATAGCAGCCAAGGCTAATGCCTTCCGGGTTGAGCAACGCTCGAAGTTAGTCCTCGATGCGCAGACGAATGGCGATATTGCCATGAGTGGGGTGGAAGAGGCCCCAGCCGTCAATGGAGAGCAAGAGGCATCGAAAGCAACTGAAGACGTGGAAATGAAAGATTCCGCCGCGCCTGCAGAGTCTACTGATGCTACTTCAAATAAGCTATCTTTGGCCGATGTACCAAACGCGGAGATTGAAGGTCTTGCGAGCCAGCTCAAACAACAGCTACCCGACGCCTTCGGCGACTACCCTTGCCTGTCCTATTACGTCACCTTCTGGCAGTTGTCTCTGCCAGACGTTGTCGCTGATGCGGAGAGTATCAAGCAGCTATACAAGGAGTCGATCGAAAACTTAGAGCGACAGCTGCCCGTACCTGTTCCCGAGCGCCGCGGCTACCGACCTAACGTACCCAAAGCTGATTCCGAAGCAACGAAGGGCATCAAGGAGAACATTGCCAGGCTTAAGGAAGAACAACAAACTGTCACTAAGAACCACGCTGCGACGCAGGATAGTCTCCGCGTTGAGTTGCGCCGATGGTTCGAGGGTATTCCAATGATGGGTCCACAGTGCGACCTCCTGCACAATGCTTTGCTTCAAGATTGCTTCATTCCTCGCAGTCGCATATCTCAAGAAGACGCACAGTATGCGTTCTCTATGCTTATTTTCATGCACAGCTCAGGCGTGCCGGGATTCCGCATGAGCAGATTACTGGACATGCTCTTCAACGCCAACAGGCTTACGTCCATCATCAGCATGTACACCGAAGCAGAGTCTTCATCCTTCGGCCGTTTCCTCGGTGGCATTCTGCGTGAGTTGCAAATTTGGCAGGAGAACAAAGATGATGCTTTTGTCAAGCGCGCCCAAGGTTCAGAGAAGAACCTTCCTGGCTTCGGCAGAGGCTACGACGGAGAACGGAACCCGACAAGCTTCTTCACGTACGATCAGTTTTGCATGGTGTTGTTTAAGTGGCATAAGGCACTTGCGGCTGCGCTTAAGACATGTCTGGAGAGCGGCGACTACATGCAGATGCGTAACGCCATCAACGTTCTTCACGCACTGGGTACCAATTTCCCGAGAGTGAAGAGCTTGGGCACCGAGCTGAAGGAGACGGTTGCTCACCTGAAGGAGGCAGAGGAGAGGCAGGATCTCAAGAGAGCTTTGGAATCTGTTCTTGGTCCCATCCTCAAAGGAGAGAAGCTCTGGCAGGAGGACCATGTCTTCCGCAACGTGAGTTCATCTCCATCGACACGTCCACGACAGCGAACTAATACGCCTCAGGTACCGGCGCCCCCTGGACTGCCGACAAATGGAAGTGAGAAGTCGACAGTGGAGAAGGGTAAGACTCCACAGCCACAGGACGCGAAGCTCGACGCATCTGCGCCTGCTTTCAAGCCGAAGCCTGAAACGTAAGTTGACAAATTGCGCCCACATTACCAACGGTGAAACTGATCGACTTCTTCCAGAAACGGTACTCCACTACGCGAATCAAACGACAACAGGTCGAAGCATGATAGCACAACCCCTGCGCCTTCGAGAGATAGAGAGCCATTCAGGCCAACGCCAAAAGCCTCCGATAGTAGGCCGTCCACGCCATCGCAACCGGAGACAGGTTCTGGCAGGCCTCCAATCAAGGGTCCTCCGATGCATCCATCGTCGGTTCCGCTACGACCGGATAACAGAAACACGCCTGGTCACAACACCCCAGTCGGTAGAACACACGCACTGCCAACACGACCAGACTCGCAACCGAGGACACGACCATCGGAACGCCCTATGGTCGACCGTACACCAGAGGCCGCGCATGGTCGATATGACAGTCGGGGTCCTCCAGCCGAATATGGCCGACTAGATCGTACGGCGGATGCTGCACGTCAACGTGAGGCGTCGCCAGGTCGGCGCGGTGGGCGACCGCTACCTGGTGGCAGAACACCCGAGAGGATGCCTCCAGCGGCCGAACATCGCGAATGGTCTGGCAGAGAACGCGATTACGATTACGATGAGCGGGCTATGCGGGCACCTCCGCGAGATGGGCGAGCGCCTGCGGTACGACCGCCCACATGGGATCCAAGAGATCCCTACGATGCGCGGGATTCACGTGAGCGTTCTGATCCCCGAGGTTATCCTGCACCTGCAGCAACGGAGCCTCGCAGGATGCCGTCTACTTCATCATTGGCCAACGAATACCGCCGAGATGGTCCCCCAGTCAACGCCCCGTATGCTGCGGAACAGAACGACAGATCTTCGCGACTCCTACCGGTGCCAGTCGCAGCCAAAGAAGAACCTACAGTCAACCCAGCGCGTGCTGCCTTGATCAATCAAGCAGAGCATGGCAGACATGGACCACCGAGGCCTGACCGCGACAACCGTGGCGAGCGAGATTCTCGTTTAAACTCGCCGCGTCATAGCGATGATAGACGTGGTGATGATCGTCGAGTCGACGATCGCCCGCCGCCTGGTTATCATGGTCGGAATGATGCGCCACGGGATCCTCGGGATGAGCGTCCTCAGATGCCACCCTCTAGTGGGCGAAACCACCGTGAGGAGCCAGGAGCCAGTGCTCCAACCGGTCCGCGTGGTGGTCGCAACGAGGCCGTTGCAACATCCCGGGCTTCGCGGGAGATGTTCCAGCCTACACCTGGGCCACGGGCACAAGACCCCAACTATGGCCGGCTGAACCAGCCTGCAGAGCCGGCGCCCCCGCCATCTGGCCCACGCAGCGATCGAACATCGCAGCCTTCAACACCGAGTGCACCCACCGGCCCCGCAGCATCACTACCGGCAGGCATCCATCCTAGTAGGCTGGCACACATCGAGGGCAGAGCACCAAGCGGGCCACCACTCCAGACAAACATGCCGAACGCTCCAAGCGGTCCGCGTAACGGGGGTCGCGCCCCTCAAGGCCCTATCCCGTCATCACCAGTCGGTCCGCGACCTCCCACAGGTCCTGGAGGACCCAGGAATGCCGGTAACCCACTACGTGCCATCAACAACGTATTGACTGGAAACGCACCTGCCGATCGATCAAGCGAACGCAATGCACCTCATTCCAATCCTCCGGTGCGTGGTCGCGGTGCTACTCGCGCCAACGGTCCAATGGACGGATCAGACATGACGAGCCCAATGCCACCGCCCTCACTCGATTCCACGCCCAACCAGCACCCGAGGAGCAGTCGAAACGACGATGTACCGAGCAGGATGGAGGGCGCTCCACAAGAAGAAGGCCGTTCAGAATCTCGCAGCCATCGACACCGATCAGGCCGCGAGCGCTCACCCGATCGATCCGGCCGCCATCCTGAGGAGCGAAGCAGCCGCACTGCCCCTTCTGAACGCGCAGAGGGCGAACGTGGCTCCGACCGCGGCCGCGAGAAACACGGCAGCAACCGAGAAAGCAGCCGTCGCGAACGCGGCGAACGAGATGGCGAACCGAGATCAGGACGCGAGCCTCGCGAAAGCAGCAGACGCGAGCGTGGCTCCCGTGACGACGGACGCTCTTCAGGAGCCAGGGAAGAAGGACGCGATAGGAGGAGCCGTGGCGGCGGCGGAGGAAGCAGCCAAGGGGATGAAGCACGCAAGAGGGGACGCGATCCCCAGGATCAAGCCCATGGAGATACTAAGAGGAGGCGTTAGACGCGCCCTACTATTTCAGCATCAGCACTTATGAGTTTGGCGTGGATGAGGAGGGGACTCGACACTTGAAACCAACAACACAACTTCATCAACAACAACATCTTCAAGAACGAACTCTACTTCACCTTTTACTTCATTTCATTTCATTGTAATTCTTCGATATCTGGGACCAAAGAGGGAGAAATTGTGCATTGCGCGGCGTTTTTGCTTGTTTGTTATATTGCCATGCCTGTCTGCCTGCCTGCCCATTACAGAGGGGGGTTTTACAAGGCATTTTACGATACCCCGAGGACGAAACAAACCTTTCTTGGTTCTCGAGCGCATTACAGAAAAAACGGATGAGCGGAAGATTTTGCATCATTTGGGAGTTTTGCTAGCTTGATTTAGTTCGTAGATGGCTGGATGGGTTTCCGGTTATCTTTTTCTTTCTGCTGTTTGTATCATCATCATGCCGCAAGATGGAGAGGAGGAGGGAGAAGGCAGAGAGCGAGGAGTTGCGGGTATTAGTATAGATATTGAGTGGTTGCTAGTCAATGGACGTTGAAGACATTCTGAACATCTTTCTTGAGGAATGTGATATCAGTGACGATCAAACACCCCATTGACATTCTCCATCGACACGCTCCTTCCTCCGCGGCACTACAGATCCGCCATCTTACATACATGCATACATACAAGCGAGGCTCGTTTACCGATTTACCCGCCTCCGCGCCTTAATGTAAAATACCTCAGTAACCCTGTTCCTGCATGTACTGTGGAGACCGTCCGCGGCTCTGGATCGCACGGCAGAATACCCGTCCGTCTAGATTGTGGGGCGATGGCGGCTCATCTTTCTTGGAGGATCGGATGTAGATCCGATGTGGAAGGTGAGGGATGAGTAGTTATGTAAGGGAAGGGCTCGGCGGGTATAGACCGTGTGGTATGCATTGGGTGTGCATTTGGCCCTTGTGGGTTTCTTTGACTTCTGAATTTTGAGCTGGAAGGGTGGAAAGGCTTGTATGGATAATTTGAATGTGCATGATGCAGGAGGGTTGCTGAGGTGAGTTGTGGGACGGAATTGGTATATAAGGTGACGGATCTGGAGTGCAGGAGGTGAGTTAGTCGAAATCGAGCCTGCGTGAACATGGCGTCTTCGTCCGTTCGATTGTTCATCAGCGCTCTCGCAGCTGCTGGTATTTCAGCTATACACATCACAGCGCCGCTAAACCAAACATACGACTACATCATCGTAGGAGGAGGCACATCCGGCCTCACAGTCGCAAACAGACTAACAGAGAACGGAAAACGTAAGCCATAACCCCCAATTCCAAACCCCATACCCTCCCAATCCAACATTCCACACAGACACCGTCCTCGTCATCGAATACGGCAACCTCGTCAACGACCCCAGCATCCTCGTCCCAGCCAACACCCTTAGCTTCACTCCAACCCCCGAACGCTACTTCAACTTCACTCCTGTCCCCAATCCTGGCCTCAACAACGACACCACGAGCCCGCTCGCAGCCGCCATAGTCGGCGGCAGCAGTGCCGTCAATGGCATGTTCTTCGACCGCGGCAGCGAAGCCGACTATGACGCCTGGGAAGCCCTCGGAAACAAGGGCTGGGGCTTCAAAGACCTGCTTCCGTACTTCAAGAAATCCGTTACTTTCACGCCTCCGAGCGAAGAAGTGGTGGAGAAGTACAATTACACGTGGGACGTAGATGCGGCGTATGGCGGACATGGTGAGATTCAGGTATCGTTCCCACCATACCAGTTTCCCGGTCAAAACCGTCTGTGGGATGCATGGACAGAAATTGGGGTTGAGAAGCCGAAGGAAGCGGCTGCGGGAGATGCGATCGGTAGTATCATGGCGCCGAGTGCGTTGGATCCCGTGTTGAGGACGAGGAGTTATGCTAGGACGGCGCATTATGAACCGTATGCTAAGAGACGGAACTATCATCTTTTGACGGGGTATCAGGCGACTGATATTTTGTTCAAGGAGGGTGGGGAGTTGGAGGCTGAGGGCGTGAGTATGGTTAAGGTGGGAGGTACTGAGAAGAGTGCTGTGAAGGCGAGGAAGGAGGTCATAGTTGCGGCAGGTGCGATCTGGACGCCGTGGTTGTTGCAGCGCAGCGGTGTTGGTCCAAAAAGTGTTCTTGAGAAGGCTGGTATCGCTGTCAAGAAGCATTTGCCTGGTGTAGGTGCGAACTTCCAAGACCATCCCTTTGGAGGCAGTGTTTGGAACTGGACGACCAACCCATATTTCCCCACCGCTGGAGCCCTAGCCACGAACCAGACCTTCTACGCCGAAGCGGAGAAAGAGTATACTCAGTCTCGCGAAGGCCCTCTCACGACATCGCGAGGCAACCAAGCTGCTTTCCTACCTCTCAAGACTGTCGACCCAGAAGGTTGGCAGGCCCTCGTCGATGCTGTCGCGGCTCAAGATCCAACTCCCTACCTCCCAGCTCAATATGACGAGACGCTCATTGCAGGCGCCAAAGCCATACACAACATCACAGCCGAATACCTCGCACGCGATGACGCTGCAGCCTTTGAATTCACCTTTGCAGAAGGGCCCATAGGAAACGCTGCGATAATGCGCCCTTTGAGTCGCGGCACCGTGAACATCAACCCAGCTGATCCTGCATCAGGCCCACTGGTCGACTGGCGCACCTTCTCCAACCCCCTGGACATCAAATTCGCCGTGCAAATGGTGCGCTTCTCACGCCGCTTCAACACGCTATCTTCTTTCGCTGCTCTCGGCGCCGTTGAACTTTCGCCTGGATCTAATGTTGCGAGCGATGATGCGATCGAAGGGTATCTGCGCAGCACGATGGATCCGACGTTCGTTCATATGGCGGGTACGGCGTCGATGCTTCCGGAAGAGCTTGGTGGTGTTGTAGGAACGGATTTGAAGGTTTATGGCGTTGGGAAGCTGAGTGTCGTGGATGCGAGTATTGTTCCGTATTTGCCGGCCACGCATCTTTGTACGACGGTTTATGCTATTGCGGAGAAGGCGGCGGATGCTATTAAGGCGAGGACGGGGTGGGATGACTAGGGGCGATGGCGCAGTGTATGAGTCGATTGGATATGACGACCATTCATTCCTATCGATGATAGTTGTTGTGCCAATTGTGAATTGTACGCCTGACGTGAAAGTAGCGGTGTCAGCCATCGTTCTGATATGCCCGTCGTGTTCAGAGGATATGGATTATTTCGCAGTCTTCATTTATATCCTTGCCTGCCATGAAACTTTTGCATTCACTGCGTTGGAGGATCATCAAACCAATTCTTCGATACTCCCGCCTACCAGCATTGAGTGGGGTCAAGACGAGATTTATCATCTCACGGTACTCGTCCTCGTCTTTCTGCACGAGACAGGGCACGCACCAAGCTTCATATCCATCGGACGAGAGTTGATGGGTGCGAACAGTTTCACTAGCAGGACCTTTCGGAGCTGACTGAATCTTTGTGGGCAGTCGGCTACCCGAATAGCGTTTGAAGATATCCTCGTATACTTTCACCGCATCTAGGTAGACACTACCGACGAAGGACCTCGTGGGTGTGTCGAACGCATCAACACACAAAGTGCGTGTGTCCTCGTCAACTACAGGGCGGTCGTTTTGTTTCAAACTCGCTTGACGCGGTGCCAGAAATATCCGCCGCATTTTGGTACAGATAGACAGTTTAGCGGATTCGATGTAGCCGAAAGTTTTCGGCGCTCCTGGTAGATATGAAATGTCCACATCGACGACTTGTATTTCTTCTTCTGGAAGGCGATCTAGGCGAGGCTTGAAGAAATCCACACACATACCATGTGCAGCGGCCCAGGACCAAGTCGGCGCAAGGTAACCAGGAAAGTTCTCGGTGATGGACCTTGGACCATCCCTGCGAAACATATCATTCCGCGAAGCAACCCACCAGCATAATCCAACTTGCAAATCTTCTTTCCACAAACCCATGACATAGGTTAGATGATAATGTTTCCCCATAAGACTTGCCAAACCTGCAACTGCAAGCAGCTTATCGGAATCAACACTTAAAGCCCTCCGAGTGTAGTGGGCAACCATATCGTTCCATACATCGAAGTGATTATCTCGTCTGTTTTCGTACGATGAAGTCGGGAGCTTGTTGAAGATGTCTGGACGTCTTACTATCAGCCGCATCGCGTTGTTGGTTTGATAACACATGTTTCTAACGGCTTCTTCCTGATCACTGAACGTTGACATACACGGAGCGTTTTCGCGCGCGAATGTCGTCACGCAAGACCATCTGACTGCGTTAGTATCAAAAGTCAGTAAGCGTCCTGACAACACCTCCTCTTGAAGAACCCATCCTCTTGTTTGCAGAGCACTGCCACGATTCAGGCCAAAAACCTGGATCGATGTGCATTTTTGCATCAAGTCGCTGTTCTGTTTTAGAGTTATACGAACGTTACAGGATTTGCTGCCCCGGGCGTCGCGTTTAGAGAAAAGACCTGAATCTGTGTCTGGACCATTCGCTGCGAATATCGTCAACGTCGAATGTCGGTATATGCCCCCCATCTTAGCCATTTCATTCCCCACGTCTTCAAGATCATCTTGTATGATGCAAAGAGCATCTATCCATAAGTAACGATATCCAAGAGACCTGGTAACCTGAATAGCCTCTCTAAAGGTTTTGGGCATTGTATCATCGAGTGGTAACTTTTGTTTGAAACGTTCATATGAGCCAGCGCCTAGGGTAGATAGCATTCTCTTTCCTTGCCCCCAGCAGTAACTCAGAGTTAGGTACTCTGATCTCATTCCCTTGGTCTCCGTGATACGAGCTTGGCCATCAGTTTCGATTTCGATCACCCGGGTGGGTAGTAACGGTAGCATTTGCAACGAAACTTCTGTGTTACAACAGTGGTGCCCCTTTTGACAGTGTTGGATCCATGTCTTTATCAAATCCATGTTGTAGTCGGATCCTGTATGATTGTCGAGTGCTGAACCGATGGGATTATGTTGCTCTTCAGGGCGTGAAGAGAGAACGCAGGAGAGATCGAGCATGGTGCTTACTTTGTCTGCACCCCGTGTCAGCTAGGCTTATCATACATGTTCATCCGTTATACCAGAGACAGGCTTGTGTATCCCGAGTGAAGTTAATCGTTCTCCATAGCGCAGCTTCATTTCGTGGTGGAAATGATCTTGCAGTTCAAAATCCTTGTCCCACAGGGACTTCATACAGAGTAGAATAGGTGCAACTTCGGGGTCGTTGTCGCGACGCGCATGAGCAGCCCCGGCGTCGTAAAATAGTTGAAACCAGAACATGGCGCAAACTCGACATCCTTGACCGGCCGAGAGTTCTAACGCTTCTCTCGAAGGCTGATGCACGCTTACAAGTTCCGTGACTGGATCGCGGACGAAGTCTGGGTCAGTTAACCAATCGGCATCCTGCACGCTGACTTCGCCAACGGGTACAAAAACAAGATTTTCGCAAAAGTGACATAGCATGGCGTAAAATAATGCTAAAAAGGAGAGCTTGAAAAGCGCAAAGATGATGACGGAAAGGTTACCGACAGTGAGATGGAGGTATGGTAGAGGATAATAATAAATGTTGAGTAGGGAAGGAACCGAGGGGGCTGTGTAGACGTGATTAGGCAGCTACGAACGTCATGCGTAGTAATAACTAGCCTAGTTGATATCGTAGAAAAGCGTACGTTTGAGCCTAGAAGCCTTAGTTCTGTATTGTTAAAATGTAGGAGAGCAGTCCTGATGTAAGAAGCTCTTGAGGGCATTTTTGTCAACTTAGCCTCGGAATACCTTCGCACCTTCCAAAAATCTCAAGCAGCATCGCCAAGACTACGACAAGACAGCAAGAACACATCACCGATAATAGAATGTCCACCAGCGCTTAACGGACATTTCGCAACACCCGCAGACGAAGCTGTCATCACTCCAAGAGACCCCTCACTTCAACTTGACGACATGCATGATCATGCATCAATTGTTCTATTTCCCTGCTTTCAGAAGCCGTAGAATCTAAAGGGTATCATATCCATCAATCATTGCCACGGCCGTATCACACATCGCCCACTACTCCTGCCCCCAAGTATCATCATCCCCAATCTCGCCCACAATCTCCACGCCCTGCTCCTCCTGAAAAGCAACCTGCTTATTCTTCCCCCTCTTCTTCTTGCCCTTCCCATTCTCCTTATTCGACCCATCACCAATCGGATTCCCATCCTGATCAACACCCGCAAGTTCCCTCTGGCGTTTCCTCTCCTGGGCTTCCGCTTTTGCCTTGGCGATTTTCTCCGCATACTCTGCTTCTACCGCCGCCATTTCGCGCTTGATCCTGTCCGTGTCGGCGAAAGAGGCCTCGGTCTTTTCCGATTTCTGTAGGAACGTATTCCA
>Ga0265780_10008945_pt1 | contig 12099 bp, 12 predicted proteins | sample P1T30metagenome_FD_192432 | JGI IMG/M metagenome (GOLD analysis project Ga0265780, IMG submission 192432) | Plant litter microbial communities from East Loma Ridge, Irvine, California - P1 T30 | ecosystem: Environmental > Terrestrial > Plant litter > Unclassified | place: USA: California... | reverse complement strand
GATAATCGAGCCACTTGCTCTTGTGCCTGAGCCGCGCCAGCGGCGTACCGGTCAGGTCGTTGAAGGTGCGGCCGCATGCGCAACAGCGAAAGCGTTGCAGGTCGTTGGCCTGGCCGTGGCGGTGGCACCGCTCGCAGGCGCAATCGGGACAGCAGCGCCTCTTTGACCGGATCTCGCCGATGAGGGCGACTACCCTGTCGAGCCCGGCTGCCGGATGCAGGGCGGCGAGCACCTGCTGACGTTGCCGCTGATTCAACAGTAGCACCTGGTCGAGCAGCTTCGCAAACTGCGGCGTTTTCATGGCGCGCTCCCGATCGATGACGACCAGGATTGGACCGCGGGTCAGCTCAGCAGTTCGACGCTCATCCATATCTTACGATGACAGCGCCTTGTGGAACGGCAGCAACCGCCGGGCCGCGTCACACGCCGCAGGACGGGCCGCGCTATAATGGAAGGTTGACGAGAGGCTTACCGTGACTTACAGCATCAAAGAGATCTTCTATACCTTGCAGGGCGAGGGCGCCCATGCGGGACGGCCGGCCGTGTTCTGCCGGTTTTCCGGCTGCAACCTCTGGACCGGGCGCGAAGTCGACCGTTTGAGCTCGGTGTGCCAGTTCTGCGACACCGATTTCGTCGGCACCGACGGCGAACGCGGCGGCAAGTTCAAGGAAGCGGACTCCCTGGCGGCCGAGATCGATGGCCTGTGGCCGGCGACTTATCCGGCCAGCAAATACGTGGTATTCACCGGTGGCGAACCGCTGCTGCAACTCGACCGCGCCCTGATCGACGCCATGCATGCGCGCGGCTTCACCATCGCCATCGAGACCAACGGCACCCTGCCGGTGCCGGAAGGCGTGGACTGGATCTGCGTCAGCCCCAAGATGGGCTCGACGCTGGTGGTCCACAAGGGCAGCGAGATCAAGGTCGTCATCCCGCAGCTCGGGCAAGACCTGGCCGCCTATGAGGGTCTCGACTTCGAGCACTTTTACCTGCAGGCGATGGACGGCCCGCTGGCCGCCCGCAACATCCAGCTGGCGATCGAGACCTGCCGCGCCAACCCGAAATGGAAGCTCAGCCTCCAGACCCATAAACTTCTTCAGATTCCTTAACGATCCACACGCAGCATGTTGACCATTACCCGCAAGCTCGAATTCGATGCCGGACACCGGATTCCCGACCACAAGAGCCAGTGCCGCAACCTGCACGGCCACCGCTATACCCTTGAGATTACTCTGACAGGCCAGGTAATCGATTCCGATGGCAATTCCGACAATGGAATGATCATGGATTTCTCCGACGTGAAGGCCTTGGCAAAACAGCATCTGGTCGACGTATGGGACCATGCCTTCATCGTGTACGAAAAGGATGACAAGGTGCGTGAGTTTCTGGCATCGCTGCCGGACCACAAGACGATCGTGATCGACCGCATCCCGACCGTCGAGAACCTGGCCCAGGTGGCGTTCAATATCCTGAAGGCCGTGTTCATCGACCGCTATGGCACCGGCCTGCGCCTGCACAAGCTGGTGCTGCACGAGACCCCGAACTGCTGGGCCGAGATCGCCGAATGATGCCGGACCAGACCGTCCAGGCCGCCCAGGAAGCGCCAACCGAGACAGCGGAAGGGCGCTATATGGCCCTGGCGCTGGCCCAGGCGCAGCTGGCCTGGGACCGGGGCGAGGTGCCGGTCGGCGCCGTCGTGGTCAAGGATGGCGAGGTCATCGCGACCGGCTTCAACCAGCCGATCAGCGGCCACGACCCGACTGCGCACGCCGAGATCGTCGCCCTGCGCGCGGCCGCCGAAAAGCTGGGCAATTACCGGCTGCCGGGCTGCGAACTGTACGTGACCCTGGAACCCTGCATCATGTGTTCGGGGGCGATGATGCATGCGCGCCTGGCCCGGGTCGTCTATGCGGCGCTTGATCCCAAGACCGGCGCCTGCGGCTCGGTCGTCAATCTGTTCGACGAAGACAGGCTGAACCACCACACCGAGGTAGTCGGCGGCGTCATGGCTGACCAGGCGAGCGCCTTGCTCAAGGCCTTCTTCGTGGAACGCCGCAATGCGGCGCGCAAGCCGGCTGCGATCCAGGGGTAAGCCGGGACGGCGCCCCCGTGGCGCATTCCATCAGGCGGAGCGCCATGCGCGCCAATAAGCTGCTATGCTGGTTTCAACTTATAGGGATGTGACCACGAACAGCATTGGCGCCAGACTGGCGCCACACATTACGCGCTCCTGCACGCCGCCATGCCCACCCTCCACGCCAACGGACTGCGCATCGCCTTCGACACTGCGGGCGACCCGAAAGCCGCGCCACTGCTCCTGATCCACGGCCTCGGCATGCAGCTGACCAACTGGCCCGACGAATTCGTCGAAGGCCTGGTCGAGCTCGGCTTTTACGTGATCCGTTTCGACCACCGCGACAGCGGCCTGTCGACCAAGTTCGAGCAGGCCGGCACCCCGAATCTCGCGCTCGCGCGGATCAAGTCGGCCCTCGGCTGGCCGCTGCGCTCGCCGTATGGCATCGACGATATGGCGGCCGACGCCCTCGGCGTGCTGTCGGCGCTGGGCGTGGCCCGGGCCCATCTGGTCGGGGTTTCGGCGCTGGGCGGCATGATCGCCCAGCAGATGGCGGCGCGCCACCCGCAGCGGGTGCTGAGCCTGACCTCCATCATGTCCACCAGCGGCCGGCGCGGCCTGCCCGGGCCGAGCGCCGCCGTGCGCAAGGCGCTGGCCAGCCGTCCCCTTGACCCGGCAAATCTCGACAGCGTCATCGACCACGCGGTCGGGCTGCTGCGGGCGCTGGGCAGCCCGTCCTATCCGACCCCTGACCCGCAGTTACGCAAGCGCGTCACACGCTCCATTCGGCGCTGCTATTGCCCCAGCGGTAGTGCGCGCCAGATGCTGGCGCTGCTGGCCGCCGGCGACCGCAGCGCACTGCTGCCGGCGATCGCGGCGCCGACGCTCGTCATCCACGGCGCCGCCGATCCGCTGCTGCCCGCGGCCTGCGGCCAGGACGTGGCAGGCCACATCCACGGCGCGCGCCTGGAGGTCATCGAAGGGATGGGCCACGATTTGCCGCCGCAACTGGTCGAGCGCATCCTTGCCTTGATCGACTCCCATGCGCGGGGTAAGATGTTGCCAAACTCAACACCCCGGCTCTTCGTCAAACAGTGATCACATCCCGTCCCGGCATCGCCATCGTGGCGCCAGCCGGCTGCATTCCCGAACCATCGGCGCTCGATCGCGCCATCGCGCGCCTCGAGGAGCAGGGCTTCCTGGTGCGTAATTACTACGACCACAGCTGTACGCACCAGCGCTTCGGCGGCACCGACGACGCACGCCTGGAACAACTGCACGCCGCCGTGGCCGACCCCGACGTGCACCTCGTCATTGCCCTGCGCGGCGGCTATGGCATCAGCCGCCTGCTGCCGCGCATCGATTTCGAGGCGATCGCCGCCAGCGGCAAGATCGTGGTCGGTTTTTCCGACCTGACGGCCCTGCACATGGGCCTGATGGCCAGGGCGGGGGGCCTCAGTTATGCCGGCCCGATGATCGCGGGCGACTTCGGCGCGCCCGAACCGGTCGCGTTTACGCTCGACGATTTCTGGTCCTGCCTGGCTGGCCCCACCCATATCGTCACCGAGCGCGTGGCCGGCAATCCCGCGCTCGACGTGCGCGGCACCGTCTGGGGCGGCAATCTGGCCATGATCGGGGCCATGATCGGGACGCCGTACTTTCCGCGCATCGACGGCGGCATCCTGTGGCTCGAGGATATCGCCGAACATCCGTACCGGGTCGAGCGCCTGCTGCTGCAACTGATGCAGGCCGGCGTGCTCGAACGCCAGCAGGCCGTGGTGCTGGGCGATTTTTCGGGTTATCGCCTGGGGCCGCTCGACAATGGCTACGATTTCGCCGCCATGCTGGCCTACCTGCGCCAGACCCTGCCGCTGCCAATATTGACGGGACTCTCCTTTGGCCACATCGAGCGCCGCGTCACCATCCCGTTCGGCGCCCAGGGCCACCTGGTGTCCGATGCCGGCGGTTTCCAGCTGACCCTGTCCGACTATCCAACGCTGCGGCGCGCCTGATCTTGCGCGCCTGACGCGCCTGCCACTGTCCGGAATCGACCCTCATTCGCCCGGCAAGGCACAGAATGGTAAAATAGCCGGTTAATCAAATATGCTTTTTGGGGTAATACAGTGCTATCCACAGCCAATATCACGATGCAATTCGGCGCCAAGCCGCTGTTCGAGAACATTTCCGTCAAATTTGGCGAAGGCAACCGTTACGGCCTGATCGGCGCCAACGGCTGCGGCAAGTCGACCTTCATGAAGATCCTGGGCGGCGACCTCGAGCCGTCGGCCGGCAACGTCAGCCTCGATCCGGGCGAGCGCCTCGGTAAACTCCGCCAGGACCAGTTCGCTTACGAAGACGTGCGCGTGCTGGACGTCGTCATGATGGGCCATACCGAACTGTGGGATGCGATCGCCGAGCGCGATGCGATCTACAACAACCCGGAAGCGACCGACGACGACTACATGAAGGCGGCCGAGCTCGAAGGCAAAGTGGCCGAGTACGATGGCTACTCGGCCGAGGCGCGCGCCGGCGAGCTGCTGCTGGGCCTGGAAATCGGCACCGACCTGCACCAGGGTCCGATGAGCGCCGTGGCGCCCGGCTGGAAGCTGCGCGTGTTGCTGGCCCAGGCCCTGTTCTCCAATCCGGACATCCTGCTGCTCGACGAACCGACCAATAACCTGGACATCAACACGATCCGCTGGCTGGAGAACATGCTCAACGAGCGTAACTCCACCATGATCATCATTTCCCACGATCGTCACTTCCTGAACCAGGTCTGCACCCACGTGGCCGACATGGACTACGGCACCCTGAAGGTCTATCCGGGCAACTACGACGACTATATGCTGGCCTCGACCCAGGCCCGCAACCAGCAGCTGGCGAACAACGCCAAGGCCAAGGAAAAAGTGGCCGAGCTGCAGGACTTCGTGCGCCGCTTCTCGGCCAACAAATCGAAGGCGCGCCAGGCGACCTCGCGCGCCAAGCAGATCGACAAGATCAAGATCGAGGAATTCAAGCCTTCTTCGCGCGCCTATCCCTTCGTGCGTTTCGAAGGCGAGAAGAAGCTGCACCGCCTGGCGGTGGAAGCCGAGAACATCTCGAAAGCCTACGAGCGTCAGTTATTTAAAAACTTCTCGATCATGGTCGAGGCGGGCGAGCGCGTCGCGATCATCGGCGCCAACGGCGCCGGTAAAACCACGCTGCTGCGTTCGATCGGCGGCGACCTGTGCGGCCTGCAGCCGGACACCGGCCGCGTGAAGTGGGCCGAGAACGCCAATCCGGGCTATATGCCGCAGGATCCAACCGAGGAATTCGCCAGCGGCGAGACGCTCACCGACTGGATGGGCCGCTGGACCCAGGAAGGCGACGATGACCAGGCCGTGCGCTCGATCCTGGGCCGCCTGCTGTTCGGCGGCGACGAAGTCAAGAAGTCGGTCAAGGTGCTGTCGGGTGGCGAGAAGGGCCGCATGATGTACGGTAAGCTGATGCTGGGCCGTCACAACGTGATGCTGCTGGACGAGCCGACCAACCACATGGACATGGAATCGATCGAGTCGCTGAACATCGCGCTCGACAAGTACGCCGGGACCCTGATCTTCGTGTCGCACGACCGCGAGTTCGTATCCTCGCTGGCCACCCGCGTCATCGAGATCCGCGAGAACGACGTGGTCGACTTCCAGGGCAGCTATGAGGAATACCTGCGCAGCCAGGGCATCGACTGATCGACAGGTAGACATCGGTTCGAAGGAGGGCGGGGCACCGGCCCCGCTAACGCGAGGAGACGCGCGAGCATGAATGCCGTAACAGTACCAATCAAGACCTATGAATACGACCGGCCCCAGGCCGGCATGGCCTGCACCGCCGAGGCCTGGGCGAAAGTCCCGAGCGCGCCCGAGATGGCCGAGCGCGCCGAACTGAAGGACCGCATCCGGCGCCTGCTCAAGGAAAAGGGCGCCGTACTGGTGGCCCACTACTACGTGGACGCCGACCTGCAAGACCTGGCCGAGGAAACCGGCGGCTGCGTCTCCGATTCGCTCGAGATGGCGCGCTTCGGCCGCGACCACCCGGCCCAGACCCTGGTGGTGGCCGGCGTGCGCTTCATGGGCGAGACCGCCAAGATCCTCAGCCCCGAGAAAACCATCCTGATGCCCGACCTCGACGCGACCTGTTCGCTCGACCTGGGTTGCCCGGCCGATGAATTCGCGGCCTTCTGCGACCAGCATCCGGACCGCACCGTCGTCGTCTATGCCAATACCAGTGCGGCCGTGAAGGCGCGCGCCGACTGGATGGTGACCTCGTCGATCGGCCTGGACATCGTGGCCGAGCTGCACGCCCAGGGCAAGAAGATTCTGTGGGCGCCCGATCGCCACCTGGGTTCCTATATCCAGGCCAAGACCGGCGCCGACATGCTGCTGTGGCAGGGTTCCTGCCTGGTGCACGACGAATTCAAGGGCATCGAACTCGACCTGCTCAAGGCCGAATACCCGAATGCGAAGGTGCTGGTGCACCCGGAGTCGCCCGCCAACGTCGTGGCCCAGGCCGACGCGGTCGGCTCGACCACCCAGCTGATCAACGCGGCCCAGACCATGGACGCGACCCACTTCATCGTCGCCACCGACAACGGCATCCTGCACAAGATGCGCAGGGCCGCGCCCGGCAAAACCTTCATCGAAGCGCCAACCGCGGGAAACAGCGCGACCTGCAAGAGCTGCGCGCACTGCCCGTGGATGGCCATGAACGGCTTGCGCAATCTTGCCGAGGTGCTCGAATCGGGCGCCAACCAGATCCACGTCGATCCGGCCGTCGGCCTGCAGGCCAAGCGCGCCATCGACCGTATGCTCGATTTCGCCGCCGCCAAACGCGCCAAGGCGCTTCCGACCGGCAAACTGGAAAACAATGCCCCGATGTTCTCGGGGGTAGGACCCGCATGACCACACTACGTAACCCACACGCCCAGTTCGACGACAAGCTGCAGGCCGCTTTCGAGCAAAACATCCTGGCCGCGCTGCTGGAAGACGTCGGCACCGGCGACCTGACCGGCAAGCTGGTACCAAGCGATACCCTGGTGACGGCCCGGGTGATCGTGCGCGAAGCCGCCGTGCTGTGCGGCGCGCCGTGGTTCGAAGGCCTGATGCTGGCGGTCGACCAGGATATCGAGATCGACTGGCACTACGCCGAGGGCGAGCTGATGGCCGCCGATTCGGCCGTGTGCACGATTCAGGCGAATCCACGTTCGTTGCTGACCGCAGAACGCGGCGCACTGAACTTCATGCAGCTGCTGTCGGGCGTGGCAACGGCCACCCGCCGCTACGTCGACGTCATTGCCGGCACGGGTGCCGCCATCCTCGACACCCGCAAGACCTTGCCTGGCCTGCGCCTGGCGCAAAAATATGCGGTGCGCGTCGGCGGCGGCAAGAACCAGCGCATGGCGCTGTATGACGGCATCCTGATCAAGGAAAACCATATCGCGGCCGCGGGCGGCGTCACCGCCGCGCTGCAGGCGGCGACCGCATTGAACTCCGGCGCGCCGGTACAGATCGAAGTCGAGACCATCGCCCAGCTCCAGGAGGCGCTGGATGGCGGCGTCAAGTCGGTCCTGCTCGACAACTTCGACCTGGCGCGCATGCGCGAGGCAGTGCAGGTCAATGCCGGCCGCGCGCTGCTCGAGGCATCCGGCGGCATCAACCTGGAAACCGTGCGCGCGATCGCCGAGACGGGCGTGGACCGCATCTCGATCGGCAGCCTGACCAAGGATGTACGCGCCACCGATTACTCGCTGCGCATCATCTGACCATTCATTTTCACAGGATCTTCATGACGACTTCCGACAAGTTGAAACGTTCGCTCGGCTTTCGCCTGTTCTGGCTCGGCTTCGGCCTGCTGCTGGGCGTGCCCCAGCTCCTCGACGGCATCATGTACGGCATGAAGGGCGAGCTGTTCTTCGGCATCGGCATGCTGCTGGTCGGCATTCGCGGATTCCTGCGCCCGGTGGTGCTGGGCCGCGCCATGGCGCTCAAGCGCGACGACTCGGCCGAGGCGTCGTCGATCGGCTCGACGGCCGTGCATGGCGTGCTGTCGCTGGCGATGGCGGCCAGCCTGTTCGCGGGCCTGGCCATCAAGCTGGGCAATAGCTAAACCCCGCTTTCACCGGCCGCCGCCAGCGCATTCTCGCGCGCACTCGGCAAGTGAGCCGGCACGCCGACCTGGGACGCGATCGCATCGGTCGCCGCCAGCACCTTGCCCGGCTCGGCGTAGTGCAGCATATGACCCACGCCAGGCGTGACCGACAACTCGCTGTGGCGTAGCGCCGCATGCAAGCGTTCGGCATTGTGGGCGCAGTCGCACACCCCATCCTGGGAGCCGGACAGGATCTGCACGGGCACCTTCAGTCCTCCAAAGCGCCGCGCCAGGGACATCGCGGCCGGCACCATCAGGCTGCTATCGGCGGCATTCGCCCGCAATTGGCCGGGACGCAGGGACATCCACGGAGACACCGCGCGGAAGCGCTCGGACACGGGCAGGGGCGCGAATGCCCGCCCAACCGCGGCTGGCCAGATCAGGCGTCCGGCAAGCGGGGCCACGGTGTAGCGCAACGCATCGCCCACCAGCGGAATGGCCGGCGGCGCGCCGACCATCACATCCATCCGCACGCTCGGATAGTAGTAACCCGAGACCAGCACCAGCCCCCGCACGAACTCCGGCGCCTGCAGTCCCATGTTCAGCGCCACCAGTGTGCCCCAGGAATGGCCGGCGACGATGGCGCTGTCCACGTTCATTTCCTGCAGCGCGTGATGCAGCAGGCGCGCCTGCCGGTCCGGGGTCCAGACGGTGCTGCGCGGCCGCTCGCTGTAGCCGAAGCCGGGGCGGTCGAAGGCGATCACCCGGTAGCGTTCGGCCGCGGCGTCCAGCAGGCCGCTGTATTCCCAGTCGGTGGCGTCGACGCCGTTGCCGTGCAAGAGCACCAGCACCGGGCCCTGGCCACGCTCCAGGTAATGGAGCTTGACGCCGTCGACCGTGATGAAGCTGCCGCTCGGCGGATGTTCGCGTTCGGCGCGCCGCGACTTGGCGCGTACCAACAACCAGGACGCCAGCAGGCCCAGGCCGGCGATGGCGACGCCGGCCGACAGGCGGCGCGTGGTGCTTGCGTCTGCGCTGATGCTTCGATAGGTGCTGATCACATGGTCCCCCTATGGTCGATAAGGTCGGATGGTGGCGCGGGCCGGTGCGCGCCCAGCAGCTGCGCCACCTGCGGCAGGATCTGTTCGGCCGAGGCCTCGAGCTTGAGCGCGAGCATGTCGTCGGCGCGGGTGCGGCCGAGGTTGATGGCGGCGATCGGCTTGCCCGCCGCCTGCGCCAGCCGGCAGAAACGAAAGCCCGAGTACACCATCAGCGACGAGCCGACCACCAGCAGCGCGTCGGCCGCCTCCATCTGGGCCAGGGCGCAGGCGGTGCGGCTGGGCGGCACGTTATCGCCGAAGAAGACAACGTCGGGCATCAGCACGCCGCCGCAGTGCACGCAGGCGGGAATCTCGACGCCCGTCACGGCGTCGGGATCGAGCGCGGCGTCGCCGTCGGGCAGCGGCGTGGCCATCTCCCGCAGCAGGGCCGGGTTGGCGAATTCAAGCTGGGTCTGCACAAAAGCACGCGGGAAGCGCGCATGGCAGGCGAGGCAGACGACGTGGTGAATATTGCCGTGCAATTCGAGCAGGGCGTGGCTGCCGGCCTGCTGGTGCAGGCCGTCGACGTTCTGGGTCAGGATGAAACCGAGCTTGCCGGCCGCTTCGAGGGCGGCGAGCGCCCGGTGCCCGCCGTTGGGCCTGGCGCGCGCCAGCAGCGGCCAGCCGACCATGCTGCGCGCCCAGTAGCGGCGCTGGACCGCCACGTCGCGCCGGAATTCCGGACCCTGGATCGGCAGGCGGCCGCGGCGCACGCCGTCACGGTCGCGGTAATCGGGGATGCCGGAGGCGGTCGACAGGCCGGCGCCGGTCAGGACCAGGGTGCGCGGGTGCCGTTGGAGAAACGCTGCCAGCGCGTCCGCGCGCTCGTGGGTGTTAACACCTTCTGCCATGCTGCTGGATCCTCCCATGCACCAGATCGTAACATCGGCAATTCGGGGAGCGACACACGATTCAGGCGGCCGGCGCGCCGCTCATCGTGCAGATACCGCGATTCCGCCGACGATCATGCCGAATGCCACCACATGATACAGGTGCGGCGCCTCGCCGAGAAACGCCGATGACAGCAGCGCCGTAAACAGCGGCGTCAGGTTGATGAAGAACGCCCCCAGGCTGGGCCCGGCGCGCTGCACGCCGGCGCCCCAGCAGCGCATGGCGATGATGGCCGGGCCGATCGCCACGTACAGCAAGGCGGCGACCACTGGCCAGCTCCATGCGACGTGCACGTCCTTGATCGCCCATTCGCCGCCGGCCAGCGCGCCCGACCACAGCACGCCGAACCCGACTTGGGCCAGCAGGAAGGCGGCCCAGTCGGCGCGCAGCGCCGGCACGTCCTTTTGCTGCATCAGCAGCCAGCTATAGAAGGACCAGGCGATGGTGGCCAGGATCATGTACAGGTCGCCCGCCACCAGCCGCAACGCCGCCAGCTCGGCCAGCGAACCACGGCACATTACGACCAGCACGCCGGCAATCGACAGCACCGCTCCCGCGACCTGCTTGCGCTTGACCGGCACATCGAAGAACAGCCGCCCGACCAGCAGCATCCACACCGGCACGCCGGAGGCGACCAGGGTCACGTTGATCGGGGAAGAACTCTGCAGCGCCAGGTATTGCAGCGAGTTGTAGAGGCCGACGCCCAGCAGGCCGAGCATGCTGTAGCGCTTCCAGTTGGCCAGCACGCCGCTGCCGGAGCGCAGGGCGGCGCGGCCCAGCGGCAGCAGGACGGCCAGCGCAATCGACCAGCGGATCAGGTTGAGCGTCATCGGCGGCACCGCGTCGCGCATCAGGCGCCCGACGATGGCGTTGCCGGCCCACAGCACGGGCGGCACGGTCAGGAGCAGGGCAGTGGCAGGGGTGAGCCGGTAGCCAGGCATCGACATCTCAGCCGCGCCGTGGCGTCAGGACGCTCGGCAACGCCTTCGGCAGGGTGTCCGGGAAGTCGCGCGAATAATGCAGGCCGCGGCTTTCGTGGCGCGACAGCGCGCTCTTGACGATCAGGTGCGCCACCTCGACCAGGTTGCGCAGCTCCAGCAGATCGGGCGTAATGCGGAAGTTGCGGTAATACTCGTCGATCTCTTCCTTGAGCAGCTTGATGCGGTGCTCGGCACGCTCGAGACGCTTGGTGGTGCGCACGATGCCGACGTAATTCCACATGAAGCGGCGCAGCTCGTCCCAGTTGTGGGCGATGACGACTTCTTCGTCCGCATTGGTGACGCGGCTCTCGTCCCAGGCCGGCAGCGCCGGATGTTCGACCGGGAGGCTGGCAGTGATGTGCTCGGCGCAGGCGCGGCCCACCACCACGCATTCGAGCAGCGAATTGCTGGCCAGGCGGTTGGCGCCATGCAGGCCGGTGCAGGCGGTTTCGCCCACCGCGTACAGGCCGGGGATGTCGGTGCGGCCGGCCAGGTCGGTGACGACACCGCCGCAGGTAAAGTGCACGGCCGGCACCACGGGGATCGGCTCGCGCGTGATGTCGATGCCCAGCTCCAGGCAGCGTGCGTAAATCGTCGGGAAGTGCTCCTTGAGGAATTCCGGATCCTGGTGGCTGATGTCCAGGTCCACGTGATCCAGGCCGCGCTTCTTCATCTCGAAGTCGATGGCGCGGGCGACGACGTCGCGCGGGGCCAGCTCGCCCCGCTCGTCATGGGCCGGCATGAAGCGGGCGCCGGCCACGACGCCGGCTTCGCGCGGCAGCTTGAGCAATCCGCCTTCGCCGCGGATCGCCTCGGTGATCAGGAAGGATTTGGCGTAAGGGTGGTAGAGGCAGGTCGGGTGGAACTGGATGAATTCCATGTTCGACACCCGGCAGCCGGCGCGCCAGGCCATGGCGATGCCGTCGCCGGTGGCGGT
>Ga0265780_10008943_pt1 | contig 12099 bp, 6 predicted proteins | sample P1T30metagenome_FD_192432 | JGI IMG/M metagenome (GOLD analysis project Ga0265780, IMG submission 192432) | Plant litter microbial communities from East Loma Ridge, Irvine, California - P1 T30 | ecosystem: Environmental > Terrestrial > Plant litter > Unclassified | place: USA: California... | reverse complement strand
TACGCGGTCGAGCTGCCCTGGGTACTGGGCCTGATCGCCACCCGCTCCTACGACGGCCAGGTGACCGGCCTGAAGGAACTGCGTCTCGAAAACGAAGCGCGCATCCGCACCGGCATGACGGCGTATGCCGCCCTGCTGCGCCTGAAGGGCGGCGACAAATCGCCCGAAGCCAAAGCCGCCTTCGACGCGGTGAAGAAAGACCTGGGCTACGGCCTGCTGCTCAAGAAGTACACACCGAACGTAATCGACGCCGGCGAAGCCCAGATCAAGCAGGCCGCCGCCGACACCATCCCGAAAGTGGCGCCGCTGTTCTGGTCCTTCCGCGGCATGGTCTTCCTCGGTTTCCTGTTCCTGTTCATCTTCAGCGCGGCGGTGTGGTTCATGGTGCGCCGCCGGCTGGCGCCACAGCGCTGGTTGTTGAAACTGTGCGTGATTTCTATCCCGCTGCCCTGGGTGGCGGCGGAACTGGGCTGGATCGTGGCCGAATACGGGCGCCAGCCCTGGACCATCGCCGGCGTGCTGCCGACCCATCTGTCGGTATCGAGCCTGACGCCCGGCAGTTTGTGGTTCTCGCTGTTCGGCTTCCTCGGCTTTTATACGCTGCTGCTGGTGGTCGAGATGGGTCTGATGTTCAAGTACGCCAAGCTGGGACCGGCCAGCCTGCATACCGGCCGCTATCACGGTGAATCGGGCGCCGAAAAACCCGAGCACCTGAGCGACGACCAGATCGCCGCCGTCTGAACACGCGTCTGAACACATCCACAAGGAACCATCATGCTGTTCGATTACGAGACCTATAAATTGATTTGGTGGGCCTTCGTCGGCGTACTGCTGCTCGGCTTCGCGCTGACCGACGGCTTCGACTTCGGCGTCGGCATCGCCCTGCCTTTCGTCGGCCGCACCGACACCGAACGCCGCATCGTCATCAACGCGATCGGCGCCACCTGGGAAGGCAACCAGACCTGGCTGGTCACCGCCGGCGGCGCCCTGTTCGCGGCCTGGCCGCTGGTGTACGCGGCCGCCTTTTCCGGCTTTTACATCGCGATGCTGCTATGCCTGTTTGCGCTGTTCTTCCGCCCGGTCGGCTTCGACTACCGCAACAAGCTGCAGGACCCGCGCTGGAGAAGTACCTGGGACTGGTGCCTGTTTGCCGGCGGCTTCGTCCCGCCGGTCATCTTCGGTGTCGCCTTCGGCAACCTGCTGCAGGGCGTGCCCTTCCGCTATGACGACATGCTGCGCCTCGAGTACACGGGGTCCTTCTTCGACCTGCTGAATCCCTTCGGCCTGCTGTGCGGCGTGCTGGCGCTGGCGATGCTGTCGCTGCACGGCGCCACATACCTGCAGCAAAAGACCGAAGGCGCCGTCGCCGAACGCGCCCGCATCATGGCGATGGGCGCGGCGGTCCTGACCATCCTGCTGTTCGCCGCCGGCGGTGTGTGGATCGCCAAGGGCATCGACGGCTTCCGCATCGCCGCCATGCCGGATGCGAACAGCGTGTTCCTGCCCGCGGCCAAGACCGTGACCCGGGCAACTGGCGCCTGGCTCGACAATTTCGGACACTGGCCGCTGCTGTGGATCCTGCCGGCCCTGGGCCTGGGCGGCGCGGCCCTGGCCTCCCTGTTCAGCGCCGCGCGCCGTTCGCTGCCGGCCTTCCTGTCCAGCGGCCTGGCGGTGACCGGCGTGGTGCTGACCGCCGGCGCGGCCATGTTCCCCTTCGTGATGCCCTCGTCGCTGCTGCCGGCCCACAGCCTGACCGCCTGGGATGCCGTGTCCAGCCACCGCACCTTGTCCGTCATGTTCTGGGTCGTGATCGTGATGCTGCCGATCGTCACCCTGTACACCGGCTGGGTGTACCGGGTCATGCGCGGCAAGGTCACGCACCAGCACATCCAGGACAACCAGCACAGCGCCTACTAATTAATAAAGGAACACGACATGTGGTACTTCTCATGGATCCTCGGCCTCGGCTTCGCCATCACGGTCGCCATCATCAACGCCATCTGGCTCGAAACCAATTACGCCTTCGGCCAGCGCGACGAAGAGACGACGCTGGCGCGCTTCAAGGCGGCGCGCCAAGGCTGAAAACACCGGGGGTATCATTTTTTCTTATACCCCCATCCTCAATCGGTATTTCCGACGACGTCAGCCAGTGGCTACACTCCGGGTAAAAGCCGCGACAAGCGGATGATGGTCCGCCCCAGCCAGCGCCTACCCGGCGCCAGCGCGAAGGCGGGCCAGCTCACGACACCCTTGGAGACACCATGCCCGACACCGTCCTCGGTCAAGGCGCGCACGCGCCTTTGTCCACTGCCCCCGCCGTTCCCGCTCCCGGTGCGCCGGCCGCCCTCAAAGACGTCAGCCTCGACGACAAGTACACCGCCACCAGCGGCAAGATCTTCCTGTCCGGGATCCAGGCGCTGGTGCGCCTGCCGATGATCCAGAAGCTGCGCGACGAACAGGCCGGCCTCGACACCGCCGGTTTCGTGTCCGGCTACCGCGGCTCGCCGCTGGGCGGCCTGGACGAGAACCTGTGGAAAGCCAAGGGTCACCTGGAAGCCAAACAGATCCAGTTCGTGCCGGGCGTGAACGAAGACCTGGCCGCCACCGCCGTCTGGGGCACCCAGACCGTCGACCTGATCGGCCCGGCCAAGCACGACGGCGTATTCGCCATGTGGTATGCGAAAGGCCCGGGCGTGGACCGCTGCGGCGACGTTTTTAAACACATGAACCATGCCGGCACGGCCAAGCATGGCGGCGTGCTGCTGGTGGCCGGCGACGACCACGGCGCCTACTCCTCGACCCTGCCGCACCAGTCCGACCACATCTTCGCCGCCTGCATGATCCCGGTGCTGTACCCGTCCAACGTGCAGGAATACCTGGACCTGGGCGTGCACGGCTGGGCGATGTCGCGCTTTTCCGGCTGCGCGGTGGCCTTCAAGGCGCTGGCCGACACGGTCGAATCGAGCGCCTCGGTCGATGCCGATCCATTCCGCGTCGAGGTCAGGATTCCGCAGAATTTCGCGATGCCGGAAGGCGGCCTGAATACGCGCCTGTCCTCGGTGCCGCTGGGGACCCAGGCGCGCAACCAGGAAGCGCTGATGCAGGACTATAAGATCTACGCAGCCCTGGCCTATGCGCGCGAAAACAAACTGAATCGCACCGTCATCGACAGCCCCGATGCCAAGCTCGGCATCATCGCCTCCGGCAAATCGTATGTGGACGTGCTGGAAGCGCTGGAAGAACTCGGTATCGACGAAGCGATGGCGTCCCGGGTCGGCCTGCGCCTGTTCAAGGTCGCGATGATCTGGCCGCTGGAGCCGGAAGGCGTGCGCGAGTTCGCGCAAGGCCTGGAAGAGATCCTGGTGGTCGAAGAAAAGCGGCAAGTCGTCGAATACCAATTGAAGGAACAGCTGTACAACTGGCGCGACGACGTCCGTCCGCACATCGTCGGCAAGTTCGACGACAAGGGCGAGTGGGTGTCGCCGCGCGGCGAATGGCTGCTGCCGCCGAAGGCCGACTTCTCGGTGGCGCAGGTGGCACGCGTGATCGCCGGCCGCATCGCCCGCCTGAACCTGGACGACCATACCCGCGACCTGATCAAGGCGCGCCTGGCCTTCCTGGAAGCCAAGGATGCGGTCCTCATGAAAGCCGTGAGCACGCCCTTCCGCCCTGCCTTTTATTGCTCCGGCTGCCCGCACAACACCTCGACCAAGGTACCGGACGGCTCGTTCGCGCTGGCCGGCATCGGCTGTCACGTGATGGCGACCTCGATCTACCCGGAGATGAACAAGCTGACCACCCACATGGGCGGCGAAGGCACGCCCTGGATCGGCCAGGCCGCGTTCTCGAAAGTGCCGCACGTATTCCAGAACCTGGGCGACGGCACCTATTTCCACTCGGGCTACCTGGCCATCCGCGCGGCAAACGCGGCCAAGGTCAACATCACTTATAAAATCCTGTACAACGATGCGGTGGCAATGACCGGCGGCCAGCCGGTCGACGGTGTCACCTCGGTGCCGCTGATCGCCCAGCAGATGGCGGCCGAAGGCGTCAAGCGCATCGCCCTGGTCACCGAAGACCTTTCACGTTACGAGGATCGTTCCGCCCTGCCGGCACTGGTGACCATCCACGAGCGCAAGTTCATGGACGACGTCCAGCGCGAGCTGCGCGAACTGCCGGGTGTGACGGTGCTGATCTACGACCAGACCTGCGCCGCCGAAAAACGCCGCCGTCGCAAAAAGGGAGAATTCCCGGACGTGGCCAAGCGCATGGTGATTAACGAAGCCGTCTGCGAAGGCTGCGGCGACTGCGGCGTGCAGTCGAACTGTGTGTCCATCCTGCCCAAGGAAACCGAATTCGGCCGCAAGCGCAGCATCGACCAGTCGTCCTGCAACAAGGATTACTCGTGCGCCAAGGGCTTCTGCCCGAGCTTCGTCACCGTCGAAGGCGGCACGCTCAAGAAGAACAAGGCCGGCGTGGCCAAATCGAAGGATGAAGACGACGGCTGGGGCGCGCTGCCCGAACCTACGCTACCCTCGATCGCGCATCCGTACAACATCCTGATCAACGGCATCGGCGGCACCGGCGTGATCACCGTCGGCGCGCTGATGGGCATGGCGGCCCACCTCGAAGGCAAGGGCGCGTCGGTGCTGGACATGACCGGCATGAGCCAGAAGAACGGTTCCGTCACCTCGCACGTGAAAATCGCGGAGACGCCGGAACGCCTGCGCGCCCAGCGCATCGCCACCGGCGAGGCCGACCTGGTGCTGGGCTGCGACATGCTGACCGCCGGCGCCGCCGATGCCATCTCCAAGATGCGCCCGGGCCGCACGACCGTCGTGGTCAACCTGCACGAGCAGCCGACCGGCACCTTTGCCCAACAGCGCGACTGGGAATTCCCCGCGGCGCAGGTGCGTGCCCTGATCGAAGAAGCCGTGGGTGGCACGGCCGGTGTCGACTTCCTGGATGCCACCAAACTGGCGACCGCGCTGATGGGCGACTCGATCGCGGCCAACCTGTTCATGCTGGGCTATGCCTGGCAAAAGGGCCTGGTGCCGCTGTCGGAAGCTTCCTTGCAACGCGCGATCGAACTGAATGGCGTCGCCGTCGCGTCGAACAAGCGCAGCTTCCTGTGGGGCCGCCGCGCCGCCGCCAACCTGGCGCGCGTGGAGAAGGTCGCCATTCCGACCCAGGCGGTGGTCGTGCAGATGCCGCAAAGCCTGGACGCGGTCATCAAGAAGCGCGTCGACTTCCTGACCGGCTACCAGGATGCCGCCTATGCCGCGCAGTACGAGGCGCTGGTCGCGCGCGTGCGCGAAGCCGAGCGCGCGGCCGGCCTAGGCAACAAGCTGACGACCGCGGTAGCCAGGTCGCTCTTCAAACTGATGGCCTACAAGGACGAGTACGAAGTGGCGCGCCTGTACACCGACGGCCGTTTCGTCGAACAGCTCAAAACCCAGTTCGAAGGCGATTTTTCGCTGAAATTCAATATGGCGCCGCCGCTGTTCGCCAAAAAGGATGGCAAGGGTCAGCTTGTAAAAGCCGAATTCGGCTCGTGGATGTGGAGCGCCTTCAAGCTGCTGGCGAAATTGAAAGGCTTGCGCGGCGGTGCCTTCGACGTGTTCGGCTACACGGCCGAGCGCAAGATGGAGCGCGGGCTGATCGCCGAATACCGCGCCATGGTCGAAGGCTTGCTGCCGGCGCTGGATGCGATGAGCCATGCGACCGCGGTCGAGCTGGCGGCACTGCCGGAACAGATCCGCGGCTTCGGGCACGTGAAGGAAAAGGCGGTGGCCGAGTATCGCGTGCGCAAGGCGGAGCTGCTTTCTGGCAATGTGAAACGCCGCGCTGCTTAAGCTTTGCGGCTTTGCTGGCGCCAGTTGAACGCGTGGACGGGTTTCCCGTCCACGCGTTCAGCGCACACAAGCATCGTCTATCCAACTTGACGTTAACGTTAACGTCATATACCGTACAAAGAACACCTGTTCGCTTCCGCCTCCTCAAGGAACACCATGAACGACATCACCCCCGCCGCCAAACTCGCGCTCCCGGAACAGCCGAAGCTGGCCAACAAAGTGCGCTTCGTCACCGCAGCCTCGCTGTTCGACGGCCACGACGCCTCGATCAACATCATGCGCCGCATCCTGCAGTCGAACGGCGCCGAAGTCGTCCACCTGGGCCACAACCGTTCGGTCGACGAAGTCGTCACCGCGGCCCTGGCCGAAGACGTGCAAGGCATCGCCATCTCCAGCTACCAGGGCGGCCACGTCGAATATTTCAAGTACATGATCGACCTGCTGCGCCAGCGCGGCGGCGCCCACATCAAAGTGTTCGGCGGCGGCGGCGGCGTGATCGTGCCGTCCGAAATCGAAGAACTGCACGCGTATGGCGTGGCCCGCATCTTCAGCCCGGAAGACGGCCAGCGCATGGGCCTGGTCGGCATGATCCGCTCGATGCTGGAAGCCTGCGACGTCGACCTGTCGCCGTACGCGCCGACCACGGCCGAACCGCTGCAAGCGGGCCCGATCGAAGGCCGTCACCGTCCGCTGGCCCAGCTGATCACGGCACTGGAAAACGGCAAGGTGGATGGCGCGCTGCGCAAGCAGGTGATGGACCTGAGCGACGGTTTGAAAGTACCGGTGCTCGGCATCACCGGCACCGGCGGCGCCGGCAAATCCTCGCTGACCGATGAACTCATTCGCCGCATCCGCCTCGACCAGAACGACCGCCTGAACATCGCCGTCATCTCGATCGACCCGTCGCGCCGCAAGTCCGGCGGCGCCCTGCTCGGCGACCGCATCCGCATGAACGCGATCAATCCGTGGAACGCGAATGGTGAAATGCGGACGCGCGTATTCATGCGCTCGCTGGCCACGCGCGAAGCCGGCTCCGAGATTTCGCAGGCCCTGCCGGACGTGATCGCTGCCTGCAAGGTGGCCGGCTTCGATTTGATCATCGTCGAAACCTCGGGCATCGGCCAGGGCGACGCCGCCATCGTGCCGCACGTCGACCTGTCGATGTATGTGATGACCCCGGAATTCGGCGCCGCCTCGCAGCTGGAAAAGATCGACATGCTCGATTTCGCCGACTTCATCGCGATTAACAAGTTCGACCGCAAGGGCGCCCAGGACGCGTTGCGCGACGTGGCCAAGCAGTACCAGCGCAACCGCGAACTGTGGACCATGTCGCCGGAGCAGATGCCGGTGTTCGGCACCCAGGCTTCGCGCTTCAACGACGACGGCGTCACCGCGCTGTACCACGGCCTGCTGCCGGCCCTCAGCCAGCTCGGCCTGCAGGTCGAGGCGCCCAAACTGCCGCAGCCGGAGCAGCACTACTCGAGCGGCAAGCACGTGATCGTGCCGCCAGCGCGCATCCGCTACCTGGCCGAGATCGCCGATACCGTGCGCGGCTACCATCGCAACGTGGGCAAGCAGGTCAAACTGGCGCGCGAGCGCCAGCAGCTGAGCGAAACCAAGCGCATGCTGGCGGCCGCCAAGCGCGACGTGGTCCTCGACGACCTGATCACGGAACGCGACAGCGCCATGGACGCCGGCGCCAAGAAACTGCTGGCCATGTGGCCGGACATGCAGGCAGCGTATGCCGGCGACGATTACGTCGTCAAAATCCGCGACAAGGAAATCCGTACCCGGCTGGTACAAAAAACCCTGTCCGGCACCACCATCCGCAAGGTCGCGCTGCCGAAGTACGAAGACCACGGCGAAGTGCTGCGCTTCCTGATGCTGGAAAACGTGCCGGGCTCGTTCCCGTTCACGGCCGGCGTGTTCGCCTTCAAGCGCGAGGGCGAGGATCCGACCCGCATGTTCGCCGGCGAAGGCGATGCCTTCCGCACCAATAAACGGTTCAAGCTGGTGTCGACCGGCATGGACGCCAAGCGCCTGTCGACGGCGTTCGATTCGGTGACGCTGTACGGCGCCGACCCGGCGCTGCGCCCGGACATCTACGGCAAGGTCGGCAACTCGGGCGTCTCGATCGCCACGCTGGACGACATGAAGGTGCTGTACGACGGTTTCGATTTGTGCAGCCCGAGTACCTCGGTCTCGATGACGATCAACGGCCCGGCACCGACCATCCTGGCGATGTTCATGAACACCGCCATCGACCAGCAGATCGACAAGTTCGTGGCGGACAACGGGCGCCAGCCGACCGCCGACGAAGCGGCCAAGATCAAGGACTGGGTGCTGGCCAACGTGCGCGGCACGGTGCAGGCCGACATCCTGAAGGAAGACCAGGGCCAGAACACCTGCATCTTCTCGACCGAGTTCTCGCTCAAGGTGATGGGCGACATCCAGGAATATTTCGTGCACCACCAGGTGCGCAATTTTTACTCGGTGTCGATCTCGGGCTATCACATCGCCGAAGCCGGCGCCAATCCGATCTCGCAGCTGGCGTTTACGCTGTCGAACGGTTTTACGTTCGTCGAAGCCTACCTGGCGCGCGGCATGCACATCGACGATTTCGCACCGAATCTGTCGTTCTTCTTCTCGAACGGCATGGACCCGGAATATACGGTGCTGGGCCGCGTGGCGCGCCGCATCTGGGCCGTGTCCATGCGCGACAAGTACGGCGCCAACGACCGTTCGCAAAAGCTGAAATACCACGTGCAAACCTCGGGCCGCTCGCTGCACGCCCAGGAAATCGACTTCAACGACATCCGCACCACGCTGCAGGCGCTGATCGCGATCTACGACAACTGCAACTCGCTGCACACCAATGCCTACGATGAAGCGATCACCACGCCGACCGACGAATCGGTGCGGCGCGCGCTGGCGATCCAGCTGATCATCAACCGCGAGTGGGGCCTGGCCAAGAACGAAAACCCGAACCAGGGTTCCTACATCATGGACGAGCTGACCGACCTGGTCGAGGAAGCGGTGCTGCAGGAATTCGAGCGCATCGCCGAGCGCGGCGGCGTGCTGGGCGCGATGGAAACCGGCTACCAGCGCGGCAAGATCCAGGAAGAGTCGATGCTGTACGAGCACAAGAAGCACGACGGCTCGCTGCCCATCATCGGCGTCAACACCTTCCGCAACCCGAAGGGCGCGGGGGCCCCCGCCACCATCGAACTGGCACGTTCCACCGACGACGAAAAGCAGTCGCAGCTGGCACGCCTGGACGCCTTCCACGCCTGCAACGCCGGGGCCGCCCCGGCCGCCCTGGCGGCGCTGCAGCAGGCCGCGATCGACAACGATAACGTGTTCGCACGCCTGATGGATGCCGTGCGCGTGTGCTCGCTGGGGCAGATCACGACGGCGCTGTTCGAGGTGGGTGGGCAGTACCGCCGTAATATGTAAGTCGAAGGGAACGGTTCTACCGTTATGGCTGGGTTATGCACATTTACGCTGATTGCATAACCCAGCAGTGTTTTAAGAGCTATTTTTAAATACTCTACAAAAAAACACTCGCAACGCTTCTGGCTGAGTTGAAATTTAGTTAAAAGATGTGCAAGATGGAAAGGATTCCTGAGCTTTCTTGCCGCACACTTTTACTCATTCGATTTTTGCTTGAAGGAGCATCATCGTGGACTTGATTGACCAGCTTAAAGCGCTCGCGACACGCATTCAAAATACCAAGAGCCTTATCCAAACCGAGGAGGCCACAAAGAATGCAATGGTGATGCCATTCATTCAAATCCTTGGCTACAACGTCTTTGATCCGACCGAAGTGACGCCAGAACTGGTTGCAGACATCGGTACGAAAAAGGGCGAAAAAGTAGACTACGCAATACTGCGTGACAACCAACCCATCATGCTCTTTGAATGCAAGAAATGCGGAGCAGAACTTCACATTAATCATGCCGGACAACTCTTCCGTTATTTTCATGTGACGGCATCGCGCTTCGGCGTACTGACTAATGGGCTGCGATACAAGTTTTTCACTGACCTCGAGCAGCCGAACAAAATGGATGACACCCCATTTTTCGAGTTCGACATCCTCGACTTCAAGGAAAGGGACGTCGAAGAGCTCAAGAAATTTGCCAAGTCTGCCTTCGATGTCGACACCATTCTCACGACTGCCAGTGACCTCAAGTACACACGGATCATCCAGGAACGCCTTACAGAGTGGATGGCAAATCCTCCTGACGAGTTTGTACGGATCCTGTCCGGCGACTTGCTCGGCAGCCGGCGGTTTACAACAACTTTAAAAGATCAGTTCGCACAGATCACGAGGCGCGCGTTCGAACAATTACTGTCCGAACGCATCAATGGACGTCTCAAAGGGGCGATGGCAGCCGAGTCACCTCTACAGCAGGATGAATCTGCACCAATCATTCCACTATCTGCCGATGAACCTGAAGTCATTACAACTGCAGAAGAAATCGAGGGTCTGCATATTATTCGTTCAATCCTTCGGGAGGTCGTCAATCCACGCCGTATTGTTATGCGCGACAACCTGAGCTATTGCGCCATACTTTTGGATGACAACAACCGTAAGCCGGTTTGTCGACTCAGGTTCAACAATACTCAGAAGCTGGCAGTCGGCATATTTGGTCCTGACAAAAACGAAGAACGCTTTCCACTTCAGGATATCGATGATCTCTACGGGTTTGCAGAGCAGTTGCGTGCCACCGTACAGCTGCACCTGCCGACCGAAAATTAGTTGCGTGGCTACCTGCAAAAACTAAAATCAATACGGTTGAAGGAGGAGTACCACCATAGGTGTAGGTGCTCCTCCTTCATGCACTTCAATCAGGCACGTTGATTTTGCTGCCTGTACCATCGACTTGGGTGGTGGGCGCTCATTATCACCCTACCGTAAAATGGTTCCGCGATCACCACGGAGCGCCGCCATGCCGATCAAACCGGAAGACCTCGCCGCCCTGATGCAGGAAGTCGAGCAGGAAGACCCGATCGATTTCGCCGACCTGCCCTTTCCCGAGGACGAACTGCGCCAGCTCGTCGCCAGCCACCTGTGCGAGATGGCAGCCTCGATGGAGAATTTCAGTACCGAAGATAAATTGATGACCTTGCTGGCCGTATCGGCCAAGCTGGTGCTGGAGAACATGGTGCTGCACGTGCAACTGCTGCGCCGCCATGGTTTACCAGTCGGCAACGATGTCGATGCTTTGCTCAGCCGCCTGAAAAAAGGCGGAAATGATGCAGACCAGTAATTAAGATTCCCCGAAGACCAGAAAGCGTTGCCGTCCGGTGACGCATCTGCCACGCAGCCGGGATCGGCAAAGGATTTATACGGCATAGGCCGTTCAACAGGCATACAATCTATTCCTTCAGGTATTATTGTTAAAGAGGAATTCGCTGATTCAGCGCCTCACATCCCACTCCTCGAGGAATCCATGCCGCGCCACGCCAACAAGCTCAAACTCACCGCTGCCCTACTTTCCAGCGCTTTCCTGGTCGCCGGCCTGGGCGCCTGCGGCAAGACCCAGACGACCGAGTCGTTGCTGACCGAAGCCAAGCAGTATCAGCAAAAAGGTGACTTCAAGGCGGCGCTGATTCAAATGAAAAACGCGGTCGAGAAAAGTCCGGACAACGGCGAAGCCCGTATGGAGCTGGGCAATCTCGAGCTGATGCTGGGCGACACCCCGTCAGCCGAAAAAGAATTCCGCAAGGCGCGTTCGCTCGGCATCGCTGCCGACCGTGTCCTGCCGCTGCTGGGCAAGACGATGTTGCAACAGGCCAAGTTCAAGGAACTGCTGCAAGACGTGACCCTGGAAGTGGCCGCCAATTCGGCGCCACTGCTGACACTACGCGGCGAAGCGCTGCTGTCCAGCGGCAAGCAAGACGAGGCCAAGGCCGCCTTCGATCAGGCGCTGGCACTGAATGCGCGTTCCGGCGACGCCCTGCTCGGCCTGGCACGTTATTCGATGATGTCGCGCGACCGCGAAGCGGCGGAGCGCTATATCGACGAGGCCGTGACCAAGGATCCGAAGAATGCCGAAGCCTTCATGGCCAAGGGCACCCTGCTACGCATCCAGAACAAGCCCGACGAAGCTTCGGCCGCATTCAGCCAGGCCCTGGTGCTGGACCCGGCCCACCGTACCGCCCACATCGAAAAAGCCTATATCGAAATCTCGCGCGGCAAGTTCCCGGCAGCGAAGGCGGAAATCGATGCCGCCCAAAA
>Ga0265780_10008941_pt1 | contig 12102 bp, 5 predicted proteins | sample P1T30metagenome_FD_192432 | JGI IMG/M metagenome (GOLD analysis project Ga0265780, IMG submission 192432) | Plant litter microbial communities from East Loma Ridge, Irvine, California - P1 T30 | ecosystem: Environmental > Terrestrial > Plant litter > Unclassified | place: USA: California... | reverse complement strand
TGGCAAGATATGGCGTTAGCTGCGATATGGATGAGCTATTGTAGCCACACTCTTTTTCCGTAGGTCAACTTTTTAACTTAACTTAGTGTAAATCGTTAACCCATGCATCCTGAATGGTGTTAGATAGGCGAAGTTAAAAGATGATGTGAAGAAATATCCTGACAGAAACTAAACCTTCTTGAACGTCAACGTAGCATCCATGCGACGTTCAGTTACTCGTGCACTGGGCAGTAGCGCACGCTTGACGTGGCTCATGCAGGCACGGATCATCTGAGCATGAAAAAACTTGTCCTCCTGTTATTGGCAGCCTGCGCTGCCACCGGCTGCGGTGCCCAGTCCGCCACCAAGCTGGCTGCGACGCCGGTTGCGGTGAAGCAAGCCGCGCAAGCCTCGCCGGCCGCTCCCCCACCGGCCAAAGACGATACGCTGACCCGCATCCGCACCCTGATCGGTACGCCGGCGTGTACCAGCGACGCCCAATGCCACACGCTGCCAATGGGCGCCAAATCCTGCGGCGGCCCATCGGGGTATCTGGCCTGGTCCTCGGCCAAGACCTCGGAAGCCGAGCTGCGCGCCCTCGGCGACAGCTTGAAGGAACAGCAGCGCGCCGCAAATGATGCGTCCGGCATGATGTCGAACTGCAGCTTCGTGCCCGATCCAGGCGCGGTCTGCAAGACCGGCATCTGCCAGCTGGGCAGCGGCGCCGCTGCCCTGGCGCGCTGAGCCTGCTTATTTGACGCTTATTTGACGGCGGTGCTGGCCTGCACCACCGGCAGCAGCACCGCACTGGCGCCGGCCTGTCCGCGCTGGATCGCCACCGTCGCCTTGCGGTAATCCGCCGGCTTGGCAAAGAAGATATTGTCGACGTAGGTCTGCGGATTGCGGTCGTACAGCGGGAACAGGCTCGACTGGATCTGCACCATGATGCGGTGGCCCGGCTTGAACACATAGTTCATGGTCGGCAGGCGGAACTTGTACTCCTGGACTTCGCCGGCCGGGATCGGCGTCGGGTGCTCGAAGCTCTGGCGGTAGCGGCCGCGGAAGATGTCCATGCTCACCGGCAACTGGTAGCCGCCCATCTCCGGCTGTTCGGCCACGGTGGCCGGATAGACGTCGATGATTTTTACGACGAAGTCGCCATCGGTGCCGCTGGTCTTGGCGAAGATGTCGGCAAAGGGCGCGCCCTGCACGGTCACCGGGCTGGTCAGCACCGGGGTCTGCCAGGACAGCACATCGGTACGCGTCGACACGAAGCGCTGGTCCTGCAGCAGCCAGCTGACCAAACGGCTGCGCTCGCTGAACGCGACCGGCGGCGCCAGGAAGGGCACCGGCTTGGCCGGGTCGGACACATAGCTGTCCTCGCCGCTCGCGGCCGGCTGGAAGGCCAGGGCGTTGTCGGCCTGCAGGTAGAGCGGGGTCAGCGATTTCGTACCCGGCCAGTCGGCGAACTTGTCCCAGCGGTTGTCGGACGCGTTATAGATCATCACCGGCGCCAGCGGCTCGGCCGGCTTACGGTCCTTCAGGTAGGTGTTGAAGAAGGGGATCAGCACGTCGCGGCGGAAATCGGCCGCGGTGTCGCCTTTCCACTTGAGTGGCCCCAGCGTTTCGGCCTTGCCGTTGACCTGGCTGTGCGCCCACGGCCCCATCACCAGGTGATTGTTCGACAAGCCCTTGGCCCGCAGCGTTTCCCAGGTGACGACCGCGCCATACATGTCTTCCTGGTCCCACAAGCCCTGCAGCCACATGGTCGGCACCGTCGACGGCTTCGCGGCGACAAATTTATCCAGCGCCTGGCCCTGCCAGAAGGCATCGTACGAGGGGTGGCTCGACAGACGGTTCCAGAAGCCGAGCTGCTTGAAGCCGTTGCGTTCGGCCCAGTTACCGGCCGAACCGGCGTCGAGGAAGGCCTGGTAATCGTCGGCGCCGGCACGCGCCACATTCTCGCCCTTGCCGATCTTGCTGGTCTGGCCGGTGAAGTAATCGAGGTTGACCTGGCGGAAGGCGCCGTAGTGGAACCAGTCGTCGCCCATCCAGCCGTCGATCATCGGGCTCTGCGGGGCCGCCACCTTCAGCGCCGGGTGCGGGCCGAGCAGGGCCATGGTCACGGTCCAGCCATCGTACGACGAGCCGATCATGCCGACCTTGCCGTTGCCCTGCTTGACGTTCTTGACCAGCCAGTCGACCGTGTCCCAGGCGTCGGTGGTGTCGTCGGTCTTGCTCGGATTGAGCGGGCCGATCGGCGGACGCGTCATCACATAGTCGCCCTTGGAACCGTATTTGCCGCGGATGTCCTGGTAGACCAGGATATAGCCGTCGTCGACCCATTCGCGGTTGGCGGTCCAGACCGCATCGCGCATGCTGAGCACGTTTTCCTTGCTGAAGCCGCTCGCGTCGTAGGGCGTGCGCTCGAGCAGCAGCGGCAGGCCCTGCGCGTTTTTCGGGATCAGGATCACGGTGTGCAGCTTGACGCCGTCGCGCATCGGGATCATGACTTCCTGGCGGGTGTAGTCGTAGCCGGCGTCCGGGCGTTGCCATTTGGCGGGGATGTCGGTGCCGGTTTGGACCAGGGTGTTGTCTTTGGTGGCTTGCGGTTGGGATTGCGGGGCGGCGAAGGCGAAGGAGGCGGTGAGGGTGGAGACGGCAAGGGCGAGGGCGGTGCGGCGTGACATCGACGGTTTCCTTATTCTGAGCGGGCGGCTTGGCCGGGCTGGCCAGGTCGGCTGGGGACAAGTATAACTAGATGGGGTAACGAAAAGAAAAAGCCGACTTAAATTCCTGCTACTTCATCCATAACAGTCAGCATGAGGACACTTTTTCCTTGATGTCAGCGCTTTCACGTATAGCTCGACCAGTACGCTGCTAGTGCAACAGAACCGCTGGTCAGCCATAAGGTCGGCTCGCGCAGCCCTACATGAGTTAGTCCGAATGCGTCTACGAGGCCCTTGCTTTGGCTGGATCGACGATAGCCCCAATCTCATTGATAGCAACTATTAGTCGATCCACTTCGCGCCCCGATCTGCAATAGGAATGACATCGCCAAAATTACAACGAAATACTGTTCCCTAAAATTTGTATTGTGTAGCGCTACGCAATACGATAATTTCGAATTTATGAAATTTACTGGACTACATAACCCGAAGGCGACACATGACAACTGATGATCCTATTCACCCAGGCGCACGCATTAAAGCGGAAGTTTTTCCAGCAAAAATGTCTGTTACAAAAGCCGCTGAACTGATAGGGGTCGGGCGTCCGGCTCTTTCTAACCTGCTGAACGGAAATGCGTCCCTTTCAGCAGATATGGCAACACGGATCGAGAAAGCCTTTGGTGTCCCCCGAGAGGATTTGTTAGAGATGCAAGCCCAGTATGATGCTTTCAAGGCTAAGCAGAAAAGCACACCTGTAGACACGAAGATGTACGTTCCACCATTTCTTTCGTTCAAAGCCAACGATATTGAGAACTGGGTTACGCACAACATCGTGGCGCGTAGCAGGTTCGCAGTTTTCTTGAGGACACTTGTCCATTCGACAGGTGTTGGGCTTACGCAGGTAGACTTTCCAGGGAATGACGATGCGGAGCGCGCTGGCTGGGATGGCAAGGTGCAAGCAAGCGAAGGTACTCCGTGGATTCCAGTTGAGAGCTCTGGATGGGAATTTGGCACGAATGAGGATCCTAAGACCAAGGCTGAGAACGACTATCAAAAGAGTTTGAAAGCAGTTTCAGCAGAAGAGCGAGCGGATATGGAATTCGTCTTCGTAACCCCTCGCAGATGGCCCGGCAAGAACACCTGGGTTAATGCGAAGAAGTCCGAAGGGGCCTGGAGGGATGTCCGAGCCTATGACTCTAGTGATCTTGAGCAGTGGTTAGAACAGTCACTTCCAGCCCAGGCATGGTTCGCGAACGAAACGAGGACTCCGTCCAATGAGGTGCGGTCTCTCGATAAATGCTGGGCGGACTGGGCAAATGTTGCGACACCGCCACTGCCAGGTTCACTTTTTAGTTCAGCTATCGAAGAAGGAAAGCGCAAGCTTAGCTCCCGCCTCACTAAACCTTCCGTAGGGCCAATTGTTATCGCAGCAGATTCTACAGACGAAGCGCTTGCTTTTATTGCCCAGTGTTTAGGCCCTGATGGTGGCTCTGAGCTAGATTCCCTCCGATACCGGGTCCTTGTATTCGACAAAGTGGGAGTCTTGCCACGACTGGCCGAAGGAGCAAAGTCCTTCATCCCAGTCATCCATTCACGGGATGTCGAGGTGGAATTTGCTCCCTATGCCGACCGTATGCACGCGATTGTTGTGTACCCAAGGAACTCCGTCGACGCTGAGCCCGACATCGTGCTTGAGCCGGTTGGTTTCGAAATGTTCGAGTCTGCGCTAAAAAGCGTCGGTAAGAACAGAGACGAAATTAAGAATCTTGCAAACGAGTCAGGGCGATCGTTGACCGTACTGCGTCGTCGTCTCGCAATCGTTCAGGCAGTACGAATGCCGCTTTGGGCCACGCAGCAGCACACATCAGAGAGCCTCATTGCTTTTATGCTGGTAGGCGCATGGCACGTGCTCAACGAAACTGACAAGATTGGGCTGTCGCTGATGGCCGGTGACCGCGACTTTGAAGAACTGGAAAAGGATTGTCAGCGTCTAGTACAACTGAACGACTCACCTGTGTGGTCTATCGGAACGTATCGCGGTGTGGTCTCGAAGATTGACCTGCTTTACGCCATCGCTCGTAATGTGACCCGAGAAGACCTGAAGCGCTACTTCGATGTTGCTCGTATGGTGCTAGGTGAGGATGACCCATCTCTAGATCTCGCTGAAGACCAACGCTGGGCTGCCTCTATCCATGGCAAAAATAGGGAGTTCTCCTCAGCCTTCCGTAGGGGCATTTCAGAAACGCTCGTGCTCCTAGCAGTCCACGGTGTCAGCCTTTTCAAAGGGCGCCTTGGTATAGATACAGAGGTCGAGGCGAGCATGGTAGTGCGCGAACTTCTTCCAACACCGTTGATTACGCGTATTCTGCAGGCCAACGACCGAGACCTACCTCTTTATGCAGAGGCTGCGCCGACGGAATTCCTATCGATCATTGAGCGTGACTTAAAGGCAGAGAGCCCAGCTGTCTTCGGGCTCTTGCGCGCAGCTGGGTCAAGCATGTTCGGCAGCCCAAGTCGCACCGGACTGCTCTGGGCATTGGAGGGCCTAGCTTGGAATGTGGAGACGCTACACCGCACCGCACTAATTCTTGCGAAGCTTGCACAGATAGAGATCAATGACAACTGGGTAAACAAGCCTGAAAACTCTTTGGAAGCCATATTTCGAGCATGGATGCCCCAAACGGCGGCGAATAACGAAGAACGGTTAGCGTTGATGAAAACGCTCTTTGCAAAATTCCCGAATGTTGCTTGGAAGCTTTGCGTAGCGCAGTTCGGCAATAATCATAGAATCGGCCATCACAGCCATAAGCCTATGTGGCGGCCGGACGGCTACGGGCATGGCGAGCCGCTCCCGACTTGGGGGCCTATCTTAGAATTCGTTGCCGAAATGGTCAAACTGGCTTTCACTCAGCCTAGCTACTCAGTTTCTATGCTGTGCGATCTTATTGATCGGCTTTACGACCTCTCGGAAATGGACCAAGCCCGCGTTTGGGAAATTGTTGAGACCTGGGCAAAGACCGCGAACGACGGCGACAAGGTAACTCTACGCGAAAAAATCCGTACCTCTACGATGTCCCGACGCGCGGCGTTACGTACTAAGAAGAATGGAAAGCTGACCCACGTAACAACCGTCGCTAAGGAAATATATGAGGCACTTGAGCCGAGCAGCCTAATTGACAAGCACGCATGGCTCTTCAAAAATTCGTGGATCGAAGAGTCCGCCGACGAGCTCAAAGACATCGAGGAGATAGATTTCGAAAAGCGTGAGAAGCGTATCCGCGACCAGCGAATCCATGCTCTGCAAGAAATCGGAGAGAAGCAAGGCATTGGCGGCTTGCTCGATCTGGCAATCTGTAGCGGGGCGCCGGGTGTTATTGGCACACTTTCTGCTGAGTGTGTATTGAGTAGAGAGAATTTGCTTGCACTTGTCGAACTTGCTTTTCATAAAATAAACGAAGCAGGTCTCGCTACCCATTCATCGGAATGGCTGGTACAAGGTATTCTTGGAGCAATACGTGACGACGCAGAGCGTGGTGATTTCATCAGGTCTGCCATTACCAAAATAGGGTCCGTTAACTCGCACCGTCTTTTGATGCTTGCACCGTTTGGCGAGGCCACGTGGGGGCTTGTCGGGTCCCACGGACAGGTCGCTGAGGCTCAGTATTGGAAGGAAATTACCCCCGGCTGGCTTCACGACTCCCCAACGGAATTAGCCAAGGCAGTCAATATGCTTTTGAATGCGCGACGACCACGCGCAGCGTTTGCTCTCGCAAAGTACGTCCCCGAAAAGCTGTCCATCCGCACGCTAGTCCAACTGCTCACGGCCATGTCGAAGGGAGGGGACGATAGGCCGGACGAATACCTGCTTGAACACTATGACGTAGAAAAGGCATTTGAGTGTATTGAGAAGTCTTCCGATCTTTCGCTTGAGGAGAAGGCAGCGCTTGAGTTCGCGTACATCGACGTATTGGCCCAGTCTTGGGATCGGCGCGCTACGTCTGCGATCCCCAATCTGGAGCGCTACATAGAGGATCATCCAGAGGTGCAGGTCCAAGCTATCGTTTGGACATACAAACGCAAAGATCGTGCTGAAGACCCTCCAGAATTCAAAATAGAGTCTGAGGTGGCACAGTCGATGGCAGAGCGCGGCTACAAGCTCATTCAAGCATTAAAGCGAATTCCTGGAAGCGACGAACACGGCGACATAGACTCTGATCGACTTGCAAAGTGGGTTGGCATTGTACGGAAATCCTGTGGCGAACTTTCCCGAATTGAGATCGCTGATCTTGTGATAGGAGAAATGCTCGCTTCGGCGCCAGTTGGAAAAGACGGTACTTGGCCTTGCGAAGCCGTAAGGAAAGTTATGGAGGACATTCAGTCTGAAGACATGATGCGTGGAGCACACATCGGCGTCTATAACTCTCGAGGAGTACACTTTCGAGGCCCCGGCGGAGATCAAGAGCGGCAACTAGCTGAGAAGTACAGAAAATGGGCCCAGCAAATCCGTGCATCGTCCCCTTATTTAGCGTCAAACCTTCTTTTAAAGCTAGCCGACACATATGAGAAGGAGGCCGTACGAGAGGACACTGAAGAGCAAATTAATCGACGCCTCCGATAGGCTGCCCTTTGATTCGGAGGTTCCAAATTCAATCTCTAAAGCGCTTGTCATTATGCGTTGATTTTTAAGGTGCCAAAAAAACCGCGACCCAAAGGGCCGCGGCTCCCAGAAGCAGGGCACTCACCCCGCATCCACTACATCAACCAACCAATCAAATCCCAGCGTCCCGCACAGCACCTTTCAGCACCGGCTCACCCAAAGGAATCGGATTATTGGTCTCAACCTGGAAGGTAGTCACCGTAGCCGGCGCACCATTCGCATCCAGCAGCTGCATCGCACCGATGAAACGCTTGCCCGCAGCCAGGCCGGACCAGCTGGCGTTGACCGTAGCAGTGCTGCCCGAGTAGATCTTCGAAGGTGCCAGCACCTTGAAGTTGCCGCCCTTGTCTGCGGAGGTTACGACGGCCGACGACAGCGTGAAGTCGGTCGAGCGGCCATCCGCGGCCGAGTAGCCCACCACGCACAGCTGGTAGGTGCCGGCAGCTGGCGAGTTGACGGCGATGAACTCGTTGGCGCCGCCGTTGCCCGAGTAGGACACCAGGGTACCGGACGGGCTCAGCAGGGCCATGTCGAGGTCGTGGCCGCTGCCGCCTGCGGTGTCGCGGTCGAACAGTTCGAACTGGGCGCGCAGGGTGCCGCTCGGGACCGTGACCGGCACCAGGCGCACGCCGGCAGCGCCGGCGCGGCAGGCGGTCGTCACCATGGCCTGGGTGTCCACGCTGCCGGTCGGGGCCTGGGCCACGTTCAGCGCGGTGCGGCTGATTTCCTTCAGGCCACCGTTGACGCTCTTCAGCGTGCCGCTGAAGCCGGTCGAGACCGACAGCGACTTGCTGGCGCTGGCCTTGTCGCTCTTGATGATGTCAGGGGCGATCAGGGCGGCGCCGGAGCGGACCACGATCGGGCTGCGCACCACGTGGCTGCCGTCGGTCCAGGTCAGTGCACCGAACTGCCAGACGTTGTTGGCGGCGGTGGTGCGGGTCAGCGTCACGGTGAACGGCTTGGTTTCGCCCGGGGCGATGGTCAGGGTGGCCGGGCTGACGACGGCGCTGAAGCCGCTCAGCGAGGTGGTGGCGCGGTAGGTCGCCGCGTCGTTGCCGACGTTGGTGACCGAACGCGTTACCTGCACGGTGCCGAGCACGTTGCCGACCGAGATCGACGGCAGGTTCAGGTTGTAGCCGGCGATCTGGCCGGTGGCGCACTCGGTGGTCACGCCGGCGCCGCACATGTACTTCTTGTAGTCGGCTTCGGTGGCGTTGTAGACCAGGCCCGGGTCGCTGGCGCCGTTCGGGTTGATGTGGCCGGCGCCCTGGCCGAACGGCAGGATGCCGCGGGTGTCGCCGCTGGCGATCGCGTCCGCGAAGGTGTCGGTGCCGGTGGTCATCAGTGCCGACTTGATCATGGCCGGGGTCCAGGTCGGGTGCTCCTGGTGCAGCAGCGCGGCGACGCCGGCCACGTGCGGGGCGGCCATCGAGGTGCCCTGGTAGGAGGCCCAGGCATTGACTGCCGGCAGGGTGCCGTTGACGATGTCGGCGCGCTGGGCGCTGGTCAGTTCCGGCGTCACGGCGGCGATCACGTCGACGCCCGGTGCGGCCATGTCCGGCTTGAGCACGTTGCCGTCGTAACGGTTCGGGCCGCGCGAGGAGAACGAGGCCACCACCGGTGCCTTGACGCTGGAGATGCCGATGACGAACTTGGTCATTTCGGCGCTGGCGTTCTGGGCTTGCGCGTAGGCCTTGATGGCGGCGCCGTCGGTCGCGTTCACGTGGACGGTCGGTACCGAGTGCACTTCGGCCACCAGGCCGGCGCCGTTGTCGATCTCGACCATGCCGACGCCGCCGGCTTCGTAGACGGCCAGGCTCTTGTCGACGCGTGCGTTGTTGCCGCGGGTGCAGGTCACGATCTTGCCCTTGACCTTAATCGGGTCCAGTACCGCGACGCCGCCATTGTAGGAAGCGCTGTAGCACAGCGACACCGCGGTGGCATTGGCACCGGCCACGGCGGCCTGCTCGGCGGTGATCATCGGGGCGCTCGGCAGCGGGGTGGTGTTCATCGAGGCGCCGGTGTACTTCTTGCCGTTGCCCAGGATGACGTCGGCCTGCAGTTCGCGGTTGTGGGTCGATGCCGCCACCGTCGCCTGCCACGGGCTGATGTGGGCCACGGTGTTGGCCGGGCCGTCGTTGCCGGCCGAGGCCGAGACGAACACGCCGGCGTTGGAGGCGTGCAGGAAGGCTTGTTCGACCGGGTCGGTGATCGAGGTGCCGCCGCTGATCGAGAAGTTGATCACGTTGACGCCGTCGACCACCGCTTTTTCGATGGCCGCCACGCTGTCGCCGGTGAAGCAGCTGTTCTTGCCGCCGGTGGCGTCGGTGGCGTCGTTGAAGGTCCAGCACACTTTGTACATGGCCAGGCGCGCGCGCGGGGCCATGCCGGTGACCGGGCCAAGGTTGATGCCGCTGACGATGGCTTCGGGGCCGGCATTGCCGCCCGCGGTGCTCGAGGTGTGGGTGCCGTGGCCGCCGTGGCCGACGTTGCCGCCGATCGAATCGCGCGGCGAGCGGAATTCGGTCCAGTGGGTGGTGTACTGGGGCAGGCTGCGGTAGGTGGCGTCGAAGTACTGGGCGCCGATCAGCTTGTTGTTGCAATTGCCGACCGTAAAGCCTTCACCGGTCTGGCAGGTGCCTTTCCAGGCGGATGGCGGCGCATCGTAGGCCAGGCTGCCGCTGTTGTCGAAGGTCGGCTTGCCGTTGCCGTCGACGCGGTCGGCATAGGCTGGGTTCTCCGGCCACACGCCGCCGTCGACGATACCGATGATGACGTTCTCGCCCGCCTTGCTCTTGCCGCCGAGCTTGGTCCACAGGCCGTCCGGCTTGTCCAGGCCGAGGAAGGACGAGGTGTAGGTGGTGACCAGCTGGCGCGGGGTGTCCGGCACCACCTGGGCGACGTCGCTGCGGGCCTGCAGGGCGCGCACTTCGTCGTCGGTCAGCATGGCGGCGAAGCCGTTCAGCACCACGCTGTAGTTATAGGTGATCGGCGCATCGGGCACGGTGGAGCGCACCACGGCCTGCTTCTGGCCCAGGTAGTCGCTGTACAGGTGGACCGGGCTGGCGTCGATGTCGAGGCGGTTGCCCGGCTGCGGCTGGGTGGCCGGCAGGCCGTTGATGTCGCCGCTGTAGGAAGCGACCGGTTTGTCGGTCAGCTGGACGATGTAGGGACGGCGGGTGTCGTCGGCGTGGGCGCTCAGGGCCAGGCCGGCCAGGCACAGCGCGACTGCCGCGGAAAGTGGACGCAGTTTCATGTTCGGTGTTCCTCTTCGTTATTCTTGTTGTGGACGCTCAGGACTGCTTGCCGCTGCGGCGGTTGCGGCGGCGTGCGCCTGCCAGACCCATCAGGCCGAGGCCGAGCATGGCGAAGGTGCCCGGTTCCGGCACGGCGTTGATGTTGTCGATGCCGAACTGGGCGCGGTCGCTGTTGAAGCCGCTGCAGCTGCCCGAGGCGTCGCACACCAGGCCGAAGGCCAGCACTTCGACGAATTCGGTGTTGGCGAAGGTGCCGGTGGTCTCGAAATGGCCGAAGCCGAAGCCGTTCGCGGTGGCGCCGTCCAGTGCAAAGTCTTGCGTCAGGTAGCTGCCGTTGCCGAGGATGCCTTGCAGGCGCAGCAGGGCCGGGGTCGATGGATAGCTGCCCAGCACCGGGCTGCCGCCGATGAACGCGGCGTCGAAGGACTTGATCGAGAATGCCGCGATGGTGTCGGACCAGATGTCGATGTAGCTGTCGTTCAGGGCGCCGTAGTAGGTGCCGGCATGGCTGACCGGGCAGGCCATGCTGCTGCTGTCGCAGTCGGAATCGACGCTGTTGATGAACTGACCGACCAGGCTGCCTTCGCCGCCGTCCGCCACGTTGGCGTAGAAGCCGACGTTGTAATTGCCTTCGGTATAAACCTCGGTACCGCCCACGGCGCCGTAGCCGCCTTCGAAACCGATCACTTCGGCATGGGCCGGTGCTGCCATGGCTGCGGCGGCGACGAGCGCTGCGCCAAGGACTTGTTTGAATCCACTGCTTTTCCGAATCATTTTTTGCCTTTATTTATGATTGACGCGCGCGGGCCCGAACCCCGGCCACACGCAGGCTTTTTTCTCCACTGGCTATTAACCAGTTGCAATTCAATATAGCAACCTATGCAATTTAAATGGAAAAAATTTCATCGAGTAAAATTTGTATTTCTTGGTGCATTCTGGAATTTTATTTGGTATCCACTATGAAACTTTCTATGCATGGTGACTGAATTGCTGTGAAATTTTCGCAACGTATTTGCACAACAATGATGCGGGTCTGCACCGCGCTGGACAGGCGGCGTGCGCTGGCACAGGCACTTGCAGGCGAAAAAAAACCTGCCGTGCGGTTCAGGGCAGGGCAGGTTTTGACAAGTCGTCGAGCTACCCTCGACAGTCCGGCCTGGCATTGCAATAGTGCAATAATAGTTTTCAGCGAGAGGTGGCGTAGAAAGTAAGGTACTCAGCGCGGCAGGTAAGCCCGCAGGAAGGCGTCCACCGCGCGGCCGGCAGCCGCATGGATCGCCTCCGTGTCCGGCAGCGGCAAGCCGAACATCGCCCGGTCCAGCAGTTTGCTCTGCACAGGCCTTTCAGGTGCATGGCCGCACCCCGTGCGTCGCAGGGCGCGAGCAGCCGCAGGTATAAACGCCGTCTCGCGCTTGGCAGTCCGGACATTGGATGCGTTAGTACGACACTGGCCGCACAAAGGCATTGTCGGGCAGACAGACACATGGTAGCCTGCAAGCGCGATTTCATTAATGCAATAAAAATCGTGCGGCTGGTTGTT
>Ga0265780_10008940_pt1 | contig 12102 bp, 10 predicted proteins | sample P1T30metagenome_FD_192432 | JGI IMG/M metagenome (GOLD analysis project Ga0265780, IMG submission 192432) | Plant litter microbial communities from East Loma Ridge, Irvine, California - P1 T30 | ecosystem: Environmental > Terrestrial > Plant litter > Unclassified | place: USA: California... | reverse complement strand
GGGCGGTGGCGCTGGTGATCAGCCAGGTTAGTTAAGCGAGTCAGTGGTGCCAAATTTAGGTATCACAAAATCCAATTGCATTACTTCGTTCATTCATTAAAGGAGCTATAGGACAGCCGAATATCTTGACAGGATTCCAACACGAAGGAAGCCTTTGGGATTGTCTACCTTGCTCAGATACGTGGCAGTATCATCCTTCAGACAGCGTTGGATACCTAAGCCATCGCAGCAGCTGTTGATCGTCAGTGATTGATGAAAGTTCCTTTGAATCAAGAAAACCTACCGTCGATCCATTGGCTGAAGATGCCGTTCGAACCAATGTTCTTGAGGTAACATGTTCCAGTTGACCAGGAAACAGCTTTGCAGCCAGTAGTGCTTGCGCAGTTCTTCATGCACTGGGTCAAGTCATCCGCTGAGATGATTCCGATGTCGTTTCCGTAGAAGTCAGTGTCGCAGCTTGTCTTGAAGGTTCCGGCAGCGGTGGTGTAGGTGCAGCCGTTGGTACCGGGCACATCGCAGTCGACTACTTCGCTGCAGGCATTTGAGCTTGATGAGGCGATCGTGCCAGCCTTGATCATCAGACCCGCGGCGACGGAGTCACTGGTGAGTGTGTTAGACGTGAGGTGAAGTGATGCAGCTAAGGACTTACGAAGTGCGAGCAGTGCCTAGAGAGTCTCCGAGGAGATAGCAGAATTCGCCTTTGTAATTGAAGGCCTTGCAGCCCTTGACCACCGCACACGCACTTGCGCAGTCAGCGTACGAACCGGCCTATACTTTGTTAATTGGTTTCCATGTCTCATATGAAGGGCAAGCATACCTGGGTGGACTGGATGATGTCCCCGTTGTAGTCCGTAGCGCACTTCAGCTGGAAAACCGCACCATTCCCTAGGGTTGTGGTGCAAGTGTTCTCATTTGGGCATCGTGGTTGATCGGTACGACACTTGGCAGCTGCCACAGGCGCAGAGAGCGCCGTCAGGGCGAGTATGATGGCTGGAAGCATGATGACCGATGACTGAATGTGTATTGATGAGGGAGAAGTTTATCACGTTGGGGAGCGGGGAAGGTGACACATATATGCTCAAAGCCCATGATTCAAGTCTAGGATTCATCAAAGTCTGGAAAGCGGGTTTAGAAAGCGGTGGGGTGCCGATGGCCGTTACCAAACTTCGAAGTTGCGGAAAGAGCTGGGCTGCATGCGCTAATAATTGTCTGGAAACGTGCATGCAGCTTGGAGGATACCAAGCTAAAAGCTTCAAACTGCATCCTCTGCTGTCCAAACACCTTCTGCGGAGAGCACGCCTGCTTTTGAATAATCCAGTGTACGCCCGTCCTTCAGATATGCCCACCGAAAATACTCGTTGACTGCAGGGCCGGGTGGTCGCTCCCATTCGAACTCTCGACCAGTCCGAGGGGCCCCATCATCGTACCATGCCCGATCACGCTCTACATCGTTGACCATCACACTAATGCCGTCCATGATGTCCGGAGGCGGGTTCCATGTAAACTTTACAACGAGGCCGTCCACTCCAGACTCAATAAGCGGCATCAAGCTTGTCGGCACTTCCGAATTCAGCTCCGCATCAGCCCGGAGTGCCTCACTCGTTTGGAGCACCGAGTCGAAGTCCCATCGAGCTACCCCGTTTACGAATAGACCCAGGAGAATGCCCTGGTATAACAAGGAACGCCGTGTCTGGAGGTTAGTGCCTGGTAGAAGCAGAAGTGCCAGTATGTAGTGATGGATCCGCAGGTTGACTCCAGGTATGAGAAGACAAAACAGAATCGCGCCGATGAAGATGCCATAGATTCCAAGGTAGCGTAGAAGGCGACCTTCGCGCCAGAACGAGTAGGCCTGGCTAACGATAATAGCGGCCAGGACCAATATGATCACAAGCAAGGCTAGTTTTGCACCGGGTTGTTGACTCAAGTCGTGCGCAGAAAGACGCGATATTGGTATCCAATCAAAGGTGTAATTAGACAGAGCTCCTATCCAGAAGCCACCAAGCCAGAACAAAGTCTTTTCAAACTGGGCGGCGATTCCAAACAAAGTCCTCTTGATGATAGCGCGGTACACGACGATGGCAACGAAGACCGCGGGCAGCAACCGCTTGACGAACATCGAGAGATGGTCCGGCAATACTGTGTTAGTGCGATACGAGGCCGACGGTGGATCAGACACAAAGCTGACATGTGCAAAGATGATGACGAAAATGGGGAAAAAGACCAACGGAGATGTCGAAAAGATGGCAAGTATTGCGGTCGAGACCAAGGAAATAGAGAGCAGCGTCGAGCGAGGCTCAGAAGGACATCGAAATCCATCGTCCGAGATAATTGAGTATGATAATGGGAAGTCAGAGTCAAAATCAATGGACTCGATACCATGCTGTTTGGTGCTTGCGAAACCGGTATGTGTTCCAGCGAGATTGACTCGACCACAGCCGCCTTTGGCATTGTCGATGATCCCTGCGTGTATCGCTGAGCCGCAGATGAAACTGTCACCCCGATATGGACCACTACCAATGACGAGAGGGCGATAGTTCACGTCAACAGGGCCAACATGTCTTGGGTTCAGGACCTGGACGTCGCGGCATTTGGCAGGACAGCGGAAAGCAAAAGTGCGGTTGTCGAAAGGGTGGCAGTTGAGGCCATCGATTCCGCACTCGTTCTTCCTCTGCCAAAGAGTGTCTACGCAGTCCAGGTTCACAATATTCCTTCCCTCCGCATCTTCGATAGGAAGCTGGGCCGACAAGAAGCCTGCAAAGAAAATGAACCAGAGGAGCAAGACGACCGAAAGGACGGCTTTCTTGTCGATTTTCCAAAGTTCCAGCAATCTGATCGGAGCTTCCTGCAAGGCTGGTAGGAATGGGTGAATAGAATGTACTTTGGGCGGATCGGGTCCATTCAATAAGCTCAGGAGACTTCCTTGTCGGTACTGCGTGCGATGTAAGGACAAATCATCGTCCTCGTTGCTTGATTCATCTGCGCCGAGCAATTGCGCTTCTTCGTCCGCAGAGTTGTTCCCGCGAATGGGGCTCAATTTGATGTCATTGCTGTCATAACTTTGACGAGAGGGCGATGGGCTTCGCATTGTTCGCCATATATGTTAAAGAAATAGTTACGGTGTTGAGATCTAGGTTGGCAGTCTTTACGCTGGCTGAGTCGAAACAGGGGCGGCTCAGCCGGAGGCCTTAAAAATACAAATGCACAGAATGCGCCTTCCCTGTTTTGGACTAGCATGGCAACGCTGGGTGTTGGGCACGTCAATGATTGAACTTCACAGAGCTCGTAATGCCGTCTTATTCACGAATATATGTTTACATTCTAAGGCTCTAGCGGCGTAGCGGAGAGCTTGATTAGCCAATTCTCCCAGAATCTGAAGCCATCTAGACCTTGTTCGCGACACAAGGCGCCAGCTTCTTCAGCCATTTCAAGCTCCTCGGTCGCAACCCCAACACTCCACCCAAATCGCTCAGCTGTTTCTTGTGCCGTAACACCACGGCCATACATCTGCCAGTCCCACGTGACGTCCGCGCCTGGCGGTTCATCATGCAGGCCTTTCAGCCAAGCTAGTAGGCTGGCAATGGTCTTCTCGTCTGTTCTATCGCGACCTTGAACAACGAGCAGACCGCTCTTGAACTGACGCAAGCGAACTGGGAGTTTGAGTGTATCCCACATCCGAGCCGCTTTCTCAAAGTCTGAAGGGCTAACAAGCTCAACGCCACCTCGGGCACGATTAAATACAGCCCAGAGGTCCACCAATGTCATGATACCGCCTTCCCTGCGAAGGACCCCGCGTGTATCGTCGGTAAGCCATTCAGCCAGGTTTCGTGAAAGTTCTGAAACATACAAAGACTCGGAACCTGAGCCAGTGCCCAGCATGTCTTTCGTAGTTACAAGACCAAGAGCGGAGGCTGATTGCGATGCCAATGCGCTAGCTTCCGAGTTTCCATTTGACCCTATATTTGCTTGAGATGCGAATTGCTCAGCGAGGGCTATGATCTCTTTTGCCGAAGTCATGAGCGCCTCGAGATCCTCGAAAGCGCTGCCTATCATAGCCTCGTTATTCTGCCTTTGCTCCAAGCCTCGCCGCTCTAGACCTGCAATGCCGACAACTCTGGGTCGCTCTGGCTCTAACAATGACGGATCCGACTTGGTAGAGTAACTGTCTTCGAATGACCCTGAAGCTGGCCGAGGCTTTGGTATCGGCGGGGCGCTGTGAAGCAGCCACTTGCGCTGCACCAAGGCATTCTTTAGACGTTCGTGAAATATCTTCTCCCCCCCTTGACGAAAAGAAACCTTGATACATTCGGGCACAGCGCTCTGTGCGGTTGTAGCTAATGATGGTCCAGGGGACTCTGGTCTGCTAGTATCTCTGGCTAGGTCGAGTCGCCGATCGACCGCTGTTGTCAACGGAGCACCGCAAATCTCGCAAGTAGTCAAGGAGGGGTGGTTCTCGAGGGTGCATCTTGGACATGACACCATTCCATTCGCCGACGGCAGAGGCAAGACACCTCCGGATTTGACATCTTTTGGAGGAGGTGGAGGCCTGTTCGACATGCCCGCTATCGCTGCCTTTACTACATGTACAGTGGGCGGCTTGATTCCGCAGGCCAGACATGGCGGAATAGGTGTTCGAGAGGCTAACGCTGGATCGAAATTGGAGGGTACGGGATTCGAAAAAGAACATATAGGACACACCCAGGTAGCACTTTGCTGTGGTGCTGGTGCAGGGCTGCTGTGTAGTGGAGGAGTCGCAGCGGTCGGGCTCCCAGCGGCGGTTGGGACTGATGGACCGCGTGTGAGCTGCTTCAATGGTTTAGGGTATAGAGTAATCTTCGCAGAAGACTTCAGAAAGCCAGCCTATTTTTTAGTCAGCACAGTCTGGAGAAGGTTCACAGACATGCGCAACATACGTAGAACTCAGTCTTCTCGACATCCTTGAGGAAGATGGCTACCGAGTTCTTGCGCGGCTCCGCGTGATCCACGTAGCACACGCGATGCGAGGTCAAATAGGCCTGACCATGTTGGTACTGCGGTATCTTGAACTTGCTATGTGCGAATTGTCAGTCTTTGATATCACGGACATCCGAGACGACGTACCCCTCGTACAGCCCAACAGCGTCCTGCACGAACAATAATGTCTCCTCCGGCAGGAGCGACGGGCGCAGTGCGGTTGTGAGATCGAGCTGGTGCAGGAACATTCAGAGCATTTGCGCGTGGGATGCAATGGTCATGTCTGCTTGCAGGCGACCATTTACCAAGCACCGCGATGCTTCCAAGGTTGCCCAAGCCCGCCGTCGTCACATGCATCCCAAGCTTGACTAAAGCGGTTAGTAATCACGTGACTAGCCTCTGCCAAGCCGCCGCAGATCTTCTGATTCGCACATGCGCCCGTCGCTTCTCACTCACCACCTCCACACCGCGACTTTATCTACGACCCCTCCACTCTCATCCAGGAGGAGCCACCTCTCACTCAACTTGTAAGAACCTCACCTAACAGTCACTTTCCCCTGCTCGTCCCCTTCATTGCGCCCTTTGTTGGCCTGTAGTCATCATGTCTTTGCCCTCCGTGACTACGGTGTTGAGCCGGCCACAACAACCGCCCGCCTACCACTCCGTCACCCCTCGCACCACACTACAACCCAACCCGCCACCTGCACCCGTGAGTCTACATACCGCCGCCCCAGACAGTCTCCAGACTGACGTCCGTCGCCAGCCAAGCATGGGTTCCGCAGCCCCCGCCAGGCCAAAAAAGGTCGAGTGGCCGCCTGCGGTCCGCGAGTATGTTCGCCGTGCCTTCCAGCCCGAAAACGCCATCGAGGGCATCTCCAATGCAGACATGCAGATGAAGCTAAAGGCAACGATCAGCTTCTACGCCGAGCGCGATGCGCATGAAGCTATAGACTGGCCTACCCATCCTCTCCCACAACAGCTACTACAAGAAGAGCGAAGAATAGCTGCACTCCAACATGCAAACAACGCTTTGGCTGCCACACATCTACACACTAACCCACTGTCGTCTCCACAAGCCCAGAAGCGCAAGTCGCAAGATCCCGAGGAGCTAGCCACGCAGGCAACGGTCCCCCCATGGCGCAAGACTAACCTAGAATCACGGATGACGTTCGCCGAAGGACACAACGAGAAGCGGCACAAGAAGAACGCTACATCCGGGGACGCCTTCAGTAAGTTTGACAAAGCCGACTTGGACAAGCGCCGCCAGCGATTCCAGCTTGGCAACAACGGCACCAAGACCACTGCCCCGTGGGGCTCGCCACAGAAGGAAGAGGACGAGATCGACGATGCACCTGTTGTCGGACTAAACGACAAGCTGGAGAAGAGCTACTTCCGTCTCACAGCTCCGCCAAAACCTGAGACCGTTCGCCCTCTGCATGTACTGGAAAAGACCCTGGCCATGCTTATCAAGAAGTGGAAAACAGAGAAGAACTACAACTACATCTGCAACCAGTTCAAGTCTCTTCGCCAGGATCTCACCGTCCAGCACATCAAAAACGCCTTCACCGTGAAGGTGTACGAGATCCACGCCCGGATATCGCTAGAGAAGGGGGACTTGGGTGAGTATAACCAGTGCCAGACGCAGCTGAAGGCGCTGTATGCGCAAGGTCTGGAGGGCAAGCCGGCCGAGTTCAAGGCATACCGCATTCTCTATATCGTCTACACGTGCAACAAGTCCGACATGAACGACATGTTGGCAGAATTAACCCTCGCAGACAAATCACAGCCGTGGATCAAGCATGCACTTGATGTTCGCTCCGCCCTGGCTCTTGGCAACTACCACAGGTTCTTCAAGCTGTACCTTGCAGCCGAGAACATGGGCAGCTATCTTATGGACATGTTCATTGAGCGTGAGCGGTTCAATGCTCTCGCTAACATCTCTAGAGGGTAAGTAATAGTTTTTCCCTTTCGGGCTGGCGCTAACAAACACAGATATGCTAACGTCACACTTCGCTTCCTCACTGATGAGCTTGGCTTTGAAAACGATGATTCGTGCCGTGAATTTCTCGAATCGCACGGCGCACAGAGCGTCATGGACAACAACACCGGTCGAGTGAGAATTCGAGAAGCCGCCACTCTGTTCGAAGGCCTGCGTGCGGCCGCGTTCCGCAAGGTAGACATCAAGGGCCAAATATGAGGCGATGCAGGGCTATTGCGACATTGTTCATGCTCTCACGTTCGAGCACGCCCCGTTCAAGACCTAAATTTCTTTGCGATACCCCACGCCACAGGCGTACGTCACTATCTTCGGCCTACACAGGGCTTGGTGTTTTATACTTCACTTCCGGTATCAGTTGCTCAAATTTCTCCGATGACAATTCCTCGGAAGGCGGGGTATCCGCTTGATGCGTTGGAGCGACGAACGCTCTAGTTCCTTTTCGATACATTTCGCGTCTCAGAAAGCGTTCATGATAATGGGTACAACATGGTCCTCTCATATTACACATCACTCATACCGGTTCGGCAGGAGGCAAAAGATGGTGGGACAAGTGGGTGCACGAGGACATGTTGTGGCCCAGAGAAGATGTGGCGAATTTCGGTATTAGGTGCTTCAACGACTTGGTTGTCGCAAGTCTTACTTTTTGCAATATAATGTAAAGGCGCTGCCTGATACGACTATGTCATGACCCCACTTGGGTCTGCCACTGAGACCTCTTTCGATGATTGCGATGACCAACTGGTGTGGAAGGGAGCTCGCAGGGTTCTTTTGAGAATGGAAGTGGCTTAGTCTGGTTCGAGGTTCCAGGCCTTGGCTAGCTAAGTAAATATTTCTTGTGGTTTCCCTTTGTGTGTGCCTGCTGGAGGCGCTGATGGGGGGCCAATGGGGCGGCCAGACTGGGATTCGCGAGTTTGATTGGTGTAGTGGCGTGTTCAATGGCGCGTATACCCAGCAGAGAATTTCTAGGTCTCGTGCGAGCGAACAATACATTGGTTCACAGACAAAACTGACAGACGCGCGCTGTCGCGTGGTTTTGGCGCTCTAGACATTTCGGTGATGCTGAACACCCATACAGGTGGGGTTACGAGCATAGCGGCGGAAAGTACCATTGCGGCTGTGGAATGCGACACGCGGTGAGCAGGCGCTCGCATGAAGTGCATGACATATTGGGCATGGCGGGGTTTAGCCGTTGTCCTAAAGTACAGAAAGGTACCGTGACAAACCGGGAAGCAACATTTGAATGGGGAGCGGATTGGATTGGCAGGATTGTGCAAGCTAGGACACTAGCAGTCCGAGGTGGAGGTCTGGAGTCTAGGGTCGACGTTGGGTGCTCCACACGGGACATATTTTCAGTCACCACATTCCCGACAAGACGGCATTGTGCTCGGCGTCGTCAACGTCACGGAGGAGCTCAGGCGCACTTCTTCAACAAAGGGTGTAGATTGAGGCGCATTTGCAGCTCAGCCACACTTGCCGTCGTCGACCCGGCAGCTCGAGTCGGTTTGCCAAGTGGCAGAGTAGGACCAGGATCCCCTCTTGGAGTGCAGAGGGCTGTTACATTGATTTCTTGCTGCCCATCTGTGACTGTGGCCGCTGACTGCAAAGACGTCGACGGCCTCGCTGGCAGCAAACGTGTACTTGAGGCAGAGCACTAGCACTGATCGATCTACTCACCTCGTCCCCGCACACGCCAACCAACCCAATCGGTCCCGTTGTTGGTCTGTTCTCGTCCTGCGTTCTGGTCTTGGGTGTCGTTGGCCTGTCTGTCATACTTTGGTTCCGACTGCGCCGCTTTCACCTCACCGCGGCGAACATTCACCACGACCTGCTGGGCGCGCACACTGTTCACTGCTGCCGTCGCATTCACTCGCTCGCAACATGAAGGTGAGAGGCCCGCCACCAGCGCCCCTAGCGGCTCGAGTCGCTGCACCCGCGCGCATAGCTAACATTGCTGTGTGCAGTTCCGTCGGTCGATGAAAGGAGAGAAGGACACGAGGCCGCACCACATGTCCATCCCGCCCAAAGATGCGATAGCTATTGTCCCGCCGAAGAAGGTACGTCTGGCTGCGAAGCCCACCTGCACAGCTACACACCAAGATAGCGGACTGGCGATGCGCGCGCCTTGCCTGAAGGAGACGGCGTGGACCGCAACTCGCAGACGCAGAGTGAATGTTTGCGGTGAAGAAGTTGGATAGGCGGCGGGCGGGCTGCCTGTGCTCGTTGCGGCGGCTCGCACTTTCCATCACAAGCCGATGCGCCTTCCTAGCCTGGTACGAGCGCGAAGCTAACGACGATCATTTCGCAGGTAATCAAAGCCCTCTACGACTACAAGGCGGACGATTCAACCCCCGACTCGGGCTACCTCAGCTTTTCACAAGGAGACTTTCTGCACGTCGTCGGCCGCGAAAACGACACCGACTGGTACGAGGCCTGCAACCCGCTGCACGGCACCCGCGGCCTGGTCCCCGTCTCCTACTTTGAGGGCGTAGGCAAGACAGTGCGCGACAGCGCTGGCTCGGCACCGCGCTCGTCGACACCGCAGCAGACGCAGCACCAGTCGCACCAGTCACAACAGCCCCACGACTCGGGCTACCAGGAGCGCATCACGAGCCCCGGCAACCCCCTCGACATGAGCATGATGCCCCCCTCGATGCGCCTGTCGCGCGCCGGCAAGCAGGGCGCCATGGTCTACGGCATTGTCATATACGACTTCAAAGCAGAGCGGCCCGACGAGCTGGAAGCCAAGGAGGGCGAGGCCATCATCGTCATCGCCCAGTCCAATCCCGAATGGTTCGTCGCAAAGCCGATAACACGCCTCGGCGGCCCTGGCCTGATCCCCGTGTCGTTCATCGAGATCCGGGACATGACGACCGGAAAGGCCGTGCCAGACACGCAAGCCGCCGTCACCGCTGCGGGCGTGCCCAAGGTCGAGGAGTGGAAGAAGATGGCGGCAGACTACAAGAATGGCAGCATACCCCTCGGCAAGCTCGAGACAAATTCCCAGCAAACACTGCAGCAGGGCATGGAGCGCATGAGCGTGAGGAGCCACAGCAAGGCCGGATCCGTGAGTTTTGCCCAATTGACCGCCTGCAGCTCCAGCTGACCACAAACAGATCTCCCAATCCCACTCTCGAAACAACTCCCTCGCGCAACAGCCGCCGCGAAACCAATACCGCACTTCGGATAATTTGCTAGCGCCAATCTCAGCAAACGTGCCGCGGTACTGCTTTGCCGACGACATTTTCTGGTTCATCATCGAGTGTCAGATGGAGGACGGCCGACACTGGGAGTTGCAGCGTCTGTACCAGGACTTCTACGACCTCCAGATCCAGCTCATTGCGACCTACCCTGTCGAGGCTGGTACAAGCGGCTCAGGGGAGCGCACATTACCCTTCATGCCCGGCCCCGTTACGTACGTGACCGACAACATATCGAATGGGCGCCGTGCAAACCTCGACGAGTACATCAAAGACCTGCTGAAACTCGGCCACCACATAACGCATGGACCGCTCGTTAAGGGTTTCTTTGCTCCGAGGCAAGGCGACTACGAGATCGACCCAGAGGTCATAGCCCAGGAAGAATACAGGCTCTCGCAGCAATCGGCACGGTCTTCAGACCCCTCGCAGGGCACCAGCAGGCAGTCTTCTGCCGACCAGCTACAAGCTACCACCCCGGTCACTCCCTACTCTACCGGATCAAACTACCCCAACCACCAGCGCGGACAGTCCTCCACCTCCCAAGCATACTCCTCGAACCTCTACCCTCCACCAATGAACCACCAGCATTCTTCCAGCTCGACTGCAACGACCAACACCAATGCCGGAACCCACCTGAAAATCAAGGTGTGGTTCGAGGGAGACGAGTGTATCATAATCCGCATGCCGCTCTCAGTAAATTTCGACGACCTCTATAAGAAAGTCAAGGAACGACGACAACTGCAACACCCCAATGACGCCAACCAAGAACTCCAAGTCACCTATCTCGACAAGGCCGAAAACAAGCACTATCCCATTGAAAACGACGAAGACCTGGAGGTCGCGGTGGAGCGCAACAGCAACGGGTTGCAGCTGCGAGTCACGCCCTGGCGCGGACAAGAATACTAGCAAAAAGGTAATGTGTTTTCTGTCCAATGGATGGTTTCTTCTTTTCGCTTCTTCTTTCAACCTGTTTTCTGCGGCGGCTGGCTTCTTTTCTCTGCCGTGCAAGGGTGACTTTCTTTGGGGCGCTGGGAAAACGGGTCATCTGCGAGGATAACTTTTGGGGGGGTGTTTGGAACTGCAAGGCGTTTGGGCGAGAGGGATTGCATGATGTGGCTGGGGATCATAATTTTCGTTTCTTTTCTCCTTCTTTTTCTTTTACATTACCGTTATTTCTTGTTGGGTGGGAGGGGGTGGTAGATGAGTCATGAGGGATTGAATGGAATGGAATGAGATGAGGGGATTGACATTTTACTTTTGCGTTGAACTCGTGTTGGTGTTTGATGTTTAGTGAGGCACTCATGACAAAGGTACGATGGACTACTAATCTGATATACACCATCCAGTCTTTGCATACTCATCATGTGTAGAAGGTGGTAAAATCAAGCTGCTCGGCTTTCTTCTTCTGTCACGACATCACCACGGACGTGTATTCTGATCATGTCCGCAAATTGCTGGTTCAGCCTTTCCTCAGAAAGTGCACTTATGCAGGCCAAGGCGATGGTGCTCAGGGTCGCGTCAGCCGAAGCTAGCCATCTGACATGAAGCCGCTGGTCACGAACTCCGCATGCACCTCCGCAACACCATTCTCCACGTCTTTCGTAAAATCGCTCAGCCGAAAGTACCCATCATAGCAATTACCACCAGATCTTCGATGCAGATCGTCATACGCAACCACCCAGTCATGTTGGGCAACTGGAGGGTCGGTTACACATTCTCCGACTTCGGTCGGCGTTTGGTTCCCAATCCCGCGACCCAACGCTAAATCACCGTCACTATCTCTCACGACATCATCGCGCCGCTACACGATAGTTGGTGACCTGGTGATCCCTTGACTGGACTTTCGCCATACGAGTGCGCAAGTTAGTACGACTGAAGAATACATGTTGCGCAACAAGAAAGAATTTATCAATCACCGCAGAAAGCTGCAATGGGGGAAGAGAACAGCAGAACCTT
>Ga0265780_10008938_pt1 | contig 12102 bp, 10 predicted proteins | sample P1T30metagenome_FD_192432 | JGI IMG/M metagenome (GOLD analysis project Ga0265780, IMG submission 192432) | Plant litter microbial communities from East Loma Ridge, Irvine, California - P1 T30 | ecosystem: Environmental > Terrestrial > Plant litter > Unclassified | place: USA: California... | reverse complement strand
GATGTAAACGCGTCAGGGTTGTGGCCGGGCAAGGTGGTGACGGAACTGTCGCCGGCAGGTCCTTTCTGGGAAGCCGAACCGGAGCATCAGGATTATCTGGAGCGTATTCCGAATGGCTACACCTGCCATTACGTTCGTCCGGATTGGCGCCTGCCGAAGCGCTGATGCCACCGAGTTTCATTTTTGTTCATGAATGTGCTTTAAAAACAGCGGCTTAAAAGTCGGAAGGTATACGGAAGGTGGTGTTGCCAGTTGGTCTATACAGTGCATTCATGCACTTGCGACCACCTGGAGAAAAACATCATGTGTCAATTATTTACCGCCGTCTACGAAGTCAACAGCGCCATCGATGGCGGCCCGACCCTGCGGCTCAACCTGGTCGTCGACGGGCGCAACGATAGCGTCGTCGGCCACGTTCAGCTCGACGATTTTTCCGGCGCGAGCAAGGCTATTTCGGTACGTGGCCATCACGTGGAAATCGATGGCGACCAGCCCATGCAAGCCATCTTGCTCGCCGGTACGCCGACCATCTTTCCATGCAAGGACGAAGACCCAAGCGCTTTCCAATTGCTGATGGTGTTGCCCACCGCTTGGAAGGATGGACAGGTTTGCTACAAAATGAGTTTCGGTAGAAACTCGCCACGCGTTCTGGAAATCCACGATGGTATCGCGCGCGCGGTTATGCAAGTCTCGCATTAATGCGGTTTATATTTACCCCCGCTCCAGTACCACTTTTTTATCGTGCCAAATTGGTACTCGCCGATTAATAAATTGTTTAGTCGCGGGTACCATATTAGCAGTTTCATGTTTGAATAACGCAGCTCGTCGTGGTTGTTAGTGAGCGCTCACTCTCAATGACTTAATTGCTATCAGTGGTTTCTCTGCAGACTGTTCTCTAGGCGTAACTGGTATTGGAGTGGATGAAATTATTGAAACCACTTGACTACCAATTCTTTCGGTTCCATGCTGAAAATACAAAAAAAGCATAGATCACCCACCCGAAGGAGAGATGATGGAACATGCAGTGAAGGGGAATGCGGCCGTAATGGGCCTGATCGCCGGCATGCTGGCGGCTTGCGGCGGGGGCAGTGATACCCCCGCTTCCGATTCATCGAACAAGTTACTGGCTGCGGTACAAACCGCAGCGGCCGCTGCCGATAATTGTCCGGCCTGGTCGTCCACGGCAATCTACACGGTGGATATGTGCGTGACCTACAACGGCGCTGTCTACAAGACCAAGTGGTGGACCCAGAATAACGTGCCCGGCACCGAGGAATGGGGACCATGGGTTTTACAGACCGCCACGCCAACTCCGACGCCTACTCCTACTCCTACTCCTACACCTACACCAACGCCAACGCCAACGCCAACGCCTACTCCGACTCCGACCCCGACGCCCACCCCCACGCCTATCCCGGGCGGGCGCGAAATCGGCTCCTACTTCGCGCAGTGGGGCGTCTATGGCCGCAACTACGAAGTGGCCGACATCCACACCACCAAAACGCCGGTCAACGGCGTGCAGACCAGCGTCGCCGACCAGCTAACCTTCATCAACTACGCCTTCGCCAATACCTACGCCAAGAACGGCGGCTACGAATGCGACATGGTGACCAAAGCCGAAAGCGGCGGCTCGAATCCCAACTCGCCGGACGCCGGCACCGGTGGCGACGCCTACGCCGATTACCAGCGCTCGCCGGCGCGCACCGTCAACGGCCAGGCCGTGCCATGGGATGCGCCATTGAGCGGCAATTTCCTGCAACTGAAACTGCTCAAGGCCGCACATCCGAATCTGAAGATCTTCATCTCGCTCGGCGGCTGGAGCTGGTCGAAGAACTTCTCGGCCGCAGCCAAAACCGACGCCTTGCGCAAGCAGCTCGCCAGGTCCTGCGTGAAGATGTTCATCGCCGGCGACTTGCCGATTCAGGATGGACGTGGCGGCGCCGGCGCGGCCAGGGGTGTGTTTGACGGTATCGACATCGACTGGGAATACCCGGGCGGCGGCGGCCAGACTTACAACACGGTCGACACGGTCAACGACAAGCACAATTTCACCTTGCTGATGGCGGAATTCCGCGCGCAGCTCGATGCGCAGGGCGCCATCGACGGCAAGCGTTACGCGCTGACGGCGGCCATCGGCGCCGGCGGCGAGAAGATCGCGCAGACCGAACCGGCGCTGTACGGCCAGTACATGGACTGGGTCAATCTGATGACCTATGACTTCCATGGCGGATGGGAATCGACCACCAACTTCCACGCGCCGCTGTACCACGATCCGGCCGATCCATCGACCGGCAACCTGGCCAAGTACAACAGCCACGATTCGATCACCGCGCTGGTGGCCGCCGGTATGCCGCGCAATAAGATCCTGCTTGGCGTGCCTTTTTACGGACGCGGATGGCGGGGCGTGGCCGCTGGCCCGAACGGCAATGGCCTGTATCAAGGCACGGCAGGGCCGGCGACCGGCGCCTACGAGGCCGGCATCGACGACTACAAGGTGCTGATTAACAAGACCGGGTCGCGCTGGTATCATCCAGTGACCAAACAGCTATACCTCTACACCGGCAGCGGTGAGTGGTGGAGCTATGATGACCCCACCGTGATCGCGACCAAGATGCAGTATGTGCGCGATCAAAACCTGCGCGGCGCCTTCTCCTGGGAGTTGGACGGCGACGCCAACGGCGCCCTGACCAACGCCGTCTGGATAGGACGCTAAACGATGATGCGCCATGCCACCGTTACACCTGTAGCCGTCAACGACGCATGGCGCACCTGGATCGCCGAGAACCTGATGCTGGGCGGCCGGCCGCAAGGCCTGGTCGGTATTCTGATCCAGTCCGGCATCAGCGAGCACGATGCGCTGGCCGAGGTCGAGGCAGCGCTGCGCAGTCCTTACCTCAAGGGGGCGTCGCGCTTGCACAACCGGCTGGCGAAGCGCGACTGGGTGCTGGGCATCCAGTCGCGATTGAACCGTCTGGCGCATGCGGGGGTGCCGCGCCGCGAGCGCCTGTCCGGCGAGGTCTTCCTCGAAGAGCACTACCGCCGCAACGCGCCGGTGATCATCACCGGCATGCTGGACGACTGCGTGGCCCGCACCAAATGGACGCTCGATTATTTGATCGGCCATCTGGGCGAGCGCGAAGTGGAGGTGCAGTTCGGCCGCGACGCCGATCCAAACTACGAGTTGAACAGCCAGGCGCACAAGCGCCGGATACCGTTTGGCGAGTATGTGGAGCTGGTGCGCGCCAGCGGGCGCACCAACGATTTCTACATGACCGCCAATAACGACGACAGAAACCGCGAGGCGCTACGGGAGCTGATGGAGGACCTGCCGCCGTTGGCCGACTATCTGAACGGGGAGCGGCGCGGCTTTTTCTGGTTTGGTCCGACCGGCACGCTCACGCCGTTCCACCACGACCTGACCAACAATTTCATGATCCAGATCGCCGGCCGCAAGCGGGTGCGCCTTATCGCGCCTTGCGATCTTCCGAATCTGTACAACCAGCGCCACTGCTTTACGCCGGTCGACGGCCGGGCCATCGATGTCCAGCGCTTCCCGATGATGGCGAACGTGCCGGTGATCGACTGCGTGCTGGCGCCGGGAGAGATACTGTTCCTGCCGGTCGGGTGGTGGCATTTTGTCGAGGCTCTCGATATCACCATCACCATCTCCACCACCCAATTCAGGTGGGATAACGACTTCTATTCCGATTACCCGGCCAACCACGACTTCTGATCCGGGCATCCGGATCGATTACAATCGACTTGCCGACTGTAGACCGCAAGCGAGGCCGCCATGCCCATGCACTACCTGCGTTCCTTGACCGGTCCGCACCGCACCGATATCAGCAACCGCCGCCTTGGCCGCGCGCTGGCCTTCGTGGCCGGAGCGGTCAACGCCGGCGGTTTTTTCGCGGTCGGGCAGTACACCTCCCATATGTCGGGCATCGTCTCTGCGCTGGCCGACAACGCCGTCCTGGGCGACATGGCGCTGGTGCTGGCGGGGGCGATATCGCTGTTCGCCTTCTTCCTGGGCGCGGCCACCTCCGCGATACTGATCAACTGGGGCCGTCGCCGGGGCGCCCATAGCCGCTACGCGCTGCCGCTGATGCTCGAGGCGTCGTTGCTGCTGGTGTTTGGCCTGATGGGCAGCAGGATGGCGGAGCACGGCCATCTCACCGCCATCGTGGCACTGCTCTGTTTTGTGATGGGACTTCAGAACGCCATCGTCACCAAGGTGTCGCGCGCCGAAATCCGCACCACCCATGTCACCGGGCTGGTGACCGATATCGGTATCGAATTGGGCAAGCTGGTTTACTGGAACGCGGGGAAGGCTGGCGCGGACGGCGCGGCGCCGGACAAGGTTGTGGCGGACCGCAATCGGTTATCCTTGCTATGTTCCCTGCTGGGCGCCTTCGTGCTCGGTGGCCTGCTGGGCGCCTTCGGTTTTAAATTGTTGGGCTTCATCGCCACCGTCCCGCTGGCCCTGGTGGTGCTGTCGCTCGCGATCATTCCCGTTTTCGACGACTTTTACAACCCGTATTGACTTGCCAATGATCAGACCCGCAACGCTGGACGATGCCGCCGCCATCGTCGATATCTACAACCATTACGTCGCCACCACGGTGATCAGTTTTGAAGAACGCCCCGTCACACCGGATGAAATGGCCGGCCGCATCCGCGATGTGACCGCAGCCTTGCCCTGGCTGGTGTACGAGGCCGATGGCCGGGTGCTCGGTTATGCGTATGCGACCAAATGGCGCGTGCGCAGCGCCTACCGCTATTCGGCGGAGACCAGCGTGTACGTGGCACCGGGGCAGGGCGGCCGGGGCATCGGCTCGGCCCTGTACAAAAACCTGCTGGAGGAGCTGCGTGCGCGCGAAATCCACATGGCCATCGGCGGCATCGCGCAGCCCAACCCGGCCAGCGTGGCCTTGCACGAGCGCCTCGGCTTTGAAAAAGTCGCCCATTTCAAGCAGGTGGGCCGCAAGTTCGACCGCTGGATCGACATGGGATACTGGGAGTTGCAACTCGGTTAGCCGGAGTTGGGCTTGGCCCCCGGCTTCGACCCCGGTTTTGCCCCGGCTTTAATCCCGGCTTTGCCCCGGTTTTGCCGCAGGCGTTGACCCGATAAAGGCGGCGCATCGTGCGTCGGGACGGCCGAAAAGTTGATATGATGCGGCTTTGTTAACACCGGGTTCGCCCGCAGCCATCATGCCACAGGCCAGCATCGACACCGAATTAGCGACATGTGACAGCGAGCCTATACGCACGCCCGGCAGCATTCAGCCGCATGGTTTTCTGCTGGCGCTCTCTCCCCAGCTCGAGGTGCTGCAGGTCAGCGACAATCTCGCCGATTTCACCGGCATAGCCCCCGAGAAGGCGCTCGGCCTGCCGCTCACGGACGTTATCGGCGCCCGCAGCGCGCAGGCGCTTGAGCACAGCCTGCGCGGCGGCCAGTTGCGCGAGCGTCCGGCCTATATCGCCACGGTCGGCCTGGAGGGCGAACCGTTCGACGTGCTGGCCCATGCCTACGACAGCTTGCTGGTGCTCGAATTCGAACGCGCGCGCGGCACCATCGACGCCGGCATTCAGCAGCTTTATCCTCTGGTGGGCGACTTCCTCAACAAGATCACCGACGCCGACACCATCGTCGAATTGTGCCAGTTGGCCGCCAGCGAGATCGCCGCATTGACCGGTTTCGGCCGGGTGCTGGTCTACAGCTTCGACGAGGAAGGCCACGGCAACGTGCTGGCCGAATGTATCGGCGACGGCTACGACGGCTATCTTGGCCAGCGCTTTCCCGCCAGCGACATTCCGCGCCAGGCGCGCGAACTGTATCTGGCCAATCGCATCCGCCTGATCCAGGACGCCGATTACCAGCCCTCCCGCTTGGTCCCCGCCGAAAATCCGCTGACCGGCAAACCCAACGACCTGTCATTCGCGTCGCTGCGCAGCGTCTCGCCGATCCACCTGCAATACATGCGCAACATGGGAACGATGGCGTCGATGTCGGTGTCCCTGATCGTCAAAGACAAGCTGTGGGGGCTCATTTCGTGCCACCACTCCGAGGCGCGCCACCTCAGCTTCCACCAGCGCAGCGTGTGCGAGCAGCTGGGGCAAATCCTGGCGCTGCGCATTCGCAACCGCTCGGACGCCGACCAGATGCAATTCCGGCTGGAGGTGCGGCGCGTGATGGTCAACTTGCTGGGCGGGCTGACGCAAGGCGCGGACTTCATTGAAAACCTGCGCAGCGTGCTGCCCGAGTTGCTGCGCTTTGCGCGCGCCGGCGGCGTGGCCATCGTCGTCGACGACCGCTTGATCAGCTACGGCGACACGCCGAACGATGCCCAGATACGCGGCCTGGTGGATTGGCTCAGCGCCAACGTGCACGAGGACCTGTTCCACAGCGACCGCCTGGGCAGTGTCTATCCGGCGGCGGCGGCCTACACCGCCTCCGCCAGCGGGCTGATGGCGATGCAGATCTCGCGCATCCACCGGCACTACCTGCTGTGGTTCCGTCCCGAGGTCGTGTACTCGATCGATTGGGCGGGCCGTCCTGAAAAAACGGAAAATTCTCCCGGCATGCTGTCGCCGCGCACCAGCTTCTCCAGCTGGCGCGAAGCGGTCCACGGCACCTCGTCGCCGTGGCACGAGGGCGAGCTGGAACTGGCGTTGGAATTTCGCACCGCACTGCTGGGTATCGCACTCGAACGCGCCGAACAGATGGCCGACCTGGCCGAGGAACTGGGCCGGGCCAACAAGGAGCTGGAGGCGTTCTCGTATTCGGTGTCGCACGATCTGCGCGCGCCGCTGCGCCATATCGTCGGCTTTTCCGATCTGCTGATGGAGACGGCCGGCAGCGACAACCCGGACCGGCGCCAGCGCTTCCTGGTCAATATCAAGGAATCGGCGCGCCTGGCGGGCAAGCTGGTGGACGATTTACTCAGTTTCTCGCAGATGGGCAGGGCGGCGTTGCGGCCGGTGCGCGTGCGCATGGACGATCTGGTACGCGGCTGCATCGACAAGCTGGCCCCGGATACGTCGGCGCGCCGCATCGATTGGCAGGTGGAGCAACTGCCTGAAATCATCGCCGATCCGTCGTTCCTTCAGCTGGCGTTGTACAATTTGCTTTCCAACGCCGTCAAATTCACCGCCCAGAGCGATCCTGCCGTCATCCGCATCACCAGCGAGCAGCTACCCGGGGAAATCATCTACCATGTCGCCGACAATGGCGTCGGCTTCAACATGGACTATGCGCACAAGCTGTTTGGCGTTTTCCAGCGGCTGCATCGCATGGAGGATTTCCAGGGCACGGGCATCGGCCTGGCGAATGTGCGGCGGATTATCGAGCGCCACGGAGGCCGCGTTTGGGCGCGGTCGGCGCCGGGCAAGGGAGCGACGTTCTCCTTTGCCTTACCGACCAACACCAATACAAATACCAATAAAGTTTAAGGTACGCCTATGTTAAAGCCTATCCTGCTGGTTGAAGATAACCCTCATGATCTGGAGCTGACGCTGATTGCGCTCGAACGCAGCCAATTGGCCAATGAAGTGATTGTCGTGCGCGATGGCGCCGACGCACTCGATTATCTGCACGCGCGCGGCAGCTTTGCCAACCGGGAGCAGGGCAATCCCGCCGTGGTGCTGCTGGACCTGAAGCTGCCCAAGGTCGACGGCCTCGAAGTGCTGGCCGAGATCCGCGGCAGCGCCACGCTCAAAAGCATCCCCGTGGTGATGCTGACGTCCTCGCGCGAGGAGCAGGACCTGATCCGCAGCTATGAACTGGGCGTGAACGCCTATGTGGTCAAGCCGGTCGATTTCCAGGAGTTTGTGCGGGCGATCGCCGACCTGGGGATTTTCTGGGCGGTGCTCAACGAGCCGCCGCCGGGATCGCACCGCTACGTCAAGCCGCAATAGTTAAGCTGCCGTCGCCGCGCTGCGCTTGTGCAGCAGGTGGCGGATGCGCGAGCTGAGGGTGTCGACGGTGTAGGGTTTTTGCAGCAGATTGACTCCCGGCGGCAGCTTGCCGTCGTGCGACAGCACCCCTTCCGCATACCCCGAGGTGAACAGGATCTGCGCCTGCGGCAGTTTTTCCCGTACCAGTTCGCTCAATTCCAGGCTGCTCACGCTGCCGGGCATCATCACGTCCGTGAACAGCAGGTCGATATCGACGCCGCCGTTGATCAGGTGCGTCGCCTGTTCCGCGTCGGCGCTGCTGAGCACCTTGTAGCCCAGCGTGGAGAGCATGTCGACGGTGGCCGCGCGCACCGCCTCCTCGTCCTCCACCACCAGGATGGTTTCCACCCCGCCGGCCAACGCCGGCATGGCCGCATGGGTTTCCGGCTCGGCCTGGGCCTCGCTGCGGCGCAGATAGATCTGCACGCAGGTGCCGGCGCCCAAGGTACTTTGCAGGGCGATCTCGCCGCCCGATTGCTTGACGAATCCGTAGGCCATGCTCAGGCCAAGTCCCGTGCCCTGGCCGGTCGGCTTGGTGGTGAAGAACGGCTCGAACGCGCGCTCCATCACCTCCTGCGACATGCCCGAACCGGTATCGGCGATCTCGATCAACACGTAGTCGCCCTGGCCGTCGCCGATTTTGGTCAACTGCTCCGAGCCGGCGGACAGGTTGCGGGCGCGGATCGTCAGCGTTCCGTCGCCGCCCATTGCGTCGCGCGCGTTGATGGCCAGGTTCAGGATCACGTTATTGAGCTGGCTGACGTCGACATCGGTGTTCCACAGCCGGGTCGCGATGTCGGCGATGACCACCGCGCGCGGACCGAGCACGCGGCGCAGCATGTCGTCCATATCGGCCAGCACCGGCGTCAGGTCGACCACCGCGCTTTGCAGCGGCTGGCGCCGCGCGAACGCCAGCAGGTGCGCGGCCAGCCGCGCGCCGCGCTCGACGCCATTGAGCGCGTTCTCGATGCGGGCCATCCCTTTTTGGTTGACGTCGCCGATCATCTGCAGCAAATGCAGATTGCCGCTGATGATTTGCAGGACGTTGTTGAAATCATGGGCGACGCCGCCGGTCAGCTGGCCGATCGCTTCCATTTTCTGCGCCTGATGCAGGGCGGCCTGGCTGACCCGCAGCTCCTCCTCGCGCTGGCGCAATTCCAGGAAGGCTGCGTCGCGCTGCTGGCGCGCCTGGTAGGCGGCGCAGTGATAGCGGATGCGCGCTTCAAGCTCGCGCGCCTCCGGCCACTTGACCAGATAGTCGTTGGCGCCAAGCGCGAACGCCTGCGCCTTGATGTCGGCATCGTCCTCGGACGACAGCAGGATCACCGGCAGATGCTCGGTATGCGGATCGGCGCGCAGCATGCGGATCACGTCGAAGCCGTCGGCGCCGGGCATGCGCAGGTCCACCAGCAGGACGGTGGCCTCGACCTCCTTGCACAGTTGAACGGCCAGTTCGGCGCGGTTGTCATAGCGCAGCGTGATGCCTTGCTGGCGTGACATGTGGTAGCCGATCAAGTCTTCGGCCATCGCTTCGTCGTCGATCAACAGCACGGAGCAATTCTTGGATTGATTTTCGTTCATAGGGCAGTATGCTGGTAGTAATTAAATTTTACCTGAGCTCCATTGTTTCAGAAGTTGCCCGCTCATACTGTGCGCGCACTAGCATTGCACTGTGTAAAATCTTTTGATCGATAAAACCCTAGGAATGTATCTTGCAGGAAATTTTCACCGAAGCACAAGATGTGCTGACCGCGTTGCGGCTGGCCACCGCGCAGCGACACGCCGAGCTTGACTCCAACACGCCGTTGGCGGCCGGGGAGGTGGATTTGCGCGCCTACCACGATCATTTGCGCCTGCTGGAACAGTGGCTGGCACCGATTCAGCAGCGGATGGCGCAGTTCGACGAGGGTCCGGGCTTGCCGGCCTATCTGGATGCGATCAGGGAGGATCTGGCGCATCCAGCCCTGGCCGGCATGCCGGCGGCGCACAGCGGGGCCGCCGAGCCGTGGCCCGCGCAGTGCGGCGCCGCATGGCGCTGGGGCGTGTGCTATGTGGTCGAAGGGTCGCAGCTGGGTGGGGCGGTGCTATATAAACGGCTGGCGGAGCGACTGGCGCCGCATCCGCTCAATTATCTGCGCGGCGCCGGCTCGCCGGGTCCGCGCTGGCAGCAATTCTTAAGCGCGCTGCGCCAACACGTCGTCGGCGCGCGGGAAATCGCCCAAGCTTGCGCAGGCGCCCAATGGGCCTTCGACACCCTCATCGCGTTGAATCGGGCCCGAGCCGATCAAGCCGTAACATAATTGCGGGTCAATAGCTGGTCAATGGCACCGGCTGACCGCCTTTGAAGGTGAAGATCGTCACCGGCGACTGTTTCATGTCGCCACGCGCGTCGAAGGCATAGGTGCCCGCGATGCCTTTGTACGAACCGGCGCCGATGACCGCCTCCACTTTGCGCGGGTCGATCGAATTCGCCGTTTGCATCGCTTGCGCGTACATCATGGTCGCGTCGTAGTAGGACGCCGCGTAGACATCGGCGTCCTGCTTGTAGCGCGCCTTGTACCTGGCCTTGAAGGCCGGGCCGGTCGAGGCCTTGTCCAGAATCGCGCCGCCCTGCGAGCACAGGACGTTGTCGGCCACCGCGTCGCCACCGAGCTTGCCCATCTCGCCGGTGCAGATCGTATCGCCGCCGAGCAGTTTGGCGGTGATGCCGAGCTGCTTCATCTGGCGCGCCATCGGTGCCGCTTGCGGCGCATAGCCGCCAAAGAAGATCGCCTCGACCTTCTTGTTTTTCAGTTTGGTGAGGATGGCGTTGAAGTCGAACGCCTTGTCGGTGGTGAACTCGTGGCCGGCCACGGTCATGCCGGAGGCCTTGGCCTGCTTCTTGAATTCTTCCGCCACACCCTGGCCGAAGGCGGTGCGGTCGTCGATCACGGCCACGTTCTTGAATTTGAGTTCCTTGGCCGCGTACAGCGCCATCTTGGAGCCGAGCTGGGAGTCGCTGGCGTTGACGCGGTACAGGCCCTTGTAGCCTTGCTGCGTGAGTTTCGGATTGGTGGCGACGGTGGCGATCAGCACACCGGCATCGTTGTAAGCGCGCGAGGAGGGAATCGCCACGCCGGAGTTGTAAGGGCCGACGACGTATTTGACGCCGTTGTCGATCAGCTTTTGCGCGGCGGCGACGCCGGCTTTCGGGTCGCCCTGGTCGTCCTCCGACAGCAGTTCGAATTTGATTTTTTTGCCGGCCACGGTGATCGGCTTGGCGTTCAGCTCTTCCACCGCCAGGCGGGCGCCGTTCTCGTTGTCCTTGCCCGAAAACGCCTGCGCGCCGGACAGCGGACCGCTATGGCCGATTTTAACCACGGTGTCCTGCGCGTAGGCGCCGGTGGCAGCCAGTAGTGCCGTGGCGGCGGCGATGTGCTTTACGCTGTGCTTCACGCTGTGCTTCAAATTCATGCGAACTCCCGATGTCGATGGTTATGAAATGCAATCCGTGATTATCGCTAAAAACGAATCGTATTATCGTGTGACTTTGGCGCGGGATCGGGAATTATTTGGCGTGTTCGGCCTTCAAAGACGGGGCGGCCGGAATTTAATTTGGTCTCGAGATAACGGCCGCCACGCGGCGAGGTTGAACGGCGTGCGATCGACACGCCGTTTCTGTGCCGATTTCGGCACGCTGCTTGCGCTACTGGCCAGGCCCGATTCCGCGCGGCCTGGCCGGCCCTGTGACGGCTGCCACGCGCGGCGTGGCAGTGACGGTCGATTGCACCGCGCGCGCGTTGGCGCCTAGCACGGCCGGGTCGGTGATGTGGTACGCGGCGATGGCGGCGGCCAGTGCGGGATTGCCCTGTAGCGGATTGGTTTGCACGGTGGACGCCTGCACGGCCGCCACTTGTGCGGCCCGCGCCTGCTGCTGCGCGTCCGCCGCCGCAGCGTTGGCGGAGGCCAGATTGCTGGCGGTGGTTTGCGCCGCCGCGCTCTGTTGCGCGGCGATGGCGCCGGCCGCGTTGGCCGCCTCCGGCGTCGTTGCCGCAGCCAGCGCGGCGCGTGCCTGAGCGGCGGCGGCACTCGCTTCCGCGCTTTGCGCCGCCAGCACGTCGGCCGCGCTTTGCGCAGCCTGCGCCTGCGCCAGGGCCGACGCTGCGG
>Ga0265780_10008934_pt1 | contig 12103 bp, 10 predicted proteins | sample P1T30metagenome_FD_192432 | JGI IMG/M metagenome (GOLD analysis project Ga0265780, IMG submission 192432) | Plant litter microbial communities from East Loma Ridge, Irvine, California - P1 T30 | ecosystem: Environmental > Terrestrial > Plant litter > Unclassified | place: USA: California... | reverse complement strand
CCCTTTAATAATATGTCTTCTTTAATCAAAGTCATTAAATGATCTTTATGTTTAGCTATTATCATATTTTTAACTTCTTTTCTTTAATTTTATTATCAGTTAATTCTAAATTTAATTCCTTTTCCAACCAATATTTGTCAATAGCCTTTTTTCTTTCTTCTTTATCTGACATTTTATCCCAATATACATATTTCTTTTCAAATATCGGAAAAAAATCGTGTATTTCTATTTTATAAGGTTTCCATTTAGATAAATCACAATTAATATGGGATTGAAAAAACATTGTACTCATGTCAGTAACATTAGAAACATCCCAATCTGATATGTCTCCGCTAAATTTAGACATATAAAACATTTTTTCCATATTAGAAACATTAGACACATTCCATTTGCTTATATCGCCATTAAATTCTGAGTTATCAAACATTCCATACATATCTATAACATTAGAAACATCCCATTGTGAAATATCGCCATTAAATTTAGAATTTAAAAATAAATTCTCCATACTATTTATATTGGAGACATCAATATGATTTAAATCGCAGTTTGTACCACTTAATTGAATTTCTTGAGTAATTAATTCTTTTAAGTCCTCATAATTTTTAGCTACAACTTTATTTTTCATATCTTAATATTGAGTCTTATTAAATTATAAGCAATTAAATTGAGTTTACAAATAAAAACTGAATGATTCTCCAACTTGATGTTTCATTACTAGTAGGATAACTATGAAAGGATATCGATGAAATTTCCTACATTAAAGTTGGTCTTCGTATTGGCAATCCTAATTCATACTCTTAAAGTTAGGATAAGTAAGAATTTGTTCATGTGTGAAAGCAAGCAGCCACATCTGACTAAACTGCATTTTTATTTAACTAATTTCATCAATTCTTGATTACTATCTTGAATTTTTTTAATAGCTTCATTAGTTTTTAATGAGCCTTCTTTTGAAACAGTAAGCATGTTGTTCATCCCTTTGATAACTGTAAAGGTACCATTTTGAATATTGCTAAGAATTTTATAGATTTGAGATGTTGCTTCTTGTGTTCTGCCAGCTAATGCACGAATCTCACTTGCAACAACAGCAAATCCTCTACCCTGCTCTCCAGCACGAGCAGCTTCAACTGCTGCATTTAATGATAATAAATTAATTTGGAATGCTAAAGTTTTAATTGTATTAACAATTTCGGTAATTTGGTTAGCTTGTCCACCTAGGTCAGTAGATAATGATGATGTTATTTTTTCAGATATGCTAGTAATTTCATTAATAGCCTGATTAATAATAGCAATTTCACTCTCAACACTCTTATCAGTGTTTTGACTTATTCTTTGAATTTCTGAAATTAAGTTAATACTTGTTTCAGCTTCTTTTAACTTTGTAATATTTGAAGCAAACTTAACTATTTTTATTAAGTTTCCTGATACATCAAATATAGGATTATATGAGGCTTCTAGCCAAATGACATTACCCTTTTTTCCACGGCGTTCAAATTGTCCAGAAAAGAAATTTCCTTCTCTTAGTTTTTGCCAAAACTTTTTATATTCAGTAGATTCTGAATACTTCTTTTCACAAAAGATTCGATGGTGCTTCCCAATTATTTCGTTTTTTGTATACCCAATAGTTTTAAGGAAATTCTCATTTGCATCCAAAATTATTCCATCAACTGTAAACTCAATAACAGCATTTGAACGATTAAGAGCCTCAATTTGGCTTTTGAAGTTGTGAAAAATTTCTGTTTGTTTTGTAACATTATGGGCAACTTTAACAACCTTCTCTAATTTTCCTTTTAAAGTATAGGAAGGACTATATGATGCTTCCATCCAAATTTTTTCACCATTACGATTTACTCGTTGGAATGTTCCAGAAAAACTTTTGCCATTTTGTAATCCTTCCCAATGAAGTTTATATTCAATACTAGAAGATTCTTCAGGTGTACAAAATATCCTATGGTGTTTACCTTTGATTTCTTCAAGAAGGTATCCCATTGATTTTAAAAAATTGTCATTGGCATTAAGTATAAAACCATCAGGACTAAACTCAATAACAATCATTTCTTTTGTTATTGCTTCTAAAGTTGTTTTTGAGGATAATATTTTATTAATAAAAGAATTCATATAAGGCTTTTTAAAAAATTAGGCTATTCAATAAATTAATCAATGTCAAAGTATGTTTATTCTAATTTAAATTTTATTAGAAACGGCTAGCTCTCAAAAATAGATGCCCGTAAAAGCTCCAATATTGCCGTTTCTATTGAATATCTAGAGCAAAATAATGAAAAGATTTTATCTAGAATTTCGTGCAAAACAATTGAATGATGAGATTAAAAGAAAACGGGACAATATCGGGGCTTAATTAAAAAAATATAAAATTAATAGAGAATGTGATATTGTTGCTCAATAATCATAGGTAAAGAAAAAATCCCCACATAGGAGCTTTTATTCAAGCAATAAATTGCAAGTAAAAAATTAACATAATTTTTATCCTTGACTAATAAATCCTTAATATATATTAGTATATATCAATATATAGGAGTATAAATGAAACTAGGTTTATATATAGGTGAAAAAGAAACAATTCTTCCAGAATTCAAGATTTTTACAGGAAATGACAATAGTTTTGTCTTTGTAATGAAAAATATAGAAAAGAATGAGCAAGATAAAATTAACTCTTTATTAAATTCCTTTAAAATAAAAATATTGTTTGAAGGGAATAATCTATTTCTAGATATTGGTGAAAAATATTATTGCTTTAATCTAAAAAGTGGACTATTCCCTCCAAATGAATTCTATCTAGGATTTGATTTTCTTGATGATAATGATAAAATCATAGGGAAAGAACGGAACATCTTTAAAGTAAAATGCAAATAATTATAAAAAATGAGAATGACTTATATAGTAACAAATTTTATATTGGGGAAATAAATAAAAATGAAGTTATAAGGCAAGATGTTCCACTTGTTGAATTAAGTGAAGTTAATAATTCAACAGAAATAGTTGGACTTACAGATTTAATTATAAATTTCAATAAAAATTCAAATTTTTTTACCCCTAGTATAGAGCATAAATTACAAATTATATTTGCGAATTTTTCAATATTTAATAAATTAATCGATAGATTTAGAATAAATTATTTAAATCAAGACGATGATTTTGCAATGTATGATAGTCAAAACAAAAAAATCTTTATTAGAGAAGTGATTCTTTCTAATAATAATCAGCAAAGTATTATTTCAATGTATCGAAATGCGGGAGTCTCCAACAATGATATTATAAATATAGTATTGTTGCATGAAATAGGGCATTCAATTCACCATTTAAATTATCTTAATACCAGTAAAGTATTGGATACTTTAAATAACCACGATATAAACTTTTTTAATGATTTAATTTCTATTGAGAACAATTTAGTATTAAACTTAACAAAAAATGGTGAGAATCAAAATTTAGATTTTACAACTCATATTCATCAATCAATTTCAGAAGGATTTGCAGATTTATACTGTATAAATGCTATTAATAAATTATATAGCAAAGAACAATCACATAAATTGATTGATATAATAAAAACTTCAAGAAAAAAACGACAAGAACAAGAAAAAGAAAAAGAACAATACTTTACAGTTCCTAGTATTGAAAATTATTTATTAAATAAGAACAACCTTAGTATTGATTCTTTCGAACAGCTAAATAAAAATATTTCAAAGTCAATTGGAAATACTGCTAAAAATATACTTATAGAAGCATCTAATAATACTAATTGGAAAGAACCACAGTCTATTAGAATATACAATAGATTACTAGGTTATTTTAATGAAAAGAATTCATTAAAATTTGATTCATCTCAAAAAACATCAAATTACATTATTAATAAATATAAAGTTAATTTGAATAAACATTTTATAGCAGAACAAGAATATTATTTAGAAGGTGGTTCCATTTATAGAAATAGACCACAGATAAAACATGATCTTTTTTCAAAAATTTTAACTATTCGTGAATCATTCATTTCAAAAAAAACCAATAATAAATTGAACAAATAGAAACAAAAAAGCTCCAGGATAATAAATAAAATTTAGGAAATATTGTAATAATATTCTTTTTTGATAAAATTTATAAATAATATATTTCCGAGGAAAAAATGGCAAAAAAAATAAAACACCCATATCTTCTAGATGCAAGTTATCAAGTTTATGAAACTGGACAGTTTGATGAGCTTGAAAATGTTATAGTTAAAATTTATGAATATACAGATAAAGCTGAAGATGAACAATTAGAGCTTGATGAAAGAAAAGATTACTTAGAGATTAAAATTAAAAGAATTATTCCAAGTAGAGAAATAGATGATGTATTAGATATTGCAGATAGTGATAGTGCAGAACTTTTACATGCTATTGCTCCAATTTTAAAAGAAGGACATGATGAATTTATCGCTAATGCTTTGAAAATTGATAACACTATATTATTGAGTAAATATATTTACATTGATAGTATTCAAAAGCATGGCGAATTCTCAGAACAATCAATTCCTGCTGCATTATCTAGAGCATTAAAAGTAATAACCAAAGGTTTAGAGTCTGAGGATTGGGTTGCAATTATCTATGAAGCTCATACAATATCAGAGCAAAATAATGAAGTTGATATGAAAAGAAATAAAGTAGGCTCTGTACTTAAGAACCTAGGATTTTTTGCATTACCCGAAGTAGTATCTAATGTAGAAAAAGAGCATAATATTCTTAATATTGTAGGTGGAAATACCTTAAATAAAAACTTGGAATATTCTCCTGAAATGTTGGAAGAAACGAAAAAAGATAAAAAAGTTAAACCATAAAAATAAAAAGCCCCATAAAGGGGCTTTTTAATTAGAATTTGGATTCAATTATAAAGTTTATCCGCAATAGATTTAGCTTTTGTTGTATTAATTTTTCTCTCATCACCCTTTAAGTTATCTAAATTTTCTTTTATCTTGTTTTTAAGCAAATCTTTTAAATTTTTATTGTTATTAGGAGGAACTTTAGCCTTATTACTTTTATCTGTTAAATTTCCACCTAAATTTTTTTGGGCAGTATTATCGTTTAATAGTTCATCTATAGAATTATTTACAACACTTATGTGATAGTGTTCATTTAAAATTTCAATAATTTTTTCTCTAGAAAGAGCCTCTTTATAATATTCTAAAATTGTTTCAATAACTGTTTTGCATTCTTCTTTAATACATGTTGATGGTGTGTTCATTATTTTCTTTCTTATTTGTTGAATAATTTAATTATTAAATAGAAAATATTAAAAGCAACTGTAAAAATTACGGATTATATCTAATATAAAGTGTCCTAAATACAATCATTCCAGACTGCTGAGTGACAACAGCATTTCCTGCTGCTGAAGAATTATATCCATTTTTATTTCCCTGACTATTAGCATAAAAATTAGATTGACCGTATTCCGTAGAAAAAGGAATAGCTTCTCCATTTTTTCCGATAATTGAATAACCTTTTGTATTGCATATTTCACCAGCTTTTTCAAAACATGCTGATTCAGATAACATAGTTCCATGACATTCAACTGCAATCATTGGTTTACCATCAGATGCATACATAGTTTTGGTTGTGGCACAACCTGAGAGAATAAGTAATCCAATTATAGGTAGAAGTTTTTTCATATTAGTCCTTAAATAATATATTAAATAAAATATTAAGGATTAATTCAAGTTAATTTTTGTTCATTTATATAATTTTCAATTAGAATCCTATATGCTTTTTTAGGATCTAAAAGTGTTTTTTTATGAATGGGCATTTGCTGTATCTCCGAAATATCTTTTATAAGATTTATTACAAGATTATTTTTACTTGCAAAAAACATTTTTTTATTCTTATATGTTGCCAATAAATTATTTGTTATTTCTAATCTTTTAATGGCATTTAGTTTTTTTTCTTTACTAATGTTAAATTTAGAACTAACTGGGATAGGAATTCCTTCATGTATCCACTTATAAGTTCGTAGTTTCTTAATTGCATTTATTGACACAATAGAAATATTAAAAATTTTAGCTAACTCTGATAATGTCAATTCTTTTTCATTAAAAATATATAATGCATCTTCTTTACTTAAACTTGGTTTATATTGATGTTCTATACCATAAAGACTAACAGTATTATTGTTGCGATATTTAACGGAACATGATATATTACAGAATATTTCTTTTTTTATATCTTTAACCCTAAGCTCTCTAGAAAACTGCTTCTTACAATAAGAACATATATAATTATACTTAGGCTTATAATCATCATAGAGAGTATGAAATTTTTTAGTTCCGTATGTTTTCTCTACATAATCAAAAGCATACTTTAAGTCTGCTTTTCGCATGACTTTTACTACATAACCTAATGATTCAGCTAGAGCAGTTTTTTTAGAAACAGAATCGCCTTTATCATATCCTTTAGGTTCAATAATAGTTTTACCATCAGCCAAAAGAAAGTCTGGTATATAAATTAATTTATCTTTTTGAAGTTGACCAGGAAAACGAGAGAAAGCTATACTATGATCTAAAGCATGAATAGCCCAACATAATTCATATGTTGATCCACAATAAATTCCCTTGTAATATCCTTGTTTACTTCTGCCCGATCCTTCTCTGTAACCACCTCTAGCCATAATTTTTACTCATAAAGTATTTAGGCATTTTATGATAAATAGTGATTTTAATCAATAGATTAAATATAAGATTTTCATTTTGCTAAATTAATTATTTCTTTCCAAACTTTACTGGAAATATTTGCATAATTACTTTACTATCTTTCATTTTTATTTTTTCAACAAGTTCTCTATCATGAATTTTAATTAAGTTATCTATTTTTGCGCTTCTATGCACTAACACAAATAAACTTTTAATATTGTCATTTTCTTTGTAATCATTTTCTAAAAAATCTATACTTAAGCGAGCACTTATGTACTGATAATCTTTCCAAAAAATTTCCGGATTAGCCGATCTGAACATGATACTATTCAATAAGCTTTTCTGATCTTCATGATTATATAAATTATATTTTGAGAAATATTTATTATAAAGTGAATTAAAGTTATTATTATCATTCAATAATTTGATACTTCGGTTTATTTCACTTATATCTTTTTCTAAAGAAACAAGAGCCAAAAATGCATCTAAAAATTCTAATGCATTAATTGTTTTGTTCATTTCACAATCATTAATAGTATTTATTAAAGCAGCAGAATAAGGTTTAGTAATAATATCATGTAAATAATTTTTATTATTTAGAAAAAAAGCATAACCTATTTCTCTTTGTTCCTCATTAGTATTAGTAAGTAAGCGAAAAAAATATTCATCAGGATAATATTCGTTTAAAATAAAATTTTCTTTTTCTTCTATTGAAGGGAATGAAAGAATCATCCTAATATGTTTTTTCTCTATATAAGGAAGCTTACTATCAAATAAATTCGGCTGAAAATCCTCAAAAGGAACACAGTCAAAGCCAATACAATCTTTATCAATAATATTTACTAAAGACATTAATTTGTTAATGCTTTTAGTTTTGTTAATTTTAATAAATTTTATCTCATTATTAACTATGAATTCATTAATTAAGGCATAGTTCTTTATAACTACTTTACTGCATTTTATATTTTTAAGTGATGATTTATTTCCCAAGTTTAAATTGTTATTTTCTATAGTTTTTTTAGTTTTAAAATTTTTTAATTTTTGAATTAAAATTAGTGAATAAATTTCTTTTTCTCTATTTTTATTCTTTAAATCTAGGTTATTTCTCTCATTCCATTTCTTATTTTTCTTATGCTGAAGTAAGCGTTTTAAAAGTTGTTTTTTACTATTAGTATTGACTGCTGTTCTAACTGCAATATCTTTATCTTTTAAAAGTTTTAGGTGACTATCTAAAGTAGATTTATTCTTGTTTTTTTCTTCTAGCTTTAGAACAAACTTATTAGTAATGTGTGCAATAATTCTCTTTCTTTCTTTTAATGATGGTATAATTTTTAAATCAGAAAAATTAAATAAATATTGATTATCAAAAGGACTATATTCCATATCAACATAGTATTCTTTTTCATTTAAAGAATTAAAAAATAAGTTATTATTTTTTTCCATATTAAAGTCTAAATAAACTAGAATATCATCTTCCATGACCGTAGTTAAATCAAGTTTTAGTATTAGTTGATTTGGCATGTGATAAGATTTTTTTAAGATTAATGCGCCTTCATTAAATAGCTTAAGACTATCGTTAATTTTATCTAAGCATTCATCCCTGTCTAAGTTGATTGAACTGTAATTGCTGTATTTAAAGCCAATTTTATAAGATAATTCTTTTAGTAAAAGAGTTATCTTTTCACTTATTTGATAGTTGGTAAAAATTTTACAATTATTTGTATTTTGATGTGAAAGAGTAAAATAATTCAGTTCTTCTTTACAACAGATACAATAATGCTCCTCAGTATGATCTAATACCATATTTTTATCAACTAGCTCATCATTTTCATTTAAAACTGAATTTATTTTTTTATCAATTTGAGAATATATTATATTTCTTTGTTCAGCTTGTCTATTTAATTCCTGCTGAATAGGTAATTTACGATCTCTTATATAAATATCTATTAAAATATTTTTTTCTGTATCAGTAATATATTCGTTAGTTATATTCCAATTTTTAAAATTCATAATATCGAAATATATTGGCTCACTTACATTATTTTTAATATAATTAGTTATTTTTCCACAGTTTAAGTTTACAAGGTAAGCAATATTTAATGAGTTACACTTATATCTTAAATCTTTTGAGAGGTCATTTGGAAAAATTGTATAAAAATTAAGATTAAACATTATTTTAAACAATCTATCATTATGAGTATCCTCTAAAGTTAAAATAAATAGGCTTAATTCATTGCTAATATCATTGGCAGTAATAGATTTTATCTCCTTTATATTATATGAGAAATCATTAAATATATTTATAGATGTTATGTTTTCATTTTCCCAATTTATTTGTTTATTTAATTCATTAATATTTTTGTTAAGATAACTTAATTGTTCTTTAGAAAGTGAAATTCTTTTTTGGCTTGGGAGAAGCATGCTTGAGGAATGCTGAAGATAGTCAATAACCTTTAAATAAGCTAATCTTTCATAATATAAAAAAGAAGCATCTTCATTTTCGCCATCTAAGAAAGGACAATAATCTAAATGTTCATAATTAGTATTGTTATATGTAACATTGCTGTCACAACAAATACACTTATACACAACACCTTTTGTAGCATAATTAATAGGGGTTAAATTTAAATCTTTTAAGGCGTGATTATATATTGATTTTCTATATTTTTTTATATTTTCATTATGTGTCTTTAATTTATTGTAATAAGTTAAGTTTAGTTCTTCTTGACTCTCTTTGTTAAAATATTCATTTAAACTAATAACTTGATATCTTAAGCTATCACTCAAAGCATTTTGTATTTTATTTTCTATTTGTTTAATTTGCTCAATGGTAACTTTTTCTTCATTATATCTGAGAATATTAGCAAAAGGTTCATGTAAATTTTCCAAATCAATTTCAATACAATTAATATTGTTAATTTTTATCTTATCTTTTTTTTCTGGACTATCATGACAAGAATGAGTAACTGCAACTTCGATTATAAGTTCTATGATTTCATTATCATTTATATAAATCGAGCACAATAAATCTGGTTTAATTTTTTCTTTTTGTAAAAATTCTTCTACTTTAATTGATTCTGGAACAATTTCGTAAAATTTTTCATTTACTTTTAATTGTTCTTTTTTAAAAATTTCACCATTTAAATCTTTTTCTTCATTAGAATATAGATTATATGCAGGAACCAGAATCTTATTGTTTTTGGACAATATTTGTTTTGATAAATGGTGAACAATAGATTCTGCCTGAAACAACTCTGCATTAGTTTTTTCTGGAATAGATAAACAAGAGTTAATTTTTTGTGACTTATGACTAAAATATTGCCTAATGGGTCCTTTATTAACAATAACTTGCTTTTTGCATGATAAACATATGTAACTATTGCTAGCTTTTTTTCGCTCTACATTTTTTTCTAAAATATTAACAAGTTTGTCACGACTATTTGAATCTAAAGCATAAAACATAATAATATCCTTTAATATATTTACGAAAAATATATTAAACTAAATAAAAATCAATACTACTGCAAAAATTAACAAAATTAAATAAAGATAAAATACTTAATTTATAAATGTGAAGATCGAAAAAGAAAAGCCTACAACAATGTAGGCTTTGTCATAATTTAAACCATATGTTCAGTTTTAGCTGTATTAATTGTATCAACATGTTTTTTCATCCATCTCATGAAAAGGATTGCTTTGTCTTCCGCTGCAAAAGCAGCATCACTTGTATCTGATATCGGGACAGGAAACTCAAATCCACATTCAGTTTTATACCAAAGTTCTTGTTGTTGATAACGAACAAATTGAACTCTTTTTCCCTGTGAAACCATTTCTTTAATACTCATTATATTTCTCCTTTTATTTATAATAATGATTTGGTGGATATTATCTATAAGAAGCCACCACTTCTTATTATGGTATCGAGTATGGGATTCAAACCCATGTCCAAGGATTGAAAGTCCAAGTGTCCTGGATCTCTAGACGAACTCGATATAATTATTAGGAGTTTACGGAGTCGAACCGTTTCTCTGCCTGCAAGCAGCGCATGAAGCCGACCAGTGATTGCAGCCACTAATACGCACATGCTGAACTCCAAAATTGGTGTCTCTTTACAGGAATTTAACCTGCTTCTCTGGAGCAGACAAGTGACCTAACATTAGTCGAGAGAGACATAAAATTGGTGGAAATGGATGGATTCGAACCACCGCGCCTTTTGGGAACTGGGTTACAGCCAGTCGCAATCAACCTCTCTGCCACATTTCCATTAAAACTTTTACTACTAAATTGGTATCCATAACGGGAATTGAACCCGTATTCTTTGATTGAGAATCAAATTTCCTGACCTTCAGAAGATATGGATATAAAACTTGGTGCAGATAACGGGAGTCGAACCCGTATTTTCGGAGTGAAGTTCCGATGACCTAAGCCATTAGTCGATATCTGCAAAAATTTTTTACTGCTTAAATTTGGTGGGGCAGGAAGGAATCGAACCTACAAGCCATAAGGCGACCGCTTTACAGGCGGCTGATTTCACCACACTTACCATCTACCCCAAATTTAAAAATTCTTTATTCAAAAATACTTAAATTTGGTGGATGAGGTAGGGATCGAACCTACTTGCCGAAGCCACGGAGTTACAGTCCGCTGCTCTACCATTAGAGCATCTCATCCATATTTATTACATTTATACTTACTACTTTAATTTGGTGTCCCTAATGGGATTTGAACCCATGTCTTCGGAGTGAAGTTCCGATGATCTAAACCAGACTAATCTATAAGGACAAAACTATTTATTACTTAAAAAATGGTATCGCGTATGGGATTCGAACCCATGTCCAAGGATTGAAAGTCCAAGTATCCTTCCTGTAGATGAACGCGATATTGAAAAATATTTACTACTTTAATTTTGGTGTCCTCAACGGGATTTGAACCCGTGTCTTCGGATTGAAAGTCCGACGATCTCGACCAAACTAATCTATGAGGACGATGAAACTTTTTTACTACTTTAATTTGGTGTCGCATATGGGATTCGAACCCATCTACGCAGAGTGAAAGTCTGCTGACCTCAACCAGAAGTCCAATGCGACATATTCTTTACAAATTTAAAAACTCTATTAAAAAATGTTTAAATTTGGAGTTCCGTATGGGAGTTGAACCCATCTCTACAGGGCGAAAACCTGTTGATCTACCGATAATCTAACGGAACATTGGTGGATAGGGCTGGATTCGAACCAGCGAAGCCTGAGGCGGGAGGTTTACAATCTCCAGGGTTTGACCGCTCCCCAACCTATCCATTTAAAACATTAACTACTACTTAATCTGGTATTCCGTATGGGAGTCAAACCCATCCCTACAGGGCGAAAACCTGTTGATCTATCGATAATCTAACGGAATATTAATCTTTACAAATTTAAAAATTCTTTATTCAAA
>Ga0265780_10008933_pt1 | contig 12103 bp, 21 predicted proteins | sample P1T30metagenome_FD_192432 | JGI IMG/M metagenome (GOLD analysis project Ga0265780, IMG submission 192432) | Plant litter microbial communities from East Loma Ridge, Irvine, California - P1 T30 | ecosystem: Environmental > Terrestrial > Plant litter > Unclassified | place: USA: California... | reverse complement strand
TGAGGACATAGTATGAGTGGTTCTGAAGTCGAAGGGTAAGAGTTGTGATATGTCAAGGATATTCTGTGATGTACAGTATACAATGCAGAGTTAGCTGCGTGGGCGACGGTTCATCATGTTTCTAGCGTACTCCACCACGGCGGATCATGCGAAGACTGTACATCCTTTCACTCACGCCGAGTCGCAAAGGAGGGCTCCTGAACCCTATCGTCCACAGTGGAAGGCTCGCTGAGGTGACGCGACCACTCAGATCTTATCCTGATACAAGGGGAACGACTGTGACTGACTCCAAACCTCAAATCACTCCTGGATTATGCGGGCAGATACTAACCGTCTCTGATATCATACCGCCAGCCATCCTTTGATCCCGACCTCATCGCGGTTGCGTGAACACTGGAAAGCCTGCCTGCCAGCTAGAGAACTTACGGTCAATCCGTGATGGTAGACATTTTGGACGAACTAGCACTGCCAAGGTTGTGAGGAGCTAATCGGAATACATACGAAGCAGAATCTACATGGCTATCGATACAAAAGGGAACGGAATCGAAGGCCAGCTGTCGAGAACCCTTCAGATCAATAGGTTTTGCGAGTAAAACAAATATGCGACGGTGACTGGGAAATCCCATGTCGCTTTAAAAAGTATAAAAGAGAGAAAAAATCGAATGAATGTGATATGGTCGAGGACTCGGTGAGTTTAGGTGGAATGTATTGGTCGATTGTAGGTGGTTACATGTATGTGCTCATGGCTTGTCGTTGATCGTAAAAGAGTGTAGTTGTGCGGTCTTGTTGTCATGTATCGAAAAGAGTGTAGTCGTGCGGTCTTGCAATGTCGTTTATTTGTAGGTGAGTCGTTGGCAAAGTTTGGAGGTGACTCAGAAGGATGGGTGGTCGAAAACGAAGAGGATATGGGTCATCAAGGGCAGAATCAAGACCGGCAAGACTCTGTGTCCTGTTGGTAGATGTTCATTTGTGGGTCGACCCCGAGAATCCTTGTTGGAGACTGTCGGCAGCCGATGATGTCGAGGTGCTTTGGGGTCCCTCGTCCTCGATGTCCATCTCATCAAACTTTCTCTTCTGCGATCCGTTCTGGGTTGAAGTGATAGCCTGCATTCCACCGTCCTCCACCTGTTGCCTGTCGCGCGATTCCCTCCTGCACTGCGCTTCCCAATTGAGTTCCGATTGAGTCACCTGCCTGATGGTTGGATCATCATAATACGCTCGAAGGTCGATCAGGACCTGTTCCGTCAAGTCTATCTCTAGCATTCCGCCAATGATATCCCTGAAGCCACTTCCACCAATATCGCGACAACGCATAAACCTTCGTCCAGTTCGATCACCCTGAAATACAACATATCCCTCATGTGACATGTTTTGCGCTGATGATGGTAGCTAGGAATCAGATTAAAACATGAGAGATGCTAGGACGAGTAGTGTGAGTGACTCACCGAAGACGTTTGATCCTGAGCGGTGGAAACTGGGAGAGGGGATGCTAGCAATCCCGATTTGTGCATATCCACAACAGCCTGTGGAGCTTCTGGTTGTCCGTAATTCAATGCTCGACCCTCAAACATCGGACGGGGCAAACAGCCAGCAATGTTAGAGCCAGTGGAAGATCTAACCCCACGGCTCTCAAGCAGATCAAGAGGAGTCTGCATCGTTGTCGATTCGAATGAATCGACCCGTTCCATAACAGTAGATTTAAAAGACATTATAAGAATTTGACGCGATGCGGAGGCGAATGGAGGTTTCTGGTCGGTGGTTGGTGTTTGAGACGCGAGCGATTGTGGATCTGTTTCTGACCGTTTTGATCAAGATACAGCTCCGATCCTTGTGTTTTCGACGCGATTCGAAGTCGCTGGTGCGATTTTGATCAAAAACAGATTGAGTAGTGGTTGGGGAAGAAATGCGTGAAATGCGATTTGGACATCGCTTTATGTAGGCCTTTCACGAGTGTATATGTGGACTCGACGCTGATTGGCGGGAGTGAATTTGTGAGAGTCTACATTGTAGCCTTGTCAAACTTGCTGGTCAGTTGCACGTCTGGTGGGGCAAGAAACCATTGGGCGACCGTGTATTACAACTTGATCTTATATGTTCGCGTTTAGATCTAGATGGCCCGCCCGGATATACAATTACCCGGCGGAGTTTGTAGATCCTGTCGCGCCTAGTATCCCCGTCTCTGGTTCAACAATTGCTCTTATCCCGCGTTCGCATAATGGAGTTAGGTAATTGGCAGCCAGTCCCGCGTGACCAAGAAGTCCTCTTTGCAAATGTCAAGTCCGCTAAACCTAAACCATACTCGCCCGCCGACTTGCCTCCGCCTACAACCAAGCTTGCGAAAGTAGTCACGGAATTCTCTAAATCGCATCTCGACTCGAAATCGTTTAATCACTCTAATCGTATTTTCTACTTTGGTTTGGGGATTATCAAGACGACGTTCCCCGATTATGTTATCGATGAAGAGACTTGGTACTGTACTTGTCTGCTTCACGATATTGGGTTGGCGGAGAAGTTCCACTTGACGACCAAGATGTCATTCGAGGTATGTCATGCCAGATAGCCGAGATGGTGTGTTATTTGCTAATCCGTAGTTCAAAGGCGGAATTGTCGCTAGGGAATTACTATTGGAGAACGGAGCCAAGGAGGAGCAAGCGGATTCAGTATGCGAGTCCATCATCTTGCATCAGGACGTTTGGATTAAAAGCGGGAATATATCGCTTAATGGTCAGATGATCATTCTTGCTACGTACGTCCTTCCCATCCACCCGACATGGAAGCATTAGCTGATTCCCAGGCTATTTGACAACGCCGGAAAGTTCCCTGAATACGTACACGAAGACACCATCAAATCAGTATGCGAGGCATTCCCGCGAAACGGCTGGTCAGAGGCATTCGCATGTGCAGTAGAAAAGGAAATGGCGTATGTCTCCTTCTCTTTGGCTCCTTCTCCGTCGATCCGCAGAGAAATAAGGTCGTGGGAGCAAAGGATCGGTTGGCTGATATGCAGAAACAAACCTTGGTCACATACTACTACTTTTGAGAAACCTAATTGGAGGCAGGAAGGTAAAGGGAGTCAGTTTGGGGATACCGCGAGAGGCAATGCGGTTATGAAGGCGTATGATTAGGAATATACGACTGGGATTATGAGAAAGAAAGTAAGTCAAGAGCAAGTTGGACTGCGTATGAATGTAGCTGTATGATCGCATTTCGCGTACGGTATGAGGTCAGAAATCAGTTCAGAAACGGGCTACACTGTTCTCAGATAGATCTGCATAGATCAAGATCATCAGTCTCGAAAGTGGATGTGATTGCTCGCGGTGATGTAAATGCAGATGCAATGTACTGATGATACAACATTGGATATCAAGTGCCCGACGAGGGATCAAGCCCATCCAACTTCCCACCACCAATACCCCTTATTCTCATCAATTCTTCCCTCCCCTCTACGTCCAACCATACTCCGTTTCCCACCCCTTGTACCTATCACTAATCCTCTCTCTTTTCCTAATCCCTCACCCTTTTTGTTTGTATCTGGACTGCTGGGGTGCGGTGGGAAATGGGTATCGATTGATTCCAGCTCTGGCGTGAATGTTGGTCGGATTGGTGAGAGGATATGCTATTCGTCAGCTCCGCCGCCTTTATTGATGGTAGGGTATGATATCTGGTATACGAATACGAAAGGATGAAGGCGAGAAAGGAAAGAACAGGAAGAGATAAGGATGACCTACGAAGGTCCCACCCTCATCCCCATTTTCCGGTAATCTCAAAGTCCAAGAAACCACCTCTCTCAACATCTTCGCATGAGTCTCATCATATACGCAATCGGAAGCTAGAATTAGGTCGAACGATTTATCCATAAATTGACTCGTTTCTTCATCTGCTCCTTCTCCTTTTCCTGAGTTGTCGTTCCGAGATTGAGAATGCGTTGCCATATAGGTTGGGAAAGTCGTCCAGTCGAGTTTTGCGATTTCGATTCCTGTCTCTCCTGAGAAGTTGAGGTTGACGCATGTTTTGAGATTATCGATTACCTCTGGTAAAAAGTCTGTAGCTACTATCAATCCTTTCCCTGGCTCCTCTGCCTGTCCACGATGGTTTGGAGTACGTGGCGAGGATGAAGAATCGGTAACAGCCTTGAGGTCCAGTAATTTCCGACATAGGATCGACAATAAACCCGTTCCGGCTCCTAATTCCAATATCCTGATACCATCTCCAGACCCGTATGAATCGAATAACCCGAATTGTTCTGGATATTTCGCCATCCGCCTTCCTAGTAATATAGCAGAACCCCAAGTCTGGACACCAACAGACAGATGATTTGCCATTGGCGCATCATGAAGTAAGACGGGTACTGCTGGTGCTCTTTTTCGCTTCTTTGTTGGGGATTTTAATAGTGTTGGTGATTGGGGTGAAGTACTAAATTGTTGGCGGAGAGTGAGAGGCGAAGTTGGCGATGTAGCGAGTGATGAGAGGAAGGTATGAGCCGCTGGAGAGAGAGCTGGGTTGGAGAGGAGGTTTGGTTGCAATACTTTTAAGCCTGGTTCAAGGGCCGGATCGAGTGGAAAGACGAGATGACGAGTCAGGGAGCCCGTAGCTATCGGTCAGCTGTTACCTGTCATCAGGAGACAGAATGAACTTACCACTTGTCCCAGCCATCATAGCAAGAGCAGCACTTGCATCCTTCAAGATACTCTCCATAATCTTCCATTCGCCCTGAGCAACGACATCGTTATCCTCGGGTTCATTCTCCTCGAGCCATCCCTGAGCGCGACGGACTACTCCATTCAACCATTTCTCGGACCAATCCCTTTCGAATGGATCCAGATGTTCGCGTGATTCTTCCTCTTCTTCTGAATTTCCGCGAGATTGTCCCTTGTGTATGTTTGAGCTTGAGCTTGAACTTGACGGGATATCCATAGCAGATGACCTCACATCCAGTCCCAGTCCATCCATCGCTCCACTCAATCCTTCTTCCTCATCAGCTCGCTTTCCGTGCCCGAAAGTATCTTCGTCTTCAAGCAGACAGTCCGAAACTTCGAATCCACCATGAACAGGCGGTATATAGAGTCCTCTCAACACAGCTATATGCGCGAGCAGATCGCTCGTCGAAAGCGGTTCGAATGCATTCTGAGATCGAGGGAGATGAGGGAGGAACGAAGAGGGGATGAGGGGGGTGGATGGCATTGCGCCTAGGTTATTATATGTACAGACGATGGACATATCGAAGGTGGACATTGATTCATCCGAAATTCTGATTCCGCGTCGCGTCCCAAACAGCACAAAGTAGCATATACATAGGAAACCACGAGCATTATTCCAGATCCCCCTTAACTACTTATCTGAGACTGAACAGTCTTATACGTATCTACGAGCGGCAGCAGGAACTCGATAGACTGTCTGGTCCGAGACACCCTTCGCCTTGTTGGTCTCTACCACCGCCTTACTACTTTTCTTTTCCTCTTCCATCCTCTGCCACAACTTTGCAGCGTGCGATCTATCGCCGCCATTGTTCCGCCTGAGGCAGGAGGGCTCGCCGCCGAACCGGGCTCTCCTGCACCGAGATTGATATCCTCGACCGCTCTGATAGAGGTCGTATCGGGATTGTTTCAATTCAATCTCTTCCTCTACCCTATTCTCATGTCCTACTAGTTGTAACTGTGATGATGGATTGAGCGGTGTGATCCTTGATACAATTGAGTTGGAGAGTGCTGGAGCAAGCGCAGTGGGATCGAGGTAATGCTTGAGCTTTGATTGTTGATCTACTGATAGACTTGATTCTCGATGAATAACAAGAGGGGTATATCCACGATGATTTAGTCCGCGTGAGCTGAATGGACTCATCGATCCGAATGGATCGGAGGATGATTGCTTTTTGGTGGGCAATCGCCATTCTTCCCACTTGGCATCCAGATCTTCGTATTCATTCTGCTCTCCGTCCCCCTCTGGTGGGGTCTTGGAGCATAGGAAAGTCGATTGAAGGGAAAATTCAAGTTGGGGAGTGAGGCTCGTGAATACAGTCTCGAAGTTTGGGTATACGTTGTACGGGCTAGATCTCAGCTTGGAATGGATAAGATGATATGGGGACCTACATTGGGAACTCGAGTTCGAAGTCGTATTCCTCTTTCCCGACCTGCTCATCTTCTTCAAAGTCATACCGCACACTGCCTCTTTGAACAGGCCACCTGCCCCCATGGTTACTCATACTCATGGTCACCCCATATCTCTCTTCCTCATCCCTCTTTCTCCTCTCCAAACTTTCTTGTGATCGAACAAGTAACATCTTGTGAGGATAAGAGGTATCGACTCCTCCGGGCCTGTAGTCGTCATCCTCCCTGATCAAGTTGCTGTAGTCAAGCTTGGAGTTGATTTGGGGGTACGTGTACGCGAATGATTGATTTTGGTAGGTTGTGAGGGAGATGTCGAGGAACGATGGGTACTCCGATCCGTTTCCTTTGCGGGTCAAATGAACAGAGAGGGTAATGTTGTGTTCTATGAGTCAGTACCGTACTTCACTGAAGGGTCGCATCGAGAAGGGCTCACCTGGAATGATGCTCTTGGTGTTGGTCGAAACTCTCATCTCGAACTCGGCTTTGTTACCAGCGTCCTGCCGGGTCAGCTAGGATCATCTTGCCGCGAGTAGATAGACTCACACATTCGGGTCCTTGGTTGTAATTCCCCATTCCGAAGATTATATCATTCTTATCCTTCGTTTCATTCACCTTCCTTGGCGAATCAAGTGGAACGACGACCGGCCATTTCGGCTCTACCTCCTTCGACATGGAGATAGGAGACGGTTCGGTTAGGAAACCGGCTCGACCAGCTGGAACGTCTAGGACTGTGCCGTTTGAAAGGGTGAGGAGGTGGTAGTACTCGAACATTGTTTCGGTATTGAGCATCTACTGTTAGCTTTTCTATCACAATGTACTGCTTACTTGTTCATCCTTTCCTGATGTGGCCATGTTACCTTCATATGCTTTCATGGGTGGGAACTGTCATCAGCGACGTCATGGTACAAAACATACATTGGTGAAGGGGACATCGATACTGAATGCTCGAATATGATTGACTGGCTTCTCCCCTGTATGTCAGCCTTTGTCTCTGTCTCTGTCTTCGGAAGATTGCAGACTAACCTCCGTAAATAGGTAATTCCATGGTCAATTTCTCATCAAACAAAACCCTCTCCCGACCATCTACTTGGAACAACGATTTATTCCTAATTGCCTCATCTGCCATCAGCTCAATCCTTCAGAGGCTTGAGGCTTGACTTACTATACACCTCCATGGCATCCTCGTATTCCAAATCCTCGCCACTGTGACCATAATAACTACCGTACCTTCCTCTGTAGATATCGTTCATATCTCCCATATCCATTTCCCAGGCAGAATGGTTATACGGTTTCCTCACGGGTCTCTTGGGGAATTCCACATCGTCCCTCCTGGCAAGTCAGATATACTCTCATGTATATGGTAATTGAACGTACTTGATCTTGATGATTGCCCTTTCTTTCATCCTCATCCCCATCTCCCACCCTATCACATCCTTGCATGCTGATCCATTCATATTCAATCTAGTCTCGGCCGGGATCGAATGTCCAGGGATAAGATCCGGAGCACGGGTCCAAGCTCGAATATCACAATCCCATTCTTCGTTATCCTCTACAGCTCGGTCAATGTCGTCCTCAACGTTGGAGCAGGGGATTTCGTATCCGTGAGGCCCGTAACAGATTACACCGTGGGCAATGCCCTTGACGAGGGGAAGAGCGAGGATTGGGAGTAATTTCCACATCACTAAAATGAGTGATGGGGAAGAATGCGATGTAGGCTCGGCCTCATGGCTAAGTTATGTACGCTTACAGCTTGCATAGCATCAGGGTCAAACAAGCGACTATTGATTCCAGAGGGGGAATTGGGCTGAAAAGGTCCACTCCTCCTGTCGTTCCGGGTCCTGGAATACCCCTTGCCCTGATGGAATACTCGGTTGTGCCTGTGTAAATAAGTTTAACTTGCATTCGTGAGCAATCAAGGAAAGTGATTTCTTGGCATTGATAATACCTTGTTCACTTGATTAGGGATCAGGAGCAGTTAGTATGCTGGACCCAATCATGCATAGCTAGACTTGATCCGAGAATCGCTCTTTCAGTCTCGAATTCTTGAGAATATCAATGTCGAAACCACCTGGAAACCTCCACTGCATCCCAAAACCCAGCGGGGAAAGGCATAAAACAAGGTCCCTCAGGTCATTTATATAGATCGACAAGATACTTCTCGGAGATCGCTGGATGACGATGACCATGAGGAATTAGTTGAGTAATTCTGAAGATGGAGAGACAGGGGAAGATTGAATTTGCTTGTGGACGAACTGAGAGTCTCAAGTCGATATATCAGGTTTTGAGTTCTCTTGTTGCCGAAATGTTCATGCCTCTCTCATTTTCTGCTGGCTTGAGCGCTGTAGTGGTACGGGGCAGGGTAGGGACGATTAGAGAGCTGATGTGTAAGAGGAACGACAGAATATACACTAGATCCGAATGGGAATTGCATATAGGAACAGAGATTGCATCACGTCTACCGATGGGGTTGACTTTCAGTTAGTCCTCTTTCCCAGTATTCGGGTGGACATGACAGGATAACAAGAGGTAAAGTGAGAATTGATAGATAGTAGAACAAGAAATTCGTCCGGCGAGTACATAGATCCAATAATTGATGGAATGACGAATCGGTGTACATTAGTAAGTATAGACATATAGAAGCAGTATGTTATTACATCATAATACGGGCAAAGAGTAATAGCAATCAATAGCATTGCATCATGATAGATTCATTATAGTGGGTGATCTACACTTATCGGTAATTTGCGAAACTCGCAATCCCCTCAAGACTCCTCTGCTGCCTTCTTATCTCTCTTGCTCTTGCTCTTCTTCTCCTTCTTGACTTTATCTTTCTTAACCTCCTTCTCTCCCACTTCAACCCCTTCTCCATTAGATGACGAATCCTTTTTCTCTTTCTTGACCTTTCCTACCACGTCTTCCCCCAGATCAAGATCTTTCCGTTTGCGACTCGATTTCCCCTCCTCATCTCCACCTATCGGTATACTCGCTCCATTGACTTGATCTGTTTTCAGAGCTCGACGAGCCTCCTTCTCCTCCTTCCTCTTCGCTTTTTCAGCTTTTCGAATTCGTTTTTCTTCTTTCGTCTCTTCCCCCCTCGTCTCTTTTCCTTTTCCTTTACCCTTGCCCTTCTTGGACGGCACTGCCGCATCAACAATCAGAATCGACGGTCCAGCCACCCCTTCCTTGATTATATCTTCTCCAGCTTGCCTCTGACCCGCCTTGCCGACGCTTCGCTCGGCACTGTCCTCACCCTCGCTTCGCTCGGGCTCGGGCTCGGGTTCGGAGTCTGATTCCGGAACAACAACCTTCCCCCTCATAAACCTCGAATATAATCCCCGCCTAGCTTGTTCTTTAGATATCCTAGCGGCTGTACTAACTCCAGTACCGGGTTTAGGGAGTGGATTGACTTGTCCGAAAGTGGTTGTTGTCCATGATCGCGTTGAAGAGTGGGCTACGTTGATAGGTGTTGATGTACCGGATGTGGATGGGGAGGGGGTGAAGATTGATGCTGCTGTTGCGGCGAATATCCTCATTATCAGCTCTGTATCCCGCCTTAAATATCGGATCCAGCTTGCTTCCATATCCGTACTCCTTGCATCACGTGCTGTGGACGGGCAGTGGGAGGGTAGCTCGGGGATGAGGAGGGTACTCGGGATGAGATGGAATTTATGGATTTTGATGGACTGATGGACATACTGATCCCAGAAAGGTACTGCTTCATCCCTATCTTTTCCAATTCCCGACAGATTCTTCTTCTGCACTACAGCAAGTGGTCGGGTTGCATGACCCTGTTTCAACGCTATATATCAGCCGGATCCTCCTTTCGACAGGAATAGGACTGTTTCTGCCCATAGGGCTGTCTGGAAGGACACGGGAGGAATGGAAAGTAAACTTACCAGTCCCTTTCCCTCTCCATCCCTGTTTACTTAAATGAGCAGCTGGATCGAATGTACTCATTGCTATATCTATGTATATATTGGATGTATGGTATGAAGTCAAAGATTTTGATTTAACCCGGTTGCAATGATTACGTCAGCTGTTCCTGCGATTGACTGTACCAAATGTCTGAATGATCATTGATTGTCGCATTATACTGTATTATCATGACTACTGGATTACCTACTCCCCCTACTGCTCCTACTGGGCTAAGTAATGGGCAGATTACTGAGGGTGGGTCTCTTCTTCCGGTGATCCTTTCTCGGGATGAGAAGGTGAAGTACAAGCGGACTGCAGCTGATGACAGACGAGGCATCGTTATATGATCGACAAATTAGATTATGGGGCCTGGAAGCTCAGAACCGGTATGTCCTCCTTCTATCATCAATTTTAAGCAGTGTCCATCTCGGAGATGGAAGTCTCGTCAAAGAGACTTGCCTTGGAAGAGGTAGGGGAAAGTGGACACGGGGCGCGTGAGGAAGGAGAGGAACGAGAAGGAGGAGAGAAGGGCAGGAGAATGAGGAAGAGGAAAGCTAATACTACAGAATGAGATCCTCAACAGTCTTAATCCTATCCTTAAAAACGGTAGCTCATGAAATCATCAAAAACCTCGTTTTGGCTGGTATAGGACGATTGATCGTTATGGATAATGGAGTTGTTACCGAGGAGGATTTAGGATCTGGGTTTTTATTTAGGGAAGAAGAGGGAGCTGTTGGTCAGGAGGTGTGTCCCTTTTTCCATTCGTATCTCCTCTCATTTGCCCCTCTCACGGCGCCACCGTCTTCGTCCTACTATCATGCTTCTTAATACCTCCGGTCATATACCTCCAGTTGGAGAATGATAACTAATGAAGTAGAGAACAACAGCAGCAACACCCCAAATACAATCACTAAATCCCCTGGTCTCCCTGACAGCCTTACCGACATTATCGCCATTCGTGCGAGATTCGAAAAACGATGAGAATGGGGCGAAAGTAGATCAGGGAAAGGAAATTGAAGAGTTCTTGAAGAAGGAGAGCGTGGATGTTGTTGTGGGATGTGATTTGGCTAGGGGAGATATTGTGCGTTCGCTTCCGTTTCCCTCTCCTTCTTTTGACCGCCTCTTCCCCTCCACAATCTACCGCTTGGACCTCTATACCTGTGTCACGTTGGACGTCGATCTTGTTAATGTCTCGTCAGCCACGTCCAAGAATCTTGAATGGGGATATTCCGTTACATGACGAAGCTGATAATAGGAATTACTCGATACAGCAGCAAGAGCCTCTGGGACAATGATCTACGCAACGGGAACATATGGGTTCTACGGATACGCCTACGCAAATCTAGGAGAAAACTACCAATTCGTACACACGTAAGTCTGACCGACGCGCTGCAAACACACAGCTAACTCGATTAGAGGGACGAATAAAACAGATTCTCCTCAGAAAAAAGTTTTATCATACCCCTCCTTCGGTTCTGCTTTCGACCTTGATCTTGGTTCCTCGGAGAGTGGTGGAAATCCATATAGTGGATTAACTAGGATCGCGCAGAAGGAAGCGAATCCTTGGATTAGTATTGGTATACTGGGTATGTCCCTTTCCTTCTCCTTTTCCCTTTTCTTTCCTCGACTCTGATCGCTTGGCCCTTTGTATATGTTCTCCATCGCCTGACTAACTTCTTGATCCTGATCTCGAATATGGGCTGACTGGCAGCAATGTGGGAATTCGAGAAACGACATGGTGCCCTTCCAACCCCTGATCAGGTTGAGGAAGTACAGGGCATAGCTAAGGATTTATGGAGTAAATTAAAGATCAATCCGAGGGGAGTGAAGGAGATGGATGCGGCTATCGTCGAGTAAGTCTCTTCTCCTATTCATCCCTCTATGTTTCCATACTTGCCTACTGCTATGGAAATACCCAAGTCACGCTGTAAAGAGAAGAAATTGATAATAGACACATGGCTCTCCACTCTTCACACTATTTCCCACCCACCCTAGCGATCTTAGGTGGTCTAGTAGGCCAAGACGTACTTAGGTGTCTAAGTAGGAAAGATACTCCTATTGCAAACTTGTTGGCTGTGGATAGT
>Ga0265780_10008932_pt1 | contig 12104 bp, 7 predicted proteins | sample P1T30metagenome_FD_192432 | JGI IMG/M metagenome (GOLD analysis project Ga0265780, IMG submission 192432) | Plant litter microbial communities from East Loma Ridge, Irvine, California - P1 T30 | ecosystem: Environmental > Terrestrial > Plant litter > Unclassified | place: USA: California... | reverse complement strand
CTATTGGTGTCGAATAGGGAGGAGAGGTTGTTATTTTCGGCTTTCGGTCCCGTCGCTACTGGGTAGTCATGGAATACATGAAAACAAGAGGGAAAAAAAGATGTCGTTAAAGAAGACGGAGTGAGCGTTCTTGTTAATATCACCATGTGCCTGGAGCAAGCCAAATAGACAGCACCCCACTCACCCATATGCACAACGCAAAACTAGAACACCAGACAATTATAAATGTAAATAAAAATGCATTATTACCAGACTCCCGCCCGGAAGACAGAGTAGGTATGCAGGTGATATAATAAGCCCCTTTTTGATAGCAATAACCCGGGATCGAATCAAGTCAGAACAACAATGTAAACTCCATGCAGCGCCAACCCCGCTTTTGAAATAATAATACAGGCACCACGCAAACCAGCCTAACTATCATGCTGCTGCTGTATCGCATGACTGTCTTTTTCATCGCTCTCGCTTTCCCGGGGAACAGCAAAGCTCTTCCTCACCGCCATATCCGCCTTCGTCTTGGTCATCAACGCATCCCTGATATCCTGCTTGGTTCTGCGGGTCCAGGACATGTAGTTCTTGTGGCTGAGCGGCCAGATGGGCATGTTGCCGTCGCGGCGCATAAACTCGCGGGCAGAGTGTGCCGGTTGGGATGTGATGGTGTCAATGTCCATTTCGAGCTCTTCGCAATAGGCTTCTAGCGGAAGATCGTTGACATCATGGCCAAAGGGGTTCTCGATTTCGCGGCCGATAGCGCTGAGTCCGATGCTAAAGGGTTCTCGTTAGCTATTGGGGTTTTCTTTTCACGGGGCTGGGGTTGATGGAAGTTGGGGAGGGGGCTTACATGATGTAGGCGGCGAAGATGCAACCAGGAATGGTAATCCAGCGGAGGTCGTCCCAGAGTTGAAATGGCAACATCATTACGTAGACCCAGGTGATTTGAGAAATGGCAATGGAGTAGGCGATGGGAAGAGGCGTTTGCAGAACACGGTCCATACCAACAAGGACTTCGTTAAGCAGAACAATACTAGTAATGGCCTGGTTCTGGTAGAGGCCGACTTTGAGTGTGTCGTTTTCGATGATGCTGTGCACGTAGCAGGAGAGATGGTTTAGGATTTCGAGCGACAGGTTACCGAGAGGCTTCTTGGAGCGCTTGATCCTCTTGCGGGGGTTGGACTCTGCAAACGTGACACCGAGGTACTCGCCCACAGCCTTCATCTTCTTCTTGTCCGAGGGCTTGGGGATCTCGCATTCTGCAGCGCGGGCAAAGGTGTCGAGGTACTCGACACGATCGCGGAGATCGGGGTAGTCGATACCAGGTTCGAAGCGAAGCCTGTGCTTTACGGAGCATGCAAAAGCGTTGACCAGGTTGAGCGCCGAGAGCTTGTTGAGTAGATCCTCCTTGCCGAGCTCGCCCTCGCGTTCCGCCGCGTGGAACCAGATTGTCCTTGCCAAGTTTTGGCTTACGGTGATCAACTGACTCCAATATTTTCTGCCCTCGGTGTATCGCTCGTAGGCTGTGCTGGTTCGGAAGGAGATGGCGAGACCGACGACGAAACCAAGAACTGTCAAAAGTAGAGTGCTGACGGCTAGTGGGTGTACGAATTCAGAGACACAGGTGATAGCCGTCGACCAAATCGTTACAACTGTTAGAGGAAGGATCATTTTGGGGAAGACGGAGCCGTGCATGCGCATGAAGTAAGGCCATTTGCTGTGTTTTGACATGTCGCGAGGACCAACCTATTGCCTCCTTGTTAGTTTGATGTACATGCTATAAATTCTGGAGCATACGCACAAAGTAGTCCTCAGCATCGAGAGAGCCATTTGTTTGCCTTCTCGAGGGAACTTGGTACGTCACAGTACGGTGTCGCCATGAGCGCGGTGAGATGGGCCCGTCAAAGTCCTCAGGTGGCTGATTTGATCCGCTCGACGACGGGATTTCAATGTTGTCCGGCCGAAGCGTCTTGGTGGTGGAGGCGTTGGAGGCCGCCATTTTTGTGCGTATATCGCGGAAGCACGTGAGCAACCGTCCAGCAGTTCAGAGGGTGCGAGCCAGCAGTTCAAAGGATGGACTATGGTCAATGCCAAAAAAAAAGCAAAAGCGGTATCGTAGAATGAGTGACGAGCGACGAGGTGCAAGAGATGTGCGTTATGAAGCAAAGCGAGGCAAACAAGTCCCGGTCGGAGTAAGGATCTCCAGGTAGTATTTAAATATAAAACACCCGTATCTGCACCACGCACAAAATTTCTCGACAAACCCATGGCGCCCACGGGGATTCGCTCTCGCTCCCGCCGCCTCTCGGCTAGGGTCTATCAAGGCCAGACATGGACTCCGGGACACACGTTGGCACCTGGGCATGCAGGGGCCGTTTTGCACAGTGTGCCCCTGAGCCAAGTCGACGTGGTCTGGCCAATTGTCTTGGGGAGATCAGTGGACATGGCTTGGAAGGCATGTCACGTCGTAACGAATGACGGCAGGGGCGCTGCTTGACCAGCAAGGGACGCGACGCGGAGCTTCGTTTAGTGAAACGTTTTCACGCCGTGCCAAGTGCGCCGCTCGATGTGGGTTGTATGTATGGGGTTGTAGCCGGCATGCGTTTGTTGCTCGCCATCCCGCTGTCGCTTTGCCACCGGCAGTCGCGCGTCAAGCGTGGTGGATGGCAGCCGGCCAGCAACAGGCAGAAGCCTCAGTTGTGCATTGCCCGTCTGCATGAAAGCTTGTACTGGTGCGGGCAGCCGTGTTGGATCGACAAGTGTCTGTGTCAGGAATGTCTGTCAAAGGTCGTCGTCCGATGGCAGGTCGGTCCAGACAAGTGCGTGCCGAACCGAGGCTAGGCAGTTACCCCTGATGCCCTCTCTTGATCGAGCCAATAGGAACGCACGTGGCCGATTCAACGTCAAAAAGCCTCGTCAGCTTTCCCGGGCGTGTGCGGGCAGCGGGAAAGGTAGCGGGAGGCTGTCTGCTTGTGTAATTTCTATTTCTATTGTGGCTTGGAAGGTGCCTTGGACGCTACCTTGGCCGTTGAGAGGCCGCTATTGCTGCACGACGAGCAGAACTCTACCTCTTCCAACCCGGTGGAGAGATTTTCACAAGTAGGCGAGTTAATGTGACCATGGCCAGGGCTGTTTGGTGCCGACCATCCACGTCTTCCAGAACATACTTCGAGAACATGTCTAGACACAACTTACAACGCACAGAGCAGTCGCGACCCACATCATCTCCGAAATGCCCTTGCCCACCCGCGGCGCTCTCCGGACCGTGACGAGCAAACCATACCTCTACCGCATACGGATCCTCCTCATCTCAGCCCTGCCCCTCTCCAACTCGGCGGCCAGCTCTCGGGTACGAAACGTCTCGCCATTGACACATATCCTCACTTTCTTGATCTTCTCAAGCAGAAAGCGATAGTATCGTGCCCCCGGGTCGCTTGTAGGAAAGTCGTCCGCAGCCCAGATCTTAGTCCACACATCGACAAGCTCATTACGCGTCAATTCCGTTGGCGTGTGCTCCGTCTCTGGCACGAACAAGCTACCATTGCCATTGTCCAGAGCTTCGGGTGGCAAGGCGTTGGAGAACTGGGCCTGGGGTACAACGTTGAGGACGACTTCTTCGATAAAGTCAACCCTCCTCGCTGTATAGAGATCAGGCCCATTGTTGAGAACGTGGCCGAGAGCTGCGCAGACAGACCACGCTGTTGGGCTTCCGTGACGGCCTGGAAGTGTCGGGCTTAACGGGCCTGACTCGAAAAGCCGAATATCTATCCATAATCGCTCGATCACTGTGGAGAAGTGATGGGGATGCGCGGAAAAGATGCTGTTGCCCAATACGTGGCCGGTCCCTGCAGAAAGGAGTCTAGTTGCCCAGCTCGATATAGCTTTAGGCATTGGGGTGCCCTTGCATCCCAATGGCTTCGATGTTGCCTCCGTCTCCTCCGTCTTGACAAGTGGTACAGCAAGCCAAGTAAAATAGTGTATCTGATCATTCACCATACAGTCCATCAGTGCACACATCTGGCCTTTTTGCTTTTCTCGTCTAATGATATGCATCATCTCCACATTGATCTGGCGATTACATGCCAAGAAGCTTGCACAGGTAGGCGGTACTTCCTGTAATGACATGGCACAACCATAGTCTGTAACATCTCGTTGTGGCTGCTTTAGCGGACACCAATGAAATGGGAATCGCGTATCCTTCAAGCTCGGTAGTGAGGCAGATGATGTGAGAACCTCGATGTATATCAAATCGCGCAGCTCGCGTGGCAGATCGAAGAACTGCGGCATCGAGTCTGCATTCGAGTCGGGAACTGTACAGCGGCCGTGGTACGAGGGGTCAACAAGAATGACTCTGTATGCGTTTCCTTTCTTTTTTTCTACTTCCCCTCCCCTTCCGGTTGTTCAGTTGCTCGCGTGCCTGGGGCTGTTTCAGGAGGTGCAGGTACACCTGGTATTACCACGAGGCTGTCTGTTCGAGACGAGTTTCAAAGTAACCAAAAAGATATAGTGTTTGGCGACGGCGACTTGTAAACTTAGTGTGGAACTGACTGCCTGAGCACCACGTACGTTGTACGTGACGCACAATGGTTGTCCCGGCTTACTCAACTGCTTCCACCAAGTCCCGGCCGCCGGTTCCGGCTGCGCGATAATCATCCCGATCACGTGATCGTCGTCCTCGCCACGTACCGATCGGATTACCGGTCATGATGCGGTCTTACTTCAAACAAATTTGTCCCGGCAGGATAGTCAGGCCCTGATTACTACTACATGTAGCTCAAACGACAAGCCCAATGTAGCGACCGTCCTAGTCTAGCTATGCATATACCTTACTGCTGGCAAATATAACTATCCATCCCAACCCTGAGCAAATTGCACATGCAATTACTCACTTAAACCTTGCAGACTCATCAGCTACGGCAGCCGGGCAATCCCGCTCACATAAACGAATCACGATGCATCAGACACTTGGCGTTAGCTTGAACAATTCTTCATTGTAGTAGATAAGGAGACCTTTTAGTCCTGAGGAACTCCAGCTAGCAGCATACAAAGCTATGCTAAACCAATCAGACAAATATCACGTTAACACTATTCAAATACAGTGACAGAGGTGACTGGGGTCAGAGAGAGTTGCGAAGGGAAACCAACATGTCTCTCTCGACAGATGGAAAAAAGGGTATCACGTTAACCTGCTGTGGCAAGCAGGACAGAGGTGACTAAGATAAGCGGATCTACGACTCCGGAGGCGCAGGAACATCCTCGGTAGGCTCGCTCGAGACGGGAGCCTCGGTGGCCAGAGCGCGGAAACCCTCGGTCGTAATGTTGACAGCACCGGCTTGGACAAGCTACACGTCATTAGCATCGTGTCACAAGATGTTTGTTTCGCCATGGACTTACAGCACGGCTGAGATCATCCAACAAATCCTCTGGATCTTCAATACCGACACAGAGTCGAATGATGTCTTCAGGCATGTTCCTCTCTTTCCTCGTCTTCTCGTCAATACTGGCATGGCTCATACGGCATGGCATGCTGATGAGCGAGTTGACGCAACCAAAGCTCACACTGATTCCCCAGAGCCTTGCGCTCTCGACAATCCTTTCGCTGATATTGACATCGCCAGTCTCGAAAGACAACACGGCGCCCGCGCCGCGTGCCATGCTCCAGTGGAGATCGTATTGTGGGTGCGACTTTAGACCTGGGTAGCGGACCTTGAAGCCATGGGACTCAAGGAAGGTGGCAATTCGCATGGCGTTCGCCTGCTGCTTCTCCATGCGGACACCAAGAGTCTTGATGCCGCGGAGGAGTAGCCAGGAGTCAAAGGGTGAGAGGCCGCAACCCGAGGCATTGATGGTGAAGAAAAGACGATCCCCCAGCGCGGAATCATTTATGGCGATGACACCGGCCATGAGATCATGGTGGCCGGATAGGTACTTTGTACCGGATTCGTAGACGATATCGGACCCGAGATCGAGCGGGTTGAGCAGCATCGGCGACATCATGGTATTATCGACGGCAACGATAGCGGTAGGGTTCGCGGCGTGTGCAATGCTGGCGATGGCCGGAATATCGCAGATCTTGATTAGAGGGTTTGTGGGCGTCTCGAGGAGCACCATGGCCGTCTTGTTGTTTACGACGGCGCGTACCTTGTCCGGGTTCGTTGTGTCTACATGGTGGACTATAATTCCGCCGTGGGTCGAGAGGTACTTGAGCAGTCTGTTTGTTCCTCCGTACAAATCGTCACCAGTCACTACCTCGTCGCCGGGTCGGAGGAGACGGGTGATGACATCGAGGGCGCCCATGCCAGATGAGACGACGAGGGCGCGGTTCGCATTCATGATCTTGGCAAGATGCCTTTCAAGGTGTGTCCGTGTGGGGTTGCCGGAGCGTGTGTAGTCGTACTCGCCGCCGCCACCGGTCGCGGACTCTTGCTTGAACGTGGCAGACTGCACATGTTAGGCTTTGTTCGCTCGCGCCCGTGGCTGTTGTATGAAGTCGCCTTGACATACCTGGTAAATGGGTACGGAGCTGGCATTGTACTGGTCGCTACTCTCCGTGTACACCAACTCGGTCATGAGTGCATACTTCCTGCCATTGCGGGGTGAGCTTGGCGCAGGCGAAGGTGGAAGGTTGTGGCCGTCAATGTCGAGCGGGATGGCAGGCTTGCCAGCTGCAGCGGTCTGTTTGGAGGACTCGCCCGTCATTATCGCTATTGTGCGTCCGCGTTGCAGACTTGGTGAAAGTCGAGTGGCCGAGTTGCACAATGTTCGAGATACGCGTTGAGGCGATGACGAAGTCGGTGCGAGGTATAGATAAGAGCCGATGCAGAGATGCTCGACGGATTGCAAAGACTCGGATGACCAGAGTGTGAGTGCAGTGCAGTGCCAGAGATCAAGGGCATTGAATAGACTTCTCAAAGCCCACTTGCGCCAAACGTTAGCCTAAGCCCGGGGAGTCACCGCTGCAATTGCGCCATCAATGGCAAATCGGCAGTTTTCCCTCGCTCCGAACATCGCTCCCCCGGCGAAACAAGGGCATTTACCCCAGATCGAGGAACACACCAATCCACCTTCGCATTCGCACGCCGGCACGGGAGGTGTCATGATAAACTCAACGCTTCTTTTCGCGCATTGGCCCTACTCTGTCGGGTTTATCGCGACATCCCCCCCTATGCCAGGGAAACAAGACTGCAAGACCGTGTTGGAGAAGGGAGTTTAGAAATGCTTTCGACTAGCTAAATATACGGGTATACCTATTTTGACCAAGTTGTGCCTCCAAACAAGAATTACAACCATTACAACGAGGGTTCCAGTACGCCCCAACCTGTTCGCCAAGCCGAATGCCTACCGGCCTGGAATCATCAACCTAACAATAGGAAACCACAGTCTGAACTCAATTCAATGCGCCTAAACAGCTTTTGCTCATCGTGGCGTAATTGCAGGGAACGCCTTCCTCACGTGGAGGTTCATCTTGAACTCAAATATGCCTTCCTCTGTACCACAGTATAACGTCTTCCCATCCTGGCTCATGGCAAGCCCTGCTGTGCGCGCACCCAGCCTGGCATCATGCGTAGCGCGACTCGCTCGACGAAGGCCCAGGCTGAACTCGTAACTTTCGGTCATGGGCTGACCAGCGCGAGTGTTTCGGAGTCGCTCGCGCGCCTGCGTCAATTGGCGGATGCGGCGAAGTTCGCTGCGAAGTTCTGGCGCAGTGGGGTTGCCATCGGCACCGATTGTATTCAATGCTGTGCTACGGTTCGCAGCGCGTGCTTGCTCCACGGCAAGCGCCTCCTCCACGGTGCGCCACGCTGCATCCGTTGAAGCAATCATCTCGCTAGTCGGCATGCGCCGGGCGTGTGCTGGAACTGCATTGGGCGACCGCGTAATGGCCGTGTCGGTGATGTTGGTGATGTTGGTCACTATGGCAGGTGCGTTGACAGTGCCCTCGTTGATGGATACAATTACAGAGGCTTGGCGTCGGGGCGTTGTACGCTCTTGGAGCCAGCGATGTGAGTGGTTCTGACTAGTGCCCTCCATCATGAATTGGGCCATGACATCAGCTACGTCGCGAGCGGTAGGCTCCCTATAGATTGTCAATCTAAGCAGGTCAATGTCAACTCGTGGAGTGTGCAACGTACAGTGGAGTCTCAGTGCGGCCAGAAGTCGTGTAGTTGATGCTCCTGGGCGTTATTGCCTGCTCGCGAGCGTCCTCGCGCTGCCTTTGGCTAGTCCGTAGGGCACTGAGAACCTGCCGTTCGCGCGCCGTTAAGCCAAGCGGGTCATTGTCTGACTCTACCACACCCAATCGACGATGCAGTCTTTGTCGCTCAGAGTCGGCTTCGAAATATTCATTTGCTGCATTCACGGCAGCTGCAGTCCCTTCGGAATCTAGAGCACGACGGTATCTCCGAATAAAGTCTGCTTCTCTCCGCAACTCATGCATCTCCGGACTGAGAGTGAGGTCAAAGTCGGCTATTTCGACATTCTCCAAACCTTCCTCTTTCGAGTCCAATGTGAGGACTTGCTTGACCTTGAGACCAGCTCGCAGGTCAGCAATGCATACTCTTCCTTGGTCTTCACTCCATATGAGAAAGTCCCATGGGGCTGGTGAGAAGTGCATTGTTCGCACTGCACCAGCGCCGGTTCGGGTATCTGGTCTGGTAGAGCTGATTAACTGCAAGATGGCATCCTCGCCATATTCGACCCTCTTCAACAACTCTACATCGAATACAGTGATGTACCCACATTCTGAGCCAACAGCACAGAGACGCCCTGCAGGCGACCATGCTGTTGTAAAGTAGCCGTCTGCATGCGAATTTGCGGGACGGTAAAGGGTCACATGCTTGAGCAGTTCCCACTCTGGAGGCGTCGACAGTATCCATGTCTCAATGGGCTTGCTGCCGGACTTTTGTGACTTGGTGCGCTGAAAAAAGTAGCCAATCGGGGCATCGCCGACAGCAACCAACATTTGTCCGTCAGGCGAGATGGTAGCATGATTCATGGCAAAAGGTAGGTCAAGCACTGCCAGTTCGAGGTTCTGAGTCAGCGAGTATATGCGCACCGTCTTGTCATTGTTGGTAAGGACTGCAACGACTTCGTCCTGGCCATGGCCATCTGCAGGCAGCTTATGTATTGATATGGAGTTGACGATATCCGTTCCAATCTTCTCGAGACGTATGCGCGATGCAGCGCCCAGGATTGGCGGTCGTGGCATGCGATGCTCCAAGTCTAGGGGCAGGGAGGCGTCGACGTCCGAGGGGTCGGTGGGAGGGAAGCCGACAACTTTGATGGCTGCAAAGTTGCCGTTTTCCTCTCCGCCAACGCAGACATAGCCGTGGCCGGATGCGGTGCAGCGTGCCTCCCAGGGTAGCGTGGTTACATGGGCTTGGGTTCGTGTAGCCGTGTTGAGGCAGTAGACGGCGGCGCCGCTCGCATAGTAGAGGAGGTCGGGTTCGGGACACGAGATGAAGTGGCGTAGTTGATAGTGTCTGCGCGTGTTAGTCGTGCCAACCGCCGGGCTCATGTGTGGAAGGCGCTCACGCGATGGGGATCTTTGTAGGATAGTAAGCTTTCTGAGCCAATACAAAGACGTCCGTATCCCGACTCCTGTGGCAGTCAGTAGGCGGCAGCAGGCACGGCGGCATAGGTGCCTACAGAAAGTCATCGACGGCCATAGTTTGCAGTCAAGTGGAAGAAGGCTGCATGTCTCCGTGGAGCCGGGTGGAGACTGCTGAGGCTCAACGGTCGGAGGTGCTCTACGTCACAATACACTTGGGTGTAGAAGACTAGGTGAGAATTTTGGATAGGATAGGAGTGCGGAATATGGAATGCGGAGGGTTTTTGGGCGAGCAGACCCCTGGCTTGTGCTGCGTAGGTAGCTATTATGGGTGGGAGTAGGTTGATGTGTCTCGACGATGTTTGATTGATAGAGTGGCAGTGTTTCGACGTGGTCCATGGTCAAGCATCTTCCCCACACGCGAGCCACATGCGCCAAGCCTTGAGCGCCGCGACTGGCAGCGAAAGCTACCATGAATGACAAAGCCCGTGTCGCGTCATGGTCGACAACGGGAATACCTTTTGCTTTCGTAATTCGTCCCAAGTGCAGGAAATTGTCGACAGGACCAGCCGTATGCTAACGTTGTGCGTTTGCCGCTGGGAGGAGCACAGACGTCTTTTTACAGCGGAACCTCGGGCGGCGATTTTACACCAAAACGAGCTAGAATCTTCTCCGAGAATTTTGTCAAATCGTCCAAGCTTTCATCACTACATCATATATTCTACCCACACTCTCCCACCCATCCTCTCTACATCAATTCCTCTGTCGCCTGCATCCCCCCTCGCAGCGTCTCTCTCTTACCCACATACACGATAATGTTGTCCTCGAGATTATCACGGACTGTAAGTAATATTGCGTCTTGATGTTTGAACAAACACAATGTTCTGACCTCATCGAAGTTTTTGCCGCGTGCGGCTTCGGCGGCGCGATGCACACCCGCATTCAGGGCTCCGGCCATGTTTGCGCGAGGATATGCAGAGGGCGGCCAGGAGAAGGTCAAGGGCTCAGTCATTGGTATTGATCTGGGAACTACCAACTCGGCCGTTGCCGTCATGGAGGGCAAAGTTCCCCGCATCATTGAGAACTCAGAGGGTAAGTTTTCACCATCCACCAGGCCAGCAACGACACAATCAAACTAACACATACCAAAGGTGGCCGCACAACTCCATCCGTCGTTGGTTTCACAAAGGAGGGCGAGCGCCTCGTTGGTATCGCCGCCAAGCGTCAGGCAGTCGTTAACCCAGAAAACACTCTTTTTGCTACCAAGCGTCTTATCGGCCGCAAGTTCACCGACGCCGAGGTCCAGCGCGATATCCAGCAGGTCCCATACAAGATTGTTCAGCACACCAACGGTGATGCCTGGCTCGAGGCCCAAGGACAAAAGTACTCGCCTTCGCAGGTTGGTGGTTTCGTGCTTGGAAAGATGAAGGAGACCGCCGAGTCCTACATGGGCAAGAACGTCAAGAACGCCGTCGTCACTGTTCCCGCCTACTTCAACGACTCTCAGCGTCAAGCCACCAAGGATGCTGGTCAAATCGCTGGCCTCAATGTTCTCCGTGTTGTCAACGAACCCACTGCCGCTGCTCTCGCGTACGGCCTTGACAAGGCCACCGACAACGTTGTAGCCGTCTACGATTTGGGTGGCGGTACTTTCGATATCTCCATTCTCGAGATCCAGGCCGGTGTCTTCGAGGTCAAGTCTACCAACGGTGACACGCACCTTGGCGGAGAAGATTTTGACATCACCCTGGTCCGCCACCTTGTCGACCAGTTCAAGAAGGAGCAGGGCATTGACCTGAACAGCGACCGCATGGCCATCCAGCGTATCCGTGAGGCTGCTGAGAAGGCAAAGATTGAACTTTCTTCTTCTTCGCAAACCGACATTAACCTGCCTTTCATCACTGCCGACGCTTCCGGTCCCAAGCACATCAACACCAAGCTCAGCCGCGCTCAGCTTGAGAAGATGATGGACCCTCTCATCAGCCGTACTGTTGAGCCCGTCCGCAAGGCCCTGAAGGATGCCAACTTGAAGGCTACCGACATCTCTGAGGTCATTCTCGTTGGAGGTATGACCCGCATGCCCAAGGTCACCGAATCCGTCAAGAGCATCTTCGGCCGTGACCCCGCCAAGTCGGTTAACCCCGATGAGGCTGTCGCCATCGGTGCCGCTATTCAGGGTGCTGTCCTCGCTGGTGAGGTCACTGACCTTCTCCTGCTCGATGTCACCCCTCTTTCTCTCGGTATCGAGACTCTCGGCGGTGTCTTCACCCGTCTGATTAACCGCAACACCACCATCCCCACCAAGAAGTCCCAGGTCTTCTCTACTGCTGCCGACTTCCAGAGCGCCGTCGAGATCAAGGTCTACCAGGGTGAGCGTGAGCTTGTCCGTGACAACAAGCTTCTCGGAAACTTCCAGCTGGTTGGTATTCCTCCAGCCCACCGCGGTGTACCTCAGATCGAAGTCACCTTCGACATCGACGCTGACTCCATTGTCCACGTTCACGCCAAGGACAAGTCCACCAACAAGGACCAGTCCATTACCATCGCCTCTGGATCTGGTCTTTCT
>Ga0265780_10008931_pt1 | contig 12106 bp, 9 predicted proteins | sample P1T30metagenome_FD_192432 | JGI IMG/M metagenome (GOLD analysis project Ga0265780, IMG submission 192432) | Plant litter microbial communities from East Loma Ridge, Irvine, California - P1 T30 | ecosystem: Environmental > Terrestrial > Plant litter > Unclassified | place: USA: California... | reverse complement strand
TAGGTAGCATGTGTACTAGGGTAACGACAGCTCTGCGTAGGTTGACCTACCTAGATGGCAAGTGTCGATCCGATTCACAATAGTGGCCTATGATAGCAATATACCGTGAGCGATAGATCCTACGCAAAAATAACTGTTTTTAGAGAAATGCGGCAGGTCATACGCGCAGAAAAATTTTACTTATGAAAAATCAGCGCTTTGTAGAAGCGGCCAGCTGCCAGAGATTTATACATCCTTCTCTTATGACAAATTCTGTCTCTGCGGCCTCCGTGGGCAGCATATACAAAACGTCGAGCGGCAGCTCGTTTGCTGCAGCCCTTAATTCCGATTTCAGGCGAGTCAAGGATACGCCAGATGGGCCAACGATTAAAATATCATAATCGCTACCAACCGCAGAGAGTGAGGACCCAAACATGAAAGATTCGAACTCCGCGAGCGACCCGCACGTTTCAAGAAGGTAGCAAGCAACCTCCTCTGCCGTCATCAACTGCTTTGCAAGAGCGTCTTTAGCTCGTCCCATTTCACCACCTTACACCCAAGTTGCCGACCAGCCTCGATCGCATTCTGAGTTGGATTTCCGTTAGGATTTATGTTCCACACGATATCGACTGGGCCGAATCGATCCCAGAGTGTGCGAACTGCGTCGGCTGTCGGCTCATAGTCCAGAATCATGCCGATCCTTAGAGTACATCCGCTTGACAAATTCACAGTGAGAACGCGATCAAACTCCCTAACAATATTCATAATGCAGCGCAATTGTCGGATGAGGCGGTATGAAAAGACATACTCTTTATGAGCAGCAGTTTTTGCGTTGCCTGTTGAAATAGCAGAGGAGAGTGTGCCGGCGCTTCCCCAGCCTATAGTGTTATCTTCTAAGTATCTAATCGCTCCGCCTTCCCAGACACATTCCTTTCTATACCCGCACAGGAAATCCATATCAGGAAATTCTTGGTGGTACTGCGTTGCGAGTTCGGCGGTAATTGTATAGGCGTTCGATATTACCGCAAGTACGTCAGGCTGATTATGGACGGTGATCTTGATAGCATCACCGTGAACGTGCTCTGCCGACGTAACTCTCGGAACTTTTCGAACATTTTCAAGTGCGTAGTTAACTTGCCAACTCATGCGAAGACCCGATCCATTTCTATGGGATAGCGAATTGCGCTTCCGGCAATACCGCAAATGTGACGCTCTGAGAGACCACGAACGTGTTCTTGATAACGGGCAAACGTCTCCCTTTCTGGTTCCGTCATGTGATGAAGGTTAGCCTTCATGATGGCCTGGACACGAAAATGGTTGGGCAATATGACGCTTCGCATTCTATGCGACCACGTCTTAGCCGCTTCAGATTCTGGATCGCACTCGAACCTCGCCCCGTCCGAGGGAGCGAGTTCGTTCCAAATGGCTTTGTTTTCAGCCATAGCGGCCGATACAGCCTCCCTCACTTTAGCGCGCGTGTCGTAAGAGAAAATGCCTTGCTTGTGCGCCAACGCCGCAAGATGATTGCTCTTCCATTCTAACAAGGTACTCCGAGCATATCCGGCCGGATCCTTATCTACAATAGTATGGCATTTAGGGCACAACAGGATAAGGTTTTCAAACGAGTCAACCTCAAACTCTCCGGCGGGCCTTTCCTCGTGACGTGGCCCGGCTTGTCCATGTGGTACCACATGAGCCATTTCGGCTATATGCTTGTCTCCGCCCATTTCGGCAGGAAAAAGGGGTTGGAGGCAGTCGGGGCGCTGACAATGCCCTGCGGCTTCTGAAAACAGACGCAGCTTCGTCTCTGTAGGAATATTTTTTCGATCGGCCATAATTTGGAATTTTATACTCGGCACAATTAATAATACGTTAGTAAATATAGCTCAAATAAGGATAATGATAATGCCAACGCTAAGAGGTGATATGAAATATTGAGTGGCCACAAGTTTACCAACTTTACTACGAGGTTTATGGCAAGGCTAACCGGTTTAATGTACTGCGTGATAGCTGTTGTTTCCGATCTAAAGCACAGTTGCTTTCGTACGGTCGATGCTGCGACCAGCCGCAACGCAGGTGGAAGGGCTATCGCTTGCCTAGAAAACCAATCACCAAGGAAATATAATTCTAATTCAGCCAATACTTAATTCGATTCCCTACTCTGAGTTTGAGGGGCTGCTTTACTTCACGCTTACCTCCCAAGCATTCCTCCATCAATAAATTCTTGAGTAAAGGCTTTGATTAAACGATAACAAGCCAAGGCTCTCGTTCGATCCTAAGAGATTGCGAGGCTACCGACCTAGTTCAGCGAGCGCTCGACTGCAGATACGCATTACAGACGAGCTTTTGTCTGTGTGGCCCTAAAAACCAACCGATAGTATCGGGAAGCATAGTGGAGTCGATCCGTCCTGCTGATTGAGGCCTAGCCCATCTATAAGGTTGGACGCCTCGCACCCGAGTGCAAACCACCTCTCGCGTCGAACATTACAGTCGGGTTTGGTTTTGTGTCAATGTCCGCTTCGGGTCGGAAGCGGACGTATGCAGCCGCAGTCCAGGCACTAACATGACGTCCATGTTCGTAGACGGACTGATGCCATGGCCCGAGCACTTCTTCCCGAAGACCTGTGGTCGCTTATAGCAGCCTTCCGGCCCATCGTCGATCGCCGAAGGGCGGCCGCCCGCGTATCGATGACTGCGCGGCGTTGACCGGAATCCTATTTGTCCTCAAGACGGGAATACCTTGGGAGTACCTGCGCGCGAACTCGGCTGCGGTAGCGGGATGACATGCTGGCGTCGCCCTCACGAATGGATGCTAGCTGGTGTCTGGCAGCGTATTCACGAGAATATTCTGCGACGGTTCCGCGAGTACGATCAGATCATGTGGGATCGAGTTAGCGTGGACGTTGCAAGCGTGCCGGCACCTGCTGGCGGCGAGCATACAGGCCGGAACCCTACCGATCGCGGCAAGCTTGGCTGCAAACACCACTTGCTGGTGGATGAGCGTGGGCTTTCACTAGTAGCCCAAATCTCGGGCGCAGGTGTACGACTCGCGTTTCCTCATCCCGCTGGTAGAGTCCGTCCCGGCAGTGAAAGGATTGGCAGGCCGTGCCCGAAAACGCCCAGGTAAGCTGCATGCCAATCGAGCGTATGCTTCGAAAGCCCATCGGGCTTGACTGCGCCGTCGAGGAATTGCCGCTCGAATCGCGCGCTATGGCGTGGAGTCGCGCGAAAGGCTCGGCCGATGGCGGTGGGTCGTCGAGCGCACCTTGGGCTGGCTACACCGCTTTCGCAGACTGCGCATACGGTATGAGCGGCGAGCAGACATCCACTAAGCGTTCCTTTCACTTGCATGCTCGCTCATGTGTTGGTGGTATGTCGGACGGTTTTGTTAAGCGCTCTTAGAGCCGCGAACTTACGATCAGCTGGCACCAGGCGCGAAAAGCGAGACGGCTGCAATGGTGATCAATTACCTCACGCCGGCAAGCACGACTCATTGTGTACAGCCTCATCAAGACCAGCTGCCGTAGAACTTTAGAGGCCACTGTTGCTGACTTCATGTTGTTACCTAGCAACGTACCTAAAAAATTTCTTCTCAAAGTAAAGGAAGCCCTTCCTCAGTGTGAGTATTGCGTTAAGTACTTGATTAACTAGAAGTTTTCCGAGTACAAAAAATTTTATTATCCTGTTCTAACAATTCCATCATTTTTTGAATTTCGTATCTGTTTTTCAGCTTTACCTTACTCTGTACCCAACTGGCATCGCCATAACTTCCTTGATGCAAAACTGCTCTCTACTGAGCTGCCGCCCATATTAAACCTGCGAAGTGCCACCAGAGTGTCCGTGCCCGCTGCGTCGGGGTTACAAATTTCCATGACCAATTGGACACACCGATTTTGTGCTTTGAGCGACTTGCTTATGTCAGAAAAACGTCACTGCAAGTTTCAGACAAAGCGATCAAATTCTCCGAAATTGCATCTAACTGCCACGATCGACTAACAAATTGTAGATATCGACAAGGGCGATCTTTTTGCACAAGAATGGCTCATTGCATGAAACAACGTGAATGAGCCCATGAATACACGCATCCTTCGATACTCCGAATTAGAAGCCCAACTTGGCATGAACCGCGTCACGATTTGGCGCAGGACCAAGACCGACCCCACCTTTCCTCGCCCGATTCGGTTGGGTAACTCAAGGAATTCTGCACTTGGCTTTTTAGCTGACGAAGTCGAAGAGTGGATTGCTCAACAAGCCACAACGGCACGTGTGACACGTTAATAGCGATGCCGAGACGTGATTCCTGCGAACTCCTCCCTACTGATGCTGATACGGCGTCGATTAACTGGGAAATTTACCCAGATTCCGAACGACCTGATCCGCAATCCCGCACTCAGCTCCAAAGCTCTTGGCGTTATCGTTTACCTCTTGTGTCTACCGCCGAATTTCCGTATCAGCCTTGAAGGTCTATGCCGCGCAAGAAACGAAGGAGAGACTGCCATGCGAACGGCAATTCAGCAACTTGAGAGGCTGAACTACATGAAGATTGTGCGTGAGCGCTCTGAGTCTGGACGATTCGTCCGATCTCGATGGATCGTCAGCGATGAGCCCATTCTGGACTGGGCTCCATACCTTGGAAATCCAGCCGTGGAAGAACGAGCCCAGGAACAACCGACCCTGGACGACCAAAGGCCTACAAATACGAAGTTTGTAGAAATACCGATGAATTTTGAAACAACTACAACCCCACCGCCACATTCGGTGTCGAACCTCCCAGAAATCGGCAATGAGGCTGACGAAGAGATTTGGTTGTGGTTGTGCCAGAAGCTTACTATCGAGCCCCAAAAGGCTCGGCAGGACTGCGCAGGCCTCAGCGCTACAGTGGCAATAGATGTCTTGGCTGAGGTTGTCGAGTGCAAGCGCCAAGGCGGCATCCGGAAGTCCGTCCCGCAGTTCATGTCTTCCCTGCTGCGAAAGGCTCGCGAGGGCACGTTCAACCTCTCAGCCGGGGCCTCACTACGCAAGGCCATTCCGCAAATCCTGCAGAACCAGAAGGCGTTGCATGCCGCAGCGGCAGCACCTCCTTTTTCACCCGACGCTGTACCAGCAATGACTATTGCAGAGCGTAGAGAGAAGCTGCGCCAGGTCCGAGATGAGCTCGCGCGCACCGCGCATGAACCAAGATTGGCTGGAGGCAGTAGATGATCGATGCAAATCTGCAAGAGAGATTCGCTTGGCTGGATGTTGTCGAGGACGGCAAGTGTGCGGGCTGGGGGTGGTCCCAGAACTGCACCGTGCGCGAAGGCCGAGTCGAGATTGAATGCCTCCGGATGCCCGAAATAGTGCCGGGCCAAGGGATGAAGCTGCATATCGTTGCAGCTAATCATGTCACCCTGATCAACTATATCGATACGGGATTCGTGCTTCATGAGTACGTTACGAGCCTCTCATACGATTCCGTGGTGAGCAGCCTGCAACGGGTTCAGGCAACGCCGGTTCATCTTGTCGCGAGAGAACTTTTGGGTGGCTTAGCAAAGAACGGCTTGCTCACAAAAATATTCGGCAATCATCGGGGGCGCCGTGGGCAACGCACACACTGAATGCACAATGTACGCCGCATTGATCCCACAAAGTTGGCACACTGTTAGCACAGTGGGTGGCTCGAATGCGGCGATTTGTTCACACAGTCTTGGCACTTGGCTAGCACAAAATCGCCACACTGTTCGCATATTGAATGAAGGGGTCCAGGGGCAAAGTCCCCGGCCGACATTTGTTGCGGCGCATGCCGCAGCAAATATAGTCGGTCACTATATTTGCGAACACGATTTCTCATGACGACAGGCGGCATCCAATTTGTTCACATTTCCGTCTATTCACTGCACCCACCAAAAAAAGCTTGTCGGGGAGCAGACCGGAAATGGGCTGTGCGCGATGTCCTCGCTGAAGCCAAACGTGAACCGCAAGCCTGCTTTCACGTGCCAAGCCCAAAGCCACCGATCTTACTGCGTGGGCCCAGCCTGGCCGAGCTTGAAATCGAGATCGGCGCCATCCATGCGCACAGTACCGACGCAGCCGGTCGTCGACTCCGAAAGGATGCATCCGTTCTGCTGGCAGGCGTAGCGTCCTACCCACATGATGGCGTCGAGTACAAATACTGGAAGCAATGTGCAGTGGAATGGCTGCAGCTCGAATTCGGTGAGCACCTCCGCTCGGTGGTCGAGCACACCGACGAAGCACATCCGCATCTCCATTTCTACGTGGTCAACCCTGACGGAGGCAACGTCAAGAATTTGCACCCGGGCTTTCGCGCGGCCAAGGGAACTCAGACACCCAAGGAACAAAGACTTGCTTACAACACAGCAATGCGGGCTTTTCAGGACCGATTCTGGGAGCATGTCGCTGGGCCTTCAGGGCTCGCGCGTCTAGGCCCCGGTCGTCAGCGTATGAGTCGGGCGCAGTGGACGCAAGTGAAGCTTGGGCTACCAGCACAAGCCGCATTGCTCAAGCGAGCGCAGGCCATCACCCGAGGGACCGATGAGCGCGACATCCAGCTTCGTGCCTTTGCGCACAACACGATGCTTGAAGCGCAAGCTCTCATTCAGGAGCTGGAAGCACGAGAAGCCCGGGTACTAGCTCTGGAGGCGAAGCATGGATTAAGCGAGCCTGGCCCCGACTAAAGCGAGTCGCATCATTCCCCTACACGGTTGAGACAAGCGAAATTAACAAAGGATATAACCGACAATTCTGCCAATTTCTCAGCCGCAATTTTTGGTGGTAGGATAACCTCAATCTACTTATGTGGTTATTAATATCTCATGAAATCCGACAGTGCGGTAACGGCCACTGGGGCACCGCCGGCCAGCGTTTGGGTCCGCTTTCTGCGCAGCTACGGCCCAACGCCGCAAAACCTGACGATGTTCGACGAATATGTTTCAGGTGCGCTCCGTAGGGCCAATGTCCAGCCAATCAATTTGTCGACCCCGCTTCTGGAAGACATGATTAAGCACATTGAGTCTAAGACACCTGGCTCGATGCTAATCGCCGGAACGGCAGGCGATGGAAAGACCTACCACTGTCGGGCCCTTTGGACGCATCAGGGCGGCGATCCCAAAGCCTGGGCCGCCAAAGGAAATGTCAAGGAGCTGCGGCTGGCCGACGGTCGCTTGGCCGTCTTCATCAAGGACCTCTCGGAGTTTAATGGCCAAGAGAGCGACCAACCGCTCCAGCGCTTTGAAAAGTCAGTGCTTGGCGGCGACGACTCTGAGATCGTAATCCTTGCGGCCAATCATGGCCAAGTGCTCGACCGCTTGCGCGACCTTGGCAAACGCCAAGGTGGCAGACACCCACTTCGCACGCCGTTGCAAGAGTGCTTCCTGCAAGCCGGCCCGGCGCCTGATCGCCTGGCGGTATTCGACCTCAGCCGCACGACGACCCGCAAAACCTTTGAAGAGGTCGCGAAGGCCGTGGCGGGGCATCCTCAGTGGGATGACTGCTCCAGCTGCGCCCTGAATGCCGGTGGGAAGGTCTGTCCAATCGACGAGAACCGTCGCCGATTGTTCGGCGAAACCGACGGCGGACAGCTCGCGGGCCGTTTGGGCGACTTGGTAGAGATCGCGCGCCTCAACGGCCTGCATCTGCCGGTGCGCGACCTGCTCGCCCTCTGCTCCAACATGATCCTCGGGTATTCCGACGCCAAGGGTGCGAAGGAGAACCTCATGACTTGCGCCGACGTGGCGAGAATCCAGGAGGCGGGAAACGTCAGCAAAGCCAGCATATACGCCAACGCCTTCGGGGCGAATCTGCCCAAACGTAGGGCTGCTGAACGCCCCGTCTTCAAGGCCATGGCGGGCTTCGGCGTCGGCGAGGAGACCACCAACGCGGCCGATGGCCTACTAGTCTATGGCAAGGACGATTCGAGACTGCAGGCTGACTTCGCGCGCCTGGTGGCCAGCGATCCCATCTACGGCGCCACGGCGAACTACCTTGCGGCCCAAGACGACTACCTGGAAGGCAACGAGGGAGCCCGGCTCGATGGTGGTGCGGCTGAGTTCATAGAAATGCTCGAAGACCAACGCCGCAGGCTCTACTTCACGCTGCCGAAGGACGAACCCGGCTACTCGCGCTGGGCCATGACAGTCTTCCGTTACGCCGGCGACTACCTTGAGCTCATCGATACGCTGGTGAAGAAGACTACCCAAGTCAACGAGGCCATCCGCGGACGGATCGCGAGGGGCTTGAATCGCGTTTTGACAGGGCTTCTCTTGGAGAATGCCGATCGAATCTTCATCGCGAGTTCCGGCGGATTCACACAGAGTCGCGTAAGCGTGCTCTGCGACTACGAAACCTCCGCGCGTCGGCAAGCCGGCACGGGTATGGCCATCAGGCTCAACGCGATGACCGGTCGCCCCTTCCTAGAGGTCTTGCTCGCCCCGGGAGCGACCAACGGAGTGATCTTCGATCTTACGCCCATCCGCTACGAATTCCTTGCTCGCGTCGCGGAAGGCACGCTTCCGGCAAGCTTCTCCAACGAATGCCTTGAAGATCTTTTAGCCTTCAAAGCCAAGCTTCTGCGCAAGGCAGAGACGGTTCGCAGGAACGCTGTTGCCGATGACGACGAGGTCGGAGGGGAAGACTCAGCCATGACCCTCAACTTTATCGACATCGAACCCGGCGGACGCGGCATGACTCGCCCTGTGACTGTGAAGGTTCCCGCATGAGTGAAATCATCAAGCGTCCGAAGATCGAGCGGGTCGACTTCTGCGTCGACGAAAACATTTGGGGACATCGACTCTACGACGAACAACTTCCGCATTTGACGGTTCTTGAATTCCTCGGCGTGTTGGGCTCTAACCTAGACAAGCCGTTGCGACCCCACGAAGGTCTCGGCGGAGCCGTCAGGTTCAAACCCCAGCGCCAAATGCGATTGCGGGGGCTGCTCTTCAACAACCCTTACGTCGAGTCCATCGCAGAGAGCAAGCTCCCCGACGAGGAGAAGTGGCGCCAATGGCTCGACAAGTTCGAGCAAGGCAAAACAGGAAACGGGGACGGAGCCAGCGATATAGCCTACCTGCGCCAATCTTTCAGCAGCTTTGACGATTTCGCAAAGGCGATCGAGTTGCTCCGTTCATCTTCGTTCGAGTTTCATAGTAACAAGCGCTGGAGCTCGAAGTTCGTCTTCCCCTTTGGGCCTGACGCGCTCTACGAAGACCTAGAGATCGACTCGAAGGGCAACATGAGCAATGACCGGCGATTTTTTGCACGGTCTGGCGAGCTGCTCTATCTGATGCTCACCCGAGCCAAGCGCGGCGCCGAACTCGGCGACTTGCTCGCCAATCGAATGTTCGAGCGCTCGGCGCCGATGAATAGGCTGGCCCGAGCGCTCCAAGGCGCGCCCCAATCTCCAGAGGACCCTCGCGTGTCCGGCTACCTGCCAGAGGCGTCTAGCCCACGTTTCGACCAAATCTGCGAAGACTGGCTGGCGATTCTGTCGAGGGACATGCCGGTCTATGATGCGCTCGAGCATCTGATCGCGGTCACCGGTCTCAACATGCTGCTCTACTTCCTCGAGCGAGCCAAGAAAACTGCTGGCAATGACGAACCTGTCGAGTTCGTCTGTGAGATCGTTTCCAAGGACGGCCGCAAAGTCCGGGCTCTTTCTGGCGATAGCTATCTGGCTAATCACGGACTTTCAGAAAAGGCGATCCGAGCCCACGTCGAATCGATCCGAAGCAAGAATGCCTGGATCGATGCAGGTTCCACCGAGTTTCCCGATGCCGAGCGCGTGAAACTTCTGCGCGAAGCCTTTCAGTGGCCGCCCGTGGAGGACAAGGACGAAGACGACTACTCCGGCCGAAGCCCTGACGAGTTGGTCTCCAAGCTCGTCGAGCTGGCATTGCCCCGGCATGGCCAACACGTAGGTAAGATCCATGCGTCATGGTCGCGCGCAATAGGCCTGAGCTCTCGTCGGCTTTCGCGACGGTATCGGTATGCCCCTAACGACCGCTTGCTTAAATCCATCGTCATCGCGATCGTCGGCGACCGAATGCAATTCGACGAATTCTTGGTCGAGGCCAAGCGTCGCTATGGCTTAGTGATCGGCGATGCCGAAGGCGCTCACCTCGTGGAGGCCAAGTCCATCGACCAAGGGGAGCTCAGCGAGAACCGCGACAACCTGGAAGCCCGCCTAGTTAGCCTTGGACTAGTGCGCCGGCTCTCAGACTCCTGCTCATTTGTTGAAAACCCGTTCTTTTCTGAGGTGGAGGCTGCATGCTGACCGACCGCATCATCGGGCGCGTCGGCGCGGAAATCCTCGCCAAGCGCCTCGCCAACCCAGCCCAAGCGGGCGACTCCGTCGCGCTCTTTCGGCTCGACAAGCTCTCGGCCAGCCAGGTCGCCGCCGTGGCGCGCTCGGTCATGGGCAAGCCGGACCTAATTTCTCGCGTAGATCTGATGATCCCCGAGGCTTTGGTGGAGGGTCAGGGCCTGCCGCTGGAAATTTTGATCCAGCAGAACGCCGGCTACGTGCGCAACAACGCCGAGACCGAGAAGGAAGCAATTCTCACCGCCAGTGGCAGTGAGCAGAACCTTTCGGATACGCTCGCACACGTCACGCCTATCGGCGCCAAGGAGCTGAGGATCGATCCCCAACCATGGGTCGACGCCGCATTACACACTGGCGGCATTACGCTGGTGGCGGACGACAGGGTAATATTCCAGGCCGCGCTCGGCGGCCTGCTGAATGCATCCGAGCTCTCTCTGGTGCAGCTTGGCGACTTCTGCTCCGAGATTATCGAAGCGATCTCCACTAGAGGTCTTCCTATCCGCGACGCAGTCGGGTATGCGTTGCCAAGAGCTGGGCTCCCCAGAGATAGTGGATACTTTTCCAACGCGAAGACCTTCGGGACCACGCGCGGAGCTTGGCAAAAGGCCTTTGCCAAACTCATCGCGCAACGCGCGCCGCTGCTCAAAAAGCTCCGCCAAAACGGCCAGCCGCTGGATCCTGATGAATTGGTTGAGCGCATTGAGGCCAATGCTGCGGAGATCGCCGAAGGCGCGCGCCAAGCCTTGGAAGCCTTCGCGTCAGCCCCGGTGGGGGACCAAGAAGCGGCGGCTTCTCTCGCGCAGTTCGAGTGGGAATCCGAAGGGGTCTACCTCGCATTTGACAAGCCTAAGGAAAAGCAGCAAGGCTTGGCGGAGACGACGCTGCGCTTCTTCGACCATGACTGCGACGAAGACAACGCGTTGGAGTCTGAGGGCCGCAAGCTCCTGGAAGACTTGAAGTCGCGCGAGCGGCGGGCTGATTTCACGCTCGAGGACGAAGAGTTCTTTGCCACTCATCGCCGGTTCTTGGAACTCGACTCCAAGCTGCTGTCACGGTGGGAGAAGGCGCTGTTTGGAAAACCGATCGAGTGCCACGACTTCTTCGATGGATTCGCCCGAGTGGTCAACAACCTCCACGCTGGGCTCGAGGACACTGAAGGCGAGCGCATTCTTCGCTTTACCGTCAACAAGGGGCGGACCGAATGGCGCGAGCGCTTCAACCACGATGCGGGCTGCTTCTTCTCTGCGATGTATCGCGGCATCCGAGACCTGATGGGCGCCAAAGTGCAGTGGAAGGTCACTCGCATGACCACCGCAGACCTTCCAGACCCGCTGTTCGATTTCGAGCGCTACATCGCAAAGGAGCGCGAGATCGCCACAAGCCGTAGCAAGAAGGTCAAAGCGAATTCATCGCTCGCGCGACTCGCATTGCAGATCAAATTCGATGTCGAACTTTTGAAGATCAAGGGCGATACCGAGACTCGAATCAACAAGACACAACTGCTTTGGAGCTACAAGCCTACCGCCATCGGCCTGTCCATGGTAGCAGACATGCGCCGCCTTTTAGAGAAGGGAGCGGTCGGCTGTACAGAGGTCCCGCGTCGGCTGGTGAGTAAGAAAGGCGGGGTTCAAAACGTGTCGCTTCTCGACACCGGCACCCTGGATGCCACTTACTCCACTGACGCGGGCTCTCTTGTCCCTGCCGCCAACAAGCTTCGCAGCTTCCGACAAGAGATCAAAAACCGGATCAAGGAGCTGGCTGACGACGGCCGCTTGACGCCCTCCCAACGCGAAGAGGTTCGGACCGCCT
>Ga0265780_10008929_pt1 | contig 12108 bp, 9 predicted proteins | sample P1T30metagenome_FD_192432 | JGI IMG/M metagenome (GOLD analysis project Ga0265780, IMG submission 192432) | Plant litter microbial communities from East Loma Ridge, Irvine, California - P1 T30 | ecosystem: Environmental > Terrestrial > Plant litter > Unclassified | place: USA: California... | reverse complement strand
AATTACTTTAATAATAGTAAGCTCTATTATAATCTTACTATCTTATACGTTAGTAGTAGCTAAGCTACTTACTCTTACTTAAATCTTTGCTTACTTACTTTTTTAGAATATTTTTTTGCTTAGCTATGCTAATCTTATAATATAAGATATTATTTTTATAAGGCTACGTAGAAAGTAAATAAGCTAATCTAGCGTTTAGATTTCTTAGCTACTTAAACTTTAAGTTTCTACAACTACTAAAAGAAATTTTAAGTTAGTACTAGTAAAAGTAGATTATTACTAGTTTAGCAGAACTAGATTTAGAATATTAGATTATATAATAGAATTAAGTACTTGCCTATAACTTACTAAATCTCTATATAATTTAATCTTCTGCTTACGTAATTAGATCTAAAGAGTATATTATAGAGAAGAAAGATTATATTACCTAGTTAGTATATAATACTTAAGGATTAAGGTTTCTTTAAGCTAAAACCTAGATTACCTAAGTAGCTAAGTATATAGTTTAATTGTTTATCGAACTCTCTTATATAGAAATCTAATTAATTATCTTACACTCCTGATTAAAGTTCGCTTAGCCTCCACACTATAACCTTGCACGAAGTGTTGAGAATTTTGAATCTCTTTCTAACGCGCTTATGGCTGAGATTTTGCTCGCAAAGTCGCGAGCAGATGCAAGTTGACGTGTGATGTGGAGGAGGGTGAGCGAATTGTGTAACAACTGCAAGGTCCGACATTGCTCCGAGTGGGCCTCCGGCGAAATTGCCCCGCGCCGCTCCACCATCCCCGACGACATCACCAAAGACACAATGGCAGCGACACTTAGTAACGGTGACGCGTCACACGCGCCCATTGAGGTCTCTTTCCCGCTGCCGAGAGCTCCGCATACAAACATCCACGTCCAGCTTACCGACAATGGCCCCAATTTGCTGCTGTTTCTCACCTCAGCTTCCCCCGAATCGCCGTCCTCGTCCCCTCTAGGGTCATTTGTGTACGCTATGCCAAATGTGAGCTCCTAGTCTCTCTTGCGGGGTGTAGAGCTCGTTTTAAATTCGATCGTTTCGTTAAGTATGTTGCTAATGGGTAATTTAGGCTGCATCACCAAGTAACACTTTGAGCACACCACTGTTCACGCACGGAGCTACTCTCGATTTCACGACAAGACTCTCAAAATTACTCGCTCGCAAGATAAACAAGCCTGTTTATGTCGGAAATTCCATAAGCTTCGCCAGCACTGGTATGGGTGGCACGGTCGAAGAAGAGATGGAAGGCTTTCGGAGAGTTGTTGAGGTCGTCATGGGATTGCTCGACAAGGGAAAGGACAGGGATACCGCATCATAGTGTGTTCTAGGACACCTCTGCTCTGAGCGAGTACGACAGGCAAAGAACAGTACCCATGAGGCATTGCGAGGGCCCATAGACTGAATCGCCGAGGGTCTGGAGTGTCTGATTCAGCCTCGTCGAAGTACATGGCAAAATCGCGTGGGCATTAGTCCCAGCCAGCTTCCGATACTTCTCATCATGGACTATACCATCGTGACGCAGCAGGTCACACGAAAACTGGTAAGCACCACATGAAAAGTATGTACACTGTACCCGAGAGTTGATAACCCAACTGACTTTTGTACCGCGACGATGGGAGTTGTTCACGCTATCTCTTGTTGTATGGATGTTGCTGGACTATTAAACTGAGCAATTCGTCACATAGACGCGAAATCCCGTGACCACCCGATAGCGCGAAACTAGAACACGGTTTCCAGCTTCGGTTTTTGGCGGCGGCTACTCTTTCTCTCGATCTAATCCTATCGTAACCATACCATCGCTTATTCGTCTGCATATCTACTTTGATCGTACAAGTAATCAAGGCATGTCAGTCGAAAATCATCACACGCTGTTGTTCGCTTCACATCAGGTTTGCCGGCGTCGGCGCAAAGTCGTCCCTCAATTCCAGCAGCGAACGATTAAGCCGCATGTTGGGAGTCGTAGGGAGGGTGCACATAGCATTGCGATCAGGGTTGTGCCGAGCTCGTCAAGCTTCGGGGTAGAGACTCGTGACATCTGCTGTAATAAGCCGCGTCACTGTAAGAAAGGGTCCGATATCAGCTTTCGCAAATTCCACACTGATGCGGAATGACTCCTAAACTGCGATCAAGTCAGTTGTGTAAGCATGGGTAATCAATCTCAAAATACACATCACTGATTAGCGGTAAAGGGTACGCGAGGCTGTCAATTAACCATGTTTGTTTCTTAGGCGATCTCCGCTAGTATTCTCCCTTGTACAACGTCCAACTTCCAGACGACCACGATCTGGTGATGCACTGATGAACGACATTTTTGCTGTGTCCATAATCACGTCTGACCCCTGTGCAAATACAGTGTGAAATGTAGACATGTTAGTGTCGCCGCTAGGTTTGTTCTCCTCAAGGTTCACTTCCTTGCCACAGGGCTGCAGCAGCTCACCGTCTGTGCACGCTCTGGTGTCAATAGACGTCAATTACTAGTGAACCGAGAACTGGATTTGGTAATCTTCTGGAAAGGAGGCTGATTTCACCAAAAGAAGACCCCTGCCAGCGCTCCAAGTTTGTCACTAAGCAACAGGCTGCTGTCGCTGACAAATCCCCCGATCGCAGACAACCTGCTATTGACAATCTAATTCAGTAACTTATTGGATTCTACTGCAAGTATGACCTCATAGCAAGACCGTACGTCCTATCAGTCACGATCTGAAGCTGTCGGATGAGCTCGCGCGAGCTCAGCGCAGAAATTAAGCGAGAGCTGAGTCTGTCTCTTGGCTTGACTACACCTCGTGTTAGGATAGCTAATATTAGAGTTTTCGGGTTTGCCATTGTATGGCGCATTTGTCACGGTCCTCGCATATCTTAGTCAATTTGGATTGAAATTGCAGGATCGATGGACTTCGACGGTGAGCCATGGAAGAGCCGCACTAGAGCGAGATCCGGGCGCCAATAACGACCCCGGTCTGCGCTGGTCGCGATGCAAGAACAACCTTGCGGGGCATTATCGGTTTACGGTAAATCCCCTGTTTGGACTTATAGAACTTCGACTTTCCCAATTATACGATGCTTGTTCAAATATTTGGCATGCTTACACGAGCGAAAAGGTTCAAATCACCTTCACGATTCACCGAGAACAGACCAGAACACTACTCGACAGGGTATATCACGGCTAGTTAGGTACAGCTCGATAGTATTATCCTTAACAAATGGACCACATCAACGATCTGTACTATCCGGTCACCGCCAGATAGAAGCGACCTGTAACTGACCGTAACTTCGACTAAACACCGCTGTCACCTCGCATGCGGCTCAAAACAAGCATCTGACGACAGCAATTCTACAGTAGCCCGCTGCATGACCGTACCCGCCCGTTCGGATCTTCGGTAGAAATTGTGCTCTCGAACGCCACAAGTCTAAAAAAGGACCCAGTCACCCGGTTCTCTACGATCTCGTCACGCCCACGTGCAGACTGGCCCACGCAATCTTATGCCAATACACACCGAATCAACTTCCTAGGACGGTGGAATATCTTCTCAGCAAGTGGCTGAACGCCTTGACCTCAGTCTACGCGCGGACCAAGCTCCATACACTGCGGTCGGACGACACCGTAACATCCTGTGCATATGTATCATCCATCTTGAGGTCGCTACTTGTGTATAATCAACATCGCAAACTAAGACTTGAAGAAGAGCGGTCAGAGTATCATCACCGCAGATATAAAATTTTGCAGAGTCACTCAACCAACTCCAACTCAGCTTCACACCGCACCACCACCAACAGACAACAAGCACTACCTCTCCATAAATTCCCTCGTATCAGCTACCACAGACCCATCGCCAATCTGGGACATTGCCACGATTTAAAGTAAGCATCACCGCTTGTTGTGGCTCGATATATGAGGTTTCGCTCGTCAAACGTGTCCAACTCATCAAATCCATCAAAGCCTGTCATTACTCACGCAACTTGAGGACCTATATAAACCATCACCTCTCCTACTGCTTTTTCGAAATCTGCAAAATCTCTTCACCTTCCTACCAAACAACCCCAAACACAACTCCAGCAATTGCCATTGCCGACTCTTCTATATTTCACAACACCGCCCAGCTTCACATAATACCGTTCGACCACCAATAATGTCTTCCTCCTCCTCTACACCTAGTAGTAACTCCACCGCTGGATCTTCTTCCAGCTCTACTGGCTCCCAGCTTCCCTATGCGCCGTTCCCTTACACCTTGCCCTCGGGCGGCCGCGGCTCGGGTCAGCAGGGCAAATAGGCAGCCACCAACATTTCAACAAGACATCTGCGGCGTTTCAGAACTCTGAACGCATAGACAGTCATTTCGGTTACGACGATTTACAACGAATTTCCTATTGCTACTTAGACTGGGTCCATTCAACACTTGGCAACGGCAAAACTTCTGGATGCTTGTCAGCCTGCTTTTACATAGATGGTCTACGTTGTATTGTTTGTAGCGCTGGGTATACCCTTTTTATTTACTTCACATGTATGGCCTTGTTGAAAAAGATAGATCTCCTTCGGTTTAGATTTCTGGAATTGTTTAGATTGTGGCTTTGGGGCTTTTCTCCTTATTGTCAGTCTTTTGTTTCACAGCCTGTTTCCCTGCATGAATAGGCTCGAGCGTGGGATTGAGGGCGTTGTTTCCGTACATATGCTTGTGTCTAGTATTTGCCTTTCTGGTCCGTGTACCTTTACTGTCCAGCCGGCCTCCCTGTGTATATACAAACCATTCCGAGTGTTTACGATTTAATAGACTTTCGACTTACATACATATCCAAACAGTACAATTGAACAAGCTTCTCTTGTTGTCACCTTGATCTTGAGTAGCATTTTGAACCCATGTGAACCACGTGGTGATCTCAGTAATCTGGCGCTTCTGTCAAAGTGAAGTCCGTACCAGTTAGACACGGACCAACAAGCCACCATGCTGTGGCGTCTAAGGAATTGTCTATTATAAGCGAGGGCTGCCGTGATCTCGTATTATATATCGGCCACTCCGTGGCAGTAAGAGACAGATGAGCATGGTATGGTCTGACGAATGGCGGCGGGCATTCGTTGAGGCAGTGAATAGGGACGCGTGGAATTTGGAGCAGTCTGACAACACCGCGCGTAACGTAGAACATCTCGATAGCATGTTTGTGTGATAAGCAAGAGGCTGCCAGAAGGATGACCTGGACGAGGCAAATTCCCGATGTAAGATTTCGATGCTTCGAAAGCGCGATGTTGAGGTAATCCTGTGGGGGTACGAACGGTCCACTCCGCTGCGCTAACATAAGCAGCGGCTTGGCACGTCGGCGCTGTGCCCAGCGTGCCGTCATCGCCAACATCTGCCATGCTTCACTACGTCCACGCGACATCAACACGCGCAGTTGCATCTAGCCTCTTCTAGCGCCTCCCGTGCTTTCTACCGTCCGTCGACACTTTCACCGCCTTCATCACCTCGGTTTTTGATACGCAACCGATAACTCCTCGATCTCCGACGCTCCCTAACTTCCGCCTCTCATCTACGCCGCATCCGTCTCGCCCCTAGGCCTCAACTCATCCAACTCGCTGTCGGCGTTTCCCGTCACCTTCACCGGCATGGCACCCTCACGGTCTCGCGCATCGCTGCTGCCTTTGCTGGCAGTAGTTTCGCTCCTTCCGTCCACAGCATGGGCATTTGACTGCAAGGATGTCGCGGCGTCGGGTGTGCACTTTAACTTTGGCAAGCTTGGCGGGCCGCATGTCGTACACTGGAAGGACGAAGATCTGGCACACGAGATGCTGTACAAGTACAACTTCACCGTTGACATTTGCGACAAGTTGAAGTGGCACAAGGGTGGAAGCTTGGCTACCGAGTGTCATCACGGCTCAAGAGGTATGTGTTTTGTCGGTCGTTGAGAGAACTATGAGCATATCGCCAAGTCTCAGATGGCATTATTTGAGTCCGGAATCAGCTAACACGCATCTACAGTATGTGCTATTAGAGAAGACGTCAACCTTGCCATCGAAAGAAACTCGTCCATAACACCCATCGACATCGCCGGAACCTACAAAACACAGAACGGCAAAGATATTGACGCGAAGTTCGAGTTGCTCCGAGAATCCAAGTCCAACTCCGACGCTGGGCGAGAAGGTCTGCGGGCTGTCCTGAACGGCGGGCGCTTTCCATTCGACGACAAGAAGAGCGGCATCGACCAGAGGGCCATCATCGAGTTTGTGTGCGACAAAGAGCGAACAGGTCTCGAAGGAGACGAGGGAGACAACGGCGACAAGGAAGATGACAAGGACGACGATAAGGAGAAAGATGGCGATAAGAAGGAAGAGAAGCTGAGGCGCCGTGCCGACGACTCGAAAGGCAAATGCGAGGACAGCGACGCTAGCTTGCGATTCTGCGGATACGAGAACGAGACAGAGAAGGACAAGAAGATCCAGACACTGAGACTCGAGTGGAGGACACAATATGCCTGTGAGGACGCCCCGCCGGTTGACGGAGGAAGCCACTGGGGCTTCTTTGGATGGTTCTTCATCATGTAAGTCGCTTCTCCTACACAGGCGCGCAAAGCTAACATCAGTAGTGCGTTCCTCGCCATCGCTGCTTACCTCATCTTCGGCTCCTGGATCAACTACACCCGCTACGGCGCTCGTGGACTCGACGCGTTGCCCCATGGTGACACTCTACGCGACATCCCGTATATTGCGAAGGACTTCGCCCGTAAGATCGCAGGCACTGTACAGGGTGGCGGCAGTCGAGGCGGATACGCGGCTGTGTAAGCTAGAGAAAGAACTTGGGTGTTGGTTCAAAGCATTTTCAATGGCGTTCTTGCTGGATTCTTTTCATTCTTGGAAGATTCGGTCCTCTTGTTTCTCCACCTAGATCTGTACTGCTGTAGATGAGGCATGGCGAGTTATACACTACTTTTTTCCTTTTGCTTGAGGGTTTTGACTTATGTGCAGTGCTTTTCACGATATGTTGTGTAGGCACCGGAATGAGAATTCATGGACGCATGTTCTCTCGACTTTCGAACTGCAGGGTATAAGAAGGCCGCTCCTCTGGCCTAACATTTGTCTGCACTACTCAGTCCCTTGCCCAACAAAAATCTGCCATTGGTCTTCGATGGAGCAGTGGGGTACCACTAAAAGAAACTGATGGCCATGGCGATGATTTCGTCTTCTGCAGAGAATTGCAAGTTGTCAAAAGTCGATCTGATAGGAACCTATGAAGACAAACATGGCGAACGCATCGCGGAAAGGGAATATTGCAACTCGTCGAAACCCTGACTAGCTGCACTCATGTCTTTTCCACGGTTTGATGGAAGTATAATAATGGATTCGAGCTGTACGCATAAATAGATCGCTGGTCTTTCCTTCTAATCATTACTTGTCCTCCATTATACTTCAGATTTTGGTTCCAGCGCTTTAATGACGCAGGATAAATTAAGGCTGACCACTATGGCTTCTATGTCCTGTTCATGAGGTGTGAAAATAGCCAGATGAAGAAAATATAGAAAACGACGGGTTCTGTGGTACTTGGAAAGAGGTGAGCCAATGTGCTGCGACATTTCACCTATATATTTCAATCTCATGTTTCGAATCAGGTAAACCTATCGCCTATACGATATTTCCATCTCTCAGCCCCTCGCACGCTAGTTGTGGGCATTCCACTTCGCTGTGAGCTAGATGATGAAAGCCAGATACGCTAGCGTCCCGGGCTCGTCGCGCTAGACAGTCGGCAGCCTTACACTAACCAAACTAAGCGACTGTAGATCGCGATTGCCTGCATCATGCTTCAACACCTACCCGTAGACAAATCTCGCCTACGGCCGTGGCTTCTTGCCACTCTCACTCACACCCAAGGTCCCAGAAATCGCCCCGAACAAGTTCAGACGTGTCACTGTAACTGTGAGGACCATGACCGCTATCTCCACCCGAGAGCCGCCCCATCGTACCAATTACGATCCAGCAGCGTGAGTTTACCGAAGTCTGGAGCATCGCTGTACCACGGGCTTACAAGACTGGAGCAGGATGGCAAACGGACCGAGTGATGTAGCATTCTGCAACATTGGTGAAGACGAACGCGAAAGGGTGCTACAGCTGTACCGAGAAGCAAAAGTGTAAGCATCTTCAAACATGGATGCACGCTTTTGTTACTGACAGAATTAAAAAGCCCAGCTCAACGTATAATTCGACTTACAAAGGAGTGAGTATCTCCTCACCGCGTGTATGTCGTCAACGCTAACCAGCGCAGATTCGAACACATTACAGGCGAACTGACCGCCGAGAAAAAGGTGCCGATGGCCACGAGGAATGGTCAACAGAGACTTCGCAGATTACAGGAAGCTGAGAATCAGAAGCGGATCAGGCTTAACCGTTTGGTGGTACAAATTCCAGAGCTCCAAGAGTATGCGCAAATGCTAAACATCGCCTACTATTACTGACTTCCTTAGACGCATGCGAGAGTCAGCTAATGAATGCGCAACCTTACTGTGTACACCAATTGCAAACGCGATTTGTCAGTTTCTGCCTGCAGAATTGCGCAATCAAGTCTACGATCATCTCTGGGACCCGCTCGCCATCGATCTTACTGATGAGCAAATTTCGAGGTCTTCCCAAGAACACTCTCTCTCCACAGACTGGGTCCTTAAATTACCATTCTTCGCCGATGCCAGCTTTGTCGGAGAGCATTTTTCAAGGGAAGCGGCAATTTACTTCTTGCGCGTGTTGACGGACAGTGAAGTCGACTACGGTGTACTACAAGCTTACCTGCGCATGAAATCGGTTGGCAACATGGACCTACGCCCTGGAGAGATCATTCGTCGTCTCAGGATTGACGTTCCTTATCGGACTAACCCTTGTAGCTTTGCGTACGCTGACCTGAAGCGCAACCTAGAGAGCCTCTTGGATCTATCAGTACGGAATGACTTGACCGTCGAAGTCTTCCTTGATCGAGAATTACAGTTCAGCCGCAACTTCTTCCACATCATGGACATAATCAAACCCATTTATCAGACCCTCGTGGAGAAGGGTATGACGATCAAAGTACTCGGCTATCGCTTCTTCACGCCAGACTGGCGACAAGGCGTATACGACATAGGTAGACCCGAGCCAAAGCAACACTGTACGACTGCAGAGATACTGAACTGCTACTTCGATGGGACGACAGAAGAGTGGTTTGCGATTAAGGACGCCGAGATTGCTACACTGAAGAATCCGCGACGCAGGGAGAAATGCTACCAGGTTCGTGCAGCTCAAGAGCGCGCAACAATATGCTGACTCAACATGATAGGTCCTGGAGATCATGCAACACAATTTCGGAGACGTTGGTATTCTTGTTTGGGATGGAGATATACCACGCGTAACGTGGCCACATGGACGTCCGCCCGCGTATGCTAGACTAGGAGGCCTTTTCGGATAGTGGCAGAAGTGCACGATGCATTGACACTCTCATCAGGCCATGACAATCACGTGTTGCTGGCGCAGATACAGACACTGTATAAAGCTTTATCAGGCGGGTCGGGCAATACTACCAAGATGCCAATATGAATTCAACTCGAACGAACAGCAGTATCGTTCTCAGCTTTATTGTACTATAGCCAAATCAAAATCTTCAAATGGACACAACATGTGTTTCCAAAGCCGCAACGGGAATTTATGATGTTTGAGGCCATCTTCTTGTACACGCCATGTAAAATCGCCCACTGCAGCTTCTCACTTCCTTCCATGAAATTAAGCTGAAAATTACGATATATCCAAAATAACGAGTGTCCTCGTGATGACGGCTTTGCCCCTCCCTCTGGAATGCCAAAGCCAGGCAACCTTTGATCAAAGCTTTCACCAAAGGGTTGCATGACTGAAAGCCCCTTCCGTCTCTTGATCTCAGTCTCTAGTGCCTTCTCTTAACCCTTTCTAACTCCGATGTTCATACACGCTTCTTGAATCCAAAATCTAGAAAGACTAGGCTCATGAGAGATTGCCGAAAAATGTGCTCTTCATGCCGCCATGGGTGCGTTTCAATGACATCCAAGTTGCGGACATGAATCGATCTGAAATAGATACCTAGTTATTTATGTGTTTGGTTACAGGATAAAATGAGTCATGAAGCTGAACATGCGTTACTCACCTCACTGTCGCCATTTTTTGAAATGAAGGCTCAGATTCGCTCCTCCCATGTCGGACCTCTTTCTCTGCCAGGAAATATTCTTTTCTCAAAAGGCCGACATGGCTTGTATCATGCTTGCCATTCTCTTTCTCCAGAGCACAGAGATCGCGCGTATAATTGGACGCCTCGAAGATGAGATGCGCGTTCAATGCGGACTAGTAATTTGTGTATATAAGACCCGAGAGAAGCTGCCTACTAATTCCTCATAAGCTCATTCGCGCTCTCTAAACCATCGTTTGATACCGCCCATGTCTTTTTTTTCTCTCGCGAAAACAAAAACTAGAGCATGTCATGAAGTCTTTGGAGCACGGCCAAAACTAAGAAGCGATATTCCGTGAGTCGGGTGCTCGAGAGGGCCGTCAAAAAGCAGACGCGAGGAACTGATGGTGCTGCTTTCGCATGGGAGCGAGTCAACGTACAAAAAAAAAAGTAACACTATGAAGAACAAGAGGTTTACAGAATTCGCCCAATACCTTTTCTATGACATACGCACAACGACACTGGCATCAGAAGAGGATAAGCAGAGAGGCGCTGCCTCTGTCGGTGAAGGCAGGGTGGGCAACAACACGCAAGATGAGTCTACATATTGGACACGCGGAAAGCAAAAACCAGAAGATCAATGTCTTCCCCTGGTTCCCCTTGATCTTAAAACTCAAAACCTTGAAGGCCATGTTGCAATTTCAGAATGGTCATTTTGCATTATCAAAATGCTAGAAGTCGATGCGCTATGGCTTAAAGCGCTGGAGAGCGAATATATAAAGTCCAATCTCCTTTCCTCAAGACATATTCCCTCCGTGTTCGTGTATTCGAAACCAAAATAAAGGCTGGGCATATTCTGTGCCCGCTGGCTGTCTTGTCGTTTCTTAATCTTAAATGAACGTCTCACGGACATATGATTGCGTCGATCTCTTTTTCCAAAATCCTATCTAATGGCATCTAATGATCTGTTGAGACTGAGAAAAGGATTGAATTTATCACTGAATTACTATCAGGTCCCAGGGAGAGGCGGTTTAAATACTCTAACAGATCGCGGATTTACGTTGTTCCAAGACCCGAGACGGGTGATATCAGTCACGTGAATCAGTTCTTCACTGATTGATAGTATCTATACTGCAACATCGTATCCTCACGCAAGACCGAAAACCGGACATAACACTCACCCACGTCTCATAATATCTTAGACTCCTTATTTCGTCAAAACTCTCGCATTCTAACGTCCATGCAATAACTACAGCTTGCGACTCAACGTCTTGGTGTACTAGTACAATATTGCTCTTTCCCCACTTACTCCAAGCTATCTCGCTTGCTTTCTCGTACATCTAAAATTAAAATAATGTAAAATTTGCAATATATCAGCTTCTTTTGTCTTCGCTTACCACGAGCGCGTCGCTCTCTTCTTCCCGAAGCTGTAACAATAGTAGCTTACATATACTCTTCTTCTTAGACTAGATGTAGCAAAACTTGTTTTAAATATCTCTCCCTGCACATTTCTTCCCTGCTCACGAACTGTGACTTTTGTAGCACATCTGAGATTAAAAGACAAGACCGAATTATCTCATCTTCTAAAAAAGACAAAATAATGGAATTGTTTGCAAGCAATAGACTGTCATCAGACTCGAACCCTCGACCTTTCACAGGCGTCGACATGGGCAAAAATAGAATTTACTAAGCGCGTTCCGTAACCTGCATGGCCGGATCGTCCACTACACGATAGCGGAGACATGCGGAACACACAGGCACTACTTACTAACGCCTTTCTGTTTCTATTAGGAGTTTTTGAATTTAATTAGAATAAATACAGCTAAGCTTCTTGCTGAAAATGGACATGGTGAAGTGCATCTTGCTCTCTCGCTGTTACATCATGGCCGCAATTGAGATGACGTTTCATGGCTTCACATGCTGAAGGGCGGGTATATAAACTTGCTATTCCTACA
>Ga0265780_10008928_pt1 | contig 12109 bp, 18 predicted proteins | sample P1T30metagenome_FD_192432 | JGI IMG/M metagenome (GOLD analysis project Ga0265780, IMG submission 192432) | Plant litter microbial communities from East Loma Ridge, Irvine, California - P1 T30 | ecosystem: Environmental > Terrestrial > Plant litter > Unclassified | place: USA: California... | reverse complement strand
GTAGGTAGTAGTGGTCTGTGTAGTTTGAGTATAAGTGTTCTCTCCTGAGCGACTTGTATATATCGAGCTAGTATGGGATTGAGTGTTGTTCCCGTTGGAATCTCCAGGATGTTGTGCTAATGGTCGATTCGTTGCACTTGGCGGGCGGGAGGACGATGACTGAGTGTTAGATTGGGATGTTTCAAGGGTGATCACCGTACTGGCACTGATAGGATTCCGGAGAATAACCGAGACAAGTCATCTACCGGCTGAGGTGTGCTCTGCGCTGAAGCTCGCTGTTGAAATTGGGCTTGAGATTGGGCTTGAGGTTGAGTTCGGGGTTGAGATTGAGATTGAGCTTGGGGTTGAGCTTGGGTCTGAGCCTGAGATTGTGTAGGTGGGGCGCTCCCAGATTTCGCTCGGGGATCACCACATATCCTATCCATCAGCTACGGACAGAGACATTCGAATAACAACTCACCCGATGATGCTTGACCTAAAATCCTCCACTACCTGCTTTCCATCTCCAAAGTGTATACCAGTCTTGATCCCTATCATCAGTTCCGCCTCTAGAGGTGTAGCTCACCTTCTCCCCTACGCTCGACAATCAACATATCATCGACTGTTGGAGTCACTCGCATTTCATTCGGTATCAAAGGCCACAAGACATTCTTGATGGTAGCTCGATTGAGCATGTACAACGCATATTCCGGCTCTTTATTCCTGGATATCAGCCTTGACTTATCGTTACTTTAGAAACAAGCTCACCGCCTGACGAGAAACAAAGGACCTTCCTGTTTCTGCTTGACCCATTCATCTGCGACTTTATCGAATATAAAGACTGAACAGAAAGTACAAGTATTGAGGATCTGTTGGACGGACGAGTCGGCTCTTGTGACTGAGCGCCAATTGACTTGATCTCTATAAGCGATCTGAGCTTGCTCTTCTGGTGTAGCCATGAATGTAGATGTATAAAGGATAATAGAGGGTTGTCAAGTAGGTTGCTTTGGTTAAAGGAGGAGTTTCAGGCACGCACCACGATCGCGTCGGTTACTCAAGTACCACTTTGCTCTAAACTCGTCATTCAACGCTATGTGAGATGAGGCGGATCACACTAGGTCCATCTCGGCGCAACGTACTATCGGGTGCTCGTCTATATGGCACAGTCAATTCCCGCATACCTCCGTTCACACCGGAGGAACTGTCGATAATCAGAACCCGACTTTCCCCCACTCTGGATTGTAAACGTGGGGACCTTCCACCTCATACCGTCTCATTCGCAAAAAAGCAAGCGTCCGAAGCTGCCATCTTGATTCCGCTCATGAATATTGGGGATGAACCGCATGTACTTTTGGAAGTGAGAGCGGCTCATATGAGATCACATGCGGGAGAGATCAGGTAGGTCTTTCTTTGTTGATATAGCTGATATCAGTTTTCCAGGTGGAAAGATTGATGCGGTATGTTCTTCATATGTATGGGACTCCGACAGCTGATCTGAAGGAAGACCACTCTATTTCTGGCGCTGCTCTAAGGGAGACGTACGAGGAGCTAGGCATCCCTTCGGCTAATGTCGAGATTCTAGGCATGCTGGACAGACCAGAGTACAGTCTGGGGAACCGGGCTCGAGTATGGCCAGTGGTGGTACGACTTGTACTATCTGTCATAGGCCACGCTGATCGGTAGGGATTCGTACACGCCAAGCCCAATCCATCAATCGCATCAGGCCAGATCCTCCCCTCACTCCCACTCTCCTCCCTCATCAAGTCCCCAAATGAAGTATCCGCCGTCCTCCCATTCCCACTCACAGCGCTACACGACCATCATCGCCGGAGTATCCATCATTTCCGAGTCGACTCGCAAAGACCATACTATAGGTGGAGAGCAGGGGACCTGGTAGATCCCAAAATTGAGGCGGGATTGGAATTGTGGGGATTAAGTGGTTGGTTCCTCAATGTGCTCGCTTGGAGACTGAGATGGTTGGAGGAATTGGTCCCGGAGACATACGAGGGATAGCATGGGTGATGAATTACATGTATGTGGCAAGGTATGGTATATATGTATTAAAAAGATATTGTAAAACGGACAAAGCTGGGCGTGGACTTGACACAGATCACCACTCAGTGGTATCGCTCTCCCTCATCCGAAACACGAAACCTCTCGCCCTTCTCGCTATACTCCGATTCCTTCAGTCTCTTGATCATCAGCTTAGAACCGCCAGGGTACGAGGCTGACTTACCAAATACGCCTCTCGAATCAGGGCCGCTTCGGTCAACAACATCTCATGTTTACTCCTTGCAGCGTTCTCGGCAGGTGAAGGTGGCTATGATCAGTAAGACTCACTCCTGACTATTTCCGACTCACCTCTGACCAGAAATTGTCCCATCCACTATTTGCCGTACTAGGCGTAGCAGGAATTCCGGTAATGGTCCTACAATCACTCTCACTTCCTGAGTCCAGATCATCCTCCTTCTTCTCTTCCGCCATTGACGAGCTCTTTATCGCATGGCGATCGCAAATTACATGAGAGGCAGGACCTGATTTTATCAGAGGCGCCGAATTCAGCCTAGGGGGAGGAGCGGGGAAAGCGTCAAGTGTCATTTCAAAGGAAGACTTGCCGCACACTTTATGTCGTGGGATCGCGTTCGTAGTGTCTGACAAAGCGTGTCTACGTCGAGGTCTGGGTGGTGTAGGAGGCGAGGGGGTTTGTTTGCGTTGTTCTGGTGTAGGGGAATCGAGGAATGGAAATCGAGGTGGGGAGGGTGTTTCGGGTCTGGGGCTGAATATATCGGCGTACTTTTTTGGTTTGTATCTAGGTGGTGTGGATATTGATGCCAGCATCAATGGCTGCGGCCTGAATCCCGCGGACTGAGGCGACTGCGATGTACTGGTAGTGATATTACTATCGATATCGACTGTCATGACAAGGGGGCGGTGACAAGAGTCTGTGTACGGATAGCTTCAGTTAGAGAAGTAAGTCTCGTTTCGGGCTATACGCCGTTTACAACAAATGACAAGATAAGAAGGTCATGAGAAGTATATGAGCCTCATGTATATAGCTCCACCATCACATTGCTACACGACCCAATACCGGAAATCAAAGGACGCGACGCGAAAAAGTGTATACACACACTAAAGGTGTCCCTTCTGTCTTCTGTATTTGGGGTACCCCTTGATTGTAACGGGGTTACATGCTTCTATTACATGCGAAAAAAAAAGAGGAGTCCTGTGGTTTGTCGCTTCTGCATACAGCAATAATTGTCCTGGTTCTAATGGATGTTTGGAACACGACTCGTGTAATCTCAATTCCGTATAGTACCCCTGACCTGGAAACAATCGAACTTGAGGCTGTGCTTGCAAAGCCCTCCTCTACCAGGTCTCCTTGAACGGCCTGTAGAGTTAGCATTTTTTACAAGCAAGTTTTGACATGCAAGTTCCGACACGTACCTGATGTCAAGCTCGTGTGTCCATGCAGAACGGGGCTGATTAATCAAGGAGAGATAAGTCTGTATAATCAGATCGTCCTCGTACAGAACAGAAAGGACCTACTTCGGCGATATCCTCGGGATTGAGGCGCTGTACATTAGCACTGCCGTTTTTTGAGATCGTTAGAAGCGAACCTTTTCATCCTTATCCTCACCCATTCGTTCACGGAGACCAGGTGTATCGATCATCCCATCGACGATTACGTGTGAGACGTGGATCCCTTGAGGTCCGAATTCTCGGGCTAGGGATTGTGCTACTGCTTTCCTAGCGAACATTCCTATTATCAGTGATTGCAATCTTCATTCGATGCCTGTAAGATAGACAGGACTTACCAGGGGCCATGACGCTGAATTGTGCTCCGGATCGATTCGACATAGTAGCCCCGGTAAAGATCAATGTGGGATTCTTTCTCTCTTTCGAAGGTGGTTTCGACAAGACATTCTCAGCAGTCTTGAGTAAATGCGGAACGATAGCCTGTCCAAAAGTGAATGAAGCGACTCTACCATAAACCTTGCTCAATGCGGAGTGGACTCACGCAAAAGATTCTAAATCATCCCTAAAGTCCTTCTCGGTCTTGTCGAGGAATGAACCAGGATTATAGCCTCCTCCAGCATTGAACACCCCAACTTCGACTGATTGACCAGGCCATTTCTTCTCCATCTCCTTGAATGCCTCTTGGAGTGTGGCTTGTGATCCATCGGACCGGAGGGCAAGGAGTCGATCTTCTGGGATATCGAGTTCGAGCTTAGGCAACGAACCTGGTAATGATCGAGAGAGGAGCATGAGAGCGTGAGTCGGAGCGAGAGCCCGAGCTAGGGAGGCTGCTAGACCTGGTCCGGCGCCGAAGATTACTGCTATGGGTGTCGAGCCTTTCATGGAGAGTGGTTGATGCATCAAGTAAAAGGTGTAAGTAGTAAGCCGCCAACGACGAGTACGTCATCCGCCTCTTCGCCGAATGACCGGACAAGTCACACTTTATATATTGCATATTTACATTTGTTATCAACAAGCCTAGAAAAATCAGTCGGACTGAATCCCTCGAAGGCCAGACTGCTGGATGGAGACGATATTGTCTTTACAATGAATATCTGAAATCGGGATTTTTAAGATCGGTCAAATCTTCGAACGCCTGGGTGATCAGTATGGCCCGTTGAACTTAGCCTCCGACTTACGTGTAAATTCCGGTTCTGTCCATCGAGATGCTGCTGAGCGATATCTCGGTCTTTGTTTCTCCTGACCAACAAGACCCGCGTCACTAGACATAGCGTTGCGAAGGCGGTATAAATCCCAAGATGGATGTAGAGTGAGGGTAGGTAGCGTGGCGCCCAAGAGTCCCAGAACAATTGGGGCGCAATGGCGTTACCTGCTCCCCACGCCATGAAAGTCGAGCCGTACACCAAAGATTTCTTGGTCTGCCCAGCAATGTTTCTGGACATCATCAAGAACATCGCGGTATTAATGGCAGAGAAGGACTGCATGAGGATAAAGGCGATAAAGAGCCCAATGCGAGTCGACTCGGATGGCGCGACGGTGCAAAGGACGATCGTGCCGGTCGCGTTGATGAGAGTGTAGGCGACCATAGCGTATAGGGTGTTATTGGTCTTGTGAATGATGAGGCTGTTGTCATCAGGATTTGGCCACGAGTCGCGAAAGTATAGTGACTCACGCCATGAGCATGTAAAACATGACACCACAGAGGGACATCGGGATCTTGAGTAGCTGGCTGGTGAGAACATCAAAGCCAAAGGCACGATTGATCAAGAGCGAGTTGAACTTCGATAGACCACCAACAATCATTGTTTGCAGGATCGCAAAGAAAAACAGGCAATAGACAAATGGATCCTTGGCAGCTTCCCATGCTTGGTCCGACTTCCACTTCTTGTGTTGGAGACCTTGATTGTTGGACCGTACGCGCTCAACAAATTTGGTCTTCAGGTCCTCAGAAGCCCATTTGGCTGTTGTCGGGCTGTCGGGCAACAGGAAGAAGGTGACGACTACCGGTTAGTCGGTGTCAAATGTAAAGCACTTACTGGTTCCGATCGCCGAGAGTATAGCAAAGATCAAGACCACCCATTGCCAATTTTGAAGTGAGGTGTCTCGGACGTTGAACATCCCATATGCAATCAAGGACTGGATTGTGGTGCCGAATGCAAACATCGATTGCCAGATAGCCGAAACAATAGGCTGCTCTGATCGCTTGTACCATTGGACGGTAATTGTAATGAGGCAGGGATTGAAAGTCGATTCGAAGAAGCCCATCAGGGCCCGATTAGCAAGAATTGGAGGGATCGTTTTACTAAATGCAAGCCAGAAGCAAAGCTGCTCGAGTCAACTAGACTCAACGTCGAGGAGCTTCGTACTCACCCCAGTCCAGATGACCATCGATCCAACGAGAACTTTGGCGACAGGAAGTCGCCGAATTAGCTGAGCAGCCTATCATCCGTCAGTCTATATCGCGCATTATCCAAAGCCTGCTCACAATTGGTTCTCCCGCAAGAATACCAATCCACATGACAGTACTAGTGAGGGCATAGTCCTGGCCTTGAGCGTTGATGTCCTCGAGCCAGCCCATGATACTGATCGGGCCAAGGGCACCTTTGTCGAGAGCTTGAGTAAGATACACACAGCATAGAAGTGGGAGGACTCTGGAATGTCAGACAAAACCGGAATCACACTGCTGTCGAGATTTACCGAGTATTGATCATCCGTCGAAGGCGTTTATTCTCAGCCTCATCAATCACTAGATCCGTGTCGGTATAGCCGGCAGCATAGCTATCGACGACCTTCTCGTCCAAGTGAGCCTCCTTGACGCCGATGTCTTCTTCGTGGATCGTGTCGACCTTTGGCTGGGCTCGGGTGATATCGTCGCTCTCGTCGAGACGTGGTAGTGTTGTGGGGTGCGACATGATGTGAAGAGTGGATAGAGGATAGATATCTTGCTACATGGTCATATATATCTTAACGGAGCAGAGTCGAAAGCCCCACAGAGGATCATGAAGTTGCCTGCGGAATCCTCAGGAGGTACGTTCCCGGTCGGCTGTCCGAAGTCTTGGCATAACTCCATCCCCCGGACCGGGGTCGGATCGACATGTGGGGAATGAAGGCAGGCCCGACTGAGCGGTTGCCGGTGCAAGGTCAGAGTTGATGGAGATGCGGAGGCGGCTCGCTCTTGGGACACAAGTCGTGAATCTTGGCAAATCGACACAGGGACGATCCCCTCGGTCCGGAAAGACAGTCTTTACGGAAATGACGCGATCGCATAAGGTGTCAACCGGGAATGCTACCAAGACTAGCTAGGAAGCTGGTGTAGTCTATGGAACCGGTGTCCGGGTCCCCAAAGAGACCTAGACTGAGCATAAAATTGTCGTCACCACTCGCAAACATGTTTGGATCTGGGTGATCGGAAGCGGTCAAGGCTTGGTGATCCATTTGTGCGCGACGGTCTGCCAACTGTTCCCTCGTCCTGGCTAACGCTGACGACAATTCATGGCCCGAGCTCTCGAGTAGCTGTTCGACCTCTCGTAGTAGACCTTCGTTATCGATGGAATCGGGAAACGGTCAATCCGGATAAGTTACGCTGTAATATAGACATGCAGTGGCGAGGAGGGCATGACACAGCACTACTGCGCTGCCAATCGCCTTGGGGATGAGGTCGAGGCGCCACTCCTCCGTCAAGCAGCAGAAGATCATTTCCTTCGATACTGATGCCGCCATGATCATGGCTTGTATCCAAGTCTCGGCGATACCGTCAACAATAGATGGCAGGGGCAAGTGATAGATGGCCCAGACATTTCTTGCAGTTGACCACCATTTGTAGTAGGTGATGTGTGAGCTCATATACGACAAGGATACCATATCTCCTGTACGTCAACAACGATCTTGAGACGGAGCTCACCGCTTTGGATCAACAGACTCTGCTTCAGCGCCTGAAGCTCGTCGCAGACTGCGCGAGTAATCTCGTTGCTCCGGATCAGGTCGGAATGATTGACAAAGATGTCCATCTGAATTGACTGCTAGTTACGAACGTGTCGAAAGAGGATGTCTAAACACTGGTGCTCCCATGCAAGATGACGATCTCCGTCGCACTCAAGGCCGCTGTCTTTGAGAAAAGCCAGGAGCTCTATCTGATTATCGTCGATAAGCGTCGGGGGCGCTGCACCTGGCGCTCGGCTCAATGTGAACCTGACATCGGCATAAGCAGACAAGGGTGACGGGACACTCACCAGGCGGATCGGTTGATGACGCTCATGAACCAACGAGCATCGCTCAACTGCTGTTCTACATGACATATCGGGATACCCGATTGCAAGTTACGAAGTAGCCGACCGATAAACACAGTCTGGCCAATTTCCCGGACTTGCCCATACGCGAGACCGATCATTCGAAAAGCATCGAGATCCGGGGATGAATTGGGGGCCGAAGAGGTGTTGGAAGGGAGCAACGACATGACGAATGCGGCTATAATGCCCTCCACGCTTGGGCGACAGCCCTGATTGTATGCGATGATGTTGGCGTGAACTAGATGCTCTAAACGCAGAACTTGGTCGGGTGTAAACATCGCGAGATTTCCTAGACATCGCGTAGCATAATAGAGAGAAGCAGACAATAGGAAAGGGTGTTGGGGTAGAGAGCGTTGCGGAGAAGCAAAAGATGGATGCGGACAGATGCACGAAAAGTGGTGTCTGAAGCTATTTCCCATTTAGTCAGGACACTGTATGTGGTAGAGTCAGACACGACTCACAGAACATAAACTTCTTCCGCACGACGCTTAGTGATAATACCTTCAGCTATAGGATCTCGCAGTCCTTTCTCTTCTTTGCCCAGAATGCCCCTGTCGATCCTGCCAAACGTCTCCGGATCAGCAGTCCTCCTAAACCAGGCTTCGTCTCGGTCTTCGTTGGCTTTGCCCTCGGGATGGCTTTGTGCAGCATAAGCTACGCCCTGTCGATTTGTTTGCATATTGGTGTTTGTAAGGGTTGTCGAGGGTGACCAGGCGGCTACTCGGTTTTGATCGGCTGTAAACACATGGGGAGAGCGGTACGTTTGCCCAGGATCGAGGGTATAGTCGAAAGGAGCCATGGCCATCGGCGAAGAGCGATTCCATAAACCGTCTTGCATCCGCTTCAATTCCCTCTCCAGCTGTGCCATACGCTCAACCAGAGTAGCGTTTGCTATATGATCCATCAAAGCATGTTCAGTGAAGTTTGCGTCCGCTGAGCTAGTTGCTGCGAGTGGGACAGGTTCTTGGGATAGTAGAGAGCAGCTAGTCCTTAGTTGCTTGCATCGATGGCATCCGTCTCGATCCACGAGATCGCATTTGGATCGTCGCGCCCGACATGCGTCACAAGCGAAGACGCCTTTGTTACGGGCTCTCTTGGTCTGCACATCAGCTCCTTAGTTCTGATGGTAAGCCATACTTTCCTCTGGCCCAACCTGCCCTGCGCATCTTCCTGAGGGGATTGCATTCCTCGATAGCCTTTTGATGCAGGTCCACGGTTGAGCGTTGCGTCTTAGGCAGTAAGAGTCTTACACTCGAAGGTCTTGGGGAGTTGGCAACGCCAAGCGGAGTCACGTGACGACTAGGCGAGTCCTCAGGTCACCGCAGGAACAGTGCCAAGCCCGCCGAGAAGCGCAGGTCAGCGCAGGTCGTCGTGCTGGCAACCAAAGGTGCATTGTTCCCTTGACCATTGATCAGCCTCTCTCTCGCAATGCAACGAACTCGACTACTCGACACCCCACTATCATGCTCAAGCCAGTCAGCAACAAGACGCGTGAAGTGACATCCTTGAATGGACTATGGCGATTTGCCGTGGATGACTCTCGAATGGAGCGACCGTGGACAGCAAAACTCCCTGGAACAACCGAGTGCCCCGTACCTTCTTCTTACAATGACCTTTTCGCAGCAAGCCCCATACGGGATCACGTAGGGACTGTATGGTATCAGCGAGATGTGCGTATACCTCGGGGCTGGGATGGTCAGCGGATCTTCATCCGAATTGGAGCAGCCACACATGAAGCTGAGGTTTACCTGGATGAACAGCTTGTCGCCTCGCACATTGGCGGCTATACACCATTCGAAGTCGAGCTTCCCGCGAACACTCTGTCAGGTGACGAATTTCGATTGACCATCAAAGTCAGCAATATTTTGACGAATACCTCGATACCGCCAGGAAAGATCTCGACGGACGAGCTCGGAGACTCAACTCAAACATATTGGCACGACTTTTTCAACTATTCGGGCTTGTCGCGAGACGTCTTACTATGCTACTGCCCCCCTGGGCGGATCGATGACATCACTGTCACCACCGATGTCCGGGGATCTACTGGAGTCGTGTCAGTCGATGTACGAACGATCATGTCTGAGGGAATGAGGACACAAACGACCATCGTCGACCAAGATGGCGTGATCATCTCGAGCCAGAGAGGCTGTGGTCCGATCGAGATTCCTGGAGCACGATTGTGGCAGCCTGGGTCTCCCTATCTCTATACTGCTCACGTTGAGTTGTATCATGGCGACAAAGTACACGATGAGTATCACCTGACTGTCGGCATACGGACGGTCCGCGTCGAGGGGCATCAGTTCCTCATCAACAACGTACCTTTCTATTTTAAAGGTTTCGGCTGGCACGAGGATCGACCGGTCAGAGGGAAAGGTCATGATTCAGTATGGATGGTACACGATCTCGAGCTCATGAGGGCGTTGGGCGCAAATTCGTTTCGGACAGCACATTACCCCTACGATGAAGAGGTTTACGAATACGCGGATCGTCATGGCTGGGTCGTGATCGACGAGACACCGGCAGTCGGTCTGAACCTTAACATCAAAGGAGGTATATTCGGGTCTGAACCGCTCAAGACATTCGGCAAAGATTTTGCCAATGACGAAACTCGAAATGCCCACTCCCGAGCCATCACTGAAATGATTCAGCGAGACAAGAATCATCCTTCAGTCGTCATGTGGTGCATCGCCAATGAGCCCGACGCAGCTCTGGATGGCGCATTCGAATACTTTGAACCGCTCACCAGGACTGCCAGACAGCTCGATCCGACTCGCCCCTTGATCTATACGAATATGGTGAGATCGCAACCCGAGACCGACCTTATTGCCAAATTATTCGACGTGATTGGCATCAACAGGTACTATGGGTGGTACACAGAGACTGGCAATCTGAAGCTGGCTGCTCACAAGCTAGAGAAGGAGCTATTACGATGGGGCGAGACTTACCACAAGCCGATCGTGATGTGTGAGTACGGCGCGGACGCCGTTGCAGGTCTTCATTCAATGGATGGTATACCTTGGTCAGAAGAGTTTCAAGCCAAGTTCCTCGAGGCGTATCACGAGGTATTCGATCGATTGGACTTTGTCCAAGGAGAGCATCCTTGGGCTTTTGCCGATTTCTCTACGGGACCAGTCGTCTTTCGAGCGGATGGCAACAAAAAAGGGATATTTACTAGAGATAGAAAGCCAAAATTGGCAGCGGGCGTGCTTCGGAAAAGATGGCTCAATTCTTTGTGACTATCGTAATATGCATCTCAAAAGCTACCTGTTATGTGTTGCCCATTGACTCGACGAGTGAGTGATTGTGATGCATGAGCTGTTCTGGGTATTTGCCGGATGGACTCCAGATTGAAAGATGCCCAAAAGCTCCGCGGTGATTCGGCTATACGTCATCTTCTTGATCTTGAAGTTGACTTCTAATATTATCAGGAATGTCGGCACCGTGCTTGCTCACCCCTCATGCGTACAGCTCGTCGACGTGCGGATACTGTACCCCTTCAGGTAGTAGAAGCGAGAGATCCAGCTCGAAGAAATATGGTCGTGAGTTCATCGGTTTGAGGAGTGTGATAAAGGCTGATGGTTAGTCGAGGCTAGCCAGATGTCAGTTCAGGTATCTTTACCATTTCAAGCCATGGCATGAGCTGACTGATAGTTCTACCAAGATCTCATAAACCGAGGATGGCGCCGATCTGGCGATTATGTCTATCGACCAGATATGGCCAGGACATGTTGTCCGCAATACACTATTCGACTTGATTCTACCCAGTTCAAACCGGACAAGAAACATCGTCAGGTGATCAATCGGTTCAATCGATACCTCACAACAGGCGAGAAACCGGGTGCAGCTAGCGAATCAAATACCAGTGCTAAGGGGAAGGGTAAAGGAAAAGGAAAACAGGAGTCAAGCTGGATAGATACATTACGCGAGTGTCAAGCTGGATACAGCACCGAGAAGGATCAGAAACATACTTTCCGAGTACGTCCTCAATCTAGTGGAGGGGTGGGACTGATGACAGACGGAACTTGTACCTGCAAAAGCCACTCCAGAGACATTTGAGCTGTACAAGAAATACCAAGTTTCAGTGCATAACGACAAACCCGAGAAAGTGAATATGAGGGGATTCTCTCGTTTCCTGTGTGATAGTCCATTAGGCGTATGTCTCCTTTTTTGACCAAGCTGATGGTAGAAACAAGCCATCAGATATAAGGGAGATTCCAAGAATCTACCGGATAGCTATGGATCATATCATCTTTGTGAGCCCCTACTCGAGGGATGAAAGCTAAGAGATAGTGTACAAGGTCGACGATCAATTGATTGGAATATCAGTAATTGATATCCTACCATACTGTGTCTCGAGCGTATACTTC
>Ga0265780_10008927_pt1 | contig 12109 bp, 17 predicted proteins | sample P1T30metagenome_FD_192432 | JGI IMG/M metagenome (GOLD analysis project Ga0265780, IMG submission 192432) | Plant litter microbial communities from East Loma Ridge, Irvine, California - P1 T30 | ecosystem: Environmental > Terrestrial > Plant litter > Unclassified | place: USA: California... | reverse complement strand
TGGAACGTTGGAAACTGCGTTGACAGGCCTCATCAGCGCTGCTGCCGAGACACCTGACCTTGCAAATACTGAAGAAGCGGTCCACGATCTGCTCGAAGACATCAAAAAATACGTCAAAGTTGGCATATGGTTATGTAAAGGTCAGACCAGGTCATCGGATAGGACAGCCGAATCCCTCGCCGACAGAAGAAAGTCCGCCTACGGGGAAGTCTGCGAAGGCAATCTCGCCCTTGACGAACTCCTCTGGCTCGATCTCATCGACACAGTCGTCCGACTCATCCGCGACACATCCACCGCCGTCGCCGATCTCGACTCCACAACATCATCCACCGACCCCTCCCACACCTCCACAATCGACACAGCCCGCATCGTCTCAACCCTGCGCTCCTCCGTCCAACAAACCTTCTCCGCCCTCCTCACATCCACCACCATCCCACCCAACAAACAGCCCCCCACCACATCTACCTCAACAACAACCCGCCCTCCCCTCCGCCACACCGCATCCCAACCCCAATCCAACCCCTCCTTCCTCCGCATCCTCCGCTGCTTCCTCACCCGCGCGACGCTCACATACTCACCCTCGCTCGCACACCTGCGCTCCGTACTCGCCGAAATCTTCGCAGCATACACGTTTGAAGAAACGATCCTCTCGCTCGCGAACCGCTTCCTCGATAAAGAAGGCTTCGAAAACGTGCACGAAGTCACCGAGCGGAGGAAGAGAGGCTGGCGGCCGCGCGGACAGGTGTGCGAGGGGTGTACGAAGAGGTGTTGGGGGCCTGGCACGGGCGGAGGCGTGTGGGCGGCGTGGGAGAGAAAAGAAGCAGAACGGCGGGCGAGAGGTGTTGGTGTGGGCATGGATGAGGTGGGCGGGAAGAGCAAGGGGAAGAGACCAAGTGTGGCGGAAGGAGTTGATGAGGATGCAGAGAGTAAGACTGAGGATGGAGGGAAGTTGGTGCTTTTTGCGTGCAGGCATTTGTGGCATAAGGCGTGTTTGGAGGATAAGATGGAGAAGGAGAGTGCTGGGGAGGAGGGGAAGGGCAGGGTGAGGTGTTTGGCTTGTATATAGCTGTGGGGGAAGATAGGGGAGGGGTTATGTATATCACGTTTTCGTATAGTAATTTCATGCGTAGCTGATGGACATGGCTTTGATAATGATGGTGATGTTGAGCATCAGCACACCACTGTTTACACTCAACGCTGACATGGCACCACACCCGCCCCAAACTCTCCTTTCCCCAACTCTCGGCTCAGAACACGCCGCCATCCACTGCCTCTATAACTCTTTTGTTCCCGCACAGCTCTCCGCGTAATCATGGTCTCTGAAGAGCCCATTTTTGGTCGCCAGCAAAGAACACATAATACGTCGCTCTCGCTATTTTGTTACATCCTTCTTTTCGGCATCATTGGAGTAAGCGAGGAGGAGGCGTGAAGAGAAGGCTTATATACCTCAAGCTCAAGCACCCAGGAGAAGCGCAAGATGTGCGCTCGCAGACGTCGGTTTTTTGGCCGCGAGCCGATCCGCAGAGACGGCATACCTTGAACCTACTCGCCATTTTGTAGATTCTTGCGGCAATGCCCGGAGACATGCACTGACCCAGTGTGCGATGTTGTCACAACATGAATTGCCTGTGCGATGAGTTGATGGAGGATGAGTCCTCAGCGGAGGTATGTGGTACTGATTAAGCGATTTTGGAACGAGGCGGGCATGTATGGGTTGCGTTGATGTTTTAGTTTCTGAGAGATAAGACATGCAGTGACAAGCGAATAGCTTTTAGTCGCCCGGAGTTTGCGTCGAGTTCAGTGTTAGAATGTTATCGAGAGGAAGACCAGGAAGAGCCAGACATGACGTGAAGATTGTGTCGTTCTCAATCCCATTTCATAGTAATCTGGTTATTTTTGGGAGGCGGGGCAAAGCGTGGTCATAGTCAGAGAGATTACTGGTCTTTTTTTTGTGGTGGGAGGAGAGCGCAGACATAGCCCAAGGCTGCATTACTATTAGAAAAAGACAGAGATGGTGTGCTTGCAGGGACGAGGTTGGAAGAGCGACCACGGCTCTCATATATGTCTATCCCGACAAGAGTCTTGCCTTACGATTTTGGAACATCTAGTTTGAATTGGATCTTAGGAGCTCGCGTAAACAGAGGGAAAGCATCTCATGAACAAAGGCTTTGATCTTTTCTAGGCGAAGAAAAAAGACATAATTGTGTAATGTTGTACTTTTTGTACTTCTCCTAGGATAGCAAAAGGTGTGGCCTTTCAAAAGATAGCTTTGGAGAGCAGTGCGGTACTTATACACTTCGATGGCTGGCAAACGATGGTCAGGTTCATAAAGAAATGGACATTTGGTTTTTGCAAGAGATCCGAGACTAGCACATCGGCGCCTCTGTTGTGGGATTTTCGTGCCTTGTTGCAGACATTCCTCGACAGAGATTTTGTTTTTGACAGAAAACCACAATCGTAATCAGGCTGTTAGGAAGGTTCAGAGACATTTCAAAAAGAATATAGTGCGTTGTACGCAAACGCTGCTATTCACACACGCCTGCATAAATGATATATACCCTGAACTAAAAATAACACAAATATCACTTCAAAACCTCCCTACCCTGGATTCGAACGCGGGAGCGGGGGCAAAAAAACTCGCAAACCTTACACAGTTTGTCTTGCAAGTCGAACTCAACTTAATGGGTTAACCCTATCTCGCGTCTCATAAATTGCTAATATACATATTTTCGTGCCGCGAGACCAGCGCAATCCCCAAGCCATGATGCGTCGTTTTCTGGATTTTGGCTCTGTTCTTTCAACGTGCTCAATGATTTCTCTCATCAACCATTCTCTGACTCATGGCTGACATGAATGTACACGACTGAGTTCTTTTGACGAGAGGGGTACAGAGCGGACAAGACGGACAAAACACATCGGTCCTCTCTTGTTTTGGTTTTTGAAAAGACGCAGAACATTTCAATGTACTCGGGATTATTTTGGTAGCACAAGAAGAAATTTTGTGTGATGAAGAACAGTAGAAGGAGTGAGAAGGAGGAGGTTCATATACCTGCACCGACTTCCCTCATCCTAGCGTCCAAAGTCTCAAAAGCAGAGGACACATGCACTCCTTCTCGCGGGCGACGCCACTATTATGCTTGCTGGTCGCATGTTTTTGAATAGGGCCATAGGTGGCCTTCGCTCTTACTTTGCTAGATCGAGAGCTCGACGGAGACATTGGTCATCAAGAACACGGTCCTCATCTCTCCCCATACAGCCGACTCTTCTTCTGTTTCGACCTCGCAGAAACACCAAGTAGAAGCAGACATGACATCTTCGTGCTCCCGTTTCTTATTTTGAATGGACATCGAGCAAAAGCACGGCTGAAGACCTTGGGTCCAGAAGAGAGCAACACAACATTGGTCTGTATGTTCACGTTTTCTTCCAGTCTCCGTAGAGAGAGCATGGTAGAGCATTTTTGGTAGAGAGTGGCGCAAGGCAGAAAATCATGTATCTTTTATGTCTTCTTTTTTGAACTTCTGGCGACAGAGTCGATGAAAGACATCAGTCTTTGCTCCGTGTTTTTCGTTGGGGAGCAGAATACATTTAGTTTTGAGCGTTGCATTTTTGGAAAAGCTGAAATTGCCCAAGGATGTGTGTGAGCAAGTAAAGCACGTCGAGGGCGGTTTATATACCCGTCCCTCCCTTCTCACAGCGCGCCACGCCCATCATCACTACTTACGCAAAACCTCACAGCAAAAACACGTCGTGTACAAGTATTTCAAACGCTCGGTATTATTGCGGCTCCTGCCGAATCATATACAATGCAAAAGCAGAAACAATGCAGTTCTTGATGCCCTATCCCAATGCATCTCCATTGTACCCATAAACCGCCATAGCCTTTGCCCCCATGTGTGAAATCTACCCTAAGTATTTACAAAAAGAAGCTCCTCGAACTCAACTCTTCAACCATTACGATGCATTACCATACACAATTTTTCTTTCGTAATATCATAGCTTACCACACCGCTTCAAACCGAGAATGAATGATAGTGAGGCTACTGAAACCGATTTGATCGACCCGACTTATGCGATCCATAGCTCGACCGTCTACTTGACTGAACTGGCTGCTCTCCCTGAGAAGATCGACGAGAGTACGACCGCAGTGCATCTCGCGCTTGTGCTCGATCGAAGCTCGCTCCGTACAGTTGCGTCGCTGGTGGCCCTCCTTGAGACTATCGTCGAGAGTATGACTGCTGCTGTGCTTGTCGCGCTTGTGCTTGATCGAAGCTCGCTCCGTACGGTTGCGTTGCTGGCTGCTGTTGCCCATATTGCATCTGCTGTTGCTGGAAGTACTGGCTTTGCGGCGTCTGAGGAGAAGGCGATGCCCATCCGCCTGGCATTGCATTCGTGTTAGGCGTCATCATTGGCTGTTGAAAGTAGCCTTGGCCTTGGAACATCTGTTGTGGAACCTGGCTCGGGCTAGAGTACGCCATAGCGACCATACCGTGAGGAGTACCGGGTCCAGTTGGCATTCCCATGACACTTGGAGTTCCCATTGGCATGCCCATTACACTTGGAGTTCCAACTGACATGCCCATGACACTCGGAGCACGGGAAGGCGCACCTGCGTAGCTCCCATATGCGTATTGGCTCTGTGCCATGTTTGCCTGCATTTGCAACTGCTGCTGTTGGTGCATCTCGAGCATCTGGCGTTGACGCGCTTGGGTTTCAGCCGCCTGCTTTTGCTGCTGAGCAAGCAAACGACGATCTATTTCTGCTTGCATAGCGGGGGAGTGGCCGATGCGAGCGGCTTTGGCAGCAGCCTTCTCCTTCTCACGGGAGTCAATGTATCCGGTCAGTCCCTGCGAGGGTTGCTGCTTCTTGTGTTTGGTGACACCTGACAGCAATGGAGTGCCTGTCATGCGAGCAACCTGCTCTTGCTCTTGTGCTGACAGTGCCGTGGGCCGGTAATCCAAGATCGCATCAGCGCCCCGAGATTGTGGGCGACTCAAAGGCCGACTGGGAGGTCGGACAGCACCTGGAGAGCCCTCAGGTGTTCGCTGCAGATGCGTCCAGTCACCAGATCGTTGCCGTCCTCCGAGGGGTTCGGGAGTGGATCGACCATGACCGTAAACATAGTTTTGCGATTGATTTGCACGATGTTTGACCCATTCTTCTGCATCGAGCTTTGGCCTGCTATCCTGCTGTTGCTGCTGCTGTTGTTGTGATGCTACCGTGACTGGCTGCCAAGCAACGCTTCGCGAATCCGAAGCATTTGCGGAACCCGACCCGCTCCGCATATGTAGCATTGTGCTTGGCGTCGTCCTTCCGGAGATGTATGAATGGCGTCGCTGCTCATTAGGGGTGATTGCGAGATTTTCTCTTGACCGCGAAAAGCTGCCGTCGTGCACTTCTTGGGTCATAGTACCACTGGTACCGGGCCGCTTGGCCTCTAGAGGAAGAGAGTACGTAGGACCAAAGTCGAAAGCTGGCACGTCTGCTGATGGCGGGTGTCGATTGGCGACGACCTGCGAAGCCTCCTCCTCCTCTACATCTGACTTGAGTTTGAGGTTAGGGTCACCAACGACTCTCAGTATGCCGCTTCGGGGGCGATCCTGAGGTCTACTGGGCAGTTTGCGGGGTTGAATCTCCTCGCTAGCAACGCTTGCATAATCAGGGGTGGAGCTTGAGAGGGCATCGTCATCGTCGTAGCGACTACTAGATGTGCTTTGTTGTCTGTGTAGCAATGCTTCTTGGTGGTTGAGAGCGTCGAGGGCTTCGAGATCAACTATCTCGTTTCGTAAACTGTCGAGGTTTGAGCTGTTGGTCGAGCGAGCGTCATCCTCTTTCGAGGGAGAAGGGGACCGACCTGGGACTGGTTTTCGCTGGACGTGACCGCCGCCGCTACCAGAATGCGGACGATGCGGGAGCTCCTCTTGCCATTGTTGCTGCGGCATCTCCACGTGTTCAGGCACTGGAGGAGGTGCAGGTTCATATGCAGGTGATGGCTGGACAAACTCAGCATGCTCCACGTAAGGCGATGCTGGTATCGTCGCCAGCCGACTGTTAGAGTTACGGTCTGTTGGCGGAGGTCGGGAGGGTGCGCTCAGATGCATCTGTTGGCCGTCGCCACCGTAAGCATTGTAATCCGCGCTGCGTCTGCTTTGAATGCTCTCTTGGCTTCTCCAAGCAGCTGCAGCACCGGCTGCCGCGATACCTGGATTGTTGGAGGCATCGGCCATCTGTTGATATGTTGCAGGGTCTACATCGGCGTTTGGTATCATGGCAGACGCCAAAGTGGGTCGGACGGGTGGCTGCTGGTAAGGCGCATGCTCAAGAGCTGGTGGCACATCCACCGGTCCATGCGGCGGAGCAGACGGTGCGATTGGAAGCTGAGGCAGATTGCTTGGATCATGGATTGGGCTCTCGTCGCTATCGGAAGCCTAGCGGTAGTGAGCCTGTCCATTCTGAGGACCGCCGTTGAAGGACGCATGTGGTGGTGGTGCGGGTGGGAGATCACCTCCATCCACGCCACGACCATTTCCAAGACGTGAAGGCACGCCCTGATACTTGTTGTAACCCTGAGCCTCGGATACTGATCGCTGATGCTTAGGAGACGCGAACGGAATTGCTGCAGGAGCGGTCCCTGAGCGTGGCGGGCCTTGAGGCTCAAAGTCAACACGCGCTTGTCGACTTGGGGATGAGCGGCGAGTGGATGGATTGGAGCGGACCGAGCCCTGATCGTCAAATCGTAGACTGCTGGTGCGCATGGAACCAGCGCCAGTGGCACGACTGACGGTGTTTCTTCTGATTGCCCTAGAACCAGGAGAGTCGGAGTCGCCCGAGTTCATGCGCGTCGAGGTGAGCTCCTTCAACTGTTTGCGCCATTGGCGTTCGGACCAGGTTGAGCTGCCATCAGTATTAATGAGGCCGACCACGTCCCAGATCTCCAAGTAGCCATAGCGTCTGCCAGAAGGCATGCCGAACATGAGACCGCGTGAGTCCAACACATCTGCGACAAGCTTCTTAGGCCGTCCGTAGAGGTTGAATGTGTCGAAAACAGGGAAAAGATACTGCAGCATAATCTCGAAGCCGGTGATGGCAGGTCGCACTTCAGGCATGACGAAAACAAAGCCCTCAGTGGTGCTCTCGGGGGTGGAGTGGACCGTGATTTTACCTTCGATCTTGACCAGTGTCGATTGGTCAATGAGTGGCTTAGACTGCGGGTAGATGGCATAGCACGAGTACGCGTCCTTGACTGTTGCGATGGGCTTTGTGTTTTTCTTGATCTTCTTAGAGTCGTAGAACTTGATGTCGCCCTTGAGGACTGCCTGTTTGTCATATACGTTGGATTTCTTCTGCGTCTTCTGCAGCTTCGCGTATTCCTTCTGGTCCGGCGGAGAAACGACGCACCAGCAGCGGCGCCAGGGAGTTCCGGCACCAAAACGGACACGCACCCAGTCGTCGTAGGGCGCGGCTTGACGGTCGAGCAGGGTGCGGATGTTGTTCAAGGTCTTACCCTTGCCCGCGATAAGTGCTCCGGTATACGCTTCAGACAGACTCGTGTGCTCGTACATGGCGAGGCGGATACCAGCGGTCCATTGCGTCAGGGCGTGGTACGAGTCGAAATGGAAAAGGTACTTGTTACTGGCAGCTGTGGATACGCTGAGGATGTTGTCGAGCTTCTTGCCGTCCTTGAGCGTCATGGAGGGGATCTGGCGTGGGTCAGTGCTGCGGCAGATGGGCTCGCCACCAGGACACTTACCATGTGAATGGCGGCATCGGTGAGGTTGATGAATGTCGGCAGCACCTCGGTGTCGCCACCGGCCTGGTCAAGGGCGCTGGCGTCCCATAGCGAGAGAATGGTGCCCACGAGCTGGACAAAGTACTCCTGCCATTTTCTGTCTGGCGCGGGGCGGCCACCTGCAGGGTGTCAGTGTCACCAACGGTGATGATGATGCAGTTTGACGTACGGGCGTCCGTGTCGTGGAACTTGAGAAAGTAGCCCTCCTGGTATAGTTTGTTTGAATGACTGTTGAGGAAAGTAAAGATGCGTTGGAGCTCGGGGAGCGTGTCTGCGCCGACCTCCATGACGGGCGGCTGGTATGTCTGGATCATAGACATGGGCCGCGAGGAAGGGCGCGAGTCGGTGGAGAACTGGCGCTGGTGGTTGGGCGAGGGCGATGCACGCCCGTTGTTGTTATACGTGTCGAGCGCGGTTGCCGACAGAGCAAACGAGGGAAGAGCGGGTGACGACGGCCCCGGTGACGCTGTGTTGGACGGCGGCTGTTTCTGCAGGTGTGCATTGCCTCCCCATTGCGACATAAAAGACAAAACTGCAGGTGAAGGCGGAATTAGCCCATGGTCTTAGACACACAACTGGGGCGAGCGAGCGAGGACGGCATCGTGGTGAAGTACAGGCGCATTTGTTTACCTCTCTTGGGTCGTCCCATGGTGAATGCGGCGCCCACGGGCAGTTGGGCACTTGGTTCCGTCCAAACGGAAACTTCGCTCTCGTACAGGGCACACGGCAGATGCAGTCGGCGCGTGGTCAACAGTACTAACGGTCAGCCGTGCAACACCGCGGATACACCGGCAAGCAGTACAGAGACAGGCGATGACTCTATCACAGCTTCGAGTAACGACCGACGGGGGAGATGCTGCTGCGAGGCAAGGGGCTGGAGGAGATGGAGGTTGGAGAGGGGCAAAAGAGCGACGCAGTGCTGAATGTATGTAGTATGGACGTATGTGCTTCTTAGTCCACGGTCCGTCCGCAGTGGAGCCCTTGGGGGAGGAATTCTAGGCAATGCGACAGGCAAACAATGACGTTGCCAAAGGATCGACGCCCTGGCGGTCCTCAAGTAGAGACGCGCTGACGACTAACGTGATGCACACTCCAGCCACAAGACCATCAGACCATCAGACCATCACGATGAAGACGTGTCGCTCGTGCTTCCAACAGCTGTCGCATCGCATCTGCAACACCTGCTGTTGAACAATTCCGTGCTGGGTCCCATCCTGGCCGCCTTCATGCAGCCAACACGGTCCGCCGCGAGCTTACTCAATTGTTTCTCGTATTCGACCACGCTGGGCTTATGAGAGACTAATCGAAACCGTCGTCCGCGCGGACCATCCGGCACTTTGGGTAGCCCCATCTGGACATGATGATGGAGGGCATAGTGGCTGTGCCTGAGGCCGGAGGCCGCGTGTTTGTTGCCAAGTACAAGGAATGCAAATGGTTGCACGCAGCTGTCAGAGCAACATCCTAGCATGCATGCAGACATTCTGGGGCCGCATAGCCGAGCCTTCAGGTACCGGTACATGAAACATGCGACCCTCGCACCTCTGCAGTCTGTCGAGCTGCGAACACATCTGGGGACACTGGGAGAATTTATTCGAGAAATCCGGCATCGCGGCCCATGGGTGGTCTGGAAGCTCGGGTTAGCGTGCAATCGACTACGCATCGACCTACCGTGTAGACGCGGGGAATAGCTAAACTTAGTGGCAATAACCAGGTTTCTATTCTCCAATTGCTCGTATCATCTCTCTCCTTCACGTCCCGTGTTTTCGCGGCGAGTTGTGGACGCCGACCGCGAGATGAGAGCGAGTGCACGTGACCTTGGAGCAGCCTTGGCGTCAGCGCGTCACCCCACAGAACACCAAACACGCGTGCATGACAGCTGCATGCCTGCGCACGACATCTGGACAATTCAGATCCGTATCTTGCAGCACGGACACTCGCTCAATCCTTTCCTTCAGGTCTTGTCAACGCCAATCTTGGGCATTCACGTCTAGTTTGGTCCGTCGCGTAAGCCATAGCTCCAGTCGCGTCACGCAAGACGCGCATCCACTAATTGCTTCTGCAGTAGCAGCACATTTGTTACTATTTCACGCATCCAACACAATGCCTCCACGCAAAAGCATGGAGCCTCCTTCAAAGAGACGCCTCGACAGCGAAAGCGACAGCGTTGATCAGAGCGTGACGTCAGACGTCGCGACGCCCGAAACTGCCTCGAAGAAGCGCAAGGTCGATTGGGCCACCATCGATAAAAAAAACATCTTCCCTGGCTTCCAATTACGCCCTGCGAAGATCAAGACGCCGAAGGCAAAGAAGCAAAAGACGCGAAAGTCTACCGGCAGCAAACCTGCTTGTGCGGACGCCGGAGGATACAATAAAGATGATCCGCTGGATGCCGACATCGTGCAGAAGAACCCGTTCTCTGACAGCCAGCTGAGTGAGACGCATTATGTCGTTAGGCCAGCTTTGGAGTGGGAAAGCACCCAACGCTATCGCAAGTTCACCATCAGCGAAGCCGAGTTCGAAGTCGGCCAGACCATTTTTGTCTCCAAGACTGAGGAAGAGCAGGATGCCTCCAGCGCCATCCAGCACTGGATAGGAAAAGTGCTCGAAGTCCGCGCTGGCGACGCTGCTCACGTCTATCTGAGGGTCTACTGGCTCTATCGGCCAGAGGATCTGCCTGACGGCCGACAACCACACCATGCAGAAGGCGAACTGATCGCAAGCAACCACATGGACATCATCGAAGCACTGAGCGTTATCGATAGAGCCACCGTCATACACTGGGACGAAGATCTGGAAAAGTCGATGCCGTTCAAAGATCAGCTATTCTGGAGACAGACTTTCGACGTAGGCAAGCCAAAAGGCAGGCAGTTGTCAAAGCTGCGTACAATGTGTATCGATGAGGCGCCTTGCAACCCTGATGAAGGAGTCGTACAGTGTCCTTCGTGCTCCAAATGGCTACACTCGCGCTGCCTCGAGAAGCGAGCAGTTGCGGATGCACAAGCGAATAACCAGAAGAAAGGGCCCCGGAAATCCTCGAGCGGCGATGTCGACTTCACCGCAAGCCTCACCACACTCGGCGAATCGGGACCTACATACCTCACAATTACCGACAACCGGCCCAAGCAGGAGAACAAACGCTTCAACGTCGACATCAAGTGCCTGATCTGCAGCGCGCTCATAGAAGGGGCCGCCGATGATCTCCCACCCGAGAAAGTCGCATCTGACACCATGATCCTTCCCTCCCGAGAGGCCGCGCCCGTGAAACCTGAAGAAACCGACTCAGTGATTGGCAGCGAAGAAGATGTTCCGGCCCCAGCGAGTCCGGTACCTCAACCTGGTGAGAGCACCACCGAGCCTTCTCCTGCCTAGTTGACTAAGTCCCCTGCGTAGCCAAACGACGCCGCGGACGCCCTAGAAAGTACCCTAGGCCAAGCCCTGTCAATGCCGCAACCGACCTGGTGGATTCTTCGATCAATGTGACTGAGGCCGTAATCAAGCCAGAGGAAGTTACTGAGACCGCAGTCAAGTCGGAGGACCGGACCCCTGCGGCAGCACCCGTCAGCGAATCAGTATTCCAGTCTGGCTTCCGCTCGGTCAAGAGGCTGCTTTGGAAATGAGCATCATCATTCTCCCCCTGACACTCTTGCGCAAAAGCCATGTATACCATTCCTAATTCTATTTGATACCCCGTCTGCTACATCTTCAGCATATTGGGCGGCCCCCTTGTTTCCAAGGTCGCGCATTCCTATTCATCCTAGTCCACTTAAGCTTGCATATGATCGATTTGTGCTTTGTACGGTTGAGAAATCCATGGCTCTAGCTCTAGCAGTCCAAATAAACACGGAGTAACACTTTACAATAAAGCGCTGTAATCGCTTCCAAATTGACCCAGTGTACCTTACCAACCCAACCCTTCACAATCTCCACACCCAATTCCTGTACCAACTTGTACACGCTGTCTAAAAACACTGCGCACTACGCGGGCGCAATTAGGGCAAGCTAAGCTGTTGTCCAAGTCTATTCAAGCCCTTCTTCGCGTGCTGACGTAGCTCGCAACGCCCTCCGCGCCAGATCGAGGGTATGCTCCAGGATAAATTCCAGAGCCGTTGGCGAAAGGGGGCCTTGGGGTGGCACACGACCTCGCAGCGAGTATATCTAGGGCACATGAAGGTTTTGCGTTGAGCTCGACTTTGGCGCGGGTAGTTCGAGTGCTCATTGCGGAACGGTAGATAATACAGCACCCTCCCTGCAACGACCCTACACATTTACTCGCAGGTAGTGCAGACGCGAGCTGGAACTTAACACAAACAGTCGAAACAGAAA
>Ga0265780_10008926_pt1 | contig 12109 bp, 9 predicted proteins | sample P1T30metagenome_FD_192432 | JGI IMG/M metagenome (GOLD analysis project Ga0265780, IMG submission 192432) | Plant litter microbial communities from East Loma Ridge, Irvine, California - P1 T30 | ecosystem: Environmental > Terrestrial > Plant litter > Unclassified | place: USA: California... | reverse complement strand
TGCGTCAGTGCCTTGGCGGCTTCCCACCTCCCGGATTCGCGTTTCACAGTCCACCACTCTTCCTCTCACCACCTCGCAGTAATAATGTAAAGCTCGCACGTAGCTCTAATTTCTAATATATCCCCACCGATGCATACCTTAGCTCTTCCACGCAAACTTCGACACCACCGCGACAATGCGCATCGCCCTCTTCCGCATCTGGTACTCGACCACGTACACGACTATCCTTCTCCTGTTGCTCCTCATTCTTGCGGTCGCGCCTTCCGATACCATCTACCAATCGGTCAAGAGTAAAGAACTACAGAAGCTCTTCGTTATTGGCGGAGTATACCTCCTTACCTTCTCAATTGTGCTTCTCATCTACTCGACGCGCATTTACACGAATCGGACGGTGCTATCGGCGATACCCAAACCCTACATACCGGTGGAAGAGGGCGAAGTCGGCAAAGGCGTGAGGCGCATGATTGCGAAAGAGCTGAGGAGGAGTGCAATTGTAGCATGGGACAGCCGGCCCAGGGACTTGCGCCGGGAGGAAGAAGGTCGTGATGGCGAAGGCACGTCTCGGCCCAACACCGCAGAGAAGGAGGAGAAGGACAAAGACAAAGTGCACAAGAAGAAGAAGAGCGACAGCCACGGCATGGAAACCACTATTCTGCCCGTGACCGCAGACAACCCTCCCTGGGGTCATGTCTCGCACCCCGGCTGGGCATCCCCATCGTCCCCCGACCTCCCAAACCTGCAATACTGGAGCGTAATCTGCGAACTCCCCAATCTCATCGAAGCCAAAGCCGTCTCCCTCGCACCCCTGGACCCCGCCATCGAAGACGCCGCCCTCCAGTACCCCAACAACGCCCCTCCCCTCCCTGACGCGCAAATCGTCACTCTCCTCCAACGCCCACGCACCATGGGTCTGCGCTCCTACCTCGCCCACCTCGCCTCCTTCGGCCTGCTCAACCCCCCAGACCTCGGCGCCACGTTCCTCGCACAATACGAATACGCCCGCTTCTCCACCGCCTCGCTCACAGAGCCCGAGTTCCGCAACATCATGGCCGTCTTCGCGGACATCCTGAATGGCATGACACACCTCGCCCAAGACGTCATCGACGAGGCGCGCGCGCAGAGCATCGCTTCTGACACGCGCAGCCTGGCACCGACCGAGTCCAGCAGCAGCAGCAGCAGCATTTCCTCACACCACGTGCCCTTCCGCACACCCCTTCTCGACCGCCAGCGCCCCGACACGCCGAGCACATATGCCGACGACGCGCCGTCGAGTCCGCAGACGGCACAGACCGCGCCGTCGCACCAGCAGCCGAGGAGTCCCGTGGGGCTGTTTGATGTGCCGCGCACGCCGTCGGTGCGCACGCAGTCGGAGACGGGGTCGGTGGTGATTCATCGCAGTCCGTCGACGATACTGCCGAATTCGTCGAGCTCGTCGCTGAGGTCTGAGGGTTCGGTGATTAGGCTGCATCCGAATCCCGGTGAGGGCGAGTTGCCGTATCAGTATGCTATTGATCGGGGGTGAGGGGTTGGCGATGGATTTCAGAACACTGGACATCAACTGGACATCAACTGGAGGGCGCAAGGGATCACCATGCCCAAAGACAGCAGTTCGAGGGACGGGCGTGAAAAGGCATCAATCATGGCAACAACATGACAATGAAGGGTGCAAAGAGAAGTCACACGAGACAAAGCATCACGCAAGGGCAAGAATAGGTTATCGTATCGTGATGACATTACTATCAGTCCTATCCCACTCAAGGAAGAGGAGAGAAAACATGTTCACGATAAATGCTGAAAAGCACAAATCTCGAGAAGCTCAGACATCGCACAGGCCGTCATTGAGAGCTCTCGGTGCAAGCTTTCACGCTTGCACAAAGCCACGCGCGCCCCATAGAGTGAATCAATCTCGCTGTCGTCCCCACGCGTAACCATACCCCTCTGACTTATCGTACCCGGTGATGAAGTGTGTGAAAAGGAAGCCTCCATCAAGACAAGAGATTACCGGAGGTGTTTCCTCCCCTCGTGCGCATGTCTAGTTGTGTAGAAGAAGATTGGGGAATTTTGAAAAGCCATCAAAAAGGAAAAACCACCGTGACGCCATGCAATGCCGCAAAAACTGGGATGTGTGGAAGGTGAGCTGGAAGCCACTCGCAGCTCGACGTGTAGATGACGTCTATGACTTGCGGAAATCCGACAAGACGGGGTAGATGAGCTCGAAAGCCTGGTAGATCTCCTCACGGACCTTGGCACCGGTAAGGACAATCTTGCCGCTGACGAAGATGAGCAGGACGATCTTGGGCTTCATCATGCGGTAGATGAGACCGGGGAACAGTTCAGGCTCGTAAGACGAGAAAGTGTGATGGCGCGATGCAAGACCCTCCAAGCGAATGGGGAACTTGATGTCGCAGGAGCCAACGATGTTCTGGATCTTGAAGTCCTATTGCAATGTTAGCCATGGCCGCGGATGGTCAATCCTACACAACGTACGGTGAACTTTGCGTTGAAACCCAGCTTCTGGATGATCCGCGCATATTTGCGGGAAGCAAGGCGGCTGTCGTCCTCAGACTTGGCACCAGTAACAACCATCTTGCCACTCGCAAAGACCAGAGCCGTCGTCTTGGGCTCACGGATACGCATGATGACGGCAGCGAAACGCTTCGGGTTGTACTCGGCGTTGCGCGCATGCAAAGCGATGGTCTTCAGGTCAAGGCGAGCGGAGAGGTTGACGGTTGCGACAATGTTCTGAAGAGTAGGCACGATACCAGAGGGCACTTGGCCATTCTGAGTGTCTGGCGTAGCCGCAGGAGTGGCAACGCCGTTCGCGTTGGTGGCCTCCTGTTGCGCGTTCTTCTCAGAGGTCGGTGGAGTCAGGTCCCCTTGGTTGGGAAACGAGAGGGAGCCCGGAGCCACGAACTAAGAGAGAACGTTAGAACAGGTTGGAGAGGATACAAACATCACTGAAGCTTACCGTCTTGGCCTGGGCGGCGGTGGACGGGTGAGAGTTTAGGGAGTTGGGATCCATGATTGATGCTATGGAAGGATAGAGTGTGACGTCTTGGCAGGCTGCGCAGGTCAGAATGTGGTCTTCGGTGACAGCGACGTTCAGGTGGGCGGACTACGAGATCGCGGTGGGGAGCGAGGTCGGTCGACGCCGGTGAGGGACTGGGACTGGGACTGGGTAGGTCTTGGAGTGGGTGAGGCCCGTACCGGTCGCAGGAGAGCTACAAGCGAATGTGTCCCTCGCAAACGCTGACAAGAGTGTCGCGGGTGGTGCGTGGCTGTCGCGGAGGACAGAGGGTTAGTCTAGTGGGAGGAGAGTGACCAAAAGCGAAGCCAGCAAGCCTTTGGCAGGGAGAAGCTCGAGATGCGACCTGTGGTGGAGGTTGCTCGCAAGGCTGTTCGCGCGCGGATGTGGCTAGTGCCGATCGCGAAAATTGGTCTCCGACTTCCGAGAGAGTGGAAGTGTGCGAAATCAGCACACAGTTGTCCCGAATCACAGTATTAGTGAGCGCGCAGTTGAAAAGCGGTGTTTCCGAGCTGGCGTCGTGGGTGGTGCGGAGAGGTTGTGTGGTGCAGCGAGCGGGACAAGGCGACCAAAAGGATGCAAAAGTAGGGGGCAGGCGCAGTCTTTATATGCGCGGTAGCCTGGCGGCCCGTGCGCAAATAGTGGGCCCCAAGCGCACCGCAAGCAGGCTCGCTGCTTTACCTAGCGCCCCTGCTTGAATAGGGGCTGCCATCAGTCCATCCATGCACGCCGCTGCCCATTCACTCTCTGCCTTCACCCTCGCGTGCTTCAAGTGAGCTGCTAGTCACATTGCCCGCCTTGCAGACGCCCTTCACGCACACCCTCATCCCGTGAAGCCGTGGTGCGCTGCGTTGTTGACTGCCTCGTCATTACCAGTGATGACGCTGCGCGGTCAACCGTCGCGCAGATCGGAACGAGGAAGCGATTCGCCCCCAACTACTCACCCTAGTCGTCGCCTCACTCGAATTTTCACCGGCGCAACACGACGACGAAAATTCTATCGCAGCTGCCTGATGCGGCAAATTCTGGAGTCGTCTGCTGCCTCTCGCCCTCTCGCTGCCCTGGAATGCGCTCACACTCTGAGACACGTTGCGCGTCTAGCTTTGTCACCGTGGCATGCACGGCGGCAGAACACAGACGGCATATAACAAAGACAGGACACAATCATGCTGCTGCAGGTAACAAAGACGCCCGCCAGCGGACAATAGGACAAGCAGGCGAGCAGGTAAAGCGACAGTGGTGGTTTGTGATTTGTGGTTCCACTGTCGGTGCCGCGCCGCCGTCTTCTCCATAGCCAGCCCAATGACTCACGATTGTGCTGACCGGCAGAGGACACGTCGCGTCTGTCTCATCCGGTGAGATCTGGCGCTCTGCACCGCTCGCCTGCTGTGCATGGCCTGGAACCCGATATCCATGCACTCTGTGGGTTTTCATGCATTTAGTCCTCTTAGTCCATGCCGCCGACCGTGGGTTGGGCTGTGGGGTAGGGCGTTAAGCAGTCGCGCCAAGCCTGTCTCCACACCCATGACTTGTGGCTGCAGCTACGCACGTACCGCGTCCAACGGCTTGACATGTGAGCCTACAATTGATAGGTAGGCAACCTCTCAATCTGCGGAACCAGTGAGATGTAATTGATACAGGAATCGCTCTACAAGTATCGTTCGTTGACTTACAGATCAATTCGCCTTTGTACCGCATACCAGCAGAGGATACAGGGCATCTGCTTCCACGGGAATCTTCCCCCATCCGGTCGCTTTGAACAGCGCCGTGAGCGCCCCTGAGTGTGCCACCATTGCAATCGTCTGGCCCTCATCGTTATCAAAGAGGTCGCTCAACATTTCCTTTGCTCTTTCCGCGTGCTCATCGATCGTCTCTCGTCGTCCAACTTTCCACAATTCATCCTTTTCAGCAAACCCATCTTCAATTTGGAACTCCGGGAAGGCGTTGGCGATCCAGGTCTTGGAGCTGCGCTGGTCGCACGTATGCACACCAAGACGCTCCCGCAGTTTCTCCTTGATGATGGGCACTCTTTCCCTGATGAGCGGCGCAAATCCACGTTCAGTAGTCTGCAAGCACCGCCTGATTCCCAGAGGGACGATGTATCTGTTGCTTGCTGCTCGCCATACGGCGTGAGATCTGCGTCAAGGCAGTGTCTACTATCATCACCTGGGATCTTAGCCCAGTATCGCTAATCTGATCAGACTTCGATTAGATCCTATGTAGTGAGGTGAACATACGTTCCATTCCTCGCGACCGACTTCCGCCTCAACGACGCTAAACTTCCACGTCTCTGGATCGTTGTCGATAGTATATAGCGGCGAGAGTAATGAGTAGCGTAATACAGGCAGTATATGCCCGTGCCATGTACAGAACAGTCATGCGCACTGGTAGAATGACGTCAGGAGGTGGCTGACTGTGCAGCCGTAGCGTGAGCCTCCTTCCCATACAGAGGGAAGTGTCGGCCCCACACTACTTTTCTCAGCTCGATCGCTTTGGAGTTTAGCCTCCTGCAGCCTGCATTACACCTCCGACAGCGATAGAGCCTTTCCGCTTGTCACCAAATTCAACGTGTGGTACACCGCAAGAACTGAGTGGACGGTCTCCAAGAAGGCTTCGAGCAAGTTAAGACTATGGGCGCTCTCTATTCAAGAGCTACCAGCGCGTCAAAGCTCCGCCAACCCCGCGCCTTCCTCTCACAGAGGTGAGCTTACCTTGACGTGACCTTATGTGTTTGGCAGCCACGTGCGCTGCACAAAGGCGTCAATAAGCTCCATCGCAACTGTAGCACGACGCCCCAAATTGAGGCGTGTGGGTGTGGAATTCGAGGAACCCCTCACAAAGCGGAGTGTCATAGCTTTTGGAGCCAGCAAAAGCTCACCAGTCCTCGTGCATGACTTGAACAACACTCGATTCTGCCGTTTCCCTGCAATTTGACCACAGCAAGACGGTCGCTGCTTGGCACTCGCATTCTTCATTGATTGCGTTGTGCGACACTTGCCCCATAAGCGACAGCTTCAGCAGGCGGTAATACAGGTACCTACTTACACGGCGCGAAGTTTAGCGGCCATGGCCAAGGGTCCTGCAGTTGTAGTCGTCGCCAGGTACCCGACTACCAGCTCTTGCTAGCATTGCGCATGTATACTGACACGGCCCAAGACACGGCGCACGCCTCGACGCTGCTGACAAGACATGGCATCTTACCTCGCCCACGCCCTACGATCCGCCCCTCACCTTCGGCGGCTGGCAGCAAGGACGAGCCCTAGGTCTACGCATAGCAGCTCTGCTACACCAACGCGACAATGAACTGCAAGAGGCTGCAAAGAGTGCTGCGGGCGGAGAAGCACCACGGCCGAGAAAGAAGCGCAAGATTGTCATACATTCGAGCCCGTACTTGAGATGCGTACAGACGAGCACGGCAGTCGCGGCTGGCATCTCGCAGTTCAATCCGCCCACTGTCCCTCAATTGGGAGTGCCGACACCCTCAAAGGAGAAGAATGCAGCACCGGAGAAGCCGAAACAAGCAAAGCCCTCTCAGGGCAGCCCGTACATTACACCGCTGGCCGACCCCAAAGCCCAGAACTCGCACAAACCTCACGCCGGCCCCGAGAGAGTACTGCTGCGAGTCGATGCATTCCTCGGCGAATGGCTGTCGCCAGACTACTACGAAGACATTACGCCGCCGCCAAACTCGACGCTGATGGTGGCAGGAGCAAAGGCAGACTTGTTGCGTAGGGGCGACGCCATGCTGGAAATGTCACATACAAAGACGAGCAAGGGCTTCTTTCCCGGCGGCTGGATGGGCAAAGGCGCTTCAGCCGCAGCCCAGCCAGAGACGGACCACAAGCCACGCTCTACAGTCCGCAGTTTGGCTGCCGCATCGCCCTTCAACCGCGAACGCTCAAGCAGCCAGGGTGCCTCGCCCCTCCAGCGCACCAAGTCGAGAGAAAACCTAACTTCACTTGCACCACCCGCACAGAATCCGAATGCCCGAGTCTACGAGCCGCCTGTCCCGACCTACTCTGTATCGCCTGCCGACCACATCCCTCGCGGCTACTTTGCCCACGCGCGAGAGGCTTGCATAATCGTCGACTTCCAATGGGACAGTATGAGGCCGCCGCAGGAATGGGGCGATGGCGGCGAGTACGGAGACGAGTGGAGCACCATGCACAAGCGCTTTCGACGGGGACTGACGGGCATGATGGAGTGGTATCGGGAACATGGCGCGACGCCTCCAAAGAACCAAATTGCAGGCTTCATGTTCAAGGAGCCGTTGAGATTGACGCCAGTACCGGCTGCAAAACGCTCCACCGAGCCCTTTTTACTCGACAAAGGAGACGGACCAGATGACGACGAGGAGCTTGTTCTCATAATCATGACCCATGGCGCTGGATGCAATGCCCTGCTCGGTGCTATGGCGAACCAGCCGGTGCTCATGGATATTGGCCTCGCCTCGCTCTCCATGGCAGTACGAAGGGAAGTCCCACGAGAACCCTCCGAAGCCACAATCCACGAACGCCGACTATCTGTTGCAGACCCCGGCATGGCAGAAACATACGACATGAAAATCATGGCGTCGGTCGATCACCTCAAGCCGGGAACCGATCCGTCAAAACTACAATCACAATCACGGACGAATTCCCCAGCTGTGATTGCGAGTCCGTCACTGGAAGCCCGGAGGCGCATGGGAGGCTCAGCTGCCAGTAGCCCAGGCGACACACCTGTTGACCCGTTCAGGACGTGGAATAGCTCAGCAGGATTTCAGCGCCGTACCATGAGCTCGGGCTCAAACAAGCTGTATACGCAGAGCAATCTCAACCCAGGCAGCACATCGACGGCACCGGGTGGGTTGTGGGGTAGTGCGAAGCCCTCACCCGCAGTGACACCTGGCGGGAGTGATGGAGCTGCTACTCCCAGTGCTACATCCCAACCACGCAATACCGTTACCAATGTTGAACCGAGCATCCCGGCCTTTGATGGCGCGGCGGACATTGCGAATGGCTTGGAGAGGCTCAATACCAATGAGAGGCATGAAGTCAATGATAGTGTTGCACCTCTTGCGCCTCTACCGAAAACACTGGCAAACAGTAGGACTGGGGGCAATGGATCTGGTGGTGGAGGTGGTCTTTGGGGAGCAAAGACGCAGCCGAAGAGCACTGCGGGACTCTGGGGTCCACCGAGACTGGACGATGTATACGAGCATCGACCGGGCCCGAAGAGGAGGTGGACAGTTACGGAGAGGGAGGAGTCGGTGTAATGTGTCAAGATTACAAACTACACTTCCGTCAATATCATAATACTACATGTATTCTACTCCGCCACCCAAACAGCGGCCATGCCCATGCCCGTGCCAATACACATACTCGTCACACCAATCTTCTTACCCGTCCTCTTCAACTCGGTAAGCAGCGTGCTAACCTGCCTCGCGCCAGTGACTCCCAGGGGATGTCCAAACGCAATCGCGCCTCCCTTGGGATTCACCTTCTTCTCATCAATCCCCAGCTCCTTGATACAGTACAAGCACTGACTCGCAAATGCCTCGTTGATCTCCCAGATATCCACGTCGTCCGTCGACAAGCCCGTCTTCTCGAGAACGGGCGGGATAGCAGCCGCAGGCCCCACACCCATCAGCAGCGGCGGCACGCCAACGATGCTCGCCTGCACGAATTTCCCGACAATCGTCTGCCCGAGACGCTGCGCGGTGCTGCGCTTCATGAGCAAGACAGCAGCCGCGCCATCGGAGATCTGGCTGGCGTTACCCGCATGAATCGAGCCATCCTTGGAGAACGCCGGGCGAATCTTCGCGAGGGATTCCGCCGTGATACCCTCCCTGACGCCATCGTCCCTGGCCACCGTAATAGTCTTCTCCTCGTCCGTCTTCGGATCCGTCCACTGGACCGTGACAGGCGCGATCTCGGCATCAAACAAGCCCTGCTTCTGCGCACTAACCGCCTTCTGGAACGAACTGGCCGCAAACGCGTCCTGCGCCGCGCGCGCGATGCCCTTGGCTTTGGCCATTTTCTCGCTCAGCACGCCCATGGGTACTTTGCAATTCGCCGCTTCGGCGTGGGCTTCGAGCGAAGGCGAGAATTCAGAGACCGCGCCCGGTCCGTACTGCGTCGACATGGACTCGGCGCCCGCGCCGATGCCGATCTCAATCATCCCAGAGCGGATCGCGTTGGCGATGTCGACGCATGCTTGCAGGCCCGACGAGCACTGCCGGTTGAGCGACTTGGTCGACGTGGTGACGGGGAAGCCGGCGGCGAGGGCGGCGGCGCGGAATTCGGTGGCGCCGCCGCCGGGAGCGAGGACGGCGCCGACGGCGATGTCGTCGACGAGCGAGGGGTCGATTTTGGAGCGCGACAGCAGCGCTTTGAAGGTTGCGGTGAGCAGGTCGGCGGCTTGGGTGTCTTTGAGGCCGCCTTTGCCGCCTTTGGTGAAGGGCGTGCGGAGGGCGCATGTTATGACGATCTGGGAGGTGTTGGTAAGGTACTCAGATGTCTTGTGGTATGAAGATTGGTGGTGGGTGTTGTGCCTCGGCTGGCAAACCACTTCTTCTTCGAACAGTAAGAGTGAAGTTGGGGGATACGTACATCATCGGGATTCTTCTCCAACAAACTGGCCTTGCCCTTCTTGCTCGAAGAGCCAGAGCCAGAGCCAGAGCCAGACATGTGGTCCGCAACCTGCGAGAGGCGCTCTTGAGCTATCACCATCGTCAGCCATCATCATCCATCACCTCCAATGGCCAAGCCATGCACACTCCAGCACCACATACCTTTGTTCGGAGCCTGGTTCGCCATGATGCTACTCGATCAAGTTGAAAAAGAGTAAAAAAAAGCTCGAGAAAGTGTCTGTCAAGAGAGAAGGAGAAACTCCACACATCCGAAGCTTGAGCTGGAGGTCATCCGCTTTCAAAACCGACCTCGGTATCTTCCGCATGGGGACTAGGCGGGTTGTGGGGGCGCGTCATGGGTTTTTCACATGCGTAAAGCGGCGCGTTTCACATGTTAGAGCGTGCTGTCCACGGGACGTATTGGCCGTTCACATGCGGTCAGCCTCGATGCATTTTGGGAACAGTTTGTATGCAAGTTCTTGTTGCAAGAAAGCGCGTCGCACATGTGAAGCCTCGTGTATTGCAGACAACCCGCCAAGTTCTGTACGCAAATGCGACGGTAACCGTCTCCCAAGTGAATATATGCTCCCGTAACACCGCGCTGAGCCCGAATCGTGCGCCAACCCTTCATTCATTACTAGTCCTCCGCACCTGCCTCTCCAGCTCGTCCACTATGCTGTCCCTCTGCGCCTCCTCATACCCCGGCGGCGGTTCTAGTGGTGGTTGGAACGTCGCCGCCTGTGGGCTCGGCACGGGACTGGCTCGTTGTCGCGGGCTCGTAGGCTGAGGAGCAGGCATGGCCGCACCGTCTCTGCGGTCGCTCGGCACGGGCTCTGCGACTCTGGTATGTGTGCCGCTCTCCTCGTACGCCGGCAGATGCTCCAAATGCACGTTGTTCATGTTGATGCCCCGGCCTCCGTCTTCTGCGTCCGCCCCGCTCTCTCGCGCCACGTCCACGGCCTGCCGTAACCGCTCCTTGAGTCGCTCAAATGTGCTGGCAAAGTCAAACGCGCCGCCTTCTTTGAACTCCATGACCATGTCCAGTTCGGAGTGCTGCGAGGGTATGCCGCCGCCCGAGACTGGCTGGATCAGGGCTTCCCATTTGTTGGCGCCGAACCATGGAGCGGTCACGCGCGAGTCGGCGACGTTGAGGATGGGGACGGCGAAGGATTGGAGGGTTGGGGTGGGGGAGACGGGGAGGTAGATTATCTTGGGTGTCGTTAGTTTGGTGAGCATGTCAAGATGGTGGAATAGAAAGTACCCGTCGATTCGTGAGGTATACAACGCCCGACTTGCATTGCTGTGAATACGATTCGCTGGGCGAGTGTCGATGGCTCGTCTGCAGCGACAGCGTCGTCCGCGGTGGAGACTGATAGAGCGTCGTTTCGCCGGGCAGAGGCGTATATCCGCCGCCATCGGCGAGCATCACCCAACTAGGCTTGCGGTCAGACTTTGCTTTGGACCCCGACTTCATCGTTGCTGTTCCCGGAAGCTGCCTGTGTTCTAGGCTTCACTCGAGCTTCCGCGGGGTAGCGAGGGGCAAAGCAGCACCAAAACCACCCAGAACCAAACAAAAAACGCAGACAAGTTGGACGAGAGTAGAGGGAAACAAAGAACGGGGGCAGTACTAACTTGATAGACATATTGGGACCTTATGCACAACTTTCCGTTTACCGTTCTCGAGTAGTGCAGGAATAGTTCGTTGCCAAATGTCAATCGCGCCCCTCCACAAACTCGACTTGTAGCGTTGCCTGCAGGGAACCGCTGTGTCGCAGGTAAACGGACCGGCTTCCCCGTCGAATCAGAAATACAATCCCTCGGTCGCGTGCTGCGAGTCATGTGCTCTAGCTTTTATAGCGGGGACGAACGGTGGGGTCGCCGTCGAGAAGCCCTGCGTGTCGCGGCGGGCGCGGCTTTGGCGATAGACGATAATCAAAACCAGGGTCGCCGTTGATGACGGTCCGATTGGGTTAATGTCGATGGGCAGTCCAACAAGCCGAAAGTCATATTCCTTTGCAAGTCGTTTCCAAGTTTCTCTGCTCTTGGTCAACATTACTCTCTCATTCCCAGTCCTCTCCACCTACCTGTAGCTTGCATTCTGCAAAATTTCGTCAAACGAGTCGCCAATCATCTTCGGATTCGTCTTGTACATGGCATTGTATATGCCAGCGCCGACATAGTTGATAATTCCACCCGTGTGTGACTTGTCTTGTCCGATGCCTGATACGATCATTGGGACGCCTGCGCGTAGGCCTTGTTGGATTAGGTTTATTATAAATAGTTGAAGCATGTGTCAGCGGTAATTCACATGCTTGTCTCCATATGCTATGCGGCTGACTGTAGCATCGTCCAATTAGTTGGGAATATGCTACCTTCAATACGACGGCGTGTGGAAATATGTATAGAACTTGAACTGGCCTACCAATCTAAAGTCGAACATGCGATATAGACGCCCATCTCGGGTGACTCCCCGG
>Ga0265780_10008925_pt1 | contig 12110 bp, 12 predicted proteins | sample P1T30metagenome_FD_192432 | JGI IMG/M metagenome (GOLD analysis project Ga0265780, IMG submission 192432) | Plant litter microbial communities from East Loma Ridge, Irvine, California - P1 T30 | ecosystem: Environmental > Terrestrial > Plant litter > Unclassified | place: USA: California... | reverse complement strand
TGATCAACGCGTGGGCGAACAGGCTCACCCGCAGGTAGCCCAGCGGCGTCGTCTCGCGCACCACCTCGAGCACCCTGAAATACTCCGGGATCGCACCGGCCGACCTGGCGCCATTGAAGGCGGCGAACACGAACACGGCGACATAGGCCAGGAACGCCGGACGCCAGCGGGGATAACGGATGCGCCAGGGATCGAGCGCATGGCCGCAGGCGACCGACACCAGGGCGAGCAGCATCACCAAGCCGACGATGCGCTGGCCGGACACGCCGGCCACGCCCTCGGACAGGAACCAGGTCGGCACATAGGGCAGCAGGAAGGCCACCGCCACGGCCAGGATCCGGAAGTCGCGCATGCCGAGCAGCGCCACCACGCCGGCGCCGAGGACGGCGGCAGCGCGCACGCCGCCGAGGAGCTCGCACGCGATGCAGACCGCCAGTGCCGCACCCAGGCAGCCCAGGTACACGAGCGCCGACTCAGCCGGCCGGGCCGCGCCTGGTGGATGCGCAACCGCTGCCGGTATCGATGGCGGCAGTGGTGGCTTCAGTGGTGGCTTCAGCGATGGCAGGATCGGATCGTTCATGGGGTTCTCGTCGGGTTCGCCTCGGATCAGCCCCTCAGGGAGCGAAACAATGGGTCTTGAAATCCACCACGGTGACGTTGCCGTCCGACGAGATATGGTGGCTGCCAAGCGAGCGCTGCAGGTAATCGTGCCGGATGTCGGTGACCTTGCGCTCCGAATACCTGGTCTCGTCGAGTTCGATGATCTCGTACAGGGCCAGGCCCTCGCCGTACTGGTCGAACCCCTGGCGCTGGGCAGCGCGGTAGATGCGCCCTTCGTCCACGATCAGGCCGGCATTGCGCCCCATGTCGGTATCGATGTAGAGCGGGTTCATGGGGTGCGGAGTCCATGCTCCGCCGAGCGGATCGGGCGCATGGAACAGGCACAGCTCGGAACAGTGGTCGTTCAGGCCCGAACGGTCGATGCTGGTGAGCAGCCACCAGCGTCCGCGATGCTCGAAGAACATCGAGTCGGCGGCCGAGATGCCGTCGATGGCGACCGAGTCGAGCGACCAGCGCAGCGGGAACTCGTCGCATTTGTAGATGCGGATCTGGTTGCTCTCGGAGGTCTCGGGGCACATATAGAGATCGCCCCTGTATTCGAACAGGAAGGGAAATGACAGGTGGAAGCCCTCCTGCAGCGCCACGCCCAGGCACTTGACATCCGCCTTGGTAATCTCGAGCACCGAGATATGCGCGCGGTTGGTGGCATACACATAGTCTTCGACGAAGCAATACACCCTTCCGGCATGGGCCCGCAGAAAGGGATCGGCCCAGAAGTGTCCGTGTGGCGCTGCCACCGGCACGCCGCGCCACAGGGCGGCGTTGCGCCACCCGGAGCGCGTCACCGACAGCGTCCATTTGTGACGGATGCCGAGCATGCGCCGCGCGCCGCGCATGCCGAGCCGCCCGGCCAGCTTGAGCGCGTAAAGCAGCGCGTGCAGGCTGCCCGGCGGCGCCAGGCAGCAGCCCGAGTAAGGAACCGGGTCGCGCGCGGCCGGCAGCTTGCGCGTCGCGGCCACGTCGCCCAGCAACCTGCGCAGCTGGGCATGCGCCTTGCAGAACAGGTGGGCCTGGTTGAGCAGGAAGGAATACTTGGTACGGAACGCTCCCTCGACCAGGACCTGGCCCGCCTCCCCTGCCCGTCCCAGCCGCACGATGGCGAATCCGGTCTTGCGTGCGCGGTGGTAGGTCTCCCAGAAGCCGATGGGAGCGCTGCCGGCGATCTGGTCGCGCCGGTAGTCGATGCCGATCGCGCCAAGGCGCGCCGCCCGTCCCAGGCGCTCGTCGCACGCGACGCCATCGCAGCACACCAGCAAGTCCAGTTCGAGGGCGGCCAGCTCGGCATGCGAGATCGCCGGGAGCGCGGCATCGGACGCCGCCGCAGGCGCTGTAGCGGACGCCGCAGCTGGCACCAACACGGACGCCAACGCGGGCGGCGCCACGCTGCGCACCGGCACCCCGCAGGCGGCGGCCAGCGCGGCCACGTCGACCACGGCCAGGTGGGCGCGGTGCGCCTCGTAGTGGCGCAGCAATTGACGCTCGATGGCCATCACGCCGGCGAACAGCAGCGGTGTCCGCGGCGCCGCCGGCCCCTGGGCCACGGGGCGACGCTTGCGTCCGGCCCGCCCCGGCGCGCCCCCGTCCGACACCAGTACCAGCGCCAGCTCGAGATCGCGGCTTTCTCCCAGCCAGTCGCACAAGGCTGCCACATAGCCGTCGCTCGCGCGCGCCTCGAGCGACAGGCCCACGCGCAGCGGCTTCACTCCACCCGCACGCTGCATGGCTCGCCCCTTCCCAGCGCGGTGTAGTGATCGATCAGGTATTTGGTATGGCGCACTTTGGCCAGGCTGGAGGCGCCGAACACGATCGATTCGATGCGCGGCTGGGCACAGACATACTCGATCGCCTCCGCGGCCGGGATCGCACCGGAAGCGAACACCGACATCGCCACTGCGCGGAACTTGCGCGACGCGACGGCTTCCTCGTAGGCCGGCAAGCCACCGCACATCCGGAAGCCGATCTTGTTGACGTTGGCGCAGACGATCGGGTTGTCGATGCCCACGGCGTCGAGCGCCTCGAGCAGCCGGGGCAGGTTCATGGTGATGAAGCCCGGCTCGGCCCCGTAGCGTTCGCGCACATGGTCGTGGAAGGTACGAAGCGCCTCGTGGAAGCCGAGGCCCAGCGCCAGGTCGGTGACCACGTTCTGCAGGAAAATGACCGGGGTCGGGATCGCCACGAACATCTTCATCTCGGCGTCGATGAGGCGCCGGATCAGGGCGTCGACGTCGCGCCGCGCCACCGCGATGCCGCTCTTGACCGCCGCCGCCAGCGGCGATTCGTCCGGCAGGAACTTGCGGACCGTCTCGATGATTCCCAGCTCGGAGACCGCGTTGGCATACTTGTGCGCATAAGGCATGCAGGGATAGATTTTTAGCCGGCGATAGCGCGCCGGCTGCGCGCGGATGGTCTCGCAGATCGCGGCGACACGCTCGTGGGTAGTGCACATCAGTACCTCGATGCCTTCTTCCAGGACGCCGTCGAGCATCGCCATGACTGCCCCGTTGCTCTGGAACTGCATGCTCTGGGCCCGCGCATGCTCGTCCGACATGTGGTTGATGCCGAAGAACTGGTTGTCTCCAAATAGAATACGGTCCATCAGGGGCTCCCTTTCAATGCCTTCATGATCGTCTCGGGCGAGCTCAGCACCGCGTCGCGCAGCCTGCCCCAGCGCCCAGGAACGCCGCTCGCCGTCACCAGGTCCGTGGCGCTCCCCGCACCGGCGCCGGCGCCGGCCGCGCCGGCGGCGTCGCGCCGGATCATGTCGGCCACCAGGTCGGTGGCCAGGCCCGCGGCCAGGCTGCAATGGCTGTCGACCCGGCGTTGCCGGATCGATTCGGCGAAATAATCGATCTGCGCCGAATACTCCTCGCCGCGCAGGTAGAACCACACCGGCGTGGTCAGATCGGTGGTGTAGCGGACGTTCCAGCCTGCCGCCAGGTCGGGACGGGCCGCCACCGGCGTGCGCAGGTGGATGTGCAGCTCCTGGCGGCTGGCCTCGATCTTGCCGTTGGTGCCCCACAGCACGAGCGTGGTCGACATCTTGCGATGGCTGTCGTCGCTCCAGTTGGCGGACAGCTGCGCGGTCTTGCCGTCGGCGTAGGACAGGTTGGCATACACCTCGTCGTCGGCCGACGCGGAAAAGACGCTGCTGAGGATCGAGCCCGACACGCCGCTCGGCGCGCCGACCGTGAAACTGAGCAGGTCGATTCCGTGGCATGCGTAGTCATACAGGCAGCCGCCACCCTCGTTGCGGCTACTGCGCCAGGTGGCGCCCTTCGGGCGCAGCACCACCGGGCCATAGCAGTCGACACGCGCGTGATGCACGCGCCCGATCGCGTCCACGTCGAGCAGGCGCCGGACTTCCTCGAAGGTGCCCAGGAAGCGGTTGTGGTAGCCGACCTGGGTCACCGCGCCGCGCTCGGCCGCCAGCGCCACCAGGCGCGCGCCTTCCTCGACGTCGAGGCAGAACGGCTTTTCGCAGAACACGTCGAGGCCGTGCTCGAGCGCCGCGCGCACCATCCGCGCGTGCAGCCGCGACGGTGTGGCGACCAGCACCGCGTCGAGCCGTTCGCGCTCGAGCATGCGCGCATAGTCGCTGTAGGTGGCCACCTTCGTGTAACGGCCGATGATGTCGAGCAGCCAGGTTGCGGGGTCGCAGACGGCGACCAGCTCCAGGTCGGGGTGGGCATTGACGATGGCCTGGTGCGACAGGCCCATCTTGCCGAGGCCGGCGATGGCGATACGGATGGGGGGCGTGTCAAGCGTGTGCATGGGTCACCTCGTGCTTGATCATGTCGTAGGCGGCGCGCCCCTTGGCGAGCAGGCCGGCGTTGGGACCCGCTCGCTCGCGCGAGGCCAGGTAGTCCAGGGCGTCCTGCGCGGTGAGCGCCGGCAGGTGGGCGCAGGCGCCGTCGGCGATCAGGTAGCGGTCGACGTCGAGCAGCGCATCCTGGTAGACCGAGATCGTGGGTACGCCCAGCACGGCCATCTCGCGCGTCATGGTGCCGCCCGCGCCGATGAACAGGTCGCACTCGCCGGCGATGGTCTCGATGTCGATCACGCCGGACAGGGTGCGGCAAGCCTTGAACGCGGCGCCGGAATAATGCAGGTATTGCTCGCGGGAGCGCGGCAGCACGGTGACGCTGGCCCGGTGCTGCAGCGCGCCGATGACGTCGTCAAGGAAATTCCTCGGCCCACGGTAATACTGGGCCGTCCAGGGCTCGGGGCGGACGAAGATGCGCGGCGGCGCCTGCGGATCGCGCGTGCGCGCCGGCGCCGGCGTCGAGGCCGAACAGCGCTGCGCATATTCCCACAGGTAGATCCCCTCCTTCACGCCCGGATAGCGCTCCACCTTGGCCAGCGACGCCCCCTGGCGCCGTAGATTCTGGGCGGTCAGGAATTCTGGCACCATGATCCGGTCGGCGCAGGCGAAGGCCGGCACGTTGCCGGCCGCATGCTCGTTGTCGTTCAGGTAGACCGACCGGATTCCCAGCAACCGGGCCACGACAGGTGAGTGGAAAGAGCTCTGCGACACTGCCACCTCGACTCCGCGCCGGCGCAGGAAGCGCACCAGCTGCGCGACCCGAATCGGGAAGCCGAAGGTCTTGCCGATCAGCGAGCGGCCATAGTGCACGCCCACCGTCGTGTACGGAATGCGGTGCATGCGCAGCAAGTCTTCGGTATTGGCCAGCGGGCGGCTGGTGACGATGACCTCGTGGGACCGCTGCAGGTCGCGGATCATCGTGCGGAACATATTGATGTGCGGCGAATTGGATAGATCGAACCAGATCTTCATGGATTACCCCCCTGGTCAGGCGTGGCCCGGTCAGCCGATTTTTTCGTCGAAGCGCTCGCGGCTCGTGCGCCGACGCGCCTCCCTGGCCGCCAGTTTCTCGTACAGGTCTTCCAGCGTGGCGATCATCCGCACGCTGGAGAACTCGGTCCGGACCCGCTCGCGGCCCGCGGCGCCCAGGCGCATGCGCGCATCCGGGTCGGCCAGCAGGCCGAGCACCGCGTCGGCGAGCGCGGCGATATCGCCGGGCGCGACCAGCACGCCCTCCACCCCATCGCTCACCGCCTCCGGGATGCCGCCGACCGCCGTGGCGACGACCGGGGCCCCATGGGCCATCGCCTCAAGCAGGCTCATCGGCAAGCCTTCGGCGTGCGACGGCAGCACGAAGACGGTCGCCGCGTCGAGCAGGGCCGCCCGTTCGCCTGCGTCGACCCAGCCCGGCAAGTCGACGTTGGCCTGCAATCCAAGGGCCGCGACGAGCGCACGCGTCTCGTCGCGCTGCCCGTCGCCACACAGCAGCAGCCGCGCCTGCGGCACGGCGCCGACGACAGTGCGCATCGCGCGCAGCAGGTCGTGGCAGCCCTTGCCCGCCTCGAGACGGCCGAGGAAGAGCAGGGTCGCCGGCGCGCGCGCGGGTGCTGGCCGGGCCCCATGCGCGACCCCATGCGCGCGCTGCGGCAGCAGCACCGGGTTGTGCAGGACGACGACGCGGCCCTGGGAGGAGACGGTTCGTACCCAGGCCTGCAGCTCGCCCGAGACGACGACGACGGCCCGGGCCCGGTCGAAGGCGAAGCGCATCAGCCGGCGCGCCAGCGGGCCGCAGCCATTGTGGTAGTAATCAGGGTAGCGCCCTGCGTGCAGGTGCAGCGCGACCGGCACGCGGAACAGGTAACCCAGCAGGAAGAAGACATACTTGCGCCAGAAGCTGGCGTTGATGGCCACGTGAATGTGCAGCAGCGCGGCCTCGCCCCTGGCCAGGAGCCGCAACGTGGCCAGCAGGGCCTGGGCGAACAGGTGGACCTTGGCCAGCCCCGGCCCGGTGCGATGCGTCGGAAGGTAGACGATGTCGCCCCGCGCGAGCAGCCCCGCAGCCCGGTACACCGCGATGACCGACGCGATGCCGCCGCAGCCGTCGACATGGGTGCCGAGCATCACGATTTTCTTTTCACGGTTCATGGCGTTCGCTCCAGGCATGTGCGCCCTCGTTTCACAGGAAATGGGAAGCCAGCAGAATCGCGCCGAGCAGGGTAAGGAGCACCGTCTTGGCGCGCCGCGTCTCGCGTTCGATGGCGGCATCGCGCTCGCTCGCCGCGCGTGGCGGCGGGTGTCCTGGCGCCGGCGCCTCTGCCTCGTCCCACAGCAATGGCAGCTGTTCGGGCTGGCCGGTACGCTCCCGTTCGGACACGGGCCGGCCGATCTCTAGGATTTCCACGATCGCCTCCAGGACGACATGCGCTGCTTTGCCTGGCGCCCCCGCCCGCGCAACAAGGTACGGGCGTAGGTAGGCAAGCTCGCCATGACCGAGGCCAGCGAGCGATACACGACGATGCGGTCGAAGTCGCGCTGCTGCCCGAGCAGCCTGCGCTTGTAGTCGTAGCGGCCGGAGAGCAGGTGGTACTCGCGCATGCCGCGCCGGATCGACTCGCAGATGCTCATGAAGCAGCACAGCAGGCCGAGCCGGGCCTGGTCGAACCGGGGATCGTGCGCGATCACGTGCATGTAGGCATGGCTGCCCACATGGGTACATGCCACGCCGGCGCGGATACGCCCGCCGCTACGGGCGAACAGCACGCATCCATACGCGCCAAGCATACTCTCGAGCATGGCAAGCGAGTCCGCCGTGTGGCTCGGGGATTGGTGCTTGTGCGCCAGGCGCAGGCAGTTGAGCTCGACCAGCGCGGCGACATCGGCCCGGTCGATGGTGTCGGGACCATGGAAGGAAAACGCCAGATCGGGCGCCTGTTGCGCGACCATCCGCTGGGCGCGCCGGATCGCCGCACGGGTGTTCGGGCCCAGGCTGGCGAGATAGGCTTCGGGCGTGCCCGGCAGCGAGATGACGAGGTCTTCGGTGGCGCCGTAGCGCTGGCACGGAAACGGCAGCGGCCCGGGCGGCGTCTCTATCGCTGGGAAATGGATCAGGTGGACGCCCTCGTGCCGCGCGAACAGGCAGCGCACCATCTGCTCGAGCGCGCCGCCTGCGACGGCGAACAGCTCGCTCAAGACCGTGATCGTGCCCCCTTCGCGGCGATACAGCACGCCGGTGACTGGAACGCCGTCGCGCAGCGCGACATGGCACGCCACCTCGGCGTCAGCCGGGAGCGCCGCGCAGCGCGCCTCGGTGCAGAACACGTTCTCGTGGCACTTCTCGAGCAGGACGCGCAGCGATGGCGGAAAGGGCGGCCTGACGAGCATGGTTTCTTGCCGCGCCGGGCCGGTTGCCAGGTCGAGTCGATCGTCGCATCGATCATTCATTGTTCCACCATATTGTCTTGATTTGAATACCGGCCGCACCGCGCCCGTCTTGATGGTCAGCAGGCCGTCAGGCATCCGTGCCGTCCCCGTCGCGCCGGAAGCACGGCCTGCCGGCGCCCCCCGCCAGCAGGGAGCGCAGGCGCCGCAGGCCCTTTTTGGCCTGGCGCAGCGCGGCGAGGGAGTGCCCAAGGAGCCGCTTGCCCGCGCCGTCCCGCGCCTCTACCGTAGCCACCAGGAGCCTGAGATCGTGCAGTCGGGAGCGCGCCGCGTTGCGCGACCAGGTGCGCCAACAGACGAGCGCCGCACTGCGGGAACGGTAGATGGTCACGCTGCCGAGCGTCTTGCGGCGTGCCAGGAAATGGGACTTCCAGTCGTGATGCCCCCCCATCATCCACAGTTCCCGGCCGCCAATGGCGATGGCATGGTGGATGGTATGCAAGGTCACCTGGCGGCCTAGCCGGTAGGCATCGAATCGCGGGTCGTGGCCGACGAGATGCAGGAAGTGGCGCGCGCCGACCCTGAAACACAGGGTGGCCGCCACCGTTCTTTCGTCGATCAGCATGATGCCGAGGTAACCGTGGCTGCGCGCCAGCCGTACGATGCGGTCGATGTCGGTATTCTCGACATACGGCGCGGCATTGCGCGCCCCCATCCGCTGGTCGGTCAGGCGCACCAGTTCGCGCACATGGCGTGGCGTGATCTGCTGCGTCGACAATACCGCGAAACGGCAGGAAGGAAACTGCGCAGCGCACTTGCGCATACTGCGCCGCATCAGCTCCCTGGTGCTCTTGCCCAGCTGCTGCATATAGGCGTCCGCGCTGGGCGGAAGACTGACCACGTTCTCTTCTAGCTGAGGCAGGACCTGGACTGGGTACGCGAAGGAGGCCCCATCGATGGGCGTGTCGAGCGCGTAGCCTTCGATGCGCCTTGCCGCCGGATAACGCGCAAACACGTTGGCAGCGAAATAAGCGAGGTCGGCCGCGCTCAAGGCGATCTGCTGGTTGACGATGCGGACCGTGTCGGGCTCGATCCGAAACAGGATCAACAGGACGATGTCATGCTCGTCGGCGGCCGCGAAGGTGTGGATGTCGTCGAGCCGCTCGTAGAGCCCGATCCGGGTCAGGGTGCAATAGATATTTGCATAGAGGCGTTCGAGGGCGGCGTCGGCAAAGTCTGGAATGGCGCGCTCGTAAAAGCAGCTTGAAACGATGTGCTTGTCTACATGGGATGCGAAGTGCGGATTTCCTTCGTGCCAGAAATTGGATGGAATCGCATGAGCGGTACTATTTTTAATGCTCATTTTATTACCGTCCTCCGCGTGAAATGAATTTACATTCAAATTCTATTTTTTTACGATCAGGCCGGCGTGATCAATATCAAACCATGCATGAGCAATAAACATTTATTACTGCCGAGCACGGCTCAACTCTTCATTAAGTTCAATTCGACAAGCCTGTCACCCCACTCGTGGCGTCACGCGCGATCACCAAGCTACGCAGGTGTAGCTTTTCACGCCATCCTTTGATGAAAAATATAAGCGCCTGCGAAGACCCCCCGTCATTTCCATTATATTGACTCCGAATTAGCATATTCGACATTGGGTTTTATATTAAGCACATGCAGGCAGCACGATGGCGAGCGCATCTGTCCGATCGCCTCGTACCGGGAACGGCATCGGCGTCCGGCCGCGATTGCAGCCGCGCCCATAAAAAAAGCCGCCGCATTTTCATGCGGCGGCTTGTGCTCACGCAGGGAACTTATTTTGCGAGTGCAGGAGCCAGAGGCTGGCGCGGGGTACCGCCGCCACCGATGCTGGTCGGGCTATTGTTGTCGACTACGCTCAGTGCCTTCATGATGCGCTGGATGTCGCGCACCCAGGCCGTATTACCTTGCACCTTCTGGTTCATCTCGAAGCCCCAGTCGCGCTTGAACTCGGCGCGCTTCGAGCCGTCGGGACCATCTTCTGCGCTGAAGTCGAATCCGGCCGCATAGGTGTCGTCGACGATGTAGGCGCCGTAGTTCTGCAGCGTCCAGGCCAGTTGCTTGGCTGGCATGGTTTCCAGGCCCATCGATGCAATCGACGTGCTGCCTGGAATCGCCAGCAAGGCGCCCATCTTCATCGCGGTGTTGCCGTTCTTGCTTGCGCTACCGTACCAGCCGACCGCATAGCTGTCCGACGTCGTTGCCGGCCAACGCGAACAGGCGCTGCGCGTCGTGCACTTGTACAGCGCTTCCTTGGCGTAGACATTGACCTTGAGCGCATGGCGCGGACCGGTCGTGGTACCCGGACGCAGCTCACCGAGGCGAATGCTGCCGCCGATGGCCGACAGGCCGGAGCCGCCGTGCGCCCCGGTAATGCCCGCCCCATACAGGTCGACATTGGCGAACTTGGCGTAGGCAGTGGCCGGCCCACCAGCGGTGCATCGCGCCACCGGCTGGGTTTGCACCAGCGTGCGGCCATCCTTCATCAGGAACACAGCCGAGCTGTTCTTGTTGGTGTTCGGGATGATGTAGTTACTCGGCATCGGCACCTGGTACATCAAGCCGCCTGTCGCGGAGCAGCGATTCTTGCCGGTCCAGGCGGCATTGCTGTAATTGATATTGACCAGCGGCGCGGTCGGCTTCAGGATGATTTTTTCATCGTCGATCCCGGGCATGGCGGCCCAGATGTTATTGGCCGGCTTCGGATTCAGGTTGGCGCGCACGAAGCGTGCGCCGCTACCGATCGGCATATTCCAGATGCTGTTGCTAGCAAACGGCTGTTTGAGGGGATCACGTGTACCCGAAGCGACCACGCTTGCCAGCGACTTGTTGCCGGTAGGGGCGTCGGTCGTGACCACGGTGGCGGCGTCGGCGGACTGTGCGTCCGGAGTGACTTCGGCAACAGGCGCATCCGCCGCGGTGGTGGCTGCGCTGTCGGGAGCATAGTCGGCCGGACGAACCGGGGTTTCAACTTCAGCCAAGGAAATGCTGGCCTCATCGATCGAGGCAGGATCGCCGCCGCCACATGCTGCGAGTACGGCAAACACAGGGGCGAGCATCATGAATTTAGCTTTCGGCTGGAATCGAGTGCATTTGTTCACAGAATATTTCCTTACATAATGATGGTAATGAGCACGTTGGAGGATTCCAATGGGCTACAAGTTCCTTCATTTGAGGAAAATATTTTCTGTTGGCTATTTCATCAACTCAAATAAACAAAGAATTTTCCTCTTCAGAAATTGAACGAGGGATAAAATTGCGGAACATGTATGAGTCGATGCGTCTACGGAAACTGATTTTGTGTTCCGACATGCTGCCGCCACTACAGCTTATAGACAGGTATTGCCAGCCGTATTCGCTAATAACTGCGAATGCGATATCGAACAAATCGCTGAACGCCCCGATATAGATCAGGAACGACAGCATGGCCACGGAACGGCATGGCCATCCGACGGCTGAACGGTTGGAAATTGATTGAATCGAGATAATGGCGACGGGTGTTCGACAACACGCCTTGTGTCGCCGCGCTGCACGATCGCGCGCATGCGCAGCGGCAGCTGGTCGGCAGCGGATCCGCCGAGGCCGGCATGGCCAGTTGCTGGATCGCGCGCCCCTGTAGAAGACGACCGAGCGCGGACTTGCTCTGATTACGCCGCCGGCAGCCCGGCGCGCAGGCATTCCGGCAACGGCGCCGACTTGCCGAGCCTGAAATCGACCCACACCACCTTGGCCACGCCGTCGGCGTGCAGGTCGCCCGGCGCGCCATCCGCCCCGACCAGGCGGATCTCGTGCGACACCTCGACGCTCGAGCGTCCCGGCGGCGCCACGAAGGTGCGCACCTCGATCTCTCCCGGATAAGTCAATTGCTTGAGGAAATTCATCGAAGCATTGACGATCACCGGTCCTTCGGTGCGCGCATCCGGCAATCCTCCCACCTGTTCCAGCCAGGCGATGCGGGCCGACTCGATGTAGCGGAAATAATTCGTGTTATTGACATGCCCCATGGCGTCCATGTCGCCCCAGCGGATCGGCATGCGCATGGTGTGAACCAGCTTCTTGCTACTCATTCCCTGTCTCTGCTTCCAAAAAAATTACTGCGCCGTCATCCCGTCATCGGCCGTGATGATGGCGCCATTGATGAAATGGGCTTCTTCCGCTGCCAGAAGCAGCAGGAGTCCGTCGAGGTCTTCCGGCTTGCCCGGCCGCTTGCGCGGCAACATCTCGATCAGCTTGCGGCCCGGCT
>Ga0265780_10008924_pt1 | contig 12110 bp, 8 predicted proteins | sample P1T30metagenome_FD_192432 | JGI IMG/M metagenome (GOLD analysis project Ga0265780, IMG submission 192432) | Plant litter microbial communities from East Loma Ridge, Irvine, California - P1 T30 | ecosystem: Environmental > Terrestrial > Plant litter > Unclassified | place: USA: California... | reverse complement strand
CGGCATCCGCTTCTCGGGCGACATCTCGAAGGCGCTGGCCGCCGGCGCCCACACCGTCATGATGGGCAGCATGTTCGCCGGCACCGACGAGGCGCCGGGCGAAACTATCCTGTACCAGGGCCGCAGCTATAAATCCTACCGCGGCATGGGCAGCCTGGGCGCGATGGCCGAAGGCTCGGCCGACCGCTACTTCCAGGAGGCGTCCGCCAAGGCCGACAAGTTCGTCCCGGAAGGCATCGAAGGCCGCGTCGCCTACAAGGGTAGCGTGCTGGCGATCATCTTCCAGCTGGTCGGCGGCGTGCGCCAGTCGATGGGCTATTGCGGCTGCGCCACCATCGAGGAACTGCGCGAGAAGGCTGAGTTCGTCGAGATCACCTCGGCCGGCATGCGCGAATCGCACGTGCACGACGTGCAGATCACCAAGGAAGCGCCGAACTACCGCTCCGAGTAAAGCATCCATGAAACGCGGCCCGAGGGCCGCGTTTTTGCATGACCCGATTCATTTTCTATTCTTGCCCTCCACATGCATTCCAAAATCCTCATCCTCGACTTCGGTTCCCAGGTCACCCAGCTGATCGCCCGCCGCGTGCGCGACGCCGGCGTGTTCTCCGAGGTCTTCCCCTACGACGTCAGCGACGAATTCGTCCGCAACTACGGCGCCTCCGGCATCATCCTCTCGGGCAGCCATAACTCGACCCTGGAAGGCGATTCGCCACGCGCCCCGCAAGCCGTGTTCGAGCTTGGGGTGCCGGTGCTGGGCATCTGTTACGGCATGCAGACCATGGCCGCCCAGCTCGGCGGCAAGGTCGAGAACGGTGTGAAGCGCGAATTCGGCTACGCCGAGGTGCGCGCGCGCGGCCATACGGCGCTGTTCAACGGCATCAACGACTTCGTAACAAGCGAAGGCCACGGCATGCTGCGCGTGTGGATGAGCCACGGCGACAAGGTGCTGGACATGCCGCCGGGCTTCAAGCTGATGGGCTCCACCGACAGCTGCCCGATCGCCGCCATGGCCGACGAGGAGCGCCGCTTCTACGCGCTGCAGTTCCACCCGGAAGTCACCCATACCTCGCAAGGCGAAGCCATCATCGGCCGCTTCGTGCACGAGATCTGCGGCTGCAAATCTGACTGGAACATGCCGGACTACATCGGCGAAGCGGTGCAGAAGATCCGCGAGCAGGTCGGCACGGATGAGGTGATCCTGGGCCTGTCCGGCGGCGTCGACTCGAGCGTGGCCGCAGCCCTGATCCACCGCGCCATCGGCGACCAGCTGACCTGCGTCTTCGTCGACCACGGCCTGCTGCGCAAGGACGAGGGCAAGATGGTGATGGACATGTTCTCCAAAAACCTCGGCGTCAAGGTGCTGCGCATCGATGCCGAAGACCAGTTCATGGGGCACCTGGCCGGCGTCACCGACCCGGAGCAGAAGCGCAAGATCATCGGGCGCGAATTCGTGGAAGTGTTTCAAGTAGAGGCGGGCAAGCTGACCAATGCGCGCTGGCTGGCGCAGGGCACGATCTATCCAGACGTGATCGAGTCGGCGGGCAAGGGCAAGAAGGGGCAGACCATCAAGAGCCACCACAATGTGGGCGGTTTGCCGGAGACGCTGAACCTGAAGCTGCTGGAGCCGCTGCGCGAGTTGTTCAAGGATGAGGTGCGCAAGCTGGGTGTGGCATTGGGGCTGCCGCATGACATGGTGTATCGCCATCCGTTCCCGGGGCCGGGGCTGGGTGTGCGGATTCTTGGCGAGGTGAAGAAGGAGTATGCGGATCTGTTGCGTGAGGCGGATGCGATCTTTATCGAAGAGCTGCGTAATACGCCGTTTGAGTTACCTGCGGTTGCAGGGATTGATCCGGGCAAGGCGCCGGTGAACTGGTATGAGGCGACTTCGCAGGCGTTTGCGGTGTTCCTGCCGGTGAAGTCGGTGGGGGTGATGGGGGATGGACGCACCTATGAATACGTCGTCGCGCTGCGCGCGGTGCAGACGCTGGACTTCATGACGGCGCAGTGGGCGCATTTGCCGCATGCGTTGCTGGGGAAGGTGTCGAACCGGATCATCAATGAGGTGAGGGGGTTGAACCGGGTTGTTTATGATATTTCGGGGAAGCCGCCGGCGACGATTGAGTGGGAGTAGGGGTTCCTGTTCCAAACTTCCTTTATGTGGTTTAAAAAGGCTCGCTTCGGCGTAATGCCGTTCAGTTAAGGTAGCTTCTTGACCTTCCGGACGGCATAACGCTTCGGCGTTGCCTTGACGGCCCGGTCGTATTTGCGGCCGGGCCGTTCGTCTTTCAGAAGGCTAACCAGCCTTTCTCGCAGATGCTTCATTGAGGCGGGCAGCTTTCCATATGACCTGGTGACGCCCGCCCAATGCAGTTCGAACTGGATCAGGTGGAAAGCACGAATGAAGCTCACTTCGGTCGGCTCGCACTTGACTACCAGCGCAGCCTTGGCGATTTCGAGGCGGATCAGATTGTAGGCAATGAGCGCGCCCTAGATTTCCTGATATACCCCATCCACTGTTTTTGAGGGCTTTGTTGCGCAAATCAGCCTCGACCAGCGTAGCGCCGTGAGGTCTGGTAGCCTGAACAGATGAAACCAGCTCCGCAGAAGTACCGCACGATCAACTGGAAGACGTATAACGAAGCGCTCAAGGCGCGCGGCTCGCTGCTCATCTGGCTTGATCCGACGATGAACTGGCATGGCCAGCCGAGCGGCAAGCGAGGGCGAAGCCAGACGTTCAGCGACGAGGCAATCCAGTTCTGCCTGAGTATCAAGTGCCTGTTCAATTTGCCGCTGCGCCAGGCCATGGGCATGACGCAAAGCCTGCTGCGCCTGGCCGGGCTGGACTGGTCGGCGCCGGACTTCAGTACGATCAGCCGGCGGCAGAAAACGCTGCAAGTGGTAATTGGAGCAGTACCGACCACGACGGGCTTGCATCTGCTGGTGGACAGCACAGGCATTAAGATGCTGGGCGAAGGCGAATGGAAGACGAAAAAGCATGGTGCAGACTACCGGCGCCAATGGCGCAAGGTGCACCTTGGAATCGACGCGACCACGCTCGAAATCCGTGCCATGGAGGTAAGCGATGACAGCATCGGCGATGCACCTGTCCTGCCGGCGTTGCTCGACCAGATTGCTGCCGAGGAGCGCATTGCCAGCGTCAGCGGCGATGGCGCGTACGACACGAAGGACTGCCATGAGGCTATTTCCTTGCGCGAAGCGCATGCCATTATCCCGACCCGAAAGAACGCCAAACCCTGGAAGACCAATCGCCGCGGAGCGGACGCCCGCAACGAGATTCTGCACACGACGCGCAGGCTGGGCCGGGCCATCTGGAAGAAATGGAGCGGCTACCACCGGCGTAGCCTTGTCGAAACCAAAATGCGCTGCTTCAAGCTGCTGGGCGAACGCGTCATGGCACGTGATTTTGGCCGTCAGGTCGCCGAGCTACAGGTACGAGCTGCTGTGCTGAACCGCTTTACTCGGCTGGGCACCCCGATCACAGTCCCAGTGTTATAAAACGAACTACAAATAACGTCAGCTCGGCCTTTGCTTGATTTGCTCAACAAAGCCCAAGCAAAGTACCGAACCAGCGTCAGCTTCGATCGACCCCGCCTATTCCGGCGGCGCATTACTGGAACGCACCCAGATAAACGCGCAAACCGCAGCCGCCGCAGCACTGCCAGCGCACACCACCAGCGCCGCATGAAACGGCGCCAGCAAAGCACGCCCCTGCGCAGTGAGCACCACCCCCAGCATCGCCGTTGCGATCAGCCCGCCTCCACGCGCCACCGCGCTATTGAAACCGGATGCGATCCCCGTATGGCTCCCATCCACCGATGACAACACCGCCGTGGTCAGCGGCGCCGCCACGCAAGCCATGCCGAGGGCGATCGTCAGCATCGCTGGCAGGACCGTCGCCGCATAGCTGCCTTCGCCGATGCGCAGTGCCAGAAGGAAGCCGCCTGCGACGATCAGCGAGCCGATCGACAGCGGCAGGCGCGAGCCATGGCTGGCGGCCACGCGTCCCATCAGCGGCGATCCGATCGCCAGCACGATCGGAAACGGCAGCAGCGCCGCCCCTGCCTGCTTGGCCGAGTACCCAAGGGCCTGGATCAGCACGAACGGCAACAGCAGCATCAGCGCGCCGAGTGCGCCGTATAGCAGGAAAGTCATCAGGTTCAGACCGGAAAACGCGCTCGAACCGAACAGTGCCAAGGGCAGCATCGCACGATCGCCGGCGCGCCGCTCGATCCACAGGAACGCCAGCATGATCACGACGCCGGCCACCAGCGCTATTGCGCCCCACAGGGTCAGGCGCTTTTCGGCCGATGCGTGAGCCAGGCCCCAGGTGATGCAGGCAAGACCCAGGCTGGCAAGTACGGCCCCGAGCGGATCGAGCGCAACTGGCTTGTCGCCCGTGCTGGCCGGCACGAAGCGCCAACCAATGAAAATCGCCAGCGCCGCGATCGGTATATTGATGTAGAAGACCGAGCGCCAGCCCATGGTGTCGATCAGCCAGCCGCCCAGCAATGGTCCGACCGCCCCGGCAGCGGCTCCGGCCGCGGCCCAGATACCGACCGCCCGGCCACGCTTCTTCCCTGTGAATGTCGCGCTCAGGACGGCCAGGCTGTTCGGCAACAGCATCGCCGCACCCAGGCCTTGCAGCAGCCTGCCTGCCACCAGCAGCGCTAACCGCGGCGCGAACGCGCAGAGCAGGGAGGCCAGTGCGAACACGCAGATGCCGGCCAGGAGCACGCGCTTGCGCCCATAGCGGTCGCCCAGCGCGCCGCCCAGCAGCAGAAACGAACTGAGCGGCAGTAGATAGCCATTGACGACCCATGACAGGTCGGCGCCCCCGCCACCCAGGTCCCGCTTGATCGCCGCCAGGCCGACGTTGACGACCGAGCCGTCGATGAACGCCAGGCTGCTTGCCAGGATCGAGGTACACAGCACCAGGTTCGGATGCGCCGGCGCGACAGCCTGCTCGGGTGGGGCGCAGGCGGCGAGCGCGCGGTCGCAGTCGCTGGGCAGGGTGCTCAAGCGCAGGCCTCGAGGGGTTGGCGTTGGGACGATGGCGGCATGTGGGCATCCTGCTGTCCGGTGCTAGGCGCGTCTGTTCGGACACGAACACATCAAGTAGTGCTGCGTTGGATGTCTCGGCCTCGACCCGGCCATCCCAATCGTGCCGCTGTGCCGGCTATGCTACGATCAATTTGTTAAAAAAATGATCACGTATTTGGTGGGCCGATCTTGACACGACAAAAGGGGCGAGGCGTTGAGCGAGGACGATCAGAAAGAAGCGCGCGGGAAAAAGCGCGAGGACGAAGAGGGGAGAGAAGACAACGACGAGCATGCCGGAAACGGCAAGGGTCGGGATGATCCCGGAAAGAACGACGAGGACGACGAGGACCAGCCCGAGGATGACCGCTCCGCGAAGGAGAAGGCATCCGACTGGCTGCGCACCCCGAAGCACAAGTTGATCGCGCTCGCCGTCCTCGGCCTCCTGATCCTGGCCACCATTGCCGGCATCCTGTGGTGGCTCGAAGCCCGCAAGTGGAAAAAGACCGACAACGCCTACATCCGCGGCCCCATCGCCCGCCTGTCTCCAGGCGTCGCCGGCAACGTCACCCGCGTCTTCGTCGTCGACAACCAGGTAGTGAAGGCCGGGCAGCCGCTCGCTGCGATCAGCGTCGGCAGTTACGACATGGCCGTGCGCCAGGCCGAGGCCGAGCACGCGGCAGCCGAAGCGGCAGTGCTGCAGGCCGAGGCGGGCCTGGTGACGGCGCGCGCCCAGGTACGGCAGGCAGCCGCCGCGGCGCGCGCCCGCGACGCCGAAGCCGCGGTCGCTGCCCGCGACTACGCCCGCTATGCGTCCCTGTCCGCAGGTGCAGTCGCCGAAGCCCAGCGCGACCGGGCGGCCGCACAGGCCAATTCCGCGCGCGAGACCGCGATCGCCGCCGACGAGACCACGCGCGCGGTGACTGCCCGGATCGGCCAGGCGAAAGCCGACATCGCCGCGGCGCGGGCCCGGGTCCAGCAGGCACTCGCCAATCTCGCCAACGCGCAACTGCGGCGCGGCGATGCCATGGTGCTGGCGCCGATCGGCGGCCGCGTCACCCAGTTCGACGTCGAGCCGGGCGACTATCTGGCGCCCGGCCAGCCGCTGGCCGCCATCGTCGGCCACGCGCGCTGGGTAGAGGCGAATTTCAAGGAAGACCAGTTGCGCCTGATGCGCCCCGGCCAGCCGGTCGAGCTGGAAATCGAAGCCTGGAGCGACTTTCCGCTGCAAGGCTATGTCGAGAGCTTCCAGGCGGGGTCGGGGGCGCAATTCTCGGCGCTGCCGCCGCAGAATGCAACCGGCAACTGGGTCAAGACGGTGCAGCGGGTACCGGTCAGGATCCGCTTCCGCGACGACGCCTTCCGCGATTTTCCCGCGCGGGCAGACGTCATTCCGGGTCTTTCCGTCCATGCCGCGGTGAAGGTGATGCAGTGAGCGCAGCCGCGCTGCCGCGCGCCGCCAACAAGCCGGGGGTGCCGCCGCTGATGGTCGCGGTGCTGGTGAGCTTCGGGTCGCTTTTCGAGGTCGCCAATACGACGGGGATTGCGATCGGCCTGCGCACGATCGCCGGCGACCTCGGCTCGGCGCCGGAGGAGGCGGACACGATCCTCACCGCCTACCTGGTCGCCCAGGCGGCGATCCTGCCGCTGTCGGGCTGGGCGGCGGTCTATTTCGGACGCAAGCGTTTCTACATCACCTGCGTGGCACTGTTCACGATCTCTTCGTTCCTCTGTTCGATCGCCTGGAACATGGAGAGCCTGATCGCCTTCCGTATCCTGCAGGGGGCAGCCGCGGCGGGCAATGCGGCGAGCGAAAGTTCGCTGATCGCCGATTCGCTCCCGCCCGAGAAGCGTGGCCTCGGCTTTGCGATCTACGGCATGGCGGTCGTGGTCGGACCGACCTTCGGTCCGATCTACGGCGGCTGGGTGACGGAGAATTACAGCTGGAACTGGATTTTCCTGCTGAACGTCCCGGTCGGCATCGCCGCCGTAAGCGCCTGCGTGCTGTTGCTGCAAGATCCGCCCGCGGTGCGGGAAGAGACGCGCAAGCGCCGCGCCAGGGGGCTCAGGCTGGACTGGTTCGGCTTCGTGCTGGCGGCAGGCGGCCTGGCGCTGGTGTCGTTTGTCCTGGACAAAGGACAGACCGAGGATTGGTTCGGCTCCTCGACGATATTCTGGGCGACGCTTGCCGGCAGCCTCATGCTGGCACTGTTGCCGCTGTGGTCGCTGCTGGCGCGCGATCCGGTACTGGATTTCCGCCTGTTCAACAACCGAAATCCCGCCATCGCGGCGGTCCTGCTGTTCGTGACCGGCACCATCCTGTTCGGTGCGCCGGCGATCTTTCCTCTGCTGCTGCAACAGGAATTCGGCTACACGGCCACGCAGGCCGGGGTGGTCAACGGCTTGAGTGGTTTGTCGGTGTTCGTGCTCCTGATGTTCGTCGGTCCGCTGACCGGCAAGGTGGCGACCCGTACACTGGTGGGCACGGGCTTCGTGGCGGTTGCCTTCGGCATGTACCTGAGTTCGAACATCTACCCTGAGATGGCGTACTGGCAGATTACCTTGATCAGCATGGCGCAGGCGATCGGCATCGCGGTCATCTTTTCGCCGCTCCAGAGCCATTCCTTCATCGGCGTTCCCGGTCATCTGCGCGAGCAGGTCGGCGCCTTCAATGCGATGGCCGTGAACCTCGGTGGCTCGGTCGGGACCGCGGTCGGCATCACGCTGCTCGAACGCGGCCGCCAGTCGTTCCGCGAGGATCTGGTGCCCTACGCCTCGCCGTGGCGCGACGAATACCGGCAGGCGCTGGACCAGTACGGCTCGCTCGGTGCCTTCGACCAGGTCGTCAATTCGCAGGCGTCGGTGCTGTCGTTCCAGGCCGTGTTCTTCACGCTGGCGGTGATCGCGCTGTGCTGCCTGCCGCTGATCTTGTTCTTGAAGGGCAAACCCGGGCCGGAGGAGCAGGGGTGAAACACGCAATCATCATCACAGGCGCGCGTTTGGCAGTATTGGCGGCATGCCTTGCAGCCTGCGCGACCGGACCACGCTACGCCGGGCCGCCGCCGCAGCCGGTGCTCGACAAGGGCTTCGCCAACGCGCCCTTGTCAAGCGCGGTAGAGGCGGCGCGCCTGGAGACATGGTGGACGCAGCTGGGGCACCCGACGCTGGATGCGCTCGTCACCGACACCCTGGCCCGCAACCCCGACCTCGAGATCGCCGCCGCCCGGCTGCGTCAGGCACGGGCCCAGCGCCGCATCGTCCGCGCCGACGGTCTGCCGAGCGTCAGTGCGGCCGGGCTGGCCCAGCGCCAGACCTTCAGCGAGAACGTCGACCTCGGCTTCGGCCAGGGCGGTGGCGAGCAGGGGCAAGCTCAAGCGGGCGGCGGCCAGGGCGGCCAGCAGGGAGGCGGCGGCCAGCAGGAAGGCGGCGCTCAACAAGGTGGCGGCTTAGACGCGAGCCAGATGGGCGCGGGCGGCGCGGCGATCAACTTCTTCCAGGCCAGTTTCGATGTCGCCTGGGAAGTGGACCTGTTCGGCGCCACGCGCGCCAGGGTCCGCGCGTCCGACGCCGAGGTCGAGGCCGCGGCGTTCGGGGTGGAGGACGTCCGCACCAGCATCGCCGCCGAAGTCGCGCGTGACTACCTCGTCGTTCGGGAAGTACAGGCGCGGCTGGAACTGACCCGTTCGACCCTCGCCATCGCGCGCCGCACGCAGGCACTGGCGCGCGAGCAGGAACGCGCCGGGCTCGTCACCGAAGCGGATACCGCGCGCACCGACGCCCAGGTGCTGGCGGTCGAGACGGCGCTGCCGCAGCTGGAGCTGCTCGAACTGCAGGCGCGCCAGCGGCTGGCGGTGCTGGCTGGACGCGAGCCGTCCGCACTCGCGGCCACGCTTGCCACGGTACGTCCGATCCCGGTTGCGCAAGCGCAGGTGGCGGCCGGCATCCCGACGGAACTGCTGCTGCGTCGTCCCGACCTGCGCATGGCGGAGCGCCAGCTCGCGGCCGCCACCCACTCCGAGGCTGGCGCGGTGCGCGACCTGTATCCCAAGCTGTCCTTGAGCGGCGCCGCGGGCGTCCAGGCCGATACCGTCGGCAGCCTGTTCGAGTGGTCGAGCAGGTTCTACCGGCTAACCGCCAATCTGACTGCGCCGATCGTCGACGGCGGCCGGCGCCGCGGACAGGTCGAGCTCCAGCGCGGCCGGGTCGACGAAGCCGCGGCGCGCTACCGCCGCACCGTCCTGGGCGCGTTCCGCGAGGTGGAGGAGGGGCTGGCGGCCCTTGGCCGCGACACCCTGCGCCGCGACATCGCCGAGCGCACCGTCGAGCGGCGCCGCAAGGCGCGCGCCGTCCTCGACGAGCAATATCGCGCCGGCCTGGTCGGGCTGCTCGACGTGCTCACTGCCGAACGCGACCTGGCCGATGCCGAGGCGCTGGCCGTGAATGCCAGGGCGCAGGTCACGGTCGACTGGATCGCGCTGCAGAAGGCGCTTGGCGGCGGGTGGCGGGTTGCGCCGATGCCTGCGCCGCAAACAAAGGAAAGATCATGACATTTCGTATCGCGGTCTCACTCGCGGTTCTGGCCACGCTGCTGACAGCTTGCTCCGACCCGCTCGATGACGAGCCCAAGGGGCAGACCATCCCGACCCACGCCGAACTCGCCACTGGCTATGCGGCCGGCAGCGGGCCGCTAGCGGGCGGCGGGAGCAGCCCGGCGCCGGGCGGCGCCGGAGGCGACGCAGGGGCTTCGTCAAGCGATGCCGCGGGCGGTGCTGGGATGGCCGGCGGCATGCCGGCCGGCCTGGTCAGCCAGGTGCAGGGCGGAGGCGGTGGCAGCGCGGTGGGTTCCTTGCCTCCTGCGGGTTTGCAAACCGCGCCGGGCGGGCAGGCAAGCGGTGCGGGACAGAGTGGCGCCGGCGCGGGTGGCAGTGGCGGCGCGGGCGGCGGCTCGGGTGGCGGATGAACTGGCAGCTACCCCGACTGAACTGCCCCGGTCTCTTGCGTCTTTGACAGGAATTGCGAGCGACTGTTCACTGTTCGGGGCCATACCTTACAAAACAGCTTGAAGTTGTAGGGTGGGCGGTCCTCCGCCCACGCGTTCAACTGACGGATGCATCAAGGCGACGCTTCTGATGGTTGAACGCGTGGGCAAAGGATTGCCCACCCTACGAATTCGCGGCGATACCCTGGGAACCAGGTTGCAGACCGTCGACAGGTCACCGCCAGCAGATTGCGTCCGTCGGGTCAGTCTTTGACGGCCCGCATTCACGTCAAGCTCAGAAGAAATATCGCAGCGACACCCCCGCCGCCGCCTGCGGCACAGTCGACACCACCAGCCCGGCCGCCGTGCCATACGCAATATCGCTGGCAAATTCATGCGGATGCAGCGTCGCGAACAGCGTCCCCTGGACCTTGCCGATGTCGTAGCTCGCCTTCAGGTCGTAACGCACATAGGTGGGCATGGTCCGCTCCACCAACGGCGACCCCATGTAATACGGATTGTCGGCAGTAACATACACGTCGCCATTGAGCGTCAGCCTCCCCGCTCCCAGCACCCTGCGATGCTGCACGCCCGCTTTCCACGTATGCGCCGGCACCGACAAGCGCGCCCCCGCGCCCGGCGCAGGATTGTCGAGCCGCGCGCGCAGGATCCGGCCATAGCTGAGGTAAGTGCTGAACCCGCCGCCCGGCTGGTATTGCAGGTCGACCTCGACCCCCTTGCGCGTCGTCTGCCCGGAAGCGACGAACACGTCGGGCGCGGTGTTGACGATCTCGTCATCGTTCTCGATATGGTAAATCGCGCCGGACAGGCGCAGTCCCGCCAGCGGTCGCGCCTGAAAACCGAGGTCGTGCGACCGCACCCGGCTCGGGTCGATGGCCGCATTGATGCGTCCGCCGGGCGCGCCGAGCGGACCAAGGCTGCCGCTGCTGCTGATCTGTTCCGCGGCCGGCGAACGGAAGCCCTGCGCCACGTTGGCATACAGCTCGAGGTCGGGCAGCACGTTCCAGATCGCGCCGTACTTCGGCGTCGGCACGCTGCCCTTGTAATCGGTCGAGGCCGCCGGCAGCTTCAGGTTGGCCAGGTCGTAGTCGAAGCGGTCATAGCGCGCCCCGGCATGCAGCTTCAGGCTCGGCAGCACGCGGTACTGGGCCTGGACGAACACGCCGTAGGTCAGCAGGTCGAGGTCCTGGTTGTTGACGTAATTGGCGGTCGGCTGCCGGTTGCGGAAATGCCGGCGGTAGGCCTCGCCCCGGTCGCGCCGCGCATCGGCGCCGACGGTGAGCAGGCCGTCCGCGCCGACGTTCCAGCTGTTGCCGGCGCGCGCGCCCGAGATCGTGCGGTCGTCGAAGCCGAAGGTGTGCAGCAGTGGGCTGTTCTGGATCGCACGGCTACGCTCGAAATCCTCGACGTAGGCGGTGGCGAACCAGCCGGCGCCGCCGGATGCGGGACGGCGGTTGAACACCAGCGTGCGGCGCTGCGCGTCGCCGAAGCCGGGCAAGTCGTACATGACCGCATGCGGATCGACCAGGCCGGCCTCCATCGCCGGCAGCGACAGGTAGCCGGCGCCGGCATAGTCCGACTTGTAATAGCTGGCGCGCAAGCTGTAGACGCCGTCGCCGATGTCGGTCGTCAGCTTCCAGAACAGGTTGCTGCGGTCGTTGCCGCTGCGGTGGCGGAAGCCATCGTAGCGGTAGCGGTCGGCTACCAGCAGCGAGCGTACTGACCCCGATTCACTGGAGAGTACCAGCGTGCCACGCCGGCCGCCGTAGCTTTCGATGGTCAGCGCCGCGCTCGACGGCGTGGCCGCGCCGCCCTCGCGCGTGGTGATCGCGACCGAGCCGGCGCGGTTCTGGTCGCCGTACAGCGCCGAGACCGGGCCTTTGATGACCTCGACCGTATCGATCATTTCGCCGGTCATCCATTCGAGGAAGGCGGGGCCATGCCCGGCGCCGCCCTGGCTGGACGGGATGTTCTGCGGCACGCCGTCGATGCTGATGGCGGTGTCGGCGCCGTGCGTGCCCTGGGTGGCGAAGCCGCGCATGCGAAAACC
>Ga0265780_10008923_pt1 | contig 12110 bp, 20 predicted proteins | sample P1T30metagenome_FD_192432 | JGI IMG/M metagenome (GOLD analysis project Ga0265780, IMG submission 192432) | Plant litter microbial communities from East Loma Ridge, Irvine, California - P1 T30 | ecosystem: Environmental > Terrestrial > Plant litter > Unclassified | place: USA: California... | reverse complement strand
AGCTTGGCCAGGTAGCCGTCGAGCGAGTGGAACGGCACGCCGGCCATCTTGATCGGCTGGTCGCCCGACTTGCCGCGCGCGGTCAGCGTAATGCCAAGTACGCGCGAGGCCTTTTCGGCGTCCTCGAAGAACAGCTCGTAGAAATCGCCCATGCGGTAGAACACCAGCATGGTGGGGTAGTCGGCCTTGATGCGCAAATATTGCTCCATCATAGGGGTGTGTGCGCTTTTCGCGGCTTTTGCAACCTGTTGATCTAGCGGCATTTCTTCGTCTAAGTGCATGATTCAATTGGGCTTGTGCTCAGTGGCCTTGAGGCGTCGCTTTAGTCACGACGCTTTACAAAGCATCACAACACTCTGCGGTTTGGCGTAGGTTTTTTCAGTCGCTAAAAGGAAGCTACGCTACAATCCATCCGTGCTAAAGGCACGGATTTAAAAGCTACGCTGAACCTACACCAGGAACCATACATGCACTTCGATGCACGCGAGGCCAAGCTGCTACAGCCAGGTCAACACTTTACCATTTCCGACTGCCAGGGGCTGCGTCTAGAGGTGTCCACGAAAGGTCGTTCGTGGATCTACCGCTACAAGAGCCCAGTCGATCAACGCATGCGCCAGGTGAAGATCGGTACATGGCCAGAAATGTCGGCGGCCCGCGCCGAAGTCGAATGGGAGAAGCTACGCGACGCTCGCGCAGCTGGACGCGACCCAGCTGCAGATCGGCGTGCAGTACGGCATGAAGAGCGCGCGGCGGTTGAAGCCGTACGAACTGCAGCAGCAAATCGGTTTTCCGTAAGCGCACTCTGGAAGCTTTACTTCAACGGTCATGTCATGCGCAACCGTAAGCCAAAGGGCATCGACGAGACGTCGCGTACGGTCGAGAAGGTGTTCACTGATCATCCTGAGTTCGCGAACATGGAGGCAGCAAAGGTTTCACGCGCGGTCGCATTCGATATTCTCCAGGCTTACCTCGATACCCCCGTTCAGGCGGGCCGGATTCGAATGGAGCTAGGGGCGGCATGGGAATACGGCCACGACGCTGGCCGGCTGGATCCAGAGGTGCCGAACTGGTGGCGCCAGATCATGCGCGGGAAGCTGCGCAGCAAAGGCCGCATTAGGGAAGGCGAGTGCGTCGGCACGTCGAAGCGGGTGCTTAACGCGGAAGAGATCGGACTGCTGATCAACTGGCTGCCGAACTTCTCCAGACTAGTGGAAGACGTTGTCACTCTATATATGTGGACATGCACTCGTGGCAGCGAGATCCTCGAGATGGAAGTCGATGAAGTGACGAAGGAAAAGGATGGGCTGTGGTGGACGATCCCTAAGTCAAAGACGAAGAACTCGTGGCGCGACGGCGCGACGGATCTACGGGTGCCGTTGGTCGGGCGGGCCGCGTCGGTCGTCCAGCGACGAATGCAGGCAGTGGAAAAAGGATATATCTTTCCATCGACAGGCCGCAGTGGACACGTCGAGCAGAAGACGATCAGTGCAATGGTTTGGATGCATCAGCCATACTCGAATACCAGGCCGAAATACCAACGCCTACGCTTGCCAGTCTCGCACTGGTCGGTGCACGATCTGCGTCGAACTGGTCGGACACAGCTGAGCGCACTGGGGTGTGATGCAGACGTAGCGGAGGCCGTAATCGGCCACATGCCGAAGGGGATCGAGGGGGTGTACAACCTGCACCGTTATGATAAAGAGCGAAGAGAGTGGCTTGCTAAATTGAGTGGCCATTATGAGAAACTGGCTGTCACGGGCGTCGAGTAGCACACTATGCTTGCTAAAAAGATATTTGAAGATGTGCCTGGTTTCGGTGGCTCTGTTTATCGCGAAACCCAGTATGAAGAAATTCTCGATCGGTGTGCAAGTGTGCGTGGACTGTTAGCTGAGCGTGGACTGCGATTTCATCGCGATAGTGGGCTTGGTAAGGTTATGCGAAACGCCGAGATACTTATTAAGACACGACTGTCAGGTGAAAGAAAAGCCGAAGTCAGCGACATTTTAAACGTTCTATATGCAAGTCGAATCGCGGAATCGATTCTTACTGCTCAGAATGATCCTGGTGCGTGGGAATGCATAAGACGAATAGCAGGTAATCAGTTAGGGTCGCTAGACAGACTTCAGTCAATGGGTAAGGATGCTCTCTGGGAGTTGGAACTGGCAAACCGTTTGAAGCGTCTCGGGGCTACTGTTCTACATGCTGAGCCTGATTTAAATGTCGAGTTTTCAGACATTGCTTATGGGATCTCTTGTAAGAAAATATATTCCGAGAAGGGAGTCGAGGCGCAGGTTCGCAAGGGAGTCCAACAGCTGAAGAAGACGAATGTGCGTGGGCTCGTTGCCGTTAGTCTGGATGAGCTTGTGCCTCGTGATTCAATACTTGGTGGGCCAAGTCAAGACGGGGCCGCTCAGTTTCTGTCGGATTTCAATAAGGCCTTTCTCGAACGACATATGCGAAAAGTAGCTCGATATATCATTGATGGCCGCTGCGATGGTCTTTTGATTTCAACCTCTGTGTTTAGCGATATTAAGTTTGCCGAGAATCGGTGGAGTAGCCATACACAATCAATGTTGTGGTCTGTTAAAGATGTTTCGCCGGACATTACTAGTCGACTCGCTTCGTTCGGCCAATTACTGAACGTTGACAAAGCATGACACCTTTCTTCATTGGTACCCACCGCGTCTGCTGGTATTGCCTGGTGGTGGCAGGTCCGAAATTGGTCGGCCCTCTGCCCAGTCTTCAATCTCCCGAACTAGCCATGCTACGCGCCGGCCAGAAAGCTGCCTCGGCTTAGGAAAATTGCCTTCACGTACGAGACGCTGAACAGTTGATGCCGCAAGCGCAACAGCGCCTGCGACTGCCTCCAGTTCAAGATAAAGCGGTTTCACGCTGTGTCCTTTCCCTGGTCGCCGTCAATCTGGGCAGCGCGCAGGATAGCGTTTTCCTCCTGCAGACGAACCAGCTCGGCGTGTGCCGGGATGCGATCGACAGGTAAGTCTTCCCGCTCACACAACAGAGCGTTGCGTTTCACCATGTCGGCGTGCGCAGACTTCCAATCGGTCAGCGCTATTACTGGCTGGGTAGCGACCGGGCAGTTCTTCGTATGCCACAACTGGTTGCAGTGGGGGCATGGCGGCAACTCACCGTTCACACCTGCGGTTAAGCAATCAAAGTGCCGCAACAGCGCGCCGCGATAATGTGCCATCGACTGGTAGGAGCTGGCAAAAGCATCGTCCGCCACCAAGCTGCGTAGAGCCTGCAGTGTCAAGTTTGTCATGCTGGTGTCCTCTCGGTGTTCAAATGTTTGATCTGGATTTCGCTGCTGTCTAAGCCATCACGTTTGCCAGCCAAATAAACGGTCATCGAGATCCGGCCGCCGTCGCGGTTCGCCGTTAGGCACGTGATGAATTGGTTCAGATCTTCGTGCATAACAGGCCGGCAGCAGTGCATGGACTTCAGCAGGAGCATGTGATGCCTGTACCGCTCTGGATCGTTCGGCTGGTCCTGCTCGCCTGGTACCGGGCCGGTCATGCCGCCTCCTTGACCTGGTTGGCCGCGGTGCGCACGCACGTGACACAGGCGCCGTACTGCGTCAGCTGCTTGGCCGTAACAACCTTGCCGCACACGCACCGGCGACGGCGAAGCGAGACGGGCGGTGTTGCTGCCGTGCGCTCGCGATATAGGTCAGAGCTGACCCGGCTTGGGGCCCCCCAGCTGCTCATGCTGCCCTCGCCATCAGTTGCTCATGGGCGTTGTTCGCGCGCAGCACGGCCACTGCTGGCGGCGGCGACACGCTGTTTCCGATCATCCGCACCTGGGCGCTGCCTGATAGGCGTTTGGTGGTCGTGCGGCCGCGTTTGCAAACCTTCGTGTAGAACGGGTCCAGGATGTAATCGGGCGGGAACCCTTGCGCGTTGGCCAGCTCGCGCGGTACGAGCATGCGCAGACCGATATCGGCGACTTCCATCAGCTCGCCGTTGATCATCACCAGTTCGGGGTGCTCGGCATCTTTGAGGCTTGGGCAGTATTCGCGGAGGAAAGCGCGGATCTGTTGGCGGCGCTCGTCCGTCACGCCAGGTGGTGTGAGCGTGGTGCGCATCTCCCCATGGTGTTGGCCGCCTGCGCTAATGGTGCCGAGTGGTTCGTCCGTGGCGGCTGCAGTGCTCGTTCCGCGCAGCTTCACCAAGTTGCTCGTCACGACCGCATGCCGGTTCTCGGTAACGACTGTGCCGAGCGGGCGCGCTACGTCCCACGTGTCGCGATCGCCGTTGCTTTGGTTGTCGACGCCGACCAGATGCGCCGTGATCAGCGAGCTGTGGTCGGACGTCGTCACGGTTGGAGCGGGCTGGTCGACGGGCACGCCGACGACGCCCTGGTAGTGCTTGCACAGGTAGGCGCACGTGACGCCGACGCGATCCTTCGTGACGATGGTCGGCATAGGCCGGTCCATTGCCACGTTCTGACTGCCGCTCTTGTAGTATTGAACGATCGAGGCTGCAACGAGCGCGTGCTTGATGCCGCCGGCGACGATCGTGCCCAGCGGTTCCTCAATGTCCAATGCGCGCGGCGCTTGGCCGGGCGCCTCACCGTACCCCATCTGGACGAGCGAGGCCGATACGAGCGCTAGCTCGCCACGATTCGCGCACGTAATGGTCGGCAGTGGGGCATCAGCGGAGTTGACACGATCAGCGCCCTGGTGCGTCAATGGGACAATGAACGGTCGCGCTGCGTCTTTGACGTAACGCTCGAAGCCTCGTCCAACACGACGCAGCGTGTTGACCGCCAGCGGCTTCTTGCGATCGAAGATCGACCGGCATTGGATCGACCAGTCGATGCAGTCGGCGGCGGTCACGAACGGCAGCAGCTTCCCTGACTTGACCTCTTTCGAGGTCGGGTCCCCGTGCGTCGGCGCGGGCCAGCGAATTGCGATGCCATCCCGCCGCATCACCATGAACAGGCGCTTGCGGATAGTGCCGGCACCGAAGTCGCAGGCGCGCAGCACGCGCCACTCGACCTTATAACCGAGCCCTGCGAAGATTCGATCGAGCGGGAAGTCGTCGCCCAGCGTCGCTTTGATCTCGACCAGGTCTGGATGGTCCTTCGGCAAGCCGGTGGTCAACGCCTGCACGAATGCAGCGAAGGTGCGGCCCTTATGTTCCTTGATCGGCCGGCCCTTTTCATCGAGCGGTCCCCACCCTTGAAATTCTTCGACGTTCTCAAGGTAGATCGAGCGTGGCGCCAGCAGCACACCCCACTTCAAGACGACCCATGCCAGGCCTCGCGTGGTCTGGTCGAGGATGTTGAATCCTTTGGCCCTGGAGAAGTGCGTGCAGGTTGGTGAGAACCAGGCCGCGCCAAGGGGGCCGTCGCCGATTTCGCGCAGCGGGTCAACCAGGAACACGTCCTCGCGGATGTGGCGCGTGGTCGGGTGGTTGGCTTCGTGCATCGCCAGCGCCTCGCCATCATGGTTGATAGCGATGTCGGGGTCGCGCCCGTATGCCTGGCGAATCGCTTCGCTTGCGCCGCCGCCGCCGGCGAAGTTGTCGGCAATGCGCTCGTGGCCAAAGCCAAGGGAGAAGGTGAAATCGTCGCGCTTCATGTTCTATTGTTCGGTGATGGTTGGGTCGACGATGGCGAAGAAGGCTTCGACTTCGGCCACTGCGCGTTTGAAGCGTTGCACGGGGAGGCGGTGCAACGCGGCGTCGATGTTCGCGGCCACTTGGCGCAGGCCTGCGGCCTCCTCGCACTCCACGGTGATCGTCGCGTTTGCCTCATAGCGATCGCAGATGCGATTCATCAGGACGGTTCCGGGTTCGAGCAACTGCTGCCGCATGCCGGCGCGGCTCAGCGCGGCCAGCATCTTCGACATCGTGTTGTAGGCGTCGACCGTTGGGCGGGCGGCCAGCACCTCGGCCGCCATGCGGATCTCGGTTGCAAGCCGGTCACGGGTTGCGGTCACCATGGGTACGTTGGCCTTGGCCTGGAACGTGGTGGGGCGGTGAAATCTTGGCATGGCGGGCTCGTCGCTTACGGCTTGCCGATGAGCACGGTGAAGCCGTTCTCGCGGGCTTGGTCGACGTATGCCTGGAAGGCGTCCTCGATCGCGTTGTCGGCGCGGTCCAGTTCGTACCAGAACTTGAGCTTGCCGCCGCCGAGGCGATACTTCAGACGGGCGCGGATCTTGTAGCCGTCGCCGTTCTTGAACAAGCGCAGGCCGATGGTGAACTCGCGCGGGATCTCGATCGATCCGGTGCCGGCGCGTGCGTCAACGGTCTCGCTGTACGCGAACTGGACTTGGCCATTGTCCAGGCGCTTGTGGCTGCTGAAGTTCACTTCGGTTTTGGCCTGGAGCGTCAGGGCCACCTGCAGCAGCGTCTCGCCAGAGGGCTCGACCACGTCGGCGATGTTGTCTTCCAGGAAGATGGCGAAGTCTTCCTGCTCCATCGGCTTCTTGTTGTACTGCAGCCAGTTCGTGAACTCGCGGCTCAGATCGGCCTTGTACACGGCGCGGAAGTCGCGCCAGCCGGCGCAGTCGTCATCCTTGTCGTGCTCGTTCAGGACAGCCGTCAGCGTTCGTGCATCGGGGTCCGCGTAGATGTAGGTGTCGTACGACTCGCCCTGGTCGGCGACGTAGACGTTGAAGCTCGACAGGTCACCCAGCTGCACGGTGCCGGTCTTGCGCTTGGGATATTCGCCGGCCTTTTCCAGCGCGGCGGTCAGGTCGATGTGCTTGAAGCCTTCCGGGATCACCAAGTGCGTGGTGCCGTTGACCTCTTGGATCGCGCTGGCTGCCAGCGACAGGGCGCCGATCTTCGCGATCGTGCTGGCGTCGAAGTGGGTTTGCTCGATGGTGCTGGCGATGGTGGCGCCGGCGATGCCGGTCGTATTGTTCTGGTCGTCGTTCACGTTCAGGCTTCCTTGAAGGTCTGTGGTTGGGATGGGGTGGCCTCGCGCAGTTCGAGCGAGTGCTGACGCGGGTGATTGCGCGACAGGTTGTTGTCGTCGGTGAGCCAGTAGAAGTCCTCGCCGCGCTCGGGCTTCGGCAGCTTCACCGCGACGGTGTCGGTGATCGTGACCTTGTCCACATCGGAACCGCGGCCGGCGGGCTTCACCTTGAGCTTCAAGGTGATCTCTCCGGCCTTGCCGGTTTCCTTGACGGCGGCAAGCACCTCGGCCAGCGTGGTGGACAGCTCGGCGTGTGCGCGGCCGTCGCGCAGGTCCTGGAGGAAGATGGCGAATGCCTTGGTGCTCATGCCGCCTCCGCGTGCTGCAGGTCGTTGACAGGGACGCGCCAGGGCGCGCCGTCGAGAGTGCCGGTGACGCGCACGAAGGCGATGCGAGCGCCGTTACCGATGTCCGTGAGGATCTCGGCGACGGTGCCTTGCTGCGGGCCGGCTTCGCTGTCGAACTTGACAGGCGAGCCGGGGCCAATGGTCTTGCGGTTCATGGTGGTCCTTTCAGGTGGTGGTGTTATACGAAGCCGCATTCGCGAGCAGCGTGTGCAGGTCGTCGCTGTGGGCGACCTCGTTTGGTACTTGGAACTTCATCGTGTAGGTGCGATGCGTCTCGCCTGGAAACGGCCATCCCTGCGGCTGCGCATTCGCAATGAGCCAGGCCACGATGAATTTGTCCGCCGGCTTGCGCGGGCCGCTGCTGCGCGCAAGCGCTCTCGGCGTGACCTTCTCCTTGCCCTCGGCCTTGGCTTGCTCCAGGCCCTGCTGGATGACCGCGCCGGCCCTTGAGCCGTGCCGCTTGACCATCTTGAGCGCGGCGGTACCCGAGATCTCCCCAGCGTTCACCGCCTGGTGCACGTCGCTGTTTGCCTCGGCCAGCTGGATCATGTCCTTGACGTGCTGTACGGACTTGCCTCGGCGGTTCGCGATCTGCGGCTCGGTCCAGCCGAAGCCAATTAGCTTGCGGTACTGGACGCCGAGCTGCAGCGGCGTGAGCGCCAAGCCCGATGCACTGTTCAGCATGTGCGCCACGCGGTCGGCGTCGTTGCCACGGAAGTGGCGGCAGTCCAGCGCTTTGATCTCGAAGCCCTCGGCGATCGCCTTGAGCGCCGCAGCGTGGCGGTGGTGGCCATCAACGATCAGGATGTGGCCGTCGTCAACGCGCACCTCGAGCGGCGGGAAGGTGGCGCCGTTGCGCATTGCCAGCGACATCTCGGCCACGTGGTCCGGGTTCAGGGGGCGGGCGTTAAAGCCTTCCTCGATCTCCAGGAGGTGCGGGGCGACGGCGAACGAGGTTACCTTCGACACGTCGTCGCCGTGAATCTTCTTCTCGGCGGCGACCTTGAGGGAAACGAAATCAGGTTTAGTCATTTGTTGTCATCGGCGGCCATGCTGCGCCGCCTGTCCGTTATGAGTGGATTACGCGCGGTAGTTCGATGGCGGGGCGTCACGCATCACGCCGCCGGTGTCACTCGACGGCATGCTCGGACCTTCGCAAATCATCGCCAGCCGCTGGTGATCGATGTACACCGAGTCGGGGAACTTGCCCTCGGTTGCTTGTGGTTGCACGCCGAACTGGACGCAGCCGTTGATGTACTCCACCTTCGAGGTCGCGATGCCTTCGAATCCGGTCACCACGTCACGCACTTTCTGTCCCAACTTGACCATCAAGGTCTCCTTAAAAATCACTTCGATCATTGGCCTGCAGCTTCTTCACATCGATCCGCGCTCGGCGCTGCATGTGCCGGCGGGCGACGGCCTCCAAGATGATCTTGAGGGCCGGGTGTTCGAGCATTTCGTCCAGTCGCGCGTCCGTGCGGAGCGTGCGATGCGCAACTTCAAGGGCGGCGCGGTCTGGAGAGATGCGGTGCATGGTCAGCTCCTGGACCAGCGGTGCCGGCGCGCTAAGCTCACGGCCTGGAGGCGTGGCTTGCCGATGAATCGGTAGTAGCGGTAGAGGGCAATGAAGCTCATGTCACGCGGCTCTGAGGATCGTCAGTTGCGGCATTGGCTCGTTGCGCTGCGGCGAAGGCCCGTCGTCGCCGAACAGGCCCCAGAGCATGGCGTCCAGCTCGTGATCGCCGAGCGACTCCATGCAGCCGGAGAGCCGCGCAACGAAGACAGCGAGGCGAAGATCGGTACTGGCTGGCGCATCCTTGCTCGCCTGCTTGGCGCAGCCAATGACCGCGTCGCGGAGGGACTGGATCGAGATCATTGGTCGACCTTGCGCTGCGCGTTCTGCCAGATGGCACGGCCTTCGTTGACGCCGGCATGAAAGGCGTCGAACTCGGCCGAGCCTGGCTGGTAGTTGCAGATCAGCGTTGACAGGCTTGCCCGGCTGATGAGCAGTGCGCGAACACCCTGCTTGTATGCGTCGCTGCGGCAATCCCGTTGGCGGTCGAAAGCTGCGCGAACTAGTCGATCGACGATTTCATTGGCGCCGTTTGAAAGTGGAGTAGACGCGGCAGCCATCAGAACACCTCGCCCTTGACGGTGATGCCGCAAGGGACGTTTGCAAACTCAGTTGCAGCGCGCTCGGCCGCCTCGGCGGCCGATGCGGCTGGGATGATGCAGGGGTGGTCTGCGTGAGTAGTGCGGACGACGACTCGGTAGATTTTCATGTGCGCTCCCTATGCAAGAGAACGCATTATTACATACGTATTTGATTAGCTCAATACATTAGTAATAAAAATAGTCGTGAAAAAGGCTGCGTGATTGCAGCCTTAGTTTGAGCGGGTCAGGTGAGTGACTTATCTCGTTTGACCTTTTCTTCTGCGCATACATCGTTGACCAGCGCGCGGATATGCTGCTTTCTGGGCAGCTGCCGAGCGAACACAACGCCTTGCCGATCTCGCATCTCCAAATACCGTACTTTGCAGTTGACTACAGCAAGATGCCCTGTTCGTTCTGCACCCTTTGGGCCACCCGTGAACAGTGGGAACGAACGCAGGTCAACGTTCTCGCGCAGTTCGGAAGGAAGGTAGCAGAAATGCTTACGCGTATTGGCTTCTTCCCGACACTCTAGCTTGGCTGCTAGCGTGGGAAATGCAGCAACGGCAGCAGTGAAACATAGGCATAGTCGAAATATTTTCATCATATTTGATCTGTCTCCCGGCGAACTACTTTCCCGACAACAATACATTCTCTACCACGGCACAGGCGGCGGGTGTACTTCGGTAGCGGATTGTCGGAGCTAAGATACCACTGACCAGCCTCACGAATCAGGCGCTTGATGACGGGCTCCCCCTCGTAATTCACCGCATACACCTCTCCATTCACCAAAGTGGTGTCTGCCGTATTTACTATCACAAGGTCCCCAGCAACCAGGTTGGGCTCCATGCTTTCGCCTTTAATCTCGATAGCCAATAGGTGCTTCGGATTAAGGTTCCTTTTTTTAAGCCAACGCGTTGGGACTTCCCATAGCCCACCATCTTGATCGTCCAACTCGACTTGAAAACCGGTAACGCCAGCAGACAGCTTGATGTTTGCAACCTTGAGGATTTTTGTGCGAGACGGATGATCTGAGCCGTGGTCTGCAACTAGGAGTGACCCAGGCAGCAAAGTGACTGGATCCGAGGCGGGAGCTACGTCAACCTCTCCGGCACTAAAAGGGGTGCCCCTGCCGTCGCCAAGCCAATCAGCCGATACTCCTAGTGCAGTGGCTATTTTGGTAAGGCTTCGCGACGTCTTTGTCCGCCCTGACTCAAGGTGCGCAATGCTGCCCTGCGTTACACCTGCCTTCGTGGCAAGGTCTTGTTGAGTGAAGTCGGCCCCGTCGCGGGCTGCTTTCTGGGTGCGCGCCCAAATCAAGCGCTCTTGCAAAGTTTTCATATCACGATTGTAATGAGAAACATCATTACAAAGGTATTGAGGATCTTCAATACGTATGTAATAATGACGGCATGGACATCCAAAAAATCACCGCCGATCTAATCGCCACTGGACTGACGCAAGAGGCGCTCGCTGCGCTGGTCAATTGCAGTCAGCCGACCATAAGCGCCTTTTTAAAGGGGAGTCGAGGTTCGCGTCCTTCGCTTCTGATCGGAAATCGCTTGCTTGAACTTCATAACGAGCGAGTGGTTGCGGTGGGAAGTGTTGAGCGCGCCCGCCGTAAGGATGACAAGGGCTCTGCGGCCAGCACGTCGCAGGGGTAACACCACCAGCACTGACGAGCTTGTTCTGTCGCTCAAGTTGGCACGGGGCTGTTTTCGCTTACCTAAAAGATTGCTCATGGGAAATTTTGTATTGGTAATGATGGATGAATCCTACCGATATTGTTGAGTTTGAAATACCCAAGCGATGGAAGGAATTAGTGTGGAACTCTTAACGTCTTACCAAGAAATGATTAAGGTGCACGGCTGGACCGGCACCGCTGCAACGCTTGGGATGACCAAGTCGCAGTTGCATGCGCGCGTCTACGAGGTTAAGGGTTCGGGCATGCGTGTGGAGACGGCGCTACTGATCCAGATGTATGCGGGAACGACGCACTTCGCTCAAGCAGTTGCCGCAGCATCAGGTGGCGTATTTTTCGAGCTCCCGCAAGCCGGTGGTCTCGGCGGCATCGGACTGCACGATAAGTTCCATGAGCTGTACGCCGAGCTCGGCCGCCTGTCCGCTACCTACACCGACGCCACCAAGGACGGCGAGATCGACCGTCGCGAGCGCGCCGACCTGGAGTCCATCGCGCAGGAAATGCACAAGACCATGCGAGAACTGATGGCCTTGATGTTCCAGATTTACTGCCGTCCGACTGCGGTTGCCGGCATGCAAAGCACCACCGATGAATCCTAAAAATCAACAACACATTCCCGACCTGTGGCAACAGCGCGTAGCGGCGCACGCTTCCACCGAGCGCAGCATGGCCGAGAAGGCTCGCATCTTGACCCGCCTTCAAATCGGCCTGGCGCAAGTGCGCGCAGCACAGGGGGTGAAAAATGCTGACGCGTGACCAGGTCATCGAACAGATGGCAGCAGCGGGACTGCCCGCGCTGCCGCAAGGGCATCCAGTCCTCGACGGCAAGGCACACCGCTTCGGACCGAAGAGCAAGGCATGGTACCTGCTGCGCGAATTGAAGCTGAACTCCGGGCGCGAAGTCGTGACCGGCGCTTTCGGCATCTGGCAGGGCCAGAACCCGAACTCGATTCCGGTCAAGA
>Ga0265780_10008922_pt1 | contig 12111 bp, 8 predicted proteins | sample P1T30metagenome_FD_192432 | JGI IMG/M metagenome (GOLD analysis project Ga0265780, IMG submission 192432) | Plant litter microbial communities from East Loma Ridge, Irvine, California - P1 T30 | ecosystem: Environmental > Terrestrial > Plant litter > Unclassified | place: USA: California... | reverse complement strand
CGGCGACGGCAATCCGCCCAAGGGCGAGAACCCGACCGTCGATCCACTCGACCGCGTGCGGGTCGACCCGGCCGCGCGCCACCTGACCACCAACCAGGGCGTGCCGGTGGCCGACAACCAGCATTCGCTCAAGGCCGGCCTGCGCGGCCCGACCCTGCTCGAGGATTTCATCCTGCGCGAGAAGATCAGCCACTTCGACCACGAGCGCATCCCCGAGCGCGTGGTGCACGCGCGCGGCTCGGCCGCCCATGGCTACTTCGAGGCCTATGACGACTTCAGCGACCTGACCCGCGCGGTGCCGTTCTCGAAGAAGGGCAAGCGCACCCCGCTGTTCCTGCGCTTCTCGACCGTGGCCGGCGAACGCGGCTCGACCGACACCGCGCGCGACGTGCGCGGCTTCGCAGTCAAGTTCTATACCGAGGAAGGCAACTGGGACCTGGTGGGCAACAATATACCCGTGTTCTTCATCCAGGACGCGATGAAGTTCCCCGACCTGGTGCACGCGGCCAAGCCCGAACCGCATCACGCGATGCCGCAGGCGGCCACCGCCCACGACACCTTCTGGGACTTCGCCTCGCTCTCGCCCGAGATCGCGCACATGCTGATGTGGACGATGTCGGACCGCGCCATCCCGCGCAGCTACCGCACCATGCAGGGCTTCGGCGTGCACACCTTCCGCCTGATCAACGCCCAGGGCGAAGCGCGTTTCGTCAAGTTCCATTGGACCCCGATGCAGGGCACCCATTCGCTGGTCTGGGACGAGGCGGTGCGCATCTCGGGCGCCGATCCCGACTTCCACCGGCGCGACCTGTGGGAGGCGATCGAAGCCGGCAACTTCCCTGAATGGGAACTGGGCCTGCAGGTCTTCACCGAAGAGCAGGCCGCGGGCTTCCCCTTCGACGTGCTGGACCCGACCAAGATCGTGCCGGAAGAAATGGTGCCGCTCACGCCGGTGGGCAAGATGGTCCTGGACCGCAACCCCGACAACTTCTTCGCCGAGACCGAGCAGGTGGCGTTCTGCACCTCGCACGTGGTGCCCGGCATCGACTTTTCCAACGACCCGCTGCTGCAAGGCCGTAATTTCTCCTACCAGGACACCCAGCTCACCCGCCTGGGCGGCCCGAACTTCCACGAGATCCCGATCAACTCGCCGATCGTCCAGATCCAGAACAACCAGCGCGACGGCTTCCACCGCCAGGCGATCAACCGCGGCCGCGTGAACTACGAACCCAATTCGCTGGGCGGCGGCTGTCCTTTCCAGGCCGGCAAGATGGGCTTCACCAGCTTCCCCGAGCCCATCAGCGAAGACAAGGTGCGCGGCAAGCCCGAGCTGTTCGCCGACCACTATTCGCAGGCGCGCCTGTTCTGGCAAAGCCAGACCCCGGCCGAGCAGAACCACATCGTCAACGCCTTCCGCTTCGAGCTGACCCGGGTGCAGACGCCGGCGGTGCGCATCCGCACGCTGGCCCTGCTGGCCAACGTCGACGACACCCTGGTGGCGCGCGTGGCCGAGGGCCTGGGCCTGGAGGTGCCGGAACCGCTGCCGCTGGCGACCGATGCGCCGATCCCGACCTATCCGCCATCGCCGTCGCTGTCGCTGCTGAGCCGTCCGGGCCAGACCGGCATCAAGGGCCGCCGCGTCGCGGTCCTGGTCGCGAGCGGCGTGGACGACAAGGCGGTCAAGAAGCAGTACGCCAGCCTGCTCAAGGACGGCGCCGTGCCGCGCATGGTCGGCAATATGCTGGGCAAGGTGAAGGCGGCCGACGGCGACCCGATCGACGTCGAGATCTCGGTCGAGGCCGGGCCGTCGGTGATGTACGACGCCGTGATCGTGCCGGACGGCGCGCCGGCGGCCGAGGCGCTGGCGAAGAATGCCCAGGTGCTGGAATTCCTGCGCGAGCAGTACCGCCACGGCAAGCCGATCCTGGCCTACGGCACCGGGTCAAGCCTGCTGGCGAAAGCCATGATCCCGCAGAAGCTGCCTGATGGTTCGGCCGATCCGGGGCTGGTACTGGGCGACCCGGCCAATGCGGACCTGGCGCTCGACGCCTTCAAGACCGCGCTCGCCGGCCATCGCGTGTTTGCGCGCGAGACCGATCCGCCATCCGTCTGATCGCCCCACGGTGGGAATAAGTTAGTTTCCTGCCTGCGACGATCGCTATAATCGTCCTGCGGCGCCGCGAAGTTCGCGGCGCCGCTTTATTTTGTCAACCAGCAGGAAAGACTACCGATGTTCTGTTCCCATTGCGGCGCGCAGATGGCGCCCGACGCCGCTTATTGTTCCGTCTGCGGCAAGGCCGCCGGCGCCGCCCCGGTCAACCTGGACAAGCCTTCCGCGCCTGCGCCGCAAACGGACGCCGGCATCCCCGATGGCGTCAAGGGCTGGAGCTGGGGCGCCTTCCTGCTCAACTGGATCTGGGCGATCGGTAACCGCAGCTGGATCGGGCTGCTGGCCATGGTTCCCTACGTCGGTTGGATCATGGCGTTCTGGCTCGGCTTCAAGGGACGCGAGATGGCCTGGAAGAACAAGCAGTGGGAAAGCCTGGAGCACTTCAACCGGGTCCAGAGAAAATGGTCCCAGTGGGGGATCGGCATCACGATCGCCGCCATCGTCCTGGCCGTGGTGGCGGCCATGTTCGCGCCCGACGTCGTCGATGTGGAGCGTACCGTCACGGTCGAGCGCAGCGAAGCGCCGGCGCGCGCGAACGACGCCGCCGTCACCGCGCGCGGCATCGTCGACAGCAATGCCGACAACCTGCCGGCCTCGCTGTCGACCGTCGCCGGCCTGCTCGACCGCCGCACGAATGCCGACGGCAGCCGCGCCGTCACCCTGGGCGGCAGGGTCTTGTTCAGCGGCGAAGACGCCGGCTGGCAGTTCCCGCTGCGCAGCTTCACGCTCTCGGGCGGCAAGGAGGCGATCCTGATGGCCAGCAGCGGCGGGCGCGGCGCCAGCTGCGAGACCATGTTCTTCTTCCTGCTCGCCGATGCGTCCGGCGTCAAGCCGACGCCGATGTTCGGCACCTGCGCGGCGCGCGGCAGCTTCGTGCAGCGCGGCGACACGATCGAACTCGAACTACCGGACGTCAACGGCGCCTCGACGATCGTGCTCGAGGATGGCGTCGTGGTCGAGGATGGCCAGGTGGTCAGCCTGACCGGCATGAACGATCCGTCGCGCTGAGCGGGATCAGCGCAGCGGCGCGAAGAACAGCTGCTCGCCGGCCGGCTTGAACGAGGCGATGCGCGCCTGTCCTTCGGGCGAGGTGATCCACTCGATCAGCTGTTTCGCGCCCTTGTAGTTCACGCCCGCGTGCTTCGCGGGATTGACCGCGATGATGCCATAGGGGTTGTACATGCGCTTGTCGCCTTCGACCACGATCGCCAGTCCCGTCTTCGCCTTATAGGCGCCGTAGGTCGCGCGATCGGTCAGCGTGTAGGCGCGCATCTCGGCGGCCATGTTCAGCACCTCTCCCATGCCCAGGCCGGCCGACACGTAGTTGGCGCCCTGCGGTAGGGCGGCGGCGCGCTTCCAGTAGCCCTTTTCCATCACGTCGGTACCCGAGTTGTCGCCGCGCGAGATGAACTTGACGTTGGTCGCCGCGATGCGCTTGAAGGCGTCGACCACGTCCTTCGAGCCCTTGATGCGGGCCGGATCGGATTCCGGGCCGACCACGATGAAGTCGTTGTACATCACGTCGCGCCGGTCCACGCCCCAGCCTTCCTCGACAAACTTGTCTTCCATCTCGCGTGCATGGACCAGGGTCACGTCGACGTCGCCGTTCTTGGCCAGTTCGAGCGCCTTGCCGGTGCCGACCGAGATCACGTGGACCTTGGTATTGGTCTTGGCTTCGAACACCGGCAGCAGGTGCTTGAGCAGGCCCGAGTTCTCGGTGCTGGTGGTGGTCGACAGCTTGATCACTTCCTGCGCCAGTGCCAATGGCGAGGCGAAGGTGGCGCACAACAGGATGGCTAGCAGTGAACGGCGTTGCATATTGATCTCCTTGGGTTATCGTACTTCGAGTTGCCCTGCGCGCAGCTTGAGCCGCCGCACGCCGGGCAGGTTGATCAGGTCGCGATCATGGCAGGCCATCACCACGCTGGCGCCCTGCCCGACCAGGGTCGGGATCAGCCCGATCACCTGCTCGCGCGCCGCGCCGTCGAGGTTGGCCGTCGGTTCGTCCAGCAGCAGCAGGCGCGGTTGCAGTACACGTGCGCGCGCCAGCGCCACGCGCTGCTTCTCGCCGCCTGACAGGCGCGCCGGATCGTTGTCGCGCAGGTGCAGCACGCCGGCCCAGGCCATCGCCTCGTCGACCAGGCCGCGCACCCGGCCCCGGTCCACGCCGCGCACCAGCAAGCCGTAAGCGATGTTGTGGCCGACGCTGGTCGAGAACATGATCGGGTGCTGGTGCACGTAGACGATGGCGCGCCGCAGCGCCTGTGGATACGGGTACAGCGGCAGCCGGCTGCCTTCGAATTCGACCGTGCAGGCGTCGCACCGTTCCAGGCCGCCGAGCATGCGCAGCAGCGTGCTTTTTCCGGTGCCGTTGGCGCCGGTCAGCACGTAGGCGCCGCCCTTCTCGATCTCGAGCCTGGCAACGTCGAACAACAGGCGCTCGCCGTAGGCCTTGCGCAGGCCGTGCACGGTCAAGAGCGCGCTCATGGTCGGGCTCATGGTCGGGCTCACAAACGCGCTCCCGGGTTGTGCGCCTCGCCCTGCAGCAGCACCAGCACGCCGTTCATCAACAGCGCCAGCGTCACCAGCACGATGCCCAGCGCGATGCCCTGGGCGAACTCGCCCTTGCTGGTCTCGAGCGCGATCGCGGTGGTGATGGTGCGGGTCTCGCCTTCGATATTCCCGCCCACCATCAGTGCGCAGCCGACTTCCGAGATCACGCGCCCGAAGCCGCTGATCACGGCCGCCATCACGCCATAGCGCGCTTCGTGCAGCACGGTGAACATCACGCGCATGCGCGAAGCGCCGTGGGCGATCGCGGTCTCGGCGTAGCGCGGGTCGAGCGCCTGCACCGCCGCCAGCGTGAAGGCCAGCAGCACCGGCAGGCCGATGATGAACTGCCCCAGTACGATGCCCGGCTGCGAGAACAGCCATTCGAGTCCGCCCAGCGGCCCGCGCCGCGACAGCATCAGGTAGAGCAGCAGGCCGATCAGGACGGTGGGCAGCGACAGCGCGGCCTGGGCCAGCCAGACCGCGATGCGGCGCCCCGGAAAGCGGTGCATGGCGATCAGGTAGCCGAGCAGCACCGCCGGCGGCGTGGCCAGCATCAGGCCCAGGAGGCTGGTCTTGATCGAGACCCAGACGATGTGCCACAGGGCCGCATCGCCGCTGAACAGCAGCGCGAAGGCGTGCGTGGTGGCGTCCAGCAGCGCCATTAATCGCGGGGTTCGCTGTCGGCGCGCAGGTCGGGACGAACGTAGGGCGTGTCCAGCAGCTGCGGTTCGAACACCAGGCGTTCATGCCCGGCCAGCAGCAGGAAATGGCGTCCGCTGCAACGCGCCAGCAGCGACATGCCGACCCGTTCGGCCACCATCTGGCCCATCTGCGTCGTGCCCGAGCGCGACAGCAGGAAGGGAATGCCCATCTGGGCGCCCTTGATCACCATCTCGGACGTGAGCCTGCCGGTGGTATAGAACACCTTGTCGGCGCCATCGACGCCGTCGAGCCACATCAGGCCGGCGATAGCGTCGACCGCGTTGTGGCGGCCGACGTCCTCGACGAAATACAGCAATTCCCCGTCGCCCGTGAACAGCGCGCAGCCGTGCACCGAGCCGGCCTGCTTGTACACCGACTGCTGGGTGCGGATGGTGTCGACGATGCGGTAGACGCCAGCCTGCGCCAGGCGCGCATCCGCCGGCAGCGCGATCTGGTCCACCTCGTCCATCAGGCCGCCGAACACCGAGCCCTGGCCGCAGCCGGTGGTGACCACCTTCTTCGCGGTGCGCGCCTCGACGTCGTCGATGCCGTGGCGGGTGACCACGGCCACCGCGTCCACCGACCAGTCGACCTGGATCGACACGATGTCTTCCAGCGCGCGCACCAGGCGCTGGTTGCGCAGGTAGCCCAGCACCAGCGCCTCGGGCGCGCCGCCCAGCGTCATCAGGGTGACCAGCTCGCGCCGGTCGACGTAGATCGTCAGCGGCCGTTCGGCGGGGATGGAAATGGCGGAGCGGCGTCCGCGCTCGTCGATGGCCAGCACCTCGTGGGTCAGGACGGCGCGCGCCTCGGACAGCAGCGGCCGCCCGGTCGGCGACCGATGGCGCGCATCGCTGCGCATCACGCTGTGCAACCCGTTGCCGCTTGCGTCCTTCCTGGCCAAGACACTGTCTCCTGTCGGTTGTTGGCTGTTTTACAAAAACAGTATAAACCTCCAGAGTGGCGCACGGCTGAAACCATTTACTTTTATGCAAGTTCGCTTGCGATGCACCGCGCCAGGCGGTATAAAGTCTGCCCCTGTCGATCCATGCCCGCCTCATGCAGTCCACTGACTATCGCCGCATCAGCGACATCCTGCGCCATGGCGCAGCCCAGCGCCCGGACGCCCCGGCCCTCGTCGAGGATGGCCGCACCTGGTCGTATGCGCAGTTGGCCGCCGTCGCCGACACGCACGCTGCGCTGCTGCGCGACCTTGGCGTGCGTCCCGGCGACCGCGTGATGCTGGTGGCCGAAAACTGCGTGGCCCAGGTGGCGCTGCTGTTCGCCGCCGCCGCCATCGACGCCTGGAGCGTCATCGTCAATGCGCGCCTGAGCGAGGGCGAGCTGGACACCATCCGCGCGCACAGCGGCGCGCGGCGCGTGCTCTACGTCACGGGCAATTCGCCAGACGCCGCCCGTCACGCGGCGCGCGCCGGGGCCCTGCCCTGCGCGGGCGACATGGGTGGCGTGGACGGCGTGCTGGCCGGCGGCTTGGATACAGCCTGCCTGCCCGAGCCGATGGAGGCCGGCGACCAGGTCGCGGCCCTGATGTACACCACCGGCACCACCGGCCAGCCCAAGGGCGTGATGCTGAGCCACGCCGGCCTGTTGTTCGTGGCCGCGACCTCGAGCCGGCTGCGCGGATTGACCCCGCAAGACCGCGCCTGGGGCGGCCTGCCGGTCTCGCACGTCTATGGATTGACCTCGGTGCTGCTCGGCACCTTGTACGCGGGCGCCTGCCTGCAGCTGGCGCCGCGTTTCGATGCCGCCGCCCTGCTGGCCTCGATCCGCGCCGGCGAGCTGACCATCGTGCAGGGCGTGCCGGCGATGTATGCCCGCCTGCTGGCGATGATGGAGGAAGCTGACGGGCCGCTGTCGTCGCGCCTGCGCTTTTGCTACGCCGGCGGCTCGCCGCTCGATCCGGCCCTCAAGCGCGCGGCCGAAGCCATGTTCGGCCTGCCGCTGCACAACGGTTACGGCCTGACCGAGGGCGGGCCGACCGTCAGCCAGACCCGCCTCGATGCCCCGCGCACCGACACCTCGGTCGGCCTGCCGATCCCTGGCGTCGAGGTGCGCATCGTGGCACGCGATGGTGTCGACGTGGCGCCGGGAGAGACCGGCGAGCTCTGGATACGCGGCCCGGGACGCATGCGCGGCTACTACCGCGATCCTGCCGCCACCGCGGCCGCGCTGCAGCCAGGCGGCTGGCTCTCGACCGGTGACCTGGCGCGCCAGGACCCGGACGGCGCCCTGTTCCTGCTGGGCCGCACGCGCGAATTGATCATCCGCTCCGGCTTCAATGTCTATCCGCTGGAGGTCGAGACGGCGCTGAACGCGCATCCGGCGGTCGTGCAGTCGGCCGTGGTGGGCCGGCCGCTGCCGGCGGCCGAGGAAGAAGTGGTGGCCTTCGTCGAGGCGCATGGGGTCGACGAGGCGACGCTGCAGGCCTGGCTGCTCCCGCGCCTGGCGCCCTACAAGCGCCCGGCGCGCATCGTGTTCATGGACGCGCTGCCGGCGGCGCCGAGCGGCAAGATCCTCAAGAGCCGCTTGCCGCACTAGCGGCGCCGCTTCTTCCAGTTGTAACCGGGGCCGGTGACGTCCACGCCGGGATGGCCCACCACGTCCGGATGCTCCGAGCACATCGTGATGAAACGTACGCCTTCGCCGGCGCGCTGGCGCTGGCGCAGCTCTTCCATGAACTGCATCGCCGGCACCATCTCGCTGGTGTCGAAAGGCCGGGCATGGGGCTCGCTCGCGGCGTCGCCGACGACGGTCCAGTACACCATATACATCGCTTTCCTCCTCGCTGAACGTGCCTCCCATTTTAATGCCGACAGAAAGTAGGATTTGTCCGAAAAAAGCCGATTATGTGGGCCACTTCACATAAGCGGTTGCATCGGGCCGTTAGGCTGGCATCTGTGTTCATTACGCAGGTACCGACTTCATGAATATTCAAACCGGCCCTTCCACGCAAGACCTTGCCCTGTGGGGCGGTCTCGAATGCACGGTCAACCGCGTACGCGACAATTACTTCAGCCAGATGGACCGCAACGGGCACGCCGGGCGCCTGCAAGACATCGAACGCTTCGCTTCCCTCGGCATCGGGGCGATCCGCTATCCGGTGCTGTGGGAACGCACCGCTCCCGACGGCGTCGACAAGGCCGACTGGTCCTGGCCGGACGAGCGCCTGCCGGCGCTGCGCCAGCTGGGCATCAATCCGATCGTGGGCCTGGTCCACCACGGCAGCGGCCCGCGCCACACCAGCCTGGTCGATCCCGCCTTCCCCGGCCTGCTGGCCGACTACGCCGGCGCGGTGGCGGCGCGCTATCCCTGGGTCGAGTACTACACGCCGGTCAACGAGATCTGCACCACGGCGCGCTTTTCGGGCCTGGCCGGGGTCTGGTATCCGCATGGCGGCGACGAAGCCACCTTCATCCGCGCCCTGCTGGTGCAGTGCCGCGCCACCGTGCTGTCGATGCGCGCGATCCGCGCCGTCAATCCCCAGGCCAAACTGGTCCAGACCGACGACCTGTCCAAGACCTACGGCACGCCCGAGATGGAAGAGATCAGCGGCTTCTTCAACGAGCGCCGCTGGCTGGCCTGGGACCTGCTGTGCGGGATGATCGACGAGAACCACAAGCTGTGGACTTACCTGCGCGAATCGGGCGCCGGCGAGGAAGAGCTGCGCTGGTTCCGCGACAATCCCTGCCCGCCCGACGTGATCGGCGTGAACTACTACATCACCAGCGAGCGCTGGCTCGACCATCGTCCCGAGCGCTATCCGGAAACCCATCGCCACGTGTTTCGCGGCGTGCCGCACGCCGACATCGAGGCGCCGCGCGCGCTGGCCACGCCGACGCCGGGCATCGCCCCGCTGCTGATAGAAACCTGGGAACGCTATGGCCTGCCGATCGCGGTCACGGAAGCCCATATCGACGCCAACCGCGAAGACCAACTGCGCTGGCTGCTCGAGATCTGGAACGCCGCGCTCAAGGCGCGCCAGCAAGGCGCCGACGTGCGCGCGGTCACGGTGTGGGCCCTGCTCGGCTCCTTCGACTGGAACTGCCTGGTGACCGAATGCCGCGGCTACTACGAGCCGGGCCCGTTCGACGTGCGCGGCCCGGCGCCGCGGCCCACCGCGCTCGCCACCCTGATGCGCGAGCTGGCCAGCAAGCGGCCGCTGTCCAATCCGGTGCTGCAGGGCGAAGGCTGGTGGCGCCGGCCGGGCCGCTTCCTGTGCAAGCCGGTCGCGACCCGCACGGCGGTGGCCGACATCGCCGTGCGCAGCCAGTTCAAGTCGAACCACGTGCAGCCGATCCTGATCTCGGGCGCCAGCGGCACGCTGGGCTCTAGCTTCAAGCGCATCTGCGAAAAGCGCAACCTGGCCTGCCACGTGCTGACGCGCCAGGAGATGGACATCACCGACCCGGCCTCTGTGGAAGCGGCGATCGTGCGCTTCAAGCCGTGGGCGATCGTCAATGCCGGCGGCTATGTGCGGGTCGACCAGGCCGAAGCCGATGCCGATCGCTGCATGCGCGAGAACACGCTGGGCCCGACCGTGCTGGCGCTGGCCTCTATCCGCCACGCACTGCGCTTCATGACCTTCTCGAGCGACCTGGTGTTCGACGGCGCCAGCGAGCAGCCCTACGTGGAATCCGACGCCGCCAACCCGCTCGGCGTGTACGGCCGCAGCAAGCTGGAAGCCGAGCAGCGCGTGCTGGACGCCGACCCGCAGGCGCTGGTGATACGCACCAGTGCCTTCTTCGGCCCCTGGGACCAGCACAACTTCGTGACCCAGGCCCTGAACGCGCTCGACGTCGGCCTGCCGTTCCAGGCGGCGCGCGACGTGACGGTGTCGCCGACCTATGTGCCGGACCTGGTCAACGTGTCGCTGGACCTCTTGATCGACCGCGAACGCGGCGTCTGGCACCTGACCAATGGGGAGGCGGTTAGCTGGGCCGAGCTGGCAAGGCGCGCCTGCGCGGCGGCCGGGGTCTCGAGCGACAGGCTGCAGGAAGTCTCGATCGCGGAATGCGGCTACGCCGCCCGCCGGCCGGGCTACAGCGCCATGAGCAGCGAGCGCGGCCTGCTACTGCCGTCGCTGGACGATGCGCTCAAGCGGTATGTGGAAGCGGTGCAGGAAAGGGCCAATGGCGTCAGCCTAGGTCATGAGCACGCGGGGGAGGCGGCGCATTACGCGCGTTGACCTTTCATTGTTAGCTTTGGCACGTCGTTCCCGCGCAGGCGGGAACCTAAGTTTGCATGTGCAATCACTTACGCATAACGAAGTGGCTGAATAAAGGACTTGGGTTCCCGCCTGCGTGGGAACGACATTTTCAGGCCGCGGGCTGGAGGTTTATTACGCCTCGGCCGCCGTAAACTGCAGGTGATACAGATTGGCATACATGCCCTTCATCGCCAGCAGTTCGTCGTGCGTGCCCTGCTCCACGATGCGCCCGGCCTCCATTACCACGATGCGGTCGGCGCGTTCGATCGTCGACAGGCGGTGCGCGATCACGATCGTGGTGCGGCCGGCCATCAGGGTGTCGAGCGCCGCCTGCACCGCGCGTTCGCTCTCGTTGTCCAGCGCCGACGTCGCCTCATCCAGGATCAAGAGCGGCGCATCCTTGTAGATCGCGCGCGCGATCGCCACCCGCTGGCGCTGGCCGCCCGACAGGCGCGAACCGTTCTCGCCGATGCGGGTGTCGATGCCGTCCGGCAGGCGCGCCACCACGTCAGTCAGATGCGCGGCGCGGACCGCAGCCGCCAGGCGCTCGTAGTCGACCTGCTCGGCGCCGTAGGCGATATTGGCCGCCAGCGTATCGTCGAACAGCACCACATTCTGGCTCACCATCGCCAGCTGGCCGCGCAGCGAGGCCAGCCTGATGTCGGTGTACGGCACGCCGTCCAGCAGCAGGCGGCCTGCTTCCGGATCGTAGAAGCGCGTGACCAGGTTCACAAAAGTAGACTTGCCGCCGCCCGACACGCCCACCAGCGCCACCGTCTGCCCCGGCTTGACTTCCAGCGACACGCCGTTCATGGCCGGGCTGAGCGCGTTCGGATAGCGGAACACCACGTTTTCCAGCACCAGGTGGCCTTGTGCGCGCCCCAGTTCACGGCTACCGGTGTCGACCTCGGGCTCCGAATCGATGATCCCGAACACCGTCTCGGCCGCCGCCATCCCGCGCTGCATCGGGCCGTTCACCTCGGCCAGCGATTTCAGGGGCGTGAGCAGCATCAGCATCATGGTCACGAACTGGGTGAATTCGCCCACCGTCATGTCGGCCTGGATCGCCAGCACGATCACCAGCGACAGCGCCAGCGAAGTGGCGATCTGGGTCACCGGGGTGGTGGCGGCGAAGGCCACCGTCATGCGCTGCGAGAAGCCACGCAGGGCTTCGCTGCGCTTGTGGAAGCGTTGGCGCTCATAGCGCTCACCCGAGAACACGCGGATCACCTGGTGGCCGCGCGCGGCTTCCTCGACCACGCCGGTCATCTCGGCGGTGACGCGCTGGCTCTCGCGGTTCAGGTTGCGCAGGCGCTTGGTAGTGGTGCGCACGATGACGGCCGTCAGCGGCACCACGACGATGGCGACCAGGGTCAGCTTCCAGTTCAGGTACAGCAGGGTGCCGAGCAGGCCGATCACCACCAGCACGTCGCGCACGCAGGCCACGAACACCGACTGG
>Ga0265780_10008921_pt1 | contig 12112 bp, 10 predicted proteins | sample P1T30metagenome_FD_192432 | JGI IMG/M metagenome (GOLD analysis project Ga0265780, IMG submission 192432) | Plant litter microbial communities from East Loma Ridge, Irvine, California - P1 T30 | ecosystem: Environmental > Terrestrial > Plant litter > Unclassified | place: USA: California... | reverse complement strand
TTCGGTGGCGCGAGGCGCGACGAGGAGAAGTCGCGTGCGAAGGAACGCATCATCTCGTTCCGCACCGCGACGCATGGCTGGGATCCGAAGAACCAGCGCCCCGAATTGTGGAACCTCTACAATGCCCGGAAATCGAAGGGCGAGAGCATCCGCGTGTTCCCGATCTCGAACTGGACCGAGCTCGACGTCTGGCAATATATCCAGCTCAACGACGTGCCGATCGTGCCGCTCTATTACGCGGGCGTCCGCCCCACGGTCGAGCGCGACGGCATGCTGCTGATGGTCGACGATGATCGCTTCCGCCTCGAACCCGGCGAAGTCCCGGTCGATCGATCGATCCGTTTCCGCACGCTCGGCTGCTATCCGCTGACGGGCGCGGTCGAGAGCACGGCCTCGACGCTGTCCGAGATCATCCAGGAAACGCTGCTGACGACCACCAGCGAGCGCCAGGGCCGCGCGATCGACAAGGATGCCGGCGGCGCGGGCATGGAAAAGAAGAAGCAGGAGGGGTATTTCTGATGAGCGACATCGCAATCCAGGAATCGGCCTACCAGACCGACGCGCTGATCGCCGAAGATATCGACGCGTATCTCGACCAGCATCGCAACAAGACGATGCTGCGGTTCATCACCTGCGGATCGGTCGACGATGGCAAGTCGACGCTGATCGGCCGGCTGCTGTATGATTCCAAGATGATCTTCGAGGATCAGCTCGCCGCCCTCGAAGCGGACAGCAAGCGCGTGGGCACGCAGGGCGGCGAAATCGACTTCGCGCTGCTCGTCGACGGGCTCGCCGCCGAGCGCGAACAGGGCATCACGATCGACGTCGCCTATCGCTATTTCTCGACTGAAAAGCGCAAGTTCATCGTCGCGGATACGCCGGGTCACGAGCAATACACCCGCAACATGGTGACCGGTGCCTCGACCGCCGACCTCGCCGTGATCCTGGTCGATGCGCGCAAGGGCGTGCTGACGCAGACCAAGCGCCACAGCTATCTCGCGCACCTGATCGGCATCCGGAACCTCGTGCTCGCCGTCAACAAGATGGACCTGATCGGCTACGATCAGGCGCGCTATGACGAGATCGTCGGGGACTATGCGGCGTTCGCGAAGAGCATCGGCATCACCGCGTTCACGCCGATGCCGATCTCGGGGTTCAAGGGCGACAACATCTCCCTCAGGTCCGAAACCATGCCGTGGTACGATGGCCCGACGCTGATGGAGCATCTCGAAGCGGTCGATGTCGATGTCGACGACGACCAGGCCAAGCCGTTCCGGATGAGCGTGCAGTGGGTCAACCGCCCCAACCTCGATTTCCGCGGTTTCTCGGGCCAGATCGCAGCGGGCACGATCAAGCCCGGCGATGCGATCCGTGTGCTGCCCGGCGGCAAGACCTCGACGATCAGCCGGATCACGACGCTCGACGGCGATCTCGACGAGGCGGTCGCGGGCCAGTCCGTCACGCTGTCGTTCGCCGACGAGATCGATTGCTCGCGCGGCAACGTCATCGCCGCGTCGGACGCGCCGCCCGAGACCGCCGACCAGTTCGAGACGACGATCGTCTGGATGGACGACGAGCCGCTGATCGTAGGTCGCTCCTACTGGCTGAAGCTCGGTACGCAGATGGTGTCGGCCACCGTTCGCGAGCCGAAATACCAGGTCAACGTCAACACGATGGAGCGGCTCGCGACCAAGACGCTCGAACTCAACGCGATCGGCGTGGCGGAGATCACCACCGATCGCGCGATCGTGTTCGAGGCTTATGCGCAGGAGGGTGCTGCGCCGAACAAGGTGCTCGGCGGGTTCATCCTCATCGACAAGATCACAAATGCGACGGTCGCGGCGGGGATGGTCCATTTCAGCCTGCGCCGCTCGCAGAACGTCCATTGGCAGGCGACCGATATCGGCCGCGAGGCGCATGCCGGGCTGAAGAACCAGAAACAGGCGGTGCTGTGGTTCACCGGGCTGTCGGGCGCGGGCAAGTCGACGATCGCCAACGAGGTCGAGAAACAGCTCAACCTGATGAACCGGCACACCTTCCTGCTCGACGGCGACAACATCCGCCACGGGCTGAACAAGGATTTGGGCTTCACCGAGGCGGATCGGATCGAGAATATCCGGCGCGTCGGCGAGGTCGCCAAGCTGATGGCGGACGCCGGGCTGATCGTGCTCACCGCGTTCATCTCGCCGTTCCGTGCCGAGCGCGACATGGTGCGCGCGATGCTGCCGGCGGGCGAGTTCATCGAGATCTTCGTCGACACGCCGCTCGATGTGGCGGAAGGTCGCGACGTGAAGGGCCTCTACAAGAAAGCACGGGCGGGCGATTTGAAGAACTTTACCGGGATCGACAGCCCTTACGAGGCGCCACTCAACGCGGAAATCCGCGTCAACACGGTCGAGATGACGCCGGTCGAGGCGGCCGCGTTTATCGTCCGCCAGATCATGCCGCTCAAGTGACGGTCATAGAAAGCGACGTCCGCCTTGCCGAACGCCTCGCCACCGAGGCGGGGGAGATATTACTCGCGTTGCAGAAAAGCAGTGGGCTGACCGGCAAGGATCTCGGCAAGGCGGGCGACGAGCAGGCCAACAGGTTCCTCATGCGGATGCTGCGCGCGGCGCGGCCCGACGATGCGATTTTGTCCGAGGAAGAGAAGGATACGGGCGATCGGTGTTCGGTACGCCGCGCTTGGATCGTCGATCCGCTCGACGGCACGCGGGAATATGGCGAGGGGCGGACCGACTGGGCGGTACACGTCGCGCTTGCGATCGACGGCGTGGCCGTCGTGGGCGCGGTCGCACTGCCGGGGCTCGGGATGACGCTGACGTCGGGTTCGCCGAAGCCGCTGGAACCGGCGGGCGATCCGCTCCGCATGCTGGTCAGCCGCAGCCGTCCGGCGCGCGAGGCGGTCGCGGTCGCCGAGACGTTGGGGGCGACGCTTGTGCCGATGGGCTCGGCGGGCGCGAAGGCGATGGCCGTGGTCCGCGGCCAGGCGGACATCTACCTCCACACCGGCGGGCAGTATGAGTGGGACAATTGCGCACCGATCGCGGTCGCGCAGGCGGCCGGGCTCCACGTCAGCCGCGTCGACGGATCGCCGCTCGTCTATAATTGCGCGGATCCGTATCTGCCCGACCTGCTGATCTGTCGGATGGAACTGGCGACGCGCGTGCTCGACCTAGTGAAGGCGCTGCCACCCGCCTGAGGGGGCGGGCGGTATCAGCCGTCGGAGGCCGCCAACTCAACGAACTCGAAGTCGTAGCGCTGCCACCCGCGTTGCGCTGCGGCCTCGGCAAGTGCGTTGCGCTTCTTCTTTGCCTCGACGAGCGACTTGGTGTGGCCCCAGAATATCTCGGTCTTGCCGTTGGCCAGCACCGCGACGATCCGCCAGTAATGCGTGAACGGTGTCGCGGTCGGGCCGATCGTCTTCACGTAACCGTCGGGCAGCGTCGCGGTGAGGTAGCGTTTCTTGGCCATGACGCTGCCGTTAGCCCTCTGCCGCCCGGACGGAAATGCTTAGTCGCTGGCGGCGTCCTTCCCGATACGATCGAGTGTCGCGATCGCGTCGGCCGGCAGCACGATGTCCCCCGCCGCAACGTTCTCGCGCAGATGACCGACCGACGCCGTGCCGGGGATCAGCAAGATGTTCGGCGAACGCTGCAACAGCCAGGCGAGCGCGACCTGCATCGGCGTCGCGTCCAGATTGCGTGCTACGTCCGACAGAGCGGTCGACTGCAATGGCGAGAACCCACCGAGCGGGAAGAACGGCACATACGCGATCCCCGCCTCCGCCAGATCGTCGATCAGCGCGTCGTCGTCGCGGTGCGCGAGGTTATACTGGTTCTGCACGCAGGCGATCGTCGCCATCGACCGCCCTTCTCTGATCTGCGTCGGCGTGACGTTGCTGAGCCCGATATGGCGGACCAGACCCTGCCGCTGGAGATCGACGAGCGTCGCGAGCGGCTCGGCGATCGAGCCCTCGGCGGGGCCATGCGCATCGAACATCGCGCGCAGATTGACGACGTCGAGCGTCTCCAACCCGAGATTGCGCAGATTGTCGTGGACCGCGCTGGTCAGGTCCGCCGCCGAGAAGGCAGGATCCCAGGAGCCCTCAGGTCCCCGCCGCGCACCGATCTTGGTGACGATCACGAGGTCGTCGGAATACGGGTGCAACGCCTCGCGGATCAGGCGATTGGTGACGTGAGGTCCGTAGAAATCGCTCGTGTCGATATGGTTCACGCCGGCCGCGACCGCCGCCCGCAGAACCGCAATCGCCCCGTCGTGATCCTTGGGCGGCCCGAACACGCCGGGGCCGGTAAGCTGCATCGCGCCGTAGCCGAGACGGTTGACGGTGCGCCCTGCGAGCGGGGCGGTGGTGGTGATACCGTGCGTGGTCATGATCCGGTCCTTTCGAAGTGTGACCTTCATATGGACCGCGTTGGCTGTTACGATAATGCGGCAGTATCGGCACGGGCTGTACGGGAGCACGCACAATGGCAGTGAATGCAGGCGATCTCTCCGCGTTCGTAACGGTCGCGCGGGCGGGCGGCTTCAGGGACGGCGCACGGATCAGCGGCGGCAGCGCGTCGGGGCTGAGCGAAGCGGTACGCCGACTGGAGGCGCGGCTCGGTATGCGGTTGCTCAACCGGACGACGCGGAGCGTGGCGCCGACCGAAGCCGGTGCGCGGCTGCTCGACCGGCTCGGCCCCGCGCTCGCCGAGATCGAGGCGGCGCTGGACGTCGTCAACGGCTATCGCGATTTGCCCGCGGGACCGTTGCGGCTGAACGTGCCGGTCAGCGCCGCGCGGCTGGTCCTGCCCGCGATCGTCCCGGCGTTCCTTGCCGCCTATCCCGATATCCGGCTGGAGGTGATCGCGGAGGATAGCTTCGTCGACATGCTCGCCGCGGGGTGCGACGCCGGTATCCGCTACGACGAGCGGCTGGAACTGGACATGATCGCGATACCGATCGGTCCGCGCGAGCAACGGTTCGCGACGGCGGCGTCGCCCGACTATCTCGCCCGCCGGGGCACGCCCCTACACCCCCGCGACCTGCTCGACCATGCCTGCATCCGCGGCCAGTTCTCCAGCGGCTCGATGATGCCCTGGGAATTCGAGCGCGACGGCGAGATCGTCAAGGTGGAGCCCGGCGGTCCGCTGATCGTCCGCGTCGGCGCGGCCACCGACCTTGCGGTCGATGCGGCGCTGGCGGGAACCGGCATCATCCACCTGTTCGAGGACTGGCTGCGGCCGCATCTCGACAGCGGTGCGCTGGTGCCCGTGCTTGAGCCGTGGTGGCAGCGCTTCTCGGGTCCGTTCCTTTATTATTCGGGACGTCGTTATCTGCCGGCCCCGCTGCGCGCGTTCATCGATTTCGTCGCAGCCAGGCGCGGGCAGCCATGAGCGGCCTCGATCGACCAACGGAAATATGCCGAACACACTTGCCTTGCAGGACGGCGGCATGATCCCTGCTTCCGTACCCGACCTTGCGAAACCCGTGCTGCTGGTGGTCGATGACGACCACATGATCCGCACGCTGCTGGCGCAGAGCCTGGGCATGCACGGCTATCAGGTCGAGACCGCGATCAATGCGCAGGAAATGGACGGCGTGCTCGCACGGTGCGCGGTGTCGCTGATCCTGCTCGACGTGATGATGCCCGGCGAGGACGGTCTGTCAGCGTGCCGTCGCTTGGCGCGGACGGGTGCGCCGCCGGTGGTGATGCTGAGCGCGCTGGGCGATGAACCCGACCGGATCCTGGGGCTGGAGATCGGCGCGAGCCATTATTTGTCCAAGCCGTGCAGCCCGCGCGAGATCCTGGCGACGGTTCGTGCCGCGCTGCGTGCACGCGAGATGCAGGATGCGGGCGACAGCCGCGCGTTCGGGTTCCTCGGCTGGCGCGTCGATTTCGCGGCGCACGAGCTGTTCGATCCCGACGGCACGCTGATCGACCTGACCGACGGCGAGTTCGCGGTGTTGCGCGCGTTCGTCGAGCGACCACGGCGCGTGCTGGCACGCGATGCGTTGCTGGAAGCGGCGCGAGGCCCCGACACCGACGCCTTCGATCGCGCGATCGACGTGCAGGTCAGCCGCTTGCGCCGCAAGCTGCGCTCGCACGACGACGAGATCATCCGGACGATCCGCAACGAGGGCTATTTCTTCGTTCCCCGCGTGGTGCGCCTGTGATGCGCCAACAGGCAGCGACAGCCGGCAAGATCGACCAGCCGATACGGCGTAACCCGCAGCGGTCCTGGCCGATGTTCCTGCGCATCTTCGTGCTGGGGCTGACGACCGTGCTGCTGGTCCAGATCCTGAACTTTGCGATCGTGCTGCTGATGCCGCCGCCTCGGCCGCAGATCTTCACGGCCAACCGCGTCGCTGCGGTGGCGCGGACTGGGCGAGACCCGACCGGTCAGCTCAAAGTCGAGATTGCGACCGGCCCACCCCGCCCGACCGACAATCCGCGCGACGCTCGGCTCGCCGAATCGATCGACGCCGATCTCGGACTGGTGCGGACCAAGGTGACCGTCGAAACCGAGCGGTCGGCGATGCCGCTGTTCGCAGGCGCACTCCGGCCGCCGCTGCCGCTCGGCATGGGTCGTTCGGCGCACCTGCCGCAATCGTTCGACAATGCGCTGTTCGGCCCGTTCGTCGTGTCGATCGAGACGCCGAACGGGCGGTGGCACGTGATCCGGCCGACGCACACCACGATCGGCCCCTGGCGTATGCGGATCGTCCTGTGGTTCCTGGTCGCGATGGTGGTCGCCGCCGCGGTTGCCTGGGTGATGGCACGGCGCGTGGTGAAGCCCATCGCGCTGTTCGCCGCCGCCGCCGAGCGTCTCGGTCGCGACCCTCGCGCCGAACCGCTGCCGATCGTCGGTCCGCCCGAGATCGCCGAAGCGGCCACCGCGTTCAACCTGATGCAGGAGCGATTGAACCGCTATGTCGAGGATCGGACGACCCTGATCGCCGCGGTTGCGCATGATCTACGGACGCCATTGATGCGGCTGTCGCTGCGGCTCGAAAAGGCGCCCGACGATATCCGTGCAGCAAGCGAAGGCGACATCCAGGAGATGAGCGAGCGGATCGGTTCGGCGATGGCGTTCGTCCGCGACATGACCCGCCACGTCCGCCGCCAGCGGCTCGATCTCCGGTCGCTCGCCGAGAGCGTCGCGGATGACTTTGCTGATCGCGGCGATGCGGTGGCGTTGCATCCGGGCGACCCACTCGCACTGGAGGGCGATGCGCCATCGTTGAAGGCGCTGATCGCGAACCTGGTCGGCAACGCGGTCAAATATGCCGGCCATGCCGAAGTGGAGGTGCGCCGCGAGGACGGGGTCGCGATAGTCGAGATTTGCGACTCCGGACCGGGCATGGCGCCAGCGGATCTCGCCCGCGCGTTCGAGCCGTTCTTCCGCGCCGAGCAATCGCGCAACCGCGACACGGGCGGCAGCGGGCTTGGCCTCGCCAGCGTCCGCGCGGTGGCGCGCGCGCATGGTGGAGATGCGACGATCGAGAACCGCCCGGGCGTCGGGTTGCTTGCGCGCGTGACGTTGCCGATCTGAGCTGGGCCACGGTCAGCCAAAACATAGCGGCAACGACCGCCGTGTCAGACGAATATCACGACATTTCGGGAGATTGCATGCGTATTCTTTACCTCGGCATCGCCGCCGCGCTGGCCGGATGCTCGGCTCAGACGCCGCACCCTCAGGGCGGACACGGTCCGGCGCACGGCCGCGGTCAGTTGTTCATCAGCCCGATGGGCGAACCGTTCCGCGCGTCGCTGAAGCCGGGCGCCGCACAAGACTTGTGGTTCGCGGGCGCCGATACCGATGGCAACGGGCGGATCACGATGGCCGAATTCCAGCATGATGCCGCGCGCTTCTTCGCGGTGCTCGATCGCGGCAAGGATGGCGAGATCGATCCCGACGACATCGCCTGTTACGAGAACGTGCTGGTTCCGGAGATCCGCGTGGCGTCCGGCGGCCGTGGGCCAAGGTCCGAAGGTGGCGAGCGCGGCCGTGGCGGACGCGGACGAGGTGGCGGCGGGTCAGGCGGCCAGGGCATGCAGTTCGGCAACGGCGACAGCAAGAAGGGCGCCACCGTCGTCCACGAACGCATCGGCGCCGCGCGCTACGGCTTTTTCGACTTGCCAGAGCCGGTGATCGCAGCCGACGCGAACCTCAATCGCGGTATCGATTCAGGCGAGTTTGCCAAGGCTGCGGTAACGCGCTTCGCCGCGCTCGACCGTAACCATGACGGCGCGCTGACCCGCGGCGAACTCCCACGCGCTGGCGGGGAGACGTGGCGGAACGGCTCGGACGAACCGGCCGTCCCGCCACCGGAACGCGCCGAGCCCTGACGCCATCGTCGCGGCATTCGGTTCAGCCAAGCATGCCCGACACGATCCAACGACGACTGACCGCGGACTTGACGATGGCCACGCCGCAGCACCGACAGGCGGAGCGCTGGATCGGCTCGCCCTTCACGTCGCGGTGCCGGGATCGCGGCATGTGGCGGCCGATTGCACAATTGCCGGGTCGTGATGGTCGAGCCTGCATACCGCTTCCTTCGTGCACCGGTCGTCGAATGATCGAGCTGATGGTGTGACAGGCGAAGTTTTCCGCGGTGTTTCGGCAGCCGCGCGTGACGGGGAATTCATGTAGCCAACGCGGCGGTTTCGGCGTTCAGTGCCGGGCACCCCTCGCAGTGTCGTGGCGTCCATTTCGACGCGACGACAGCGCGTCACCTGGAGCCGACCATGGCCGAAGCCGAACTCGTCGCCTTTTCCAATATCCAGTTGCGGCCCGACCCATCGCGGACCGTCATCCGGCCGTTCAACATCGAATATCCCGGCGCGTTCAAGGTCGAGGGCCATCCCCGCGCCGTCCGCGTGATCGACCGCGTTCTGTCGCTCTCGCCCGACGAACTCCGCGCCGAACGTCGTCGCGTGATGGAGTCGCTCGACGAACGCCACCGCGATGTCGACGAGCTTCTCCTGCACCGGTTCGGCGAGATCATGGCAGTGCTGAAGGACCCGCGCGAGATCGACCCCGACCAGAAACTGCTGATCGGCGCCTATCTCAGCGGTGAATATTCGTTCGAGGCGGCTGCGCTGTTCAACCCGAGCATGGTCCTCGACCCCGACCAGTCAAATGCACCCGAAGGCGGCCTGCGCTTCATCCTGTCGCTGCGCGGGATCGGCGAAGGTCATGTCTCGTCGGTGACGTTCCGCACCGGGAGTTGGTCGCCCGACGACGGTTTCTCGGTCGACCCGTCGAGCCAGACCGCGGTGCCGCCGCGCGTCACGCCGACCGACCAGGGCGCGACCGATGGCGGTCCCACCCGACTGGAATGTGGAGGCAGTCGCGAATTGTCGGAGACGGTGATCTTTCCGATCCTGCCGAGCCAGCATCAGGGGATCGAGGACCTGCGGCTCGTTCGGTTCGAGGACGATGGCGAGGTGCATTACTTGGGCACCTATACCGCGTTCAGCGGCTCGGAAGCGCGCTGCGAACTGCTGCGCGGCGAGGACTTCAAGACGTTCGAGATGCAGCCGATGCGCGGCGCGGTATCAGCAACCAAGGGCATGGCGCTGTTCCCGCGTAAGATCGGCGGACAGTATGCGATGCTCGGACGGCAGGACAATGAGAACATCTGGTACCTGACCTCGGACGACCTGCTGACCTGGGACGGCGGCACCAAGATCGTCGAGCCGAAATGGCCGTGGGAGTTCATCCAGATGGGCAATAGCGGATCCCCGATCGAGATCGACGAGGGCTGGCTGGTGATGACCCACGGCGTCGGCAGCGTCCGTAATTACTGCATCGGTGCATGCCTGCTCGACAAGGCCGACCCGACCAAATTGCTCGCGCGAATGACCGATCCGCTGATCGTACCGAGCCCAGCCGAACGCGACGGTTATGTGCCGAACGTCGTGTATAGCTGCGGCGGAATCGTCCATGATCGCACGCTGTTGCTGCCGTTCGGGGTGGCGGACAATTTCGCCTCGTTCGCGACGGTGGATGTCGGGCGGCTGCTTGCGGCGATGGCGTGAGGCGAACCAACTGGCAGTCGACACTAGCATGTTTCCCCGCGAAGGCGGGGACCCAGTCTGGGCTCCCGCCTTCGCGGGAGAACAATCTTACGGTGCGTTCGGCGTACTGGCCCGTTCGACGAGCAGCCCCGCCCCTGCAAAATCTTCCGCGGCAACCGCGTCGATCTGTCGCTCGATACCGCGCGTAAGCCCGGCCGGCACGGTCACCGCGAAGCCGTGTGCGATGAGTCCATCGACGGCCCAACGGACGCAGTAATCCGCCGCAACCCCAATTACCGTGACATCGGTGACGCTCCTCGCCGCCAAGTCCGCGAAAAACGCCTCGCGCTCAATAGTCGGCCGCTCGGCATCCCGCGCATCCTCGATTGCAAGCCCTGGCTCGGCCCACATGTCGAACACACCCTTCTCGATCCGCCACGCCGGGATCGCCGGGTCGACGAGCGCGACGTCGAGCATGTTGCCCCACCCCCGCGTCCCCCGCACGCAGTGGATCGGAAACATCTGCGCCTCGGGCGACCCGGCGTAGGTCTCGACGAAATGCGTGTCGAACGTGAACAGGACGCCGGCAACCTCGTCAGACGTGAGAGCCGACAGCCACGCCTGCATCGGCGCGACCAGTGCGTCGGCCCCCGCTACGCTCAGCGCGCCCTCGCCCGCCATGAAATCCCACTGCGTATCCACCACGACCACGAACCGCGCCATCGCCCATCTCCTTTGGCTGCTGCTTGACACAAACGCGTCTTCTCGGACACCCGGCCCCTACGCAACGCAGGAGCCCATGTGCATGGCCGTGACCGATATCGCCACCCGGACGTACAATCACAATTTCCGGCTCGATCCGATCGTCCGCAGCCTGCTCGATACCGATTTCTACAAGCTGTTGATGTTGCAGATGATCCGGCAGGTCTATCCCGACGTCAGCGCCACCTTCGCGCTGATCAACCGGACCAAGACCGTGCGGCTCGCGGAGATCGTCGACGAGGACGAGCTGCGCGCGCAGCTCGATCACGCGCGGACGCTGCGGTTCGCAAAGAAGGAGTTGATCTGGCTCGCGGGCAACAGCTTCTACGGCAAACAGAAGATGTTCGGGCCCGAGTTCCTCGCATGGCTCGCCGAGTTTCAATTGCCTTCGTACGACCTACGCAAGGTCGACGGGCAATATGAACTGCATTTCGAAGGGCCGTGGAGCCACACGACGATGTGGGAGATACCCGCGCTGACGATCATCAACGAGCTGAAGTCGCGTGCGGCCCTGCGCGATCGCGGTCGGTTCGCACTCGACATCGTCTACGCGCGCGCCAAGGCCAAGCTGTGGGAGAAGGTCGAGCGGTTGCGCGAACTGCCCGACCTCGTGCTGTCGGACTTCGGCACGCGGCGCCGGCACGGATTCCTGTGGCAGCGCTGGTGCGTCGAGGCGCTGAAGGAAGGGCTTGGCGACCGGTTCATCGGTACGTCCAATGTGCTGCTGGCGATGGACGCCGACCTGGAGGCAATCGGCACGAACGCGCACGAACTGCCGATGGTGACCGCCGCGCTGGCGAACAGCGACGCAGACCTCGCCGAAGCCCCGTACCGCGTGCTCGAGCATTGGCGGCAACATTATAACGGCAATCTCCTGATCGCCCTCCCCGATGCGTTCGGGACGACCGCGTTCCTGCGCAACGCGCCGCACTGGCTGGCGGAGTGGACCGGCTTCCGTCCCGACAGCGCGCCGCCGATCGCGGGCGGCGAGCAGATCATCCGCTGGTGGGAGGAGCAGGGCGTCGATCCCAAGACCAAGCTGCTGATCTTCTCCGACGGGATGGACATCGACACGATCGAGCAGACCTATCGCCATTTTCACGGCCGCGTGCGGATGAGCTTCGGCTGGGGCACCAACCTGACCAACGACTTCCGCGGCTGCGATCCCGACGGTGCGGCGGCGCTCGAGCCAATCTCGCTGGTCTGCAAGGTGATCGCCGCAAATGGCCGCCCTGCGGTTAAACTGTCCGACAATCCGGCGAAGGCGACGGGCGAACCCACGGAGATCGCGCGGTATCTGCGTGTGTTTGGGGAAGCGGA
>Ga0265780_10008917_pt1 | contig 12114 bp, 10 predicted proteins | sample P1T30metagenome_FD_192432 | JGI IMG/M metagenome (GOLD analysis project Ga0265780, IMG submission 192432) | Plant litter microbial communities from East Loma Ridge, Irvine, California - P1 T30 | ecosystem: Environmental > Terrestrial > Plant litter > Unclassified | place: USA: California... | reverse complement strand
TTAGACTTTGTCGAAATAAACTTAGATAAAATAACTAGTATAGATTGAAATTTTTAAATCATTTAAATCTTTCAAATCTTTAAATTTTAAAATAAAAAACATGAAAGTATTAGCCAATGACGGGATTTCAAAAAGCGGTATCAAAGCTTTAGAAAAAGGCGGATTTGAAGTAATCACTACAAAAGTGGCGCAGGAACAAGTTGCAAATTATATTAATGCAAATGCGGTTTCAGTGCTTTTGGTAAGAAGTGCGACAAAAGTAAGACAGGATATTATTGACAATTGCCCGACTTTGAAAGTTATAGGACGCGGTGGTGTTGGGATGGATAATATTGATGTGGATTATGCGCGCGAAAAAGGAATTCACGTGATCAATACGCCAGCTTCTTCGTCAGAATCTGTGGCAGAATTGGTTTTCGCACATTTATTTACAGGCGTTCGATTTTTGCACGATGCAAACAGAAATATGCCTTTGGAAGGCGATTCGAACTTTGAAGGATTGAAAAAAGCATATGCAAACGGACTGGAATTGCGTGGAAAAACCCTTGGAATTATCGGGTTTGGACGTATTGGAAAAGCGGTTGCAAAAATCGGCTTAGGCCTTGGAATGCGCGTCATTGCTTCAGATAAATTTGTTGGTAATGCAGAGATTAAAGTTGATTTTTACAACGGACAATTCATCAATGTGGACATTATCACGGAACCTATGGAAGATATTTTCAGGCATTCTGATTTTATTTCGCTTCACGTTCCGGCGCAAGATGGTTATGTGATTGGCAAGGCTGAATTTGAGTTGATGAAAGATGGTGTGGGAATTGTAAATGCTTCTCGAGGTGGTGTTATCAATGAAGTTGAACTAATCGAAGCTCTTGAAACTGGAAAAGTTTTATTCGCTGGTTTAGACGTTTTTGAGGAAGAACCATCTCCTGCCGTTCAGATTTTAATGCATCCGAAGATTTCGCTGACACCGCATATTGGCGCGGCAACTTTGGAAGCGCAAGATAGAATTGGGACTGAATTGGCAGAACAGATTATCAGCCTGTTAAAAAATTAAATTTGCATCAAAAAAAGCCAGACGTTCGTCTGGCTTTTTTGTTAAATAAATGAAAATCAAATTATTGTTTCAAGAAGATTGAGTAAATTTATGTTATGAAAAAATGGATTTACATAGCATTTGTCTTCGCCCTAATCATAGGATGTGTTTCTTCGAAAAAAACGAACGGAAAGACACTTGCCAATGAGAAGGCTATAAAAAATGATACGATCAGAATTGCGAATGAAGAACTAGAATATGAAGTTATTATCATAGATCCCGGTTTCAGCACTTGGTTGGCTACTCATGGAAAGCCAAGAAATTTCTACACACAATCTTACTTAGAAGCACGAAATCGTGACTGGGTGATCGGCTGGAACAACAAATTCATGCAAGGAAACCGATTATTTGAGATGTCTATTAATTATGACAATTCCATTGACTATGGTTATGAAGTCAACTATATGCTCTATAATTACCTCACTTATTTTCAATTGTCAAATAATATTAGGCTTGGCGGCTTTGCTCCTCGAATTTAAAAGTGTAATTTTGCGCTATATTAATTCAGTATGAATAAGCTTAAACAACGCTGGGGAATTACTTCGAATTTCCAGCTTCTCATCATATTTATTGTATTTGCCATCAATGGCTCACTTTCTGCCAGAATCTCTTATTTTTTCATGGGTCTGTTAGGCATGACGAAAGAAAATACGCACTGGTTATTTTATTTTATCATCATGCTTGTTCTCGTTCTGCCTCTCTATCCTTTCATGCTGATGGTTTTTGGATGGCTATTTGGGCAGTCAAAATTCTTTTTCCCGTTTGCAAAGCGAATGATTAGAAGTATGAAATTGGGTTTTTTATTGCCTAAGGAGAACGTTTAGCAACGGCCCCGAATTGTGAAATTACAGCTATACATATAAAAAAGCCAGAAAGAAATTCCCTTCTGGCTTTTTATTTGAGAGTTAACTTTACTAAATCAGTACTTAAAATTTTATTTCTCTTTGCTGAAATAATACGTATAGATCCATGTTAGTGTAAATGTTGGCAAAATGTCTGTAAAAGGAAACAATTCCTCAAGAAATGAAATAACGCCTCCAATTTTCCCAACGCTTCCTTTGTACATAGTTGCCAAGATAATTCCTGAAATCGGCGCCCAAGCCACGTCAGCAAATTCTCCAATAAAAGGCAGGGCATATGAAAACATTCCGATCGCGTCAAAAAGCAAGCTTAACAGCAATTGTTTCTGCTTTTTATCAGACGCCGCTTTAATTTGAAATTGTTCTGTCATTTTCAGGGTTTTAGTTTCAAATAATAACGCAAAACCAATGCCAATTATTTTTTCAGCTTGTCAGAATATTGTTTTCGTACCTTATCCACTTTTGGCGTAATGACGTAACTGCAATACGATTTCTCTTTGTTTCTGGCATAATAATTTTGATGGTAATCTTCAGCTACATAAAATTTTGAAGCAGCAGAAACTCGCGTTACGACAGGTTTCCCATATGTATTTTCTGAATTTAAAAGCTTGATATACGCTTCCGTAATTTTCTTTTGCTCGTCATTGTGGTAAAAAACCTCGCTTCGATATTGCGTTCCAACGTCAGCACCTTGTCGGTTTAGCGTTGTTGGATCGTGCGTTGCAAAAAAGATCTCAAGCAATTCTCCAAAGCTGATCTTCGCCGGATCAAACGTAATCTGGGTCGCTTCGGCATGGCCAGTCATTCCCGAGGAAACTTCTTCATAGGTCGGATTTGCAGTTTTGCCTCCAATATAACCTGATTCTACTTTTTTGACTCCTTCCAATTCTAAAAAAATGGCTTCTGTACACCAAAAACAGCCGCCTCCAAATGTGGCAACTTCCAATCCTTTTTCTACTTCCATCTTTACTGGTTCCTTGTTTTCTGAAATTAATTTTTCACTTTCTTTTCCATTTGACTGGCACGATACAGTGATCAGTGTCAGCACCGCAATCATCTTCTTCATCTTAGTTTTGTTTATCAAATTTAAGCAATATCTAAACCAAAAATGGCTCGTTAACTAAACTTTATAGATTGATATACGAAAGAATCTGATGTGAAAGATGTGAAAGTTTTCTAAAACTTTGTTTCTTTGTATAAACTGCAAAAAAATGATTCAGGCAAAAAATCTACATAAATATTACGACAAGTTACATGTTTTAAAAGGAGTTGATTTGCACATCGAAAAGGGTGAAATTGTTTCTATCGTAGGTGCTTCTGGTGCCGGAAAAACGACACTCCTGCAGATTCTAGGAACCTTGGACAGGCCAACGGTCGAAACGGGCACTTCATTGATAATCAACAACCAAGACATTCTGAAATTGAATGACAAGGCTTTGTCGCGCTTCAGAAACCTCCAACTGGGATTCATTTTTCAGTTCCACCAATTATTGCCAGAGTTTACCGCCTTGGAAAATGTATGCATTCCTGCTTTTATTGCCGGAAAAACGAAGTCTGAGACGGAAGCTGAAGCCAAAAAATTGCTGGATTATTTGGGATTGTCACACAGAATAAACCACAAGCCTGGTGAACTTTCAGGCGGAGAACAGCAAAGAGTTGCTGTCGCAAGATCACTGATAAACAAGCCTGCCGTGATTTTTGCAGATGAACCTTCAGGAAATCTAGATACCGCTTCTGCAGAAAATTTGCATCAGCTATTTTTTAAATTAAGAGATGAATTTGGACAAACCTTTGTCATCGTGACCCATAACGAAGAACTGGCAAATATGGCTGACCGAAAACTGGTTATGTCTGATGGCTTAATTCCTTAAACGATGATTTTAATACTTTTAAGCTGGATTTATATCTTATTTACAACCATAAATCTGGGTTTTCTCTTAGATAAAATTTTGCAGCTTAAAGTCAAAAATTTTTCTGTAATTTCAATCTTGGGATTATTCTCAACGACGATTATTGCAAGTATCTGGGCCATTTTTGGAAGGATAAATTTTGAATTTCACCTTGCGATTTTCGTCCTGAATTTTGCGATAATGACTTTCAGTACTTCTGAAATTCTTTCTATTTACAGAAGCTTTTTTTACGAAATTAAAAACCTTGAAAAAAGCTTGAAATTCTTCCTGGGTCTTATCACAATTTTTATAATTGCTCAATGCGCTTCAATTCCTTATGCAATTGACAACGAGTCGTATTACATCCAAACGATAAAATGGCTCAATGAGTTTGGCTTCGTTAAAGGTCTTGCAAACATCCACTTTTTCTTAGGACAAACCAGCGGATGGCACGTTGCTCAAAGCGCCTTCAACTTTTCGTTCTTATATGATAAATTTAATGATTTAAGCGGATTTTGCCTTCTTTTAGGAAACTTTTTTGCCATTCAAAAATTAAACGATTACTTTAAAAATCAAAAAAAGACAGATCTCATCATCGGGCTATTTCCACTAGCCAATGTTTTCCTTTTTCAATTTATAAGTGCTCCTTCGCCAGATGTACCAATTTATGTTTTTACATTTATCATTTTTTCTTATTTCCTCGAAAATTATAGGAAAATGAATGGTGAGACATTTAATTTGACTACACTTCTTATTTTATTTTGCTTATACATAAAAACTACTGCGATAGGACTTTGCATTTTAACGCTTATCATTTTATTCCATAATTATAAAGAAATAAAAATATATAAAACGGCTTTTCTTTCCCTATTGATTTTGGCTTTATTCGTAATTAAGAATAGTATTATTACTGGGTATCCTCTATTTCCAATTACAAAAAATTTCGGTTTTGTTTCTGATTATCAGCTTCCTGAGAAAATAGCAGTGCTTTATTATTCGCTGACAAAATATTTTGCCTATTCGCTCACAGAAAATCAGTTCAACCAAATGTCGTTTTGGGAAGTATTTCTGCATTGGATCACGATGCCCAAACTTCATGGATTATTCAATAAAATGAGCATTCTCCTTGTAGTCTTGTCACCGATAATTATATACAAATTCTTCCACCAAAAAAGATTCTGGATCTTGTACTTCATAATGTCGGTACAATTATTGCTTCTCTTCCTATCGTCGCCACAGTATCGATTTTTCATGAATTTCATCTTGTTTTTCTCTTTTCTATGGATGGCCATTCTTACATATAAGAAAAAACACATACTGATTTTGCTCGGCTTATCAACGTTTGCAACTGCTTTCGTTTTATTTATTCCTATGAATCTGAAAAGCGTAGCTAGAAATGAACATGCTACATCAACGAGTAATTTTTCTTTAAAAAATAGCGTTTTCCCTTTTCAGAATTCAAAATACCAATCAGCGTTTGAAACTATAGAAAATGAAAATTTTGATTATAATTCTCCTATAAACATTGACTTTTTTTGGGCAACTTCAGATGGAGAAATTCCGTGTGTCAATAAAAAACAAATCGAGTATTTTGATCAAAAATACAATGTAAAACCACAAATGAGAAGTGACGATCTAAGAGACGGATTTTATGCCAAAGACACTTCAAAAGAATAAGAAATGACGCAGAAAGAACTAAAAATTTTCCTCGACGAAAAGGTCGATTTGTACAATAATCCGAATTTTATTGAGAGCGATCCCATTCAAATTCCACATTTATTTTCATTAAAAGAAGACATCGAAATTGCAGGATTTTTGAGCTCGATAATTGCTTGGGGCAATCGAAAAATGATCATCAATAATTCAAAAAAGATGATGGATTTGATGGGAAATTCTCCGTATGATTTTGTCATGTCTCATCAAGATTATCAATTGGAAAGACTTGAAAATTTTGTTCACAGAACTTTCAACGGGCAAGATTTTACCACGTTTATCAAGGCTTTACAGCATATTTATAAAAACCACAATGGCTTAGAAGCAGTCTTCTTAAAAAATCAGGAAGCTAATTCGATGCAAAAAAGCATCCACGAATTCAAGAAGCTTTTCTTTGAAATAGAACACCAGCAACGAACCCAGAAACATATTTCAGATCCATTAAACAATTCTGCAGCAAAACGCATCAACATGTTCTTGAGGTGGATGATTCGCCAAGACAATAAAGGTGTTGATTTTGGGATTTGGAAAAGCATTTCTCCTGCCGCTTTATCTTGTCCGTTAGATGTTCACTCAGGAAAAGTAGCCAGAAAATTAGGTATTTTAACTAGAAAGCAAAATGACGCAAAAGCCTTGGCGGAATTAGATCTGCAATTGCGAAACTTAGATAAAAATGACCCTGTAAAATATGACTTCGCATTGTTTGGATTGGGTGTTTTTGAGGGATTTTAGTTCGATAATTCGATGACTTGATTGTTAGATTATTCGAACTATCGAAGTATCAAATTATCGAAAAATCGGTTTAATCAGCTAATTAACGTACCTTTGCACAAAATTTACACATTATGTCCACTTTTGAGCAATTTAATCTTCCAAAATCATTAGAAAAAGCAATTGATGATTTAGGCTTCACCGCACCTACTCCGATTCAGCAGAAATCGTTTTCTGTAATTGCGTCAGGTCGCGATATGATGGGAATTGCGCAGACTGGTACCGGAAAAACTTTTGCGTATCTTTTGCCTTTGCTGAAATTGTACAAATTTACTCCAACGCATACTCCAAAAATCGTAATCTTAGTTCCAACGCGTGAATTAGTAGTTCAAGTAGTGGAAGAAACTGAAAAACTGACCAAATATATGTCGGTTAGAACATTAGGAATTTATGGTGGCGTGAACATCAATACGCAGAAAACCAATGTTTATCAAGGAATTGACATCCTTGTGGGAACGCCTGGACGTGTTATGGATTTGGCTTTGGATAATGTAATCCGTTTTGATGAAACTCAAAAATTGGTTATTGACGAATTCGACGAAATGCTAAATCTGGGTTTCAGAGTACAGCTGACTTCGATTCTAGCGATGATGAAACCAAAGCGTCAAAACATACTTTTTTCGGCAACAATGACGGAAGAAGTGGATGCCATTTTGAATGATTATTTTGATTTTCCTGAAGAAGTTTCGCTCGTTCCATCGGGAACTCCGTTAGAAAAAATCAAACAGTTTCGATATAAAGTTCCGAATTTTAATACCAAAATCAACTTATTAAAGCATCTTTTAGCTACGGATGAGAGCATGTCTCGGATCTTGATTTTCGTAAACAACAAGAAATTTGTAGACATGGTCTATGACCGAATTGCAGATGACTTTCCAGAACAATTTGGTGTGATCCACTCTAATAAGTCCCAAAATTACCGTTTGACGACGATGGAAAATTTCCAGCAAGGCATTTTGCGTGGCATTATTACGACTGATGTAATGGCCCGAGGTCTGGATATATCTGACATCACGCACGTTATCAATTTTGATGTTTCGGAGGTTCCAGAACAATATATTCATAGAATTGGCCGAACCGGCCGTGCTGATAAAGACGGTATTGCGCTAAGTTTTGTAGGCCCGAAAGAAGAAGAATTTTTCATAGAAAGCGAGCTTTTGATGAACAAGGAAGTTGATGTAGAACCGATTCCGGAAGGCGCAGAAATCTCTGCAGTTTTGATTGAATCTGAAAAAGTGAAGCAACCGATCAAAATGGCAATGAAAAAAGTCACCAAAGGCAATAGCGCTTTTCATGAAAAATCAGAAAAAAACAAGCAGGTCAACCTCGGCGGTCCTGGAAAGACGAAGCCCCGCAAAACCAAATCTAGAAATCGCGGTATCGAAAGAGCTCGTGACAAAAAGAGAAAAGATAAAGGAAAATAGTTCTTCTAAACAACTTTACTGTTTCGTAAAAACCAAACAAACCGGAGAACACAATTCGATTCTTTTTCCCGTATCTGAAAGTTTTCCGGTAGCTTTGTCAATTTTGAAAATCACTACATCATTTGTATTTTGGTGGGCAATCAAAAGAAATTTTCCACTCGGATCAATCACAAAATTTCTGGGTCCTTTTCCTTTGGTATCCACTTGATTTACCAAATCCAAAGTCCCTTTTTTATGGATAGCAAAAGTATTTATAGTATTCGCATCTCCTCTATTCGTGGCATAGAAAAACTTTCCGTCAGGCGAAATATGAATATCGGCTGCGCTAATTTCTCCCTTAAAATCTTTCGCGACAATCGTAGTTTCTTGAAGTAATTTCAAAGAACCATTTTTATATTTATACGCAGTCAAACTTCCGTCTAATTCGTGCAAAACATAGACAAATTTCCCGTCCTTGCTGAAGGTCAAATGCCTTGGCCCGCTTCCTTTTTTAGCTTCTACTGTTTCTTTTAAAGTCAGGACATTTTTAGGAGCATCCTTATCATATTTATAAATAAAAATCTTATCCATTCCCAAGTCATTTACCAGCACGAATTTTTGATCAGGTGAAAAATGTGTCATGTGAACGTGGGCACTCTCCTGCCTTTCTTTATTCACGCTAGAGCCCGAATGCTGTATAATCTGTTTGAGCGAGGTCAAGCTTCCGTCAGCATTCTTACCAAAAACAGCGATACTTCCACCAGAATAATTGGCCGAAATAACATTTTTTTCGTCGTCGATGATGTAACAAGGATCAGCACTGTTGGTTTCCTGCTTATTTAATAAATTCAATCGGCCGCTTTTTGAATCAAATCCAAACGAACTCACAGTGCTTTCTTTACCATTTTCATTTACGGTGTAAATGAATTTATTGTCTTGAGAAACTGTCAAATAACTAGGGCTTATCACGTTTTCAGTCGTTGCTTTCAGCGCAAAATCCGCCGTATCTGTACTAAAATCATACACGTAGATCCCTTTACTTTCACAGGAATTGGTGTATGTGCCAACAATCAGATTGTATATTTTTTCTTGTGCATTCATAGAAATTGTCAATAGGATAGTAACTACAAATAATATGTTTTTTTTCATTTGAGAAGTTTGAATTACAAATTTAAGGCTCACAGTTGAAATGAGGTTTGAAATAAATGTTAATTAAAGCCATGAAATTAAAATATTTTTGTTCAAAAAAAACCAGCCACAACTGCCAACAAATTTGTATTTTTGACAAACTTTCATTGAATGCAGTTCAAACACCCGGAAATTCTATACTTTCTTTTTTTATTGGTCATTCCGATTCTGGTTCATTTGTTTCAATTGCGTCGTTTCAAAAAAGAATATTTCACCAACGTAAATTTCTTAAAAGAGCTTGCCATTCAGACTCGTAAGAGCTCAAAATTGAAGAAATGGCTACTTTTACTGACGCGTTTATTTTTATTGGCGTGCTTGATCATTGCTTTTGCCCAGCCGTTTTTTCAAGCTAAAGACAGTAAAGTAATCACAAACGAAATGTTTATCGTTTTAGACAATTCATTTTCGATGCAAGCCAAAGGAAAACAGGGCGAACTGATGAAAAGAGCCGTTCAGGAATTGCTAGAAAATGCACCAGAAAACCAGACATTTTCGCTGATTACCAATTCAGAAACATTTTGGAATACTGATATAAAATCCATCCAAAAAGAGTTGCAAAACCTGAAATACAGCGCTTCGCCATTTGCTTTGGATAATTTGATGGCAAAAATAAAATCGAGAAAATCACCTTATAATAAAGATGTTGTCGTAATTACGGATGCCGTTGGCTTAGAAGCAAAACAGCTGAAAAGCATCGACAGCACTTTCAACACCTATTTCATAATCCCAAAAGCGGAACAGAAAAATAACGTTTCAATCGACAGCGTTTACATCAATCAAACTTTAGATAATTTCTATGAAATTGGTGTAAAACTTTCTTCGTATGGCCAAAATGAAGATGATATTCCGATTGCTCTGTACAATGATAAAAAGCTGGTTGCCAAAACAATAGTGAAATTTGAAGGCAAGGAAAAGTCAATTAATTTTACGATTCCAAAGGAAGATTTTAGCGGTTATGCGTCAATTGAAGACAATGCGTTGCCATATGACAATCAACTGTTTTTCAGCATTTCAAAACCAATCAAGACCAATATAATCAGCATCGGTGAAGTTGAAAAAAGTAACTTCTTGAGAAAAATTTATTCCGAAAAAGAATTTATATACAGCAATTTTGACATCAAATCTTTGGATTACAATCAACTTGAAAAACAGGACGCGATTGTTTTAAACGAAGTTCAAGAAATTCCGCAAGCTTTGCAAACGACTTTGAAATCTTTTGTGGAAAAAGGAGGCAATTTGATTGTGATTCCGTCGCAGGAAAATTCGGTTTCCAACTTAAATAGTTTGATGCAAAATTTTGGTGGCATTCAATTTAAAACATTGGAAAACAAAGAGAAATTAGTTTCCAAAATCGCTTTCAGCCATCCACTTTACAGCACTGTTTTTGAGAAAAAAATTGATAATTTTCAATATCCAAATTTTAAAAATTCGTTCGCCATTTCAAGTGCCTTTCCTTCGATTTTGGGATTTGAAGACCAAAGTTCGTTTTTGACGGCAATTCAAAATCCGGTGAGTTCGGTTTATGTTTTTTCAGCTCCGATAAATAAGGAAAATTCTAATTTCCAAAATTCGCCATTGATTGTGCCGACCTTTTATAATATGGCGCAAAGCAGTCAAAAAACTGGAATTAATGTTTTGACAATTGGCGAAAACAGCCCCTTTTTAATTGACGCGCTATTATCAAAAGACGAAATTTTGGAAATCAAAAGTCTTTCGGAAGATGCTGAAAAATTCATTCCGATGCAACAGATTTTGAACAACAAAGTGAAATTGACATTTAACGATTTTCCTCAGGAAGCTGGAAATTTCGGAATTTATAAAAAAGACGAGCTGCTGAAAAAAATCAGCTTTAATTATAATAGAACTGAAAGTGATTTGTCATCATCAAACGAAGCTTTGCTTTCTGATTTTAATGTAATCGACAGCATTGACAACGTTTTTGACACGTTACAAACCGACAGAACCGACAACGAAATATGGAAATGGTTTGTGTTTTTAACGCTTTTATTTTTATTTATAGAAATATTGATTCAGAAATTTTTGAAATAATTTCCATCGATTTAGAATTTACAACAACACAACACGCATAAAATATGAACCTGATTATTCGACAAGCAAAAATTATTGACCCGAAAAGTCCGAATCACAACCAAACGGCCGACATTCAAATTGAAAACGGCGTTATCACAAAAATTGGAAACCAGCTTCCAAATCCAGATAATTTTGACACTTTGGAATTGGAAAATCTGCACGTTTCGCAAGGTTGGTTTGATTCGAGCGTAAGTTTGGGCGAACCTGGTTTTGAAGACAGAGAAACGATTTCAAACGGAATAATTACGGCTGGAAAGAGCGGTTTTACTGCGATCGCACTGCAACCCAACAGTTTTCCGATTGTGGATAATCAGCAAAGTGTCAGCTTTGTGAAAAGCAAATCGGCTGGTTTTGCAACCGATTTATTTCCAATCGGCGCTTTGACAAAATCAAGCGAAGGAAATGATTTGGCAGAACTTTTTGATATGAAAAACTCTGGAGCCGTTGCTTTTGGAGATTACAATAAAAGTCTTTCGAACGCGAATCTTTTGAAAATTGCTTTACAATACGTTCAAGATTTTGACGGTTTGGTAATTTCTTATTCGCAAGATTCAAATATCAAAGGAACCGGAGTTGCGAACGAAGGAATTGTCAGCACAAGATTAGGATTGAAAGGAATTCCGGCTTTGGCAGAAGAATTACAGATTTCCAGAAACTTATTTATTTTGGAATATACTGGCGGAAGATTGCATATTCCGACGATTTCTACGGCAAAATCAGCGCAATTGATTGAAGAGGCAAAAGCAAAAGGCTTAGACGTAACGTGTTCAGTTGCTGTTCATAATTTGGTTTTGACCGATGAAAAATTAGACGGATTTGATACCCGATTTAAAGTTACGCCACCTCTGCGAAGTGAATCCGACAGAAAAGCTTTGGTTGAAGCGGTAAAAAATGGTACGATTGATATGATTACTTCCGACCATAATCCGATGGATATTGAGCACAAAAAGATGGAGTTTGATTTGGCGAAAAACGGAACCATTGGTTTGGAAAGTGCTTTTGGAGCTTTGCTGACTGTTCTTCCTTTGGAAACTGTAATTGAAAAATTGGTTTCTGGAAAAGAGGTTTTTTCTATCGAAAATTCTGAAATAAAAGAAGGAAATGTT
>Ga0265780_10008916_pt1 | contig 12116 bp, 9 predicted proteins | sample P1T30metagenome_FD_192432 | JGI IMG/M metagenome (GOLD analysis project Ga0265780, IMG submission 192432) | Plant litter microbial communities from East Loma Ridge, Irvine, California - P1 T30 | ecosystem: Environmental > Terrestrial > Plant litter > Unclassified | place: USA: California... | reverse complement strand
TCCTGACGCGCGGCGCCGCCGTCCAGGCGTCGCCGCTCTATCCCGCGATCCTGACGCTCGTCCTGCTCGGCGCGTTCACCAAATCGGCGCAGTTCCCGTTCCATTTCTGGCTGCCGCACGCGATGGCCGCGCCGACGCCGGTCAGCGCCTATCTCCATTCCGCGACGATGGTGAAGGCGGGCGTCTTCCTGCTCGCGCGGCTGTGGCCGGTGCTCGCGGGCAGCGACTTGTGGTTCTATCTGGTCGCCTCGACCGGGCTCGTGACGATGCTGTTCGGCGCGGGCGTCGCGCTGTTCCGCAATGATCTGAAGGCGATCCTCGCCTATTCGACGATCAGCCAGCTCGGGCTGATGGTGATGCTGCTTGGTTTCGGCACGCCCGCCGCCGCCGCCGCGGCAGTATTCCACATTCTCAACCACGCCGCGTTCAAGGCGGCACTGTTCATGAACGCGGGCATCGTCGATCACGAGACGGGGACGCGCGACATCCGTCGCCTCGGCGGGCTCGCCGCGCTGATGCCGCTGACCGCGACGCTCGGCACGCTGGCGGTCGCGGCGATGGCGGGGTTGCCGCCGCTCGGCGGGTTCATCTCCAAGGAGATGATGCTCGAACAGAGCCTGCATGCCGCGGAAGGCGGCCGGTCCTGGCTCGTGCCGCTGCTCGCGACGATCGCGGCGACGCTGTCGGTCGCCTATTCCCTGCGCTACGCCACCGCACAGTTTTTCGTGCCTCGCGCGACAGGGGATGTCGCCGCCCCGCACGATCCCGGCATGGCGATGATCGGACCGTCGATCGTGCTCGTGCTGGTCGCGCTCGGTTTCGGACTGTTGCCGATGACGATCGCCGGGCCGCTGGTACGCGCCGCAACGGGGGCGGTGATCGGTGGCAGCCCGCCCGCGCTCGATCTGGCGCTGTGGCACGGGATCAATCCCGCCCTGGGGATGAGTGCGCTCGCGGTCGTGATCGGTGCGCTGCTGCTGTGGCGGCGCGCGCCGGTCGCGCGCTGGCTGGACGGGCGGCGAACGCTCGATGCGAAGCGGCTGTTCGACGGCGCGATGGCGGCGATCGTCGCGCGCAGCCGCGACGCCTCGCTCGCGATCCACGCGCCGTCGCTGCAACGCTATCTGTTCATGCTGTTCGCGGTGGCGGTGCTGTTCGGGATCGACGCCGCGCTGACGCCCGGCGGGCTGCCCGCGGGGACGCGCGCGACGCTGCCCGCGTCGCCGGTCGCGATCGTCGCCTGGTTCGCGCTGGTCGTCGCAACCTGCATCGTCGTGGCGATGCAACGCCAGCGCTTCCTCGCGCTGGTCTTCATCAGCGTCATCGGCCTCGTCATCGCGCTCGCCTTCGTCCATCTTTCCGCCCCCGACCTGGCGCTGACCCAGATCGCGGTCGAGGTCGTGACGATCCTGCTGATGCTGCTCGCGCTGCACCTGCTGCCCAAGGTTCCGCCGCAACTCTCCAGCCTGCCGCGCCGCAGCCGCGATGCGCTGCTGGCGGCGGTCGCCGGGATCGGCACCGGCTGGGCGGCCTGGGCGGTGATGACGCGCGACCTGCGCGACACGGTCTCGTCCTTCCACTGGGCGAACAGCTATCCGGGCGGCGGCGGGACCAATGTCGTCAACGTGACCCTGGTCGATTTCCGCGCGTTCGATACGTTGGGCGAGATCATCGTGCTCGGGATCGCGGGGCTGGCCATCTATGCGCTGCTCGAGCCCGCGGCGCGCGGCACGGCGGGGCGGCGGTTGCGCGAATGGCGGCACGACATGCCCCATTCGCCTGAGCGCCACCCGATGATGTTCGTGATGGCGACGCGGCTGCTGCTGCCGCTCGCGCTGCTGGTCGGCCTCTACATCTTCCTGCGCGGGCATAACCAGCCCGGCGGCGGGTTCATCGCCGCGCTGGTCGTCTCGATCGCGATCCTGCTGCAATATCTCGCCTCGGGCTTCGACTGGACCGACGACCGCCGCCGGATCGGCGAACATCCGCTGATCGCGGTCGGCGTGCTGATCGCGACCGCGACGGGGCTCGGCTCGCTCGTCTTCGGCGCGCGCTTCCTCACGAGCAGCTTCGGCTATTTCCACATTCCGCTGGTCGGCGAGGTCGAACTCGCGACCGCGATGTTCTTCGATACGGGCGTCGCCTGCGTCGTCGTCGGCGCGGTGATGATGGCGCTCGCCCAGCTCAGCCACGTCGCGCAGCGCGCGGCGCGCAACCGCGATCAGGCCGACGAGGAGACATCGGCATGAGTCTGGAATTCCTGATCGCCAGCGGAATCGCGGTGCTGACCGCAGGCGGCGTCTATCTCGCGTTGCGCGGCCGCACCTTTCAGGTCGTGCTCGGGCTGACCTTGCTGTCCTACGCCGTGAACCTGTTCCTGTTCGCGATCGGCCGGCTCGTCGTCGACCGCCCGCCGCTGTTCGCCAAGGGCGTGACCGACCATGCCGATCCGCTGCCCCAGGCGCTGGTGCTGACCGCGATCGTGATCACCTTCGGGATGACCGCGCTGGTCGTCATCCTGTCGCTGCGCAGCTTCCTCGAAAGCGGATCGGATCAGGTCGACGGCATCGCCGACGCCGTCCCCGGCCCGGAAGAGGATCGCGCATGACGCTGCTCGACCATCTGGTGATCGCGCCGGTCGTGATCCCCGCGATCATAGCGCCGCTGACGCTGATGGTGATGCGGCGGCGGCGGCATGTCGGCGTCGCGCTGTCGCTCGCCGGCTGCGTCGCGATGCTGGTCGTCGCGCTCGCGCTGTTCGGCATCGCGCAGGACGATGCGATCCGCGCCTATCCGCTCGGCGGCTGGCCGGCTCCGTTCGGGATCGTGCTGGTGCTCGACCGGCTGTCCGCCATGATGCTGGTGCTCGCGGCGGTGCTGGCGCTGGTGGTGATGCTCCACGCGGTCGTCACCGCGGTCGACCGCAAGGGCTGGCATTTCCACCCCCTGTTCCAGTTCCAGCTGCTCGGACTGAACGGCGCGTTCCTGACCGGGGACCTGTTCAACTTGTTCGTGTTCTTCGAAGTGCTGCTGATCGCCTCCTACGGGCTGATGCTCCACGGTCAGGGCGCGGCGCGGCTGAAGGCGGGCGTCGCCTATGTCGTCGTCAACATCGTCGGCTCGGCGCTGTTCCTGATCGCGCTGGGGCTGCTCTACGGGCTGACCGGCACGCTCAACATGGCCGATCTTGGCCAGCGCATCGCCGCACTGGGCGCGGCAGACCAGGGGCTGATCCGGCTCGCCGGGCTGCTGCTGCTCGCGGTGTTCGCGCTGAAGGCGGCGGTCGTGCCGCTACACCTGTGGCTGCCGCGCACCTATGCCGCGACCGCGCCGGTCGTCGCTGCGCTGTTCGCGATCATGACCAAGGTCGGCGTCTATGCGATGATCCGCGTCGTGCCGCTGATCTTCGGCGATGCCGCGGGCGCCGCCGCCTGGGTGCCGGCGCCCTGGCTGCTGCCCGCCGCCGTGCTGACCGCGATCATCGGCTTTGTCGGCGTGCTGGCGGCGCGCGCGATGCGCGAACAGGCGGCGTTCGCGATCCTCGGCTCGACCGGGACGCTGCTGCTCGCGGTATCGTGCTGGACGCAGGCGACGACCGCCGCCGCGCTCTACTATCTCGTCCACGCGACGCTGGCGGGCGCGGCGCTGTTCCTCGTCGCGGACGTGACGCTGCGCCGACGCGGCCAATATGGCGACGCGATCGTCCCCAGCCCGCGCTTTGCGGGCCAGCAGGCGACCGGGCTGCTGTTCCTCGCCGCGACGATCGCCGCGGTCGGCCTGCCGCCGCTGTCGGGGTTCGTCGCCAAGCTGTTCATCCTCCAGACCAGCGTCACGGCCGCGCCATGGCCGCTGATCTGGGCGACGGTGCTGGGCACCACGCTGATCGGCGTGGTCGGCTTTGCCCGCAGCGGCAGCACGCTGTTCTGGAAGGCGGCCGACTATGCCGACCCGATCGCGGGCGCGGACCGGTCGCGCGCCGAACTGATCGCGCCCGCGACGCTGCTCGTGCTGCTCGCACTGCTGACGCTCGGTGCCGGCTGGGCCACCGCGCAGGCGCAGGCGACCGCCGCGCAGATCTATGCCCCCGATCGCTATGCGGCGGCGGTCCTGACAGAGGCGACGCAATGATCAAGCGCCTCCTCCCTCACCCCGCGCTGACCGCGATGCTGGTCGTCGTCTGGCTGCTGATGGCGAACAGCATCACGGTCGGCGGGATCTTGCTCGGTCTGGTCTTCGGGATCGTCCTGCCCAAGTTCACCGAGCCCTTCTGGCCCGATCGCCCGCGCGTCCGCTTCGGCCGCGCGCTGCTCGGCTATGTCGGCCTCGTGCTCTACGACATCGTCGTCGCCAATTTCGAGGTTGCGCGGCTGATCCTGTTCCGGCGCAACCGCGATCTCCGCTCGCGCTGGCTGGTCGTGCCCGTCGCGCTGTCGTCGCCCGAGGCGATCACCGTACTCGCCGCGACGATCAGCCTGACGCCGGGGACGGTCTCGTCCGACGTGTCCGCCGACGGGCGCTTCCTGCTGGTCCACGCGCTCGACGTCGCGGACGCGGCCGCCGAGATCGCGCGGATCAAGACCCGCTACGAGGCGCCGCTGCTAAGGATCTTCGCATGATCGCCATAGCCTTGCAGATCGCCGCCATCGCCATCGCGCTCGCGCTGCTGCTCAACGGCTGGCGGCTGTACCGCGGGCCCGCGCTCGCCGACCGGATCCTCGCGCTCGACACGATGGTGATCAACGTCATCGCGGTGATCGTCGTGATCGGCATGATGGGCGGCAACGACACCTATTTCGAAGCCGCGCTGCTGCTCGCGATGGTCGGGTTCGTCAGCACCATCGCCTATTGCAAGTTCCTCCTGCGCGGGGACATCGTCGAATGAGCGGCATCGTCGAGATCGTCATCGCCGGACTGATCCTGCTCGGCGCGGCATTCGTGCTGATCGGCAGCTGGGGGCTGGTCCGCCTCCCCTCGACGATGGAGCGGCTGCACGGCCCGACCAAGGCGACGACGCTCGGGCTTGGCGGGCTGTTGCTGGCGTCGGTCGTGTTCTTCCAGGTCCGGCTCGGCGTCTGGACCGCGCACGAGCTGCTGATCTCGCTGTTCCTGTTCATCACCGCACCGATTTCAGCGAACATGATCGCCAAGGTCCATCTCCACCGCGCGCGTACCGGCGACCGCCCCGATCACGACGGCATTGCGGGGCCACCGCCCCGCCCCGACCCGGATGGCGAAGGCGAATGGGCGACGTTCGAGGCGCCGCATACGGACACGCAGGCCTCGATCGAAAACCCCTGAGCGTCCGCACGGGGTCGCGCAGCCGCGTCAGGCCGGCTGTGGCCCGGGCCGTTTCGGATCCACCACGAACTTGGCGAAAGTAGAGATCGACCCGCCCGGCCGATCGACCTGGTCCATCACCTTCACCTCGGCAAGCCAGCGGTCCGGCGTCACGGTGAACAGCTGATAGCCGCGCTGGTTGTTGAGCAGGCTGACGTTCGGATTATGGTCGAGCGCGCGCGTCTCGCCCGCATAACGCGCACCGCCGGTGCCGCCCGACGAGATCGAGGTCGCGAGGAACTCGGTCGCGATCGCGGGGCCGCCCGGGTCGTTCGCATCGCGCGGGACCGAACCGACGACATTCTGGTGCAGGTCGCCGCTGCCGATCACGACATTGGTCAGCCCGCGCCGCGCGATGCCGTCGACGAGCCGCTGCCGCGCGAGCGGATAGCCGGTCCAATTGTCCTTGCCGACCACCGGTGCCGTCGCGCCGTCCTTGCGCGCGTCATAGGGCATGAACAGCACCTGCTGCGCGATGAAGTTCCACCGGGCGTCATTGGCGAGCCCGTCGTCGAGCCAGCGCTCCTGCGCGGCCCCCAGCATCGTGCGCCCCGGCCGGTCGACGGGCACGCAGGCGTCGAGTTCGCCCCGCGCGATCCCGGGCCGCTCGCAGAGCTGGTCGCTGCGGGCCGAGCGCGTGTCGAGCACGTGCATCCGCGCCAGCGTGCCGTAATCGAACCGGCGATAGGCGCGCCCGGTCCCGGGCCGTTGCGCGCGACGGACGGGGACATGCTCGTACCAGGCCTGCAACGCCGCGGCCTTGCGCGCGGCGAACACCGGCGGCGGGTTGCCGTCCTTGTCGAATTCGCCCGCCCAATTGTCGTCGATCTCGTGATCGTCGAACGACATGATGAACGCGACCGCCGCGTGCGCCGCCTGCAGGTCGGGATCCGCCTTGTACTGCGCATAGCGGCGACGATACTGGTCGAGCGTATAGGTCTCGGCGCCGAGGTGCTTGCGCGGACTGGGCTCGGCCCGGGTCGCCATCTCGTAGATATAGTCGCCATAATGGAAGACCGCGTCGAGATCGGGCTCGCGCGCGACATGCGCATAGGCGGTGAAGAAGCCCGTCTCGAAATCCTGGCACCCCAGCATCGCCAGCCGCAGCCGGTCGAGCGACGCGCCCGCCGCAGGCGCGGTGCGCGCGGTCCCCACCGGGCTCGATCCCGCGCCCTGGACGAGGAAGCGATACCAATAGGGGCGGTGCGATCGCAGCCCGTCGACCTCGACATGGACCGAATGCGCGAGCGCCGCGTCGGCAACCGCCGCGCCCGTCCGGACGATCTTGCGGAAACCGGGGTCCTCGGCGATGTCCCAGCGGAGCGGAACATCGTGCGGCGGCATGCCGCCGTCCGGGGTCTGCGGCTCGGGCGCCAGCCGGGTCCAGATCACGAACCCGTCGGGCCAGGGGTCCCCCGACGCGACACCGAGCGTGAACGGATCGCGCGTGAACGTCGCCTTCGCCAGCAGCCGCGGCGCCCCCGCCCCGCCCAGCATTGCGAGCGAGAGGCCGGCCTTGACCAGATTGCGGCGATCGAACTGAGCCATAAGGACACTCCCTGCGGCAGCGCGCGCCTGCAGCGCCCGACCGGCGTCGCAGCGCGACCTGCTATGCCGGAAAGACGGAGCAGCGGGGCAAAACCCGACAGACAAAAGAACGGGCGGTGGCGATCCTACGGATTCCCGGGCCCGCCCGCCGGGCGGATCGCGATCGCGTCTTTCCCGTAAGCGACATCGACCTGATAGGCCGCCTGCACCGCCTGCAACGCGCGGTCGGTATCGGAAATATGGAAGCGGCCGCTGATCGGAAGCACCTGCAGGCCGCGATCCTCCAACAGGATCGGCCGCGCCGAGTAACGCTGAACCTTGCCGATCAGCACCGCGAGCGGCACATCGGACGCCTCGAACCACCCCGACTTCCACTCGGGCGCGCTCGCCGCGATGCGCGGTTGCGCGGTGACCTGCCCGTCGACGACGCGTGCGCCGTCGCCCTTGTGCAGCACCAGATCCGCTTCCCCGGCGACGCCGACCTCGACCGCACCGCGGTAGACGACCACGGCGGTGCGCGTCGGCGACTGGCGATCGACGTTGAACGCGGTGCCCAGCACGCGCACGGATGTGGTGCCGCTCGCGACCCGGAACATCCGGCTGCGTTCGTGGCGGATATCGAAATAGGCCTCGCCGCGGACGAGCTCGGCACCGCGGTGCCACGGCAGGATCCGCACGCGCAGCTCGGTGTCGCCGCTCAGGTCGACGCGCGACCCGTCCGCGAGCACGACGGTGCGGCTCTCGCCAGGGCCGGTGCGATAGCGCGTCGTCGCCAGCATCGGCACGAGCAGGAGAATCGCGACCAGCATCGCGCAGGCCGCAGCGGCCAGCCGCGGCGCCGATCGCCGACCGCGACGCGCGCGATCGACCCGCGGGGCCGGCGGGATCGCGGCCGCAGGGGCGCGCGCCGCGGTCCCGAGCGCCTCGACCAGCGCCTCCGATTGCCAGAGCGCCTGCATCTCGGCGAAGACCGCGCGGTGCCGCGGTGACGCTGCCATCCACGCATCGAAGTCCGGCCCCGCCGCGGCATCGAACGCCGGCTGGTTGAGCCGGTCGATCCACGCCGCGGCGTCCTCGGCGATCTGGCTCTCGCGGCTCATCGCCCGCGTCCGCACGCGATCGCCTCTCCCGGCATCGCCTTGTGAAGGTCTGCCAGGCCGCGGGTGATGTGTTTCTCGACTGCCTTCGGGCTCAACCCCAGATCCCTCGCTATCGCCGCGCAGCTTTGCCCCTGCAAACGGCGGCGGACAAGCACGTCGCGGCGCAGCGGCGGCATGGCGTCGAGCGCGTCCCGGAGGATCGCGACCGCCTCGCGGCCGACCAGCACCCGGTCCGGCAGGGGCGCCTGGCTGACGGGCTCCTCCGCGCGTTCGGCGACATAGCGGCGGTCCCTGCGATGATGGTCGACCAGCAGGTTCGCGGCGATCCGGAAGCCCAGCGCATAGATGCTGACCAGCTTCTGCACGCGCCCCTGGTGCACCAGCCGCGACAGCGTCTCCTGCACGACGTCCTCGACGACATCGACGCGGCTGGTGCGCGCGCGGACATAGCGGCTCAGCGTCGCCGCGATCGCGCGCCAGTCCTCGACCGCGGGCTCGCCCGCGCGGGTGTCGATCTGGGGAAGCGTCGCTGGCATGGCTCGTCCGGGTTGTTGATCCCGGCGACCTAGGCCGCGTTTGTGACAATTTCGGAGAGGGTGCGACAAGGAGTTCGCGCGGACGCCGCCCGATCCCCCAAATTGCGCAGCACCACCGTCAGTATAAACACCGACCTGCATCAGAGTTCGCTGTCATATAACTGAAACCAGATACTTTGTCGGGTTTCCGGGCGCCTGCCCGTCTAGCCTTCGAACCATCTCGGGGGGAAATCATGTTTCATAGAATTCGTCTGGCGCGGCGTCTGCTCGCGTCCGTTGCACTGTCCGGCCTTGTCTGCGCGCCTGCGATCGCGCAGACAGCACCACCGGCACCACGCCAGTTCAGCTTCGACGTTCCCGCACAGGGTCTCGCCGACGCGCTCCTCGCCTTCTCGCGGCTGACCGGGCTGCAACTCGCGACGTCGCCGTCGCTGCTGCAGGGCGCACGCAGCCAGCGACTGCGCGGCCGGATGACCGCGGAACAGGCGCTCGCGCGGATCACCGCGGGCAGCGCGGTCGACGGCAGGATCGTCGGCGGCACGGTCACCGTCGCGCGACACATGGGGCCTGTGACGACGGCATATGCTCCTGCCGCGTCCCCCGGCGGGACCGAAGCTCAGGCGATCGCGCAGGCCGCGCAGCCTGACCCGCTCGCCGATGACGGTGCCGACATCGTCGTCCGGGGCTACCGCCAGAGCGTCGCCAAGGCGCAGCAGATCAAGAAGGCCGCAACCGGGTCGCAGGAGGTGATTCTGGCGCAGGACATCGCCGCGTTTCCCGACCAGAACCTCGCCGAGGCGCTCCAGCGCATCCCCGGCGTCGCAATCACCCGCGACAGCGGTGAGGGTCGCCAGATCTCGCTACGCGGCCTCGGCGCGGATTTCACCCGCACGCAGCTGAACGGCATGGAGGTGCTCACCAATACCTCGTCGGGGCTGGACAGCCGCTCGTCGGTCAGCCGATCGCGCGCGTTCGACTACAGCATCTTCGCGTCCGAGCTGTTCAACAAGGTCGTCGTCGAGAAATCCTATGCGGCGCAGCAGGACGAGGGCGGCATCGGCGGCACGGTCGGGCTGCACACCGCCAAGCCGTTCGACTATGACGGGCTCACCGTCGTCGCCTCCGCCCGCGGCCAGGCGAACCAATATACCAAGACCGTCACACCGCGCCTCGTCGGGCTGATATCCGACCGCTGGGGGGATTTCGGCGTCCTCGCCTCGGTCGCGTACAGCACCGCCGAGACCGTCGAATTCGGCTATCGCAACTGGAACTGGTCGCAGATCAATTTCGGCGCGGCCAATGTCGGGCCCGCCGTCTCCGCTGCGGACCGCGCGCTCCTGGTGGGCGCGACGGGTGCCGCGCGCGTCTGGAACAGCCGTGCGCAGACCTATGCGACCTTCTTCAACAAGCGCGAACGCCTCGGCGTCACCACCGCGCTGCAATATCATCCCGACGACCGCACCGACGTCTCGCTCGACCTGCTCTATGGCCGGCTGAACAACGACCGGCGCTCGGGGGTGATCGGCGCCGCGGGGACCAACGGTGTCGCCGCGAACAACGTCACGGGCACGCAGCTGCTGACCGGCGTCACCTTCGACGATTTCAACGACATCGTCGGCGCGTCGTTCGACCGTGTCGACATGCGCACCGAATCCAAGGTGACGCATGACCAGACGACCTTCTGGCAGGCCGCGCTCAACGCGCATACCGATCTCGCCAGCAACCTGACGCTCAACGTCCTGGGCGGCTGGTCGCGATCGACCTTCGCGTCGCGCTATGCGCAGGTCTATCTCGAGGCGGTCGGCAAGAGCTATTCCTTTTCCGGACTGAACACCGCCTCGCCGCGGACCGACTATGGCTTCGACACCACCGACGCATCGCAATGGGACCTGCAGGGCCTCGAAACCCGCGCCGACCGGATCGAGAGCGAATTCTACAACAGCAAGGCAGAGCTTGCCTGGACCGTGGCCACGGGGTCGACGATCAAGGCGGGTGCGGGGTTCAAGCGCTTCACCAATGGCGGCTGGCAGCGCAAGGTCGCGCCCAGCTACGAGAACAAGCCGGGCGTGCCCGACGTCCCGACCAGCGTCCTGACCGACAGCACGCTCGCCCCCTATGTGATCGGTGATGTCGCCGGCACCTACGCGCTGCTCGGCCAGAGCATGACCGTCGACGCGAACAGCACCGTCGCCGGCACCGCCTATGACCTGACCGAACGGACCTATGGCGCCTATCTGCAATATGACCTCGCCACCCGGCTCGGCGCGATCGGCCTGCGCGCCAATGTCGGCGTGCGCTATTACCATACCGATCTCGGATCCGCGGGGACCGCGCTGGTCGGCAGCGCACTTGTCCCGGTCAGCGTGACCAACCGCTATGACGGTTTTCTGCCCGCAGCGAACCTCGCCTTCGACCTCAGCCGGTCGATCGTCTTCCGGCTGAGCGGCAATCGCAATCTGAGCCGCCCTGCGCTCAGCGACATGCGCGCGGCCGGGACGCTCAACCTCGCCTCGTTTGGCGGCACGATCGCGGCCGGCAACCCCAATCTGATGCCGTTCATCGCAGATTCGATCGAGACCTCGCTCGAATATTATGACGGCACGCGCGGATCGCTCGCGATCGGCGCCTTCTACAAGCACATGGACTCGTACATCACGTCGGAAACGCGGCTCGTATCCTATGCCTCGACCGGCTATCCCGCGGCACTGCTGCCCGTCGGCGTCGACCCTGCGGTGCTGGTGAACTACACGCGCCCGATCAACGGCCCCGGCGCGTCGATCAAGGGGATCGAGGTCGCCGCGAAGCGAGACTTCGACTTCCTGCCTGCGCCGTTCGACAAGCTCGGCATACTCGGCAACGTCACGGTCGCCAGCGGGTCGACCGACGTCTTCTATGCGGGCGTGCCGGTCCGCCTGCCGCTGCCGACATTGTCGAAATTCTCGTCGAACGCGACGCTCTATTACGACACCGATCGCTGGGGCGCGCGTGGCTCGATCGCGACGCGCTCGCGCTATCGCTGGGGCGATGGCGGCAACGGCAATATCGGCGAATATATCAAGGGCACCACGAACCTCGACGCCTCGGCCTATGTCAATCTGACGCCGCGGTTCAAGCTGACACTCGACGTGATCAACATCACCGACGAGCCGATCGTCCAATATGCCGACGGCACCGCCAAGCGGGTGATGACCAACACGGTCAGCGGCCGGACCGTTGCCTTCGGCGGGACGATGCGCTTCTGAACGAGCACAGGGGCAGGTCGGTGGCCGGCCTGCCCCACGCACCGGGATCGTGTGACCCTTCACCGATCCGGAGCATCATCTGCCCCCTGGGGCCCGCAATCGAGCGATACCGACGATAGCGCGCGCAATACCCTGATGCCGCGACTCCACTACGAACACCCTCCACCGGCACGGCAGGTTTGGCGTCTATGTCGAGCGGCCGGTCGCGGGAGTGAAAGAAGTCCACAAACGACGACAGCCCCGAAGCTTTCGCTTCGGGGCTGTCGTAGGATTTGGTTGCGGGGACAGGATTTGAACCTGTGACCTTCAGGTTATGAGCCTGACGAGCTACCGGGCTGCTCCACCCCGCGACG